>Ga0182737_1000776_pt1 | contig 38506 bp, 30 predicted proteins | sample eDN5th30CBELigOP_FD_128878 | JGI IMG/M metagenome (GOLD analysis project Ga0182737, IMG submission 128878) | Enriched Organic Plus compost microbial communities from Emeryville, California, USA - eDNA 5th pass 30_C BE-Lig OP (version 2) (version 2) ... | reverse complement strand
GTACTCCCCCCGCTCATACCGGCTCAACTGGGACTGCGAAACGCCCAAAATGGTGGCGAACTCCGCCTGGGTTCGCCCATTGCGGGCGGCCCGAATGAGATCAGCGACGCTGTTGACCATAGGGTATCTTGGTGGCGTAAATATGCTTGAAAAGCATTATATATCAATTTAAATGCTTGTAGAGCATTTTTTCATCGGAGGCATCGGAGCCAATGGCTCGCGCTCCAGCCGCAAGGCTGGCGCCAAGAGAATCAATTCATCGACCCAGGTACACCGTCGTGACTTGCAGTCGCTCATGTCCCAATTCGCGGCTGATCGTCTGTCGCGCAACCTGGTCTTGGCTGTGTTGTACGGGTGTCAGTTGTTGCGTCGAAGGACCGCCTGCCGCCGGAGCCTTCCATCCTGTCAGCACCAGATAGCGCGTTTGGGCATAGCCATGCCGCAGCCCGTGCATGTTGCTCAGGCCCGCAGCCTTGCACTGCCCGTCGTAGACGTGCCGCTGCTGGATGTAGGTCTTGTTCGCGGGAATCAGCGAGCCCAACCCTGCCAACTGGCGGGCTGCGTCCAGTACCGTCCGCTGCTCTGGCATCGTGATGGGCACCATCCGGTCGCGCCCGCCCTTGGCCCATGCCCCCTTGATGGCGATGTGGTCGCCACGGTCGGCATAGCGGGGCTGGAACTTGATGGACTCTTCCCGCCGCAGGCCAAACGCCGCTTGCAGGCGCAGGCTCATACGGACGTGCGGATCGGTGATCCGGTCCAGCCTTTCACCGAGTTCCTTGGCCTTGCTTTCGCCGGTCACATAGCGTCGTTCAGGAATACCCAGCTTGGTGTTGTCCGCTGGCAGGATGCCTGTCTTGCCGACCTTCTCTGCCCACCAGCGCAGGTGCGCCATGCGGTTCTTGAGTGTGCCAGCCGACAGGCCTTCGGCCTGCCAGCGCTGCAACAGGGCTTCGACATGCTTGCCCTTGAGCGAGGTGGCCCGCATCTGGCGGAAGCCCGCCTCGCGCAGTTGGCGGGCGACCAGACTCAGTGATCGCTGCCGGTCGGCCTGGGTGGCGTGGCTGCCGTCGCGATTGCGCAGGCAGAGCTGGCGCAGGGTATAGGTCAGGTCGTCCATCGCGGTGTTGTTCCATCGGTTGTCGGGGCTGAGAAGCAAACGGTCAGTGTTTTTGCCAACTAGCCAAGGCGAGATCCCCGAAGGGCAAGGGCCAGATGCTCAGTTCACCTGTGGCCTCGAATGAGGCGTCCGCCTTGCTTCCTGTGGGAAGGCCGAGCGGAGGAATTGCAAGAGACGACAACGCGATGTGCTGAGATGGGTACCTCCTGTGGTGCAGTGTGGAAAAGGTATCGGCGGGCTGCGCAAGCGACGAGCGCTTGGAACGGGGATGTGTGTTGCGACGATGGCGGGACGAGCCACGCCGAGGATGAAAAAAGCTCTGCCCATGGGTCGGGTGGCACACAGAGCGAGCCTGGGTGTGCCTGGGATGGTTCCGCCCGGCAAGGTAGACGGATCGGCGCTTGCAGGAACCTGCGCCAGGGTTCCGGTGTTCATACCCACCGGCAGGTCGTTGCTGGGCCAGTGTGCCGGGGCATCGTCATGTGCGCAGCCATCAATGCGATGCTGCGCCAACCCGCCTTCCTGCTGCAGTTTGCCGGGCCGTCACTGCGGCGTGCAGTGACGGCCCTATCGGCTTCACGCCGAGCCCCGTGGCCCCAGCCTTGCGGCAGCGGGCGCGTTCCCCGGAGCTGTTGGCAGCATTTCGCTGTCAGCCATGCACCCGATGATCTGCCCGATGGGCAGCGATGGCGTCTTCAGCATGCGCCGGATCTGATCCAGATGCCGTTGCGCGACCTCACGCGACGCCGGTTTTGTGGCTTGGCTGCTGAACGATGGAGAAGGAGCAGACGACGAGCCATGCTGGCTGTTGCTGATGGCCTGCACGGGTGTCTGCTGCGGGGTGGATTTGCGTGCCGCCCAGAGCTTGAACACGCCTTCCACGGCCTTCTTGATCAACCCGTAGAGGTAGGCGATGGCGTTGTGCACGCCACCTGATTCGCAGCGCACATCCCACTCGGCCAGTACCGCCAAGCGCTGTTCCGGAGGCAGACCCCTGAGACGTGTGGTGAGAATCCGTTGCTGATCCTGTGGCAGTTGCCGGAAGCGGGCTGGCACATCTGGCCCCGATACCTGCACTTCGAGTGATGAGCGGTACGTACGTACTTCTTTTAATACTTCTTTTTCTACAGTACGTATTGCTGCCGCAGATGCAGGGACGGGTTTCGGAATGCCGCTGCTGGCTTCGGGCACGAGGGCATCGCGCGCAGTTGAGCCACCAGGATTGCCCGGATCATGGTCATCGTCATGCTGCTGCAGACTCCTGATCCGCGCCTGCGTCGTTGCGGGCAGCTTTTCCAACCTGTCCGGATGGCGCATGGCCTCATCGAGAATGGACTGCGCCAGTTGGCGAATCGTCGCGCTGGCATGGCCGAGCGCCCGTTCCAGCAGGGGCAGGTAGTCTTCGTCTTCCATGCATGCGTCATCGAACGCGAGCGGCCGATTCCGCACCGCATAGCGGCTGGCCATCGAGAAGCCGGTCATCGGGTTGCGGCGGTACTCGACCAGTGCAATCCACGTGGACAGCCGCAGGCACAGCACGGCCCTGGACACGGTTTCAAGGGCTGCCCGCTTGCTGCCCGGTGCGCTGGGAAGGTATCCGCGCAGCGCGTCGTAACTGAGGACCACGGTGCCGTCGCTGCTGGCCAGCGCACGGAAAGTCAGCCACGCGTTGCGTTCCAGTGGTGTCAGCCGCTCATCGAGCAACAGGGCTTTCGGGGTGATGATGTCCGAGGTTTGGTGTGACATGGTGAGGCTCCTATCGGTATCGGCCAACTGGCCAAAGGAGCCGTCATCTCACCCCGGCATCACCGCTGCCGCAGTCATCAATCCGAACTGCGTGCCTCCCGTTTTTTCGGGCTGAAGCAGGACGCAACATCCTTGATCTTCCGGATCAGGATGGGAAAATGAACCCGTTGCAGCGCATTGGACGTTGGCAGACGTCGATGGTCGGGTTCACTGCCTTTGATCAGGTCATCCGCTGACACATCGCACCGGTAACTGGAGAGCGGGAAGCGTCCAGGGAGGGCCATCCGCCGCTACCAGGGGACACGCCTGGTTTCTGGGTCCAAGAATAGGTCCAAGCGCGTTGAGTGGCTTCCAAAACCCTATTGAAAATCAACGGTATGCAGCGGAAGCGCCACTTCTGCATCGGCAAATAAACCGACTCGTCGCGCCCGCCCCGCCGCGGTGCACGAAGATGCACCAGCCCGGCCGCCATGCACCATGTTGAACAGCCGCCGCCCGGCGCGGCCTGGGCCTTGCGCGGCGCGCGCCGCCTGCTCTGCCGGCCGCCCATTGGCATGCTTGTTGCTTGATTCTTCCTGACGGCCCTTGGTCCGCCACACAACTCGCGCACCTCCCAGGCAACGGCGCCTCTGACCCGCCCAGGTCATGGGCGCCCTGTTGTTTACGGTTGGCGCGCGCGGGTTCTATTCCATTCACCCTATCGGAAGACATCATGTCCTACCTGGTCCCTTCAGAATTCGTCACCAAGATGGTCGATGCGGGCGAATCGAAAATCTACATGGCGACCCGCGACTCGCTGATCCGCGCCTACATGGCGGGCGCCATCCTCGCCATCGCCGCGGTGTTCGCCGTTACCATCAACGTGCAGACCGGTTCGCCCCTGCTGGGCGCGGCCTTGTTTCCCGTGGGCTTCTGCATCCTGTACCTGATGGGCTTCGACCTGCTGACGGGCGTATTCATGCTGACGCCGCTGGCCTGGTTCGACAAGCGGCCGGGCGTCACCCCGCGCGCCATCCTGAAGCACTGGGGCGTGGTGTTCGTGGGCAATTTCCTGGGCGCGCTCACCGTGGCGGTATTGATGGCCATCGTGTTCACCTACGGGTTCTCGATTCCGGCCGGCAAGGTGGGCGAGGTGATTTCTCACATCGGCGAAAACCGCACCCTGGGCTACAAGGAATATGGCGCGGCCGGCATGCTCACGTTGTTCATCCGCGGGGTCCTGTGCAACTGGATGGTGTCGCTGGGCGTGGTGGGCGCCATGATCTCCACCTCGGTCAGCGGCAAGGTCATCGCCATGTGGATGCCTATCATGCTGTTCTTCTACATGGGCTTCGAGCACTCGGTGGTCAACATGTTCCTGTTCCCGTCGGCGCTGATCCTGGGCGGCAATTTCTCGATCATGGACTACCTGATCTGGAACGAGATCCCGGTGGTGCTGGGCAACCTGCTGGGCGGCATCTCGCTCACCGGCCTGACGCTGTACACCACGCACATGAAAACCGCTCCCAAGCGCAGCTTCGGCTGACCGCCGGGCGCGCGCATGGACCACCCCCCAGCCCGCCACCCGGACCACCCCACCGCCACACGGCGCTTGCGCGTGACGGTGGGCCAGTATTCCGACCGGGGCCGCAAGCCGTCCAACCAGGACTTCCACGGTCTGTGCATCCCGGAGGGCCCGCTGCTGGACACCAAGGGCATTGCCGTGGCGCTGGCCGATGGCATCAGCAGCAGCGGCGTCAGCCACATCGCCAGCGAGACCGCGGTGGCCGGTTTCCTGGAAGACTATTACTGCACCCCGGAATCCTGGCCCGTAAAAAAATCGGCGCAGCGGGTGCTGTCCGCGGCCAACGCCTGGCTGCATGCGCAGACCCGCCAGGGCCCGCACCGCCACGACCGCGATCGCGGCTATGTCTGCGCCATGAGCGTGCTGGTGCTGAAGTCCACCACCGCGCACATCCTGCATGTCGGCGACGCGCGCATCTACCGCCTGCGCGGCGCCGTGCTGGAACAACTGACCGACGACCACCGCATCCAGGTGGCGCGCGACAAAAGCTACCTGGGGCGCGCACTGGGCCTGTCGGCACACCTGCAGGTCGACTATCACACGCGGCGGGTCGAGGCCGGCGATGTATTCGTGCTGGCCACGGACGGCGTGCACGAATTCGTGGATGCCGCCGCCGTGATCCAGGCCGTGCACACCCACGCCCCGGACCTGGACGCAGCCGCCGCGTCGCTGGCCGACCTGGCCTATGCCTGCGGCAGCGCCGACAACCTGACCGTGCAGATCGTGCGCGTCGACGATCTGCCCACCCCCGACGCAGGCGAAGTCGCGCGCCAGGCAAGCGCCTTGCCGTGCCCGCCGCTGCTGCAGGCCGGCATGGTATTCGAGGGTTTTCGCATCGACCAGGAGCTGCACGCCAGCAGCCGCAGCCACGTCTACCGGGCCACCGACCTGGCTACCGGCGCCGTGGTCGCGATCAAGATTCCCTCGTTAGACCTGCGCCACGATCCGGCCTACCTGGAACGCCTGCTGATGGAGGAGTGGATTGCGCGCCGCCTCGACAGCAGCCACGTGGTGCGGGCCTGGCCGGTAACGCGCTCGCGCCGCAGCCTGTACACGGTGACCGAATACCTGGAAGGCATCACCCTGGCGCACTGGATGGCCACGCATCGCGCGCCGTCGCTGGAACAGGTAACGGACATCATCGAGCAGGTCGCCAAGGGTCTGCAGGCATTCCATCGCCAGGAAATGGTGCACCAGGATCTGCGCCCCGAAAACATTTTGCTCGGCGCCGACGGCACGGCGCGCATCATTGATCTTGGCTCGACCCGGGTGGCGGGCATCGCCGAAATGGCCCCCGGCGGCCAGGCAGCGCCCATACTGGGCACGGCGCAATACGCGGCGCCGGAGTACTTCCTGGGCGAGCCGGGCGGCCCGGTGTCCGATATCTATTCGCTGGGCGTCATCGCCTACCAGATGCTGACCGGCCGGCTTCCTTATGGCGCCCAGGTGGCCCAGGCCCGCACCCGCGCCGCCCAGCGCCAACTGCGGTATGTATCGGCCCTGGACGAACGGCGCGCCATCCCGGCCTGGGTCGATGGCGTGCTGAGCCTGGCGGTGCATCCCGACCCGCGGCGGCGCTACCAGGAACTGTCAGAGTTCACCTTTGCCTTGCGCCACCCGCACGCCACCGTGGCTACCCATGCGCGCCCGCCGCTGCTCGAGCGCAACCCGCTGGCCTTCTGGAAAGGCCTGAGCCTGTTGCTGGCGCTAGCCCTGGTGGTGCTGCTGGCGCTGCGCTGAACCGTCGTGGGCATGGCCGCCTGCACGGCGCGTGGCGCGCCGGACAAGTAGCGGCGCTAGTGATCGTGTTCGGCCGACTGGTTGTTCAACAACAGCGCGCGGCCGGCGAACAAGCCGCCCGTCACTTCCAGCTGGAAGCGCTCGGCGTCGCGGCGGCGGATGTCTTCGGCAATCTCGTCGGCAACCTCGGGCGTCGCTCCCAGCGCCATGGTGGCCTGGCGGCCCAGCACCATGGCCGACTCGAACGTCTCGCGCACCTGGAAGTCGACATCGGCCCGGTGCAGCTCCAGCGCATGCTCGCGGTCGAACGACCGCACCAGAATGCGCGAATGCGGACATACCGCCTTGATGCGCTCGACCATCTGCGTCACCGTCGCCCGGCCATCGGCGCACACCAGGATGGCCTGCGCGTGCTTGGCGCCGGCCGCGTGCAACACGTCGGTGCGCGTGCCGTCGCCGTAGTAGACCTTGAAGCCGAAGTCGGCGGCGCTGCGGATCATCTCGGGGTCGTTGTCGATGATGGTGATCTCGGCGCCCATGGCCAGCATGTGCTGGCTGGCGATCTGCCCCACGCGGCCAAAGCCGATCACCAGCGCACGGCCAAGCTGATTGCTGGGCGCCTCGAGCCCTTCGGTAGAAACGCCGGGGCGCGGCGCCCAACGATTGTGCGCCAGCACCGCCAGCGGCGTCAACGCCATCGACAGCACCACGATAGCCGTCATGTTGGCGTTGACCACCGGATCGATGACCCGGTTGGCCAGCGCGGCGGAAAACAGCACGAAAGCGAACTCGCCCCCCTGGGCCATCAGCACCGCGCGGTCCAGCGCCTCGGCCTTCGAACTTCTGGCCAGCCTGGCCGTGCCGTAGATGCACAACGCCTTCACGGCCATCATGGCCAGCACCCCGATCGCGATCAGGCTAGCATTGCGCGCCACCACGGTCAGATCCAGCGACATGCCCACGCCCAGGAAGAACAGGCCCAGCAGCAGGCCGCGGAAAGGCTCGATGTCGGCTTCCAGCTGATGCCGGAACGTGGATTCCGACAACAGCACGCCCGCCAGGAATGCGCCCATGGCCATCGACAGTCCGCCCCATTGCATCAGCAGGGCCGAGCCCAGCACCACCAGCAGCGCCGCTGCGGTCATGACTTCGCGCGCTTTGGCGCGCGCCAGCAGGCGGAACAGGGGGTTCAACAACCAGATGCCCGCCACCACCAGCGCGGCCAGCGCGCCCACGCCGATGCCTACATCCAGCCAGCGCGACGCCGCGGTGGACGCCTCGACAGACCCGGCGCCCGGCGGCGCAATGAACGCCACCAGCGCCAGCAGCGGCACGATCAGCAAATCTTCCAGCAGCAGGATCGACACGATTTTCTGCCCGCGCGCGGTAGCGATGTCGCCCCGTTCGCCCAGCAACTGCATGACGATGGCCGTGGACGTCAGCACGAAGCCCATCGCGCAGATAAACGAGACCGCCAATGGAAACCCGAAGGCCATGCCCACGCCGGTCAACAGCAGCCCGCACACGAGCACCTGCAGGCTGCCCAGCCCGAATATCTCGCCCCGCAGGGCCCACAGGTGCGAGGGGCGCATTTCCAGGCCGATGATGAACAGGAACATCACCACGCCCAGTTCGGCGGTGTGCAAGATAGTGTGGGGGTCGCGGAACAAGCCCAGCCCGAACGGCCCGATGACCAGGCCGGCGGCCAGATAGCCCAGCACCGACCCCAGTCCCAGGCGCCGGAAAAGCGGTACCGCCACCACCGCCGCGCCCAGCAACACCACGACCTTGGCCAGTTGGCCCGCGTCGCCCTCTACTGCCATGAATGTCCCCTGTTGCCCGGCCGGCTGCCGGGTTCAATCGTCTGCAGCCAGCCCGTTTTCGACGGCATATACCGCCACCTGCACCCGGCTGGTCAGGTTCAGTTTCTTGAGTATGTTCTGCACATGGATCTTGACCGTGCTTTCGGCTATGTCCAGTTGCCGGGCAATGACCTTATTGCTGGCCCCATGCGCCAGGCACTGCACGATTTCACGCTCGCGCGTGGTCAGACGGGTGCGTTCGGCATTGGCCGCGTTGCCGGCGCCCTGCGAAGCCTGCTCGCGGAAACGGTCTACCAGCTTGGCGGTCATGTTGTCGGCGATCACGGGTTCGCCGGTGGCAGCGCGGCGAATCGCCGCCGTCAGCGCCTCGGCGTCGATATTCTTCACCAGATAGCCGCGCGCGCCGTCGCGCAAGGCCTGGCTGAGCTCGTCGGTCTCTTCGGAAACCGTCAAGATGACCACCGCGCTGCGCGGCACGTCCTGCACCAGCAACTGCAGCGTTTCCAGGCCCGACAGGCCGGGCATGTTCAGGTCCAGCAAGATGACGTCGGGTTGGAATTCCTTGGCGCGCTTGATGCCTTCCACGCCGTCGGCCGCCTCGGCCACGACCTCGAAGTCGGGCTGGCGCTGCAGCAGCAGCCGCACGCCCGAGCGAAACAGGCTGTGATCGTCGATGAGCAGGATACGGATAGCCATGGGTAGCGGGAACTCAGGCAGCGCTGCGCGCCGCACGGGGCAGCACCAGCCGCACCGTGGCGCCGGCGCCAGGTCGGGACATCAGTTTTATCACAGCGTTGAGCCGGGCGGCCCGTTCGCGCATGATGTGCAGGCCGATGTGGCTTTCTTCCCGCTGTCCCACTTCGTCGGGATCGTAACCGATGCCGTCATCGGTGATCTCCATCTCGAAGTCCTGGTTGTTCATCAGCCGCACGCGCACGTGGCTGGCCTGGGCATGCTTGCGCACGTTCGACAGGGCTTCCTGCAGAATGAACAGCACCTGCAGCTGCTGCTCGGGAGGCAGCGGCCGGTCGGCGCCGTACGCCATGTCCAGGTCGACCTCGATGCCGGTCTGGCGCCGGAACCGCAGCACGGCTTCTTCGATGGCATCGGGCAATTCGCCCTGGTCGAGCTTGGTGCGGAAATTCACCAGCAACTCGCGCACGTCCTGGTAGCTTTCCTCGACACCCGTGCGCAACAGCGGCACGATTTCGCGCACGTCATCGTCGTCGCCCCGCATCACGGCGTCGTCCAGCAACTGCAGCTGCAGTTTCAGGAAGTTCAGGCCCTGCGCGATGCTGTCGTGCAGGCCCTGGGCCATCAGGCTGCGCTCGCGCACCACGGCCAATTGCCGCGCCTTGGCGTCCAGCCTGCGGTTTTCCAAGGCCACGCCCAGATGCTGGCCCAGGGTTTCGAGCAACTGAGTCTCGGCGGGCGACACCTGCCGCTGCGCCTTGAAATGCAGCGAAAACGAGCCCAGCACCTCGTCGCGCGCCACGATGCGAAACACCGCCAGGCTGCGAAAACCGTCGTTGGCGCAGTGGAATGCCTCGATGGGCGCGACCTTGCGCAGGTCGCGCACGATCTGCGTGCCCTCTTGGGTGGCGACTCCGCAATAGCAGTGATCGGCCTGCATGCAGCGTTCGGCCTCGGCCAGTTCGGGCGACAGGCCCTCCGACACCAGCATGTTGAGTTTTTCGTCGGTCGGGTCCAGGGCGCGGATCGTGCCGCCGGCCGCGCCGAATTGGCTCATGACGCGCTGCAAAAACCCGCGGCAGACGGCCTCGATGCTGTTGGGCTGGTTAAGAAACGCCGCCATGTCGTACAGCGCCCCGATCTCGCGGTTCTGCGCCTCGAGTTCCGCCGTCTTGCGGCGCACCCGGTTTTCCAGGTTGCGATACAGGTTCTCGAGCTTGTCGGCCATCAGGTTGAAGCCGCGTGCCAGCAACCCGAACTCGTCGCGCGTCTCGACCGGCAGTCGAGTGCTGAATTCACCGGCCGTCATGCGCTGCAGGCCATCGCGCAGGCGCAATACGGGCGAGATGATCCACAGGTACAGCAGGTAGATCATGGCCACCGTGCCCACGCTGCCTATCGCGGCCAGCACGCCTTGCGACAGCCGCAGCTGGATGGTCTTGCCGGCGTTGTCGAGCTCGATCATGCGCACCAGCTTGTCGGCCTCGGCCACGAAGGCCGGCAGCGCCTCCAGGTAGGGCGCCATGTCGCCGCCCTGGCGCGCGCGCGCCACGGCAGGTTTCATGGTCTGGTTCCACAGCTGGGTCACCACGCCCAGTTGGGCGCTGACGGCAGGATCGGCCGGCAGGAACAGCGGCCGCGCAGGATTGCCGCGCTCGAGCAGGGCCAGGGTTTCGTCCTGGGCATGCACGAAGGCCTCGACTTGCGAGGTGCGCTCGGCGCCCGGGCGCATCAGTTCGACCGCCACGCGGTTGGCCACCATGCGCAGGCTGCCGGTATCGTTGATGGCGGCGCCCGCGCCTTCCAGCCCCCAGGACAGCCACAATGTCCAGGCCACCATGCTCAGCACCACCGCCAGGGCAACCAGCGAACTGGCAATGATGCGGGTGGGGAGGCTATCGCGCAGGGTGGGAAGGCCGTCCGGGCCCACGGGGAATTCTGTAGAGGTCATGTCACGACGCCAGCGGCTGGACAAGAAGAGTTTAGCTTCTTTCAGGGCTGCCCGGCGGAGATGCGGGGCACCCCGGATGCCTTCAGGTCAGCGGCAGAAAAGCGTCGGCGCGCGGCGAATAGGCCTGCAGGGCGCCGGCATCAAGGTCGAAGTACCAGCCGTGCAGGCTGATGGCGCCGCGCGCCAGCTGGCGTCGCACGCAGGCGATGGATTCCAGGTGGCGCAGCGAGACCAGGATGGACGCCTGCTCGCAGGCGCGCCGCTGTTCGGCCAGGCTGGCTTGCGGCATTTGCCGCAGCACCTGCGCGCGCGCGGGCTCGGCAATATTCATCCACCGCCCGATATAATCGTCTTCGGCCCGGCCGTCCAGGCGCTGCTCCATCAGGGCGCGGATGCCGCCGCACTGGCTATGGCCCAGCACGATGATGCGGCCCACCTGCAGTTGTTCCACCGCGAACTGGATGGCGGCCAGCACGCCATGCTGCCCGCCATCTGTTTCGGACGGCGGCACCAGGTTGGCCACGTTGCGCACGGTGAAGATATCGCCGGGATCGCAGCCCAGCAACAAGGCCGGATCAACCCGCGAATCGCAGCAGCCTATAAGAAGGGTGCCGGGATTCTGGCCGCGGCACAGGCCGCGGTACAGCGCAGGCGCGTCGTCGAAGTAATGCTGCTGGAAACGCTGGAACCCGCTGATGAAGCGTTCCAGGTCGCGCGGGCTACGGACGGACAGTTGCTCGCCCATGATCAACCGCCGGTTTGGGACATGAAACGCACGATGCGTTCGGGGTGTGTATTGAAATCGTGGCGCTCGGGCTTGACGGCAATGGCCGCCCTGATGGCCTGCGCCAGCTCGGCGTCGCTGGCGCCCTGTCGCAACCGCGCTCCCAGGGGCACGCTGTCGCGCTGGCCCAGGCACAGGTATAGCGTGCCGTCGGCGCCCAGCCGGACCCGGTTGCAGGCCGCGCAGAAATGCTGCGACATGGGCGTAATGACGCCCAGCACCAACTGGCCTTCGGCGTTGCTCCAATAGCGCGCGGGGCCGGCGCCCAGCCCCGCCACCGCCGGCATCAGGCCATGGCGGCCAGCCAACCGCCGGCCCAGCGCGGAAAGGTCGACGCCGGCGCTGCGCCGTCCCGTGTCGCCCACGGGCATAGGCTCGATCAGCCGCAACACATAACCCTGGCGGCAGGCATAGGCCAGCAACCGCTCCAGGTCGGCTTCAGGCGTGCCGGCCTGCACCACGGCATTGAGTTTGATAGGCGCGAACCCGGCGGCCCGCGCGGCATCCAGTCCGCTCAGCACGTCGTCCAGGCAGTCGCGGCCCGTGATGCGCGCATAGGCGCCGGCGTCCAGTGTGTCCAGGCTGACGTTCAGGCGCGACACGCCGGCCGCGCGCAGTTCGGCCGCATGGCGCGCCAGCCTTGTGCCGTTGGTGGACAGCGACAAGTCTTGCAGGCCCGGCAAGCCGGCCACCGCACGCACCAGGCTGGGCAGGCCGCCACGGGTCAGGGGCTCGCCGCCGGTCAGGCGCAGCTTGCGCACACCCAGGCCGACGAAAACGCCGACCAGACGTGCCATTTCAGCGTGGGTGAGCCAGTGCGCGGGCGCGTCGAAATCTTTGAAGCCGGCCGGCAGGCAATACGTGCAGCGCAGGTCGCAGCGGTCGGTAACCGATACGCGCAGGTAGTCGATGCGCCGGCCGTGGCCGTCTGTCAGGGAAGTCGCGCCAGGCATCGTCGCCGCCTTATTGCACCAGGAGGCCGTCGGCGCCTTCCAGTTCGATGCCCTCGATGCGAGCGCGGCCGACCAGCATGCGCGTGTACTGACGCCATGCCGTGTCGCGGCTGGCTGCCGCCAGCGCCTGCGCAATGCGCGGCGCCACCTGCTCGTACGGCAGCAGGCGGCCCGCCACATGGCGGACGACGCGCACGATATGCAGGCCATGGCGGGTTTCCACCAGGCGCGGCAGCACCGTGCCGGCAGGCTGGCCGAATACCGCCCGTTCGAACTCGGGCACGGTGTCGCCCCGGCCCAGCTGGCCCAGGCTGCCACCCACGGCCGCAGACGGGCAATTCGACAAGGCGCGCGCCAGCTCCGCGAAGCGCTCGGGCTCGGCCTGCGCCTGCCGCAGGGCCGCTTCGGCGCGCTCGCGCAAGCGTTGCAGGTCGACCTGCGGCGTCACCTGAAACAGGATATGGTCGGCCTCGACCAACTCTCCCACGGTGAAGCGCTCAGGGTGCATCTCGTAATGGCGGCGGCACGCGGCATCATCGGGCGCGGGCGTGGCTGCCTGCGTATCGAGCAGGGCATCGATCGCGGCATCGTCATTCTCGGCGTTCAGGCCCAGCCGTCGGGCCTCGTCCAGCATCACGCGGCGCAACACCAGTGCCGTCATGGCGCGACGCTGCGGGTTGGCCGCGTCGCCATGGTTAGGCAGTTCTTGTTCCAGGTCGGCATCGTTGAGTTCGACGCCGTTGACGATGACAGGCATGTTGGTTCTCGCAGCCGCCGGCCGGGCCGGCGGCATCAGGGTTCAGCGCGGCCGCACCAGCTGCCAGGCGCGGCCCAGGTAGCCTACCGAGGCAAAGCCGCTCCAGACATGCACCAGGCGGGTAAACGGGAAAATCACGAACAGCGTCAGGCCCATGAACAGGTGCGCCTTGAACAGCACCGGCACTTCGGCGATGTGGCTGGCCGCGTCGCCCTGGAAAGTAACAATGTGCTGGGCCCAGGTCATGAACTGCACCATCATGTGGCCATCCATGTGGCCCGCCGACAAGACGATGGTCGACAAGCCCAGCAGCAGGGTCACCAGCAGCCACAGCAGCAGGATTTTGTCGCCCGGCCGCGTGACGTGGGCGATGCGGGGATGGGTCAGGCGGCGATGCAGCAGGATAAGCAGGCCCACCAGGCACAGCATTCCCATGATGCCGCCAGCCGCCATGGCCACGGCCTGCTTGACGCTGTGCGACACGCCCAGGGTGTCCCATACCACCACCGGGGTCAGCAGACCCACCAAGTGGCCGAAGAACAGGCCCAGAATGCCGATGTGGAACAGGATATTGCCCAGGCGCAGCTGGCCGCGGTACAGCAACTGCGAACTGTCGCTTTTCCAGGTGTACTGCTCGCGCTCGAAGCGCGCCAGGCTGCCTAGCAGGAAGATGCTGAGCGCAATGTAAGGATAGACGCCGAACAGGAACTGATGCAGGGTATTCATGAATGGGCTCCCGGCCTTATTGTTGTGCGCCGCGCGCGCGGGGATGGAAATGCACGACATGCGTGCCGGCGGCGGCCATCGGCAGCAGCGGTTCGACGCCGTCGGGTCCCACGCCGTAGGCTTCCATGGCTTCGTCCATGTCGCGCACCGGCGGGTCGGTCTGCTCGCGCGGCACCACGTCAGTCATGCCGCGCAACACGGCGAAGATGGTCGAGTACGGGCTGCCGGCGCGCGCCAGGCGCGCACCGATGGCGGCCAGCACATGAATGGCCTCATCGAGCAGTTGGCGCGCCTGTGTCGGGTCGATCAGGCCCAGCAGCTCCAGGAACAGCGGCACGTGGTCGGGCAGCTCGGCCGCGCCAGGCTCGAAACCGTGGCGACGGTATTCCTCCAGCAGGTCGACCATAGCCTGGCCGCGATCGCGGCTTTCGCCGTGCACGTGCTCGAACAAGTGCAGCGAATGCGACGGGTTGCGATCGAACGTGGCGACGTAGTTCTCTTGTAGCTCGATCAGGCCGTGAGTCTTCAGGTAGTCGGTCAGCGGCGACAACTGGTCTTGCGCTTCGGGGTGGGCAGCGAGCGCGTCGTCGATTTCGGGCAGGGCATCGAGGAGATCCTGCTCGGGATAACTCAGCAGCGCGGAAAGAATGCGATATGGGCTCATGGTTCGGTTCCGTGCTCAGGCCAGGGCGGTTTTCTTGCGCGACTTGGGCATCTCGATAAAAATCTCGCTGCCGCGCGGCTTCTTGCCGAACAGCGCGCCATCGGACACGCCGCCCGAGCAACCGTTGCCGAACGTGAAGCCGCAGCTGCCCTTGTCGTTGAAGCTGTCTTCGACCATTTCCTTGTGGCTGGAGGGCACCACGAAACGATCTTCGTAGTTGGCGATGGCCATGATGCGGTACATGTCGCGCACGGTGGCGCGGTCCAGGCCGACGTCGGCCAGAATGGCCTCGTCGTGCTCACCATGCACCGATTCGGCGCGCATGTACGCCCGCATGGCCAGCAGCCGCTCCAGCGCCCGCTGTACCGGCGCTTCGTCGCCCGCGGTCAGCAGGTTGGCCAGGTAGCGCAAGGGAATGCGCAGGGTCGACACGTCGGGAATCACGCCGGTCGTGCCGACCGTCTTGTGCGGCATATGGCCGGCCTCGGCTGCCGACTGAATGGGCGACAGCGGCGGTATGTACCAGACCATGGGCAACGTGCGGTACTCAGGATGCAGCGGGAAAGCGACCTTCCACTCGCATGCCATCTTGTATACCGGCGACTGACGCGCGGCCTGCAGCCACGAATCCGGTATGCCCTGGCGGCGCGCTTCGGCAATGACCTCGGGCGAATGCGGGTCCAGAAACACGTCGAGCTGCGCCTGGTACAGGTCTTGCTCGCTGGCGCTGGCGGCGGCCGCCTCGATGCGGTCCGCGTCGTACAGCAAGACGCCCAGATAGCGGATGCGGCCCACGCAGGTTTCGGAACAGACGGTCGGCTGGCCGGCCTCGATGCGCGGATAACAGAACGTGCATTTCTCGGCCTTGCCGCTCTGCCAGTTGTAATACACCTTCTTGTACGGGCAGCCCGAGATGCACATGCGCCAGCCGCGGCACTTGTCCTGGTCAACCAGCACGATGCCGTCGTCTTCGCGCTTGTAGATGGAACCCGACGGGCAGCTGGCCACGCAGGCGGGGTTCAGGCAGTGTTCGCACAGGCGCGGCAGGTACATCATGAACGTGTTCTCGAAGGTCGAGTACATTTCTTTCTGTACGCCCTCGAACAGCGCGTCGCGGCTGCGCGAACTGAATTCGCCGCCCAGGTCATCTTCCCAGTTCGGGCCCCAGTGGATCTTGTCCATCTTGCGGCCGGTCAGCACCGACACCGGCCGGGCCGTCGGCGGGGTCTGGCTCAGCGGAGCGTTCTGCAGGTGTTCGTAGTCGTAGGTGAACGGTTCGTAGTAGTCGTCGATGGCCGGCAGGTTGGGGTTGGCGAACAGGTTCGCCAGAATCTTCAGCTTGCCGCCCTGGCGCGGTTCGAGCTTGCCGGCGGGCGTGCGCGTCCAGCCGCCGTTCCAGCGCGACTGGTTTTCCCATTCTTTGGGGTAGCCGATGCCTGGCTTGGTTTCCACGTTATTGAACCAGGCGTACTCGACGCCGTCGCGGCTGGTCCAGACGTTCTTGCAAGTGATGGAGCAGGTGTGGCAGCCGATGCACTTGTCCAGGTTCAGCACCATACCGACTTGGGCACGGATTTTCATTTTGCGCTTCCTTCTTCGAGCTGCTGCCCCAACGGGCCTTCCATCCAATCGACCTTTTTCATCTTGCGCACCACGACGTATTCGTCGCGGTTGCTGCCGACCGTGCCGTAGTAGTTGAAACCATAGGCCTGCTGGGCATAGCCGCCGATCATGTGAGTGGGCTTGAGCACCGCGCGCGTCACCGAGTTGTGGATGCCGCCGCGCATGCCGCTGGTTTCCGCACCGGGCACGTTGATGATTTTTTCCTGGGCGTGGTACATCAGGCACATGCCCACCGGCACGCGCTGGCTGACGACGACCCGGGCCGTCAAGGTGCCATTGACGTTGAAGACCTCGACCCAGTCGTTGTCGACCAGGCCGGCCTGCTTGGCCTCGGTTTCGGACACCCATACGTGCGGCCCGCCGCGGCTGAGCGTGAGCATGCGCAGGTTATCGGAGTAGGTGCTGTGAATACCCCACTTCTGGTGCGGCGTGATCCAGTTCAGCACCAGCTCGTGTTCGCCGTTGGGATACTGGCCCAACATCGGCGCCACGGTGCGCGTATTGATGGGCGGCTTGTAGGCGCAGAACCCTTCGCCGAAATCAAGCATCCAGCGGTGGTCTTGATAGAACTGCTGGCGGCCGGTGAGGGTGCGCCACGGGATCAGTTCGTGCACGTTGGTATAGCCGGCGTTGTAGCTGACTTCTTCGCTTTCCAGGCCCGACCAGGTGGGCGCCGAGATGATCTTGCGCGGCTGCACCTGGATGTCGCGGAAGCGGATCTTGTCGTGCTCGCGGCCGACAGCCAGGTGGGTATGGTCGCGGCCGGTGATCTTGCCCAGGGCTTCCCAGGCCTTGACCGACACGTGGCCGTTGGTTTCCGGCGCGAAGGTCAGGATCATTTCAGCGGCGTCGATGGCGGTATCCAGGCGCGGCCGTCCTTCGCTGACGCCTTCGGTTTCGACGCGGCGGTTCAGCTCGGCAAGCTCGCGCACTTCGTGCTCGGTGTTCCAGTTGATGCCCTTGCCGCCGTTGCCCAACTTGTCGAGCAGCGGTCCCACCGACGTGAACTTGCGGTAGATATCGTTGTAGTCGCGCTCGACCACCGTCATGGACGGCGCGGTCTTGCCCGGCACCAGATCGCATTCGCCCAGCTTCCAGTCTTTGGGCTCGAAGGCCTGGCCCAGTTCTCCCGGGGTGTCATGCAGCAGCGGCGTCAGGACAAGGTCTTTGCGCTTGCCCAGGTACGGGCCGCCGATCTCGCTGAATTTCTGCGCCAGCAGTTTGTAGATTTCCCAGTCGGTCTTGCTTTCCCACAGCGGCTGCACGGCTTCGGACAGCGGGTGGATGAAGGGGTGCATGTCAGACGTGTTGAGGTCGTCTTTTTCGTACCATGTCGCGGTGGGCAGCACGATGTCGCCATACAGGCACGTGGTGCTCATGCGGAAGTCAAGCACCGTAAGCAGATCGAGCTTGCCTTCGGCCGCTACTTCGCGGTAACGCACTTCAGCCGGTTTGATGGCATCGGCTTCGTCGCCAAAAACCGCGTTCTGCGTGCCCAGCAGGTACTTCAGGAAGTACTCGTGGCCCTTGCCGCTGGACCCAAGAATGTTCGAGCGCCAGACGAACATATTGCGCGGGAAGTTGGCCGGGTTGTCGGGGTCGTCGCAACTGAAGTTGAGCTGGCCGCTCTTGAGGCGTTGCGTCGCGTAGGCCACCGGATCCTGGCCGGCCGCCTCGGCTTGCGCCACGACGTCGAGCGGGTTGGTTTCAAGCTGCGGCGCCGACGGCAGCCAGCCCATGCGTTCGGACTTGGCGTTCAGGTCGATCATGCTGAGCTGGCCATAGCGACCTGCGTCGGCGGTAGGCCCGAGAATGTCGCTGACCGGCAGCTTTTCGTGGCGCCACTGGCTGGTGTGTGCATAGAAGAACGACGTACCGTTCATGTGGCGCGGCGGGCGCGACCAGTCGGATGCAAAGGCCAGCGGCGCCCAGCCGAATTGCGGACGCAGCTTCTCCTGGCCCACGTAGTGGGCCCAGCCGCCGCCGCTCTTGCCCACGCAGCCGCACATCATCAGCAGGTTGATGATGCCGCGGTAGGTCATGTCCATGTGGTACCAGTGATTCAGCGCGGCGCCGACGATCACCATGGACTTGCCGTGGGTGTCATGGGCGTTCTGCGCGAACTCGCGGGCCACCTGGATGACCAGGTGGCGCGGCACCGTGGTGTGCTTTTCCTGCCAGGCCGGCGTGTAGGGCACGTCGTCGTCGTACGAGGCGGCCACGTTGTCGCCGCCCAGGCCACGGTCGACACCGTAGCTGGCCATTTGCAGGTCGTACACCGTGGCAACGCAGGCCGTGCTGCCGTCGGCCAGCACGATGTGGCGCACGGGCACGTTGCGTACCAGCACGCTGCCGTGTTCACCGCCGAAATAGGGGAAACCCACGCCCACCACGTCGTCGCGGGAGTCAAGCAACGAGAGAACCGGATCGATCTCGCGGCCGCTGCCGCCATCGCGCGACTCGAGGTTCCAGCGCCCGACCTTGGCGCCGCCATCAACGGCGGCCTCGCCCCAACGAAAGCCGATGCTGCCGTTGGGCGCCACCAGGTGGCCGGTATGGTTGTCGATGACCAGCGTCTTCCAGTCGGGGTTGTTGGGCTGGCCCAGGGCATCCGCCAGTTGCGAAGCACGCAGGAAGTGGTCGGGCACCAGGCAACCGTCGCGTTCTTTCAGCTGCACCAGCATGGGCATGTCGGTGTAGCGCTTAGCGTAGTCGCGGAAGTAGTCGGACGCGCCGGTATGATGGAATTCTTTCAGGATGACGTGGCCCATGGCCAGGGCGAGCGCGGCATCGGTGCCTTGCTTGGGCGCCAGCCAGATGTCGCCGAACTTGACCATTTCGCCGAAGTCGCTCGACACCGCCACCGTCTTGGTGCCCTTGTAGCGAACCTCGGTGTAGAAGTGCGCGTCGGGCGTGCGCGTCTGCGGCACGTTGGAGCCCCATACCATCAGGTACGTGGAGTTGTACCAATCGGCCGATTCGGGCACGTCGGTTTGTTCGCCCCAGACCTGCGGGCTGGCCGGGGGTAGGTCGCAGTACCAGTCGTAGAAGCTCAGGCAAGCGCCCCCCAGCAGGCTCAGGTAGCGCGCCCCGGCGGCGTAGCTGACCATGGACATGGCCGGAATGGGCGAAAAGCCGATCACGCGGTCGGGCCCGAATTTCTTGATGGTGTAGGCATTGGCCGCCGCGATGATTTCGGTAGCGGTGTCCCAGTCGGCCCGCACGAACCCCCCCAGCCCGCGCACGGATTTGTAGTGCTTGGCTTTGACCGGATCCTGGCTGATGGATTCCCAGGCAGCGATGGGATCGAGGGTTTTGCGGGCTTCGCGCCACATTTGCATGAGGCGCCCGCGAATCATCGGATACTTGACGCGCTGGGCGGAATACACGTACCAACTGTACGAGGCGCCGCGCGGACAGCCGCGGGGCTCGTGGTTGGGCAGATCGGGACGGGTGCGCGGGTAGTCGGTTTGCTGGGTTTCCCAGGTGATCAGGCCGTTCTTGACGTACACCTTCCAGGAACACGAACCGGTACAGTTCACGCCGTGCGTGGAACGAACAACCTTATCGTGCTGCCAGCGGCCGCGATAGGCGTTTTCCCAGGTGCGGTCTTCGTTGACGACTTCGCCGTGACCGCTGGAAAAGGTGGATTTCACCCGCGACATGAATTTCAGCCGGTCCAGGAAATGACTCATTCTTTTCTCCGTGTGCGCCGGCCACGCCGGCGCGATCTGGCTATTACTTTATTGGGGCCCGGCGCGCGCGACCATTCATCGCTGGTAGAAGAAGGCCGCGCCATACGTACTAGTTCTTATGGCCGAGTTGACTAGTTACCAATTGGCATCAGCACGGCACCGGCGCGTTGCGGCGCGCGTAATACCACCAGGTGATGCACAGGCAAGTGACATAGAAGGCAATGAAGCAGTACAGGGCCGCGCCAACCCCGCCGGTGAGCTCGATCGATGAGCCGAAGCTGCGCGGAATGAAGAACCCGCCATAGGCTCCGATAGCCCCGGAGAAGCCCAGTACCGCGGCGGACTCTTTGCCGGCGTCGATCAAGGCCTGTTTTTCGGCCGCGGCGCCGTGGCCGCGGGCCGCCTGGGTGCGCTCGTGCAGGAAGATCACGGGGATCATCCGGAAGGTCGAGCCGTTGCCCACGCCGGTCAGCGCGAACAGCACGATGAACATCGCCAGGAATCCGTTGAAGTTGCCGGCGCTGGTAGCGGTGGGCACGAACGCCAGCAGCCCCAGCACGGCGGCGATCATGGCGGCGAACACCAGCAGGGTGACGCGCGCGCCGCCCAGTTTGTCGGAGACCCAGCCCCCGAGCGGCCGGGTCAGCGAACCCACCAGGGGCCCGAGGAACGCGTAGGTCACGGGGTTGATGTCGGGGAACAACGCCTTGGTCAGCATGGCGAAGCCGGCCGAGAACCCGATGAACGAACCGAAGGTACCCACGTACAGCCAGCACATCAACCAGTTGTGCTTGCGCTTGAAGATCACGGCCTGGTCGGCGAAGGACGCCTTGGCGTCGGCGATATCGTTCATGCCGAACCACGCGGCCAGCGACGACGCGAGAATGATCGGCACCCAGATGAACCCCGCATTCTGCAGCCATATCTGGTGCTCGACGCCGTCGACCACGAAGCGCTGCGGGTCGCCGCCCAGCGTGCCCAGCACGCCCATCGTGATGATGACAGGCACCACGAACTGCACCACCGACACGCCCAGGTTGCCGATGCCGGCATTCATGCCGGTGGCGAAGCCCTTCTTTTCTTTGGGAAAGAAAAAGCTGATGTTGGCCATGCTGGAGCTGAAGTTGCCGCCGCCGAAGCCGCACAGCAGGGCCAGCGCCAGCAGCGTGGGATACGACGTGGTCGGATCCTGCAAAGCGAAGCCCATGCCCAAGGCCGGAATCAACAGCGTGGCGGTGGAAATGGCCGTCCAGCGGCGGCCGCCAAAGACCGGCACCAGGAACGAATAGAAAATGCGCAAGGTGGCGCCGGATAGCGCGGGCAGGGCTGTCAACCAGAACATCTGGTTTTTCGACAGCTCGAAGCCGGCCTTGTCGAGGTTGACAACCACCACGCTCCACAGCATCCAGATGCAGAATGCCAGGCTCAGGGCGGGAATGGAAATCCAGAGATTTCGGTTGGCGATGCGGGCGCCAGTGCTGTGCCAGAAGTTCCGGTTCTCTGGTTCCCAGCGGGTCAGTACATAGCTGGACATGGTGTTCTCGCGGTGGAGTGCGCCAGGCGCCGCAGGCGCCCGGCAGTCGGGTTGGAAAAAAGGGAATCAGGCGGCCTGCAACGCGCGGGCGGCAGGTTCGGGACGGAAGCTGTAGTGCATCCAGATCAGCGAGACGCACACCGTGCCGTACATCAGCATGAAGGCGCTGGACCGCACGCCCGTGAAGTCGAGCAGGGCGCCGAACAGGATGGGCAGCACGAACCCGCCCAGTCCGCCGGCCAGGCCGACAATGCCGGACACGGCGCCGATGTTTTCGCCGAATTCATCTGAGATGAACTTGAAGACGGAGGCCTTGCCGACAGCCATGGCGATGCCCACCACGAACATCAGGATGGTGAACAGCGTGGGTCCGATAGCCAGGAAGAATTCACGCGGGCCCGTGTCGGTTTCGATGACGAAGTGCGTTTGCGGATAGCTGAGGATGAAAAAAGCCACCCAGCACACCCACATCACCCACCAAGTGGTGCGATAGGCGCCGTACTTGTCGGAGATCCAGCCGCCCACGGCGCGCAGCACGCCGCCGGGCAACGAGAAGCAGGCAGCCAGCAGCGCGGCCAGCTTCATGTCGAAGCCGTACTCGCCAACGTAGTACTTGGTCATCCAGAGCGCCAGCGCGACGTATCCGCCGAACACCACCGAGTAGTACTGGCAGTAGCGCCATACACGCGGGTCGCGCAGCATGGCCAGTTGGGTGGACAGGCTGGCGCCCCCGCGCACGTTGTGTGCCGGATTGGTGGCCGAGAACATCCAGAACAGGATGGCCGTTGCCAGCAGTACCACGGCGTAGACCTGGGGCACGATGACCCACGCGCCGCCGGCCGCGGCGATAAGTGCCGGCGCAACGAATTTCGTAAGCGCCGAGCCCGAGTTGCCGGCGCCGAAAATTCCCATGGCCAGGCCCTGCCGGTTACGAGGAAACCAGCGCGCGACATAGGGCGTGCCCACCGAGAACGAGCCGCCCGCCAGGCCGATGAACAAACCCAGCACCAGGAACTGCCAGTACTCGGTGGCATAGGCCAGCAACCACACGCCCGGCACCGACACCAGCATCAGCAGGAAAAACACGATGCGGCCGCCATAGCGGTCGGTCCAGATGCCCAGGGGGACGCGGATCAGCGACCCGCTGAGGACGGGCGTGGCGGCCAGCAGGCCGAATTCGGTCTCGGACAGGCCGAGCTGGGACTTGATGGGGATGCCCAGCACGGCGAATATCATCCATACCGCGAAGCAGATCGTGAAAGCGAAGGTGCTTGAGATCAAGACACGGGTCGCGGCGCCCGTGGATGGTTGATGTGCCATGATGCGTTTGCTCATGTCGTTGGACATGTCAACAAAGATAAGCACCTGACGCTTCTCTGAACATTCGCCAACAGACCTGTCAACCCCGTCCAATGTGACTAGTTCTTCTCGCACGGGTTGGATATGCTCGGTTGCGATCTGTCTCTTATGTCTTCTGGATCACCCGATGAATACGAACAATTCCGACACCGTAGTGGACTTCTGGCGCGAAGCCGGCCCGGCGCGCTGGTTTCGCAAAGACGAGGCTTTCGACCGCGAATTCAGCGCGCGCTTCATGGATTTGCACATGGCGGCCGCGCGGCGGCAACTGGACGCATGGGAAGACAGCGCATACGGCGCGCTGGCCCTGTTGATATTGTTGGATCAGTTTCCGCGCAATGCCTTTCGCGGCACCGGCCACATGTACGCCACCGACCCGCTGGCGCGCCATTACGCGCGGCGCCTGATCCAGGCCGGCAAAGATGCGGACATCGAAGCCGGCATGCGGGTGTTTTGCTATCTGCCGTTGTCGCACTCTGAAAACCTGGCTGACCAGCGCCAGGCCGTCGAACTGAACCAGGCGCTGGGCGAACCGTGGCTGCCTCATGCCGTAGAACACTTGCGCATTGTTGAATTGTTCGGCCGCTTCCCGCACCGCAACCCTTTGCTGGGGCGCGAGACCACGGCCGAAGAACAGGCTTTTCTGGACCAGGGCGGTTTTGCCGGCTGACCGGCGCGCGGCATGGCCTAGGCAGCCTCGGCCGCCCCGGCTTCGCGCCGCAGCAATTCGCGTTTGCGCTCAACGCCCCAGCGATAGCCCGATATGTCGCCATCGCGCCTGACAATGCGATGGCACGGAATGGCCACGGCCAACTGATTGGCGCCGCAAGCCTGGGCCACCGCGCGTACCGCCTTAGGCGCGCCGATGCGTTCGGCAATTTCGGCATAGCTGGCTGTCGCGCCTGCCGGAATATCGCGCAGCGCCTGCCACACCCGCTGCTGGAATACCGTGCCCCGCACGTCCAGCGGCAAATTCAGTCCCAGGGCCGGAGCCTCGACGAACCCCACTACCTGGGCAACCAATTGTTCGAACGCCGAATCTGCGCCATGCAGCCGGGCGTTTGGAAAGCGGTCCTGCAGTTCACGCACCAGGGCTTCGGGGTCGTCGCCCAGCGATATGGCGCAGATGCCTCGCTGGCTGCATGCCACCAGAATAGCTCCCAGCGCGCATTGGCCAACGGCAAAATGGATATCGGCGTTGAACCCGCCCGCTTTATAGTCGCGCGGCCGCATGCCCAGCAGGCTGTCCGAGGCTTCATAGAACCGGCTATTGGAATTGAAGCCGGCCTCATAAATAGCCTGGGTAACCGTGCCTGACTCGCCCAGCTCCCGCCGCAGCCGCCGGGCCCGATGGGCATCGGCATAGGCTTTGGGCGTCAGCCCGGTTTCCGCCTTGAACAGGCGGTGAAAGTAAAAGGCGCTGACGCCAGCCTGCGCGGCCAGAAAATCCAGGCTGGGCGGCGTCTCGGCGCTTTCAATCAGGCGGCAGGCCTGCTCCACGAGTGCTGCCCGCCGAGCCGCCACGGCGCTGCGGTCGCCCGCGGGGCGCCGGCTGGGCCGGTAACCGGCGGCTTCGGCTGCCTGCGGCGTATCGAAGAACTGCACGTTTTCACGGCGCGGCAGGCGCGACGAACTGCTGGGCTGGCAATACACGCCTGTGGTGCGCACGGCATAGACGAATTGACCATCGGCTGACGCGTCGCGCATGCAAACCGCCCGCCAGCGGGCATCATCGGTCGTATAGTCGTCAGTAGAAATCGAGGCGTTCATGGCTGGCGCGAATGAGCGAATGACATACACGCCCACACTGTAGAGCAGAATTCGAGCGCAAGAATCCTGGTTCTTGCACTTGAATTTGGCTCGAAAGTAAGTACTCACCCGTGAAATTAAAGAGATTTCGCCCGAACCGCGCCTGTGGATAACCTCTAGGAACGGCTGCTGTGCACAGCATGTGGACCCGACTTGGACAATTACGCTTTCCATGGCCGGCAAAAAAGTTGTTCAACTTGGTCCAAAACTTCAAACAGAAGTCCTGCACAGCCAAAAACGGCGGCAAGCGATTGAAAACACGGAGCAAATTCAAGTTGATGCAGTTATCCACAGGCCTTATTAATCATTAGTCTTTATATAAAGAAAAAGAAAAGAGAAAAACATCAATGCCCTACCACCAGCCGCCAATGCCAAAATTCGGGTCATGCGTATCCTGCTCATAGAAGACGAGGCCGAACTGGCCCGATGGCTGTCTCGCAGCCTGGCCCGCCATGCCGGTTTTGTGGTGGAATGGGCTGACGACGGGCTGCTGGCCGAACGACGCCTGGCGGTCGAGGAATTCGACGCTGTCATCCTCGACCTGGGCCTGCCTGGTATGGACGGGCACACCCTGCTGTCGAAGATCCGCGCCCGCGACGACCGTACCCCCGTGCTGGTGCTGACCGCTCGCGATTCACTCGCCGAACGCGTGGGTACATTGCACGAAGGCGCCGACGACTTTCTGCCCAAACCCTTCGTCCTGGAAGAGCTGGAAGCACGGCTTACCGCGCTGATCCGGCGCAGCCGCGGCCGCGAACATCCCCGCCTGGCGCTGGGCGACCTGATACTGGACACGTCCGCCCAGCGTTTCACCGTGCGTGGCCAGCCGCTGCAGCTCTCGCCGCGCGAACATGCCGTGCTGCGCGTACTGATTCAGCGCAGCGGCGAACCCATGAACAAGCAGCAGATTCTCGACCGCATCCAGACAGACGATTCCGATGTCAACCTGGAAGCCATCGAAGTGCTGGTGCACCGGCTGCGCAAGAAACTGGCGGACACTGGCGTGCAAATCGTCACATTGCGCGGCTTGGGCTACTGCCTGGAGGCCGTTCTTGAACATTAGGCCCGGCCATTGGGCGGGATCGGCGCGCCGCACGCTGAAATCGTTGCTGTTGTGGTGGCTGATCCCGGCCCTGGTCTGCATCATGCTGGCGGCTTTGTGGCTGTCGAACTACCAGTTGCGGCACCAGGTCGACCTGGCCTACGATCGCTCGCTATCCGGCGCGCTGCGTTCCATCGATCACAACATATCCACAGCCAGCGGCGGCCTGGCCATGGAGCAGCCCTATCTGATGCTCGAATTTTTCGAGCTCACGGCCAACGGCAGTGTGTACTACCGTGTTGCCACTGAAGACGGCCTCGCGGAAATCGGTAGCCCCAATCTGCCTTTGCCCGACAAACCGCTCATTTCGGGGCAGCCTCAGTTTTTCTACGCCGAATATCAGGGCGTGCCGCTGCGCGTTGCCGCATTGGCGCGCCCCATGGACCCACCGCTGTACAACAACCGCGGCGGCCGCGTCATCGTGCAGGTAGCCGAAACCCTCGAATCGCGCCAGGATTTCCTGCAGCGGGCGCTGGTGCGGGCGGTCGAGCGCGACATCGTGGTTATTGCCATCGTGGTGCTGGTAGTCGTATGGAGCGTATTCATGGCGGTCCGTCCCCTTGAACGGTTGCGCCAGGAAGTGGAAGGCAGGTCCGCAGACGATCTCAGCCCCGTAGACGCGACGAACATCCCGGGTGAGGTCGGCCCCCTGGTCGATGCCGTAAACCTTCACATGGCCCGTTTTGCGGCTCAGGCGAGGCTGCAGCGGCAGTTCCTGGACGATGCCTCGCATCAGTTGCGCACGCCGTTGTCGGTATTGCGCACCCAGACTGCCTATGCCTTGCGCGAGTCGGATCCCCAGGAGGTCCGTGCGGTGCTCCTGGCCATGCAGGAAGGGCTGGACCGCGCGGTGCGCACCACCAACCAGATGCTGGCATTGGCGCGCGCCAAAGATGCGCCGTTGTCCGAAGGCGGCCTGGCGCCCGAACGGGTTGATCTGGCCGAAGTGGCGCAGGGCGTGATTCGCGCCTTGCTGCCGGCCGCCCGGTCGCGCCAGATCGACCTGGGTCTGGAGGCCTCGAGCCTGCCGGTACGTATCCCGGGCGTCGACTGGCTGCTGCGCGAAGCCTTGAGCAATCTGGTTGACAACGCCATTCGTTATACCGCGCCGGCCAGTCAGGTCACCGTGCGCGTCTATGCCGACGAACGCTACGCCCGCCTTACCGTGGAAGACAACGGCCCTGGCATGTCGGCCGAAGACATCGCCCGCGCCAGTGTGCGGTTCCGCCGGGGCGCCGCGGGCAAGAACAAACCCGGGGCCGGACTGGGGCTGGCCATCGTGCGCACTATCGTGGAAATTCACGGCGGCAAAATGGTGCTGGAGAACCGCGCGCCCTTGCCTGGCTTGCGCGCGGCATTGGTATTTACCCTAGATTCCTTCCCGAATGCTGCAATGCGGCATGAAATTGCGTGATTCTGAAAGCTTCCGGAAAGCCTGCGTTGAGTACGGTTCTGATCCGTTGGCCGCGATCCCGTTATGCGGGGCATGGCCCGCCTACGACGACATCCAAAAAGCGATTCACGGAGACCGCAAGATGCAATCCTTTCTGAAAGCCCGCCTGGCGGCGGTTATTGGCGCATGTGCGCTGTCTGTGGGCATGGCTGCCCACGCGGCCGACGAGCCGCGCCGGCCCGAATGTATCGCGCCGGCCCAACCCGGCGGCGGTTTCGACCTGACCTGCCGGCTGGCCACCGAGGGCCTGAAGCAAAGCGGCGCATTGAAAGAACCCATGCGCATCATCTACATGCCCGGCGGCATCGGCGCGGTGGCCTACAACAACATTGTGGCCCAGCATCCCGACGAACCCGGCACCATCGTGGCGTTCTCCGGCGGGTCGCTGTTGAACCTGGCGCAAGGCAAGTTCGGCAAGTACAACGTCAATGACGTGCGCTGGCTGGCTGGCATCGGTTCCGACTACGGCGTGGCCGTGGTGCGCAACGACTCGCCCTATACCGACCTGAAGAGCCTGATGGAAGCCTTCAAGAAGGATCCCACCAAGATCGTGCTGGGCGCCGGTGGTACCGTCGGCAGCCAGGACTGGATGAAAGCCGCCCTGACCGCCAAGGCGGCCGGCGTGGACTTCCGCAAAATGCGCTTCGTGGCTTTCGAGGGCGGCGGTGAAGCCGTGACGGCGCTGCGTGGCGGCCACATCCAGGCTTACATGGGCGACGCGGCCGAAGCCTTCACCATGCTGGAAGGCGGCGCGCCGATTCGCGTGCTGGCCGTGTTCAACAGCGAACGCTTGCCTGGCAAGCTGAACTCGGTGCCCACGGCCAAGGAACAGGGCTACGACATCGACTGGCCCATCATTCGCGGCTTCTATGTCGGTCCCAAGGTGTCCGACAAAGACTACCAATTCTGGGTTGATGCCTTCAACAAGACCATGGCTTCGCCTGAATACGCCAAGCTGCGCGAGCAGCAGGGCCTGTTCCCGTTCAACAAGACCGGCGCCGAACTCGACGCCTACGTCAAAGAGCGCGTGAAGATGTACCACGAACTGGCCGACAGCTTTGGGCTGATCAAAAAGTAAGCAACAGCGTTGGGGCGGCGCCTGGCCGCCTGTTCCACGCCGCCGCGCGCCTCACGCGTGCACGGGCGCGCCGGCGGCTTTCCGATTTCTGGAAACTGGATCATGAATGATCGAACCTTGGGCATCTTTGCCCTGATTCTGGCCGCCCTCATGACATGGCTGGGCTGGGATATCGAAGCCCCGTTTGCCTACGAGCCAGTAGGGCCACGCGCTTTCCCGATGCTGGTGGCGCTGATTATCGGCCTGTGCGGGCTGCGTCTGGCCATCAAGGGGGGCAACCCCGTGGAAGAGAATTCGGCGGGCGCCAACTCGCGCATCGCATTGATGGTGCTGGCCGCGGCAGCTTACGCATTCTTGTTCCAGTGGCTCGGATTTGTCATTTCAACTGCCCTGATGACGATTTTCGTTGGGCGCCTGTTCGGTGGAACCTGGCTGAAATGCGCCCTGGGTGGCGCCATCATGGGCGTTTTCTTCTTTCTGCTGTTTGACCAGGCGCTGGATGTGGTCTTGCCTGCCGGCCTGCTGGGAGACCTGATATGAGCGCCATTCTCGATCACTTGTCCATCGGCTTCGGCGTAGCCTTCTCGCTGACCAACCTGTTGGTGGCCGCCATCGGGTCGTTCATCGGCACCATGGTGGGCGTATTGCCGGGGCTCGGCCCCATCAACGGCGTGGCAATGCTGATACCCATCGCCTTCGCCATGAACCTGCCGCCGGAAACGGCCTTGATTCTGCTGGCCGCGGTATACGTAGGGGCTGAATATGGGGGACGTATCACTTCGATTCTGCTGAACGTGCCTGGCGAGGCCAGCGCCATCATGACCACCCTCGATGGCTATCCGCTGGCCCGGCAAGGCATGGCCAACGTGGCTCTGTCGCTGTCGGCGGCATCGGCGTTCGCGGGTTCCATCGTGTCCGTTACTGGCATCATCCTGCTGGCGCCCTTGCTGGCCAAGTGGGCGCTGGCCTTCGGGCCGGCCGAGTATTTCGTGCTGATGGTCTTTGCCTTTTGCTGCCTGACCAGCCTGCTGGGCAAGCAGCCGGTCAAGGGCGTGCTGGCCGCCATGATCGGCCTGGGCATTTCGGTGATCGGGGTCGACTCGAACTCGGGCGTGTATCGCTATACGTTCGATTCGGTGCACCTGGCCGATGGGATCGACTTCGTGGTGGTGGTCATTGCGCTGTTCGCAGTGGCCGAGATGCTGGAAATGCTTGAAAAGGTCGTGGCCGGCCATAGCGTCGAAGTCAAGCCCAGCGGCCGCAAGCTATTCAATCTGAAAGAACTGGCCTTCACAGCCGGCAGTATCGGGCGTAGCGCGCTGGTGGGGTTCGGCGTGGGCGTGCTGCCCGGCGCCGGAGCCAGCGTGGCCGCCGCTGTTGCGTACTCGCAAGAGAAGCGCATCATCGAAAGCAAAGACCCGAACGCCAAATTCGGCAAGGGCGACATGCGCGGCCTGGTTGCGCCTGAATCGGCCGCCACCGCATCGGCCATCGGCTCGTTCGTGCCCATGCTTACGCTGGGTGTGCCGGGATCGGGCACCACCGCCGTCATGATGGGGGCGCTGACGCTCTACAACATCACGCCGGGTCCGGTGCTGTTTGACACCAAGCCTGAACTGGTGTGGGGGCTGATCGCATCGCTGTTCATCGCCAACGTGCTGCTGTTTCTGATGAACGTGCCGATGGTCCGCGTGTTCTCCAAAGTGCTGTCAGTGCCGGGCTGGCTGATGGTGCCGGGCATCCTCAGCATCAGCTACATCGGCGTTTATGCGATCAACTCGGGCACGTTCGACCTGCTGATGGTGGTTGGCATTGGCACGATAGGTTATTTCCTGCGCAAGTTCGGCGTGCCGATGGCGCCTCTGGTGCTCGGGGTGGTGCTGGGCGACATGATGGAACAGAACCTGCGCCGGGCTTTGTCCATTACCAACGGCGATGTATCCGTGCTGTACAGCAGCCCGGTATCGGTGGGCCTGTGGATTGCCGCCGCAGCCGTGGTCATTGTTCCGCAGTTGCTGCGCCGGATTCGTCAGAATCGGCAGGCGCGCGACGCCGCGGTCTGACCATCTGCTGCTTTTGCGGGGCCGGATGGGTAGCCATCCGGCCCCTTTTTTATCTACACGTTTGCCAAGCGCTCGATGGCCGCGTCCAGCGTGGCGTCCTTCTTGGCAAAGCAGAAGCGTACCAGTTGGTGATTGGACGATTCGGCGTCAGGGTGCTGATAGAACGCTGATACCGGAATTACCGTGACGCCCTGCTGCACAGTCAGGTCGCGGGCGAAATCGGCTTCGGACTGTTTCGAGATGGCGCTGTAATCGGCCAGCATGAAAAACGTGCCGGGGCTGGGCAAGGGTTTGAAGCGCGTACGTGCCAGGCCGGCGGCCAGGCGGTCGCGCTTGGCCTGGTAGAACGCCGGCAGGTCGGTGTAGGGCTGCGGGTCGCGCATATATTCGGCCAGCGCGAACTGCATAGGCGAAGACACTGTGAACACCATGAACTGGTGCACCTTGCGCAGCTCGGCGCTAAGTTGGCGCGGTGCGCAGCAATAGCCCACCTTCCAGCCGGTCGTGTGGTACGTTTTGCCGAACGAAGAAATCACAAAAGCATGCTCGGCAAGCAAGGGCCGGCGCGCCACGCTGGCGTGCGGCTTGCCGTCGAATACGATGTGTTCGTAGACCTCGTCGGACAATAACAGTACGCCGGTATCCCGCACGATGCTTTCCAACGCATCCAGATCGCTGTCGTCCAAAACGGCGCCGGTCGGGTTGTGCGGGAAGTTCAGCATCAGCAGGCGGGTGCGAGACGTAATCGCGTCGCGTACGCGTTGCCAATCGATACGGTAGTAAGGGTCGTCCAGGGTGGGCGCGCGCAGCGGCACAGGTACCGCCGTGCCCCCGGCCAGGCGAATCGCGGGCAAGTACGAGTCGTAGCATGGCTCGATCACGACCACTTCGTCGCCACTGTTAACGGCCGCAAGCACAGTAGCCATCAGGGCTTCGGTTGCCCCGCTGGTCACGGTGATCTCGGTTTCGGGGTCGTACGCTCGGCCATATAGCGCTTGCGTCTTCTCCGCGATGGCCTGGCGCAGCGGTGCTACGCCGGGCATATAGGGATACTGGTTGTGGCCGGCGCTCATGGCCTTCGCAACGAGTTCACAAAGTTTTGGATCGGGATCGAAATCGGGGAAGCCCTGCCCCAGGTTGATGGCTTGATGCTCAATGGCCAGCCGGCTCATGACGGTAAAAATAGTCGTGCCGACGTCTGGCAACTTGGATCGGATCATGGCAATGAAGCAGCGTGGAAGGAATAATGGGGAAAGAAACCGCGTAAGTATCCCACCAACATGGCGCGATGGTGACAGGGGCGTGTGCTGCAGCCGCCATTGGGAAAATGCCACATAGGGGTAAACAACTATTTGTTTTGTCCAAGATGCGTGAGTATGCTGACTTTCGCAGTTGATTCAAGTGTTGCAAAGGCATCTCTCAGGCGTTGGCGTCCTTGATTCACTTGCATTCGTTTTTATTACCAGGACGCTATACAAATGGTTCAGAAGGGCAAGGTCAAGTGGTTCAACGCCGATAAAGGTTTCGGCTTCATCACGCCGGACGCTGGCGGTACCGACGTTTTCGCGCATTTCTCGGCTATTCAGGGTCGCGGTTACCGCAGCCTGAACGAAGGCCAGGAAGTCGAGTTTGAAGTCAAGGATGGCCCCAAAGGGCCTCAAGCGGCCGATATCCGACCGCTTTAAATCGGGAAATCCCGCTTTCCCGTAAACCAGGGCCCGCCCCTGGTGCAACGCCCCGCGGCCGCCAGGCTTCCGGGGCGTTGTTACGTCTGGGCAGCAGCCACTGCGCGCGCCGGCTCCGGCCGCGTCCACGCCAGCGTGATGTGAGTAAGTACGGGCATAACTCTGTGGATAGTTTGGGCAAACATGGCCTGTGCCCTTGTTGGCGGCCGCTTGCCAACGCACGCTGACGATAGTTTTGCACAGCAGGGTTATAAGCTCCGGCTTGTTCATAGGTAGAAAGCTATCGCGCATGTATTACGGCATGGAACGCATAGATAGTCGCAAAAAGCCGTATGTTTTCCAGTGCTTAAGGCCTATTTTCCGTTCGGGTGGCCATAACTGTTGGGGCCTTTTCGCCCAGCGTGCTGAGTGTCTTGCTGCTGCAGCGCCGCACGACCGTTGGAGTTGTTCACAAAGATATCCCCAGGGATGCGGTCTCATTTGATGGATCAATTTGGACAGACTTCTCTGTGGGTATATTGTGGATAGCTATCTGGACAGGCCGCCAGGCGCCTGATAAATGGAAATGTACGCTGCGGACGGCGCGCTGCACTAAGGTAGTGCGGGGCATGTTTCACGTGAAACCGTACGCTCTTGGTTTCCCTCTCCCGCGATGGATGTTCCACGTGAAACATTGGTGCCCGATCAGTGATGTCAGCGGTTGCAACTCCGCTCAAGGTTTCACGTGAAACATTAGTCGGGTCACCTCTATAATGACGTCCAACTAGCTCTTTTCTCTGTTTTTCATCATGGATTACCCGCGCGAATTTGACGTGATAGTTGTCGGTGGCGGCCACGCTGGCACCGAGGCCGCGTTAGCCGCAGCCCGCATCGGCGCCAAGACTCTGTTATTGACGCACAACATCGAAACTCTGGGTCAGATGTCCTGCAATCCGTCGATTGGCGGTATCGGCAAGGGACATCTGGTTAAAGAGGTGGATGCTTTGGGCGGGGCAATGGCGCTTGCCACCGATGAAGCAGGGATCCAGTTCCGAATCTTGAACGGTTCGAAGGGGCCGGCGGTGAGAGCCACGCGTGCCCAGGCCGACCGGGTGTTGTACCGCAAAGCCATTCGTAGCCGGCTGGAAAATCAGCCGGGGCTCTGGATTTTTCAGCAGGCCGTAGATGACCTCATGGTCGAAGGCGACCGGGTGGTTGGTGCAGTCACACAGATCGGTTTGAAGTTTCGCGGCCGCACCGTGGTGCTTACGGCCGGCACGTTCCTGAATGGCCTGATTCACGTGGGCTTGCAGAATTATTCCGGCGGCCGCGCGGGCGATCCTCCGGCAACTTCTCTGGGTCAGCGACTGAAAGAGCTACAGTTGCCGCAAGGACGCTTGAAAACTGGCACTCCGCCTCGCATCGATGGGCGCACTATCGATTACAGCGTGCTCGAAGAGCAGCCCGGCGACTTGAATCCTGTGCCAGTGTTCTCGTTCCTGGGCAATGCCGCCATGCATCCCCGGCAACTGCCCTGCTGGATCACCCATACCAACGCACGTACCCACGACATCATCCGCGGCGGACTCGATCGTTCGCCGATGTACAGCGGAGTCATCGAGGGCGTCGGTCCACGCTATTGCCCGTCTATCGAAGACAAGATTCATCGTTTTGCCGACAAGGCCTCGCACCAGGTGTTCCTGGAGCCGGAGGGACTGGACACACACGAGGTCTACCCGAATGGCGTATCCACCAGCCTGCCGTTCGATGTGCAGTGGGACCTGATCCATTCCTTGCCGGGGCTCGAAAATGCGCACATCCTGCGCCCGGGCTACGCTATCGAGTACGACTACTTCGACCCTCGCGCGCTCAAGAGTACTTTGGAAACCAAGGCGATCGGTGGCCTGTATTTCGCAGGTCAGATCAACGGCACCACCGGCTACGAAGAGGCCGCAGCGCAAGGCCTGCTGGCGGGCGCCAACGCCGCGCTGCAGGCACTGGATCGCGACACCTGGACGCCGCGCCGCGACGAGGCGTACCTGGGCGTGTTGGTCGATGACTTGGTCACGCGCGGCGTTACCGAACCCTATCGCATGTTCACATCGCGCGCGGAATACCGGTTAAGCCTGCGTGAAGACAATGCCGATCTGCGGCTGACCGAAATAGGGCGCAAGCTGGGCCTGGTCGACGATGCACGCTGGGATGCCTTTAGCCGCAAGCGGGATGCCGTTGCCGCCGAAGTCGAGCGCCTTAAATCGACTTGGGTCAATCCGCGCAATTTCCCCGCCGAAACGGCGGAGCCCTTGCTCGGCAAGGCAATTGAGCGTGAGTACTCACTATCAGATTTGCTGAAGCGGCCTGCCGTTTCTTATGCCGCGCTGATGCAGGCTCGAAATGCCGATGGCAGCTTGCTGGCCGGTCCGGGCGTCACCGACGACGACATTCTGGCCGAACAGGTGGAGATTCAGGTCAAGTATGCCGGCTACATTGCCCGCCAGCAGGACGAAGTGCAGAAACACCTGGCGCACGAGCAGCAACGCATTCCGGCCGACATCGATTACGACGCAGTCAGCAGCCTGTCGTTCGAAGTGCGCCAAAAACTCAAGACTCATCGGCCGGAAACCATCGGCCAGGCCGCCCGCATCTCCGGCGTCACCCCCGCAGCCATCTCCTTGCTGCTCATCCACCTCAAGCGCCTGCACTACGGCTCGCGCAAGCAGGCGGCATGAGCCCGCCGGGCCGCCCCAAGGGCGAATACCGGAGTGCGCAGCACGCAGGCTCCACCATGAGCCCGCCGGGCCGCCCCAAGGGCGAATACCGGAGTGCGCAGCACGCAGGCGCTGTGGCCGGCCCGCCAGGCCGCCCCGACGGCGAACATAGGGGTTCATCCGGTGCCGACCCGACCGGCCGCTTGCGGCAGGCCTGTGACAGCCTGGGCCTGCGGGTGGAAGCCGCCCAGGCCGACAAACTGGTGGCGTATCTGGCGCAAATGCAGCGCTGGAACCGCACCTACAACCTGACTGCCATCCGCGACCCGGAGCAGATGCTGGTGCAGCACCTGTTCGACAGCCTGAGTGTCGTCGATCCCCTCAGCCGGGTCGTAGGCGCAGATACGGCCGCGACTGTGTATGACATTGGCTCAGGCGGCGGGTTGCCCGGCGTTGTGCTAGCCATCATGAGGCCCACCTGGCAAATAAGCTGCGTCGATGCAGTGGAAAAGAAAATGGCTTTCGTGCGGCAGATGTCTGGCGTGCTTGCTCTGCCCAACTTGCGGGCGCTGCATGCACGGGTCGAAGAACTGCCGCCGGCCGGGTGCGATGTCGTGATCTCTCGCGCATTCGCTTCGCTCAATGATTTCGCGTCGCTGGCGGGTCGCCACGTGCGCAACGATGGTACGCTCGTCGCCATGAAAGGGAAGGTCCCGGAAGACGAGATTCAAACCCTGCACCAGCAGGGCGAATGGCAGGTGCAAGAAATCCAGGCGCTGCAAGTCCCGGCGCTGGATGCGCAACGCTGCCTGATCTGGATGCGTCGCAGTCAAGGAACTCTATGAACACCACATCGTCCAGCCCGAACGGCGCCCGCGTATTCTGCATCGCAAATCAGAAAGGCGGCGTTGGCAAGACTACCACCGCCATCAACCTGGCGGCGGGCCTGGCCAAACACGGCAAGCGAGTGTTGCTGATAGATCTCGATCCCCAAGGCAACGCCACCATGGGCAGCGGCATCGACAAAAGCAGCCTGGAATCCAATCTGTACCAGGTGCTGATAGGAGACGCGTCTATCGCACAGGCGCGGGTGCGGTCAGAAGCAGGGGGCTACGATGTGCTGCCAGCCAACCGCGAGCTTGCTGGCGCCGAAATCGACCTGGTCAACATGGACGAGCGCGAGCGCCAACTGAAGGCCGCCATCGACGCGATCGTCGACCAATACGACTTCGTGCTCATCGACTGCCCGCCCACCCTGTCGCTGCTTACACTCAACGGCCTGGCGGCGGCGCATGGGGTCATTATTCCCATGCAGTGTGAATACTTCGCCCTCGAAGGATTATCCGATCTGGTTAACACTATCAAGCGCGTGCATCGCAATATCAACGGCGAACTGCGCCTGATCGGCTTGCTGCGCGTCATGTTCGACCCGCGCATGACCCTGCAGCAGCAGGTGTCGGCGCAGCTCGAGTCGCACTTCGGCGACAAGGTGTTTTCCACGGTCATTCCTCGCAATGTGCGGCTGGCCGAAGCGCCCAGCTATGGCTTGCCCGGCGTGGTGTACGACCAGTCCTCGCGCGGGGCGCAGGCCTATATTTCATTCGGCGCCGAGATGGTCAAGCGCGTCGAAACCATGGACTGATGCCGCATCATGAACGTCTTCCTCGCCATGCTGGGGTTATCCACACGTTCACCGCATTCGCGGCCGGGCGTATTGTTCCAGCTTGTGCCTGAAGGAGGCGTTGCCGTGGTCGGCGCCCTGGCAGGCGGCTCGCAACGCAGCCCCGCCAAGAACTGAAAGTTGTAAAAGGATCATTCGACATGGCCACCAAAAAACCCAAGGGTCTGGGCCGCGGGCTGGATGCCCTGCTGGGCGCAGACGGGCCCGCTATCGATACCATCGGCAAAGCCCCCGCTAAAGCCGAAGGGCCGCCCGCGACGCTGCCCGTCGTCAAGATGCGGGCCGGCAAGTATCAGCCGCGCACTCGCATGGACGAAGGCGCCCTGAACGAGCTGGCCGAGTCCATCCGCACCCAGGGCATCATGCAGCCCATTCTGGTGCGCGCGCTCAGCGACGATCCGGGCCACTACGAAATCATCGCCGGTGAGCGCCGGTTCCGGGCCGCACAGTTGGCTGGCCTCAAAGAAGTGCCCGTGCTGGTGCGCGACGTCGCGGATGAAAACGCCGCCGTCATGGCGCTCATAGAAAACATACAGCGCGAAGACCTCAACCCCCTCGAAGAAGCCCAGGGCGTGCGCCGTCTGCTTGACGAATTCGGCCTGACGCACGAACAGGCCGCCCAGGCCATCGGCCGTTCGCGCTCGGCCACCAGCAACCTGTTGCGGCTCATGAACCTCGCTGCGCCGGTACAAACCATGCTGTTGGCCGGCGATATCGACATGGGTCACGCCCGTGCGCTGTTGGCGGTCGATGCCGCCATGCAAATCCAGCTGGCCAACCAGATCATCGCCAAGCGCCTCTCGGTGCGCGAAGCCGAAAAGCTCGTCGCCAAGACCGCCAAAGAATCCGAAGTGGCGCCTCGCAAGAAAAGCAATGGCGCCTCGCGCGATGTGGCACGTCTAGAAGAAGCCCTGTCCGACCAATTAGGCACGCGGGTAGCCCTCAAGGTCGGGGCTCGCGACAAGGGCCAGATCGTCATCGACTTCCATGGCTGGGAGCACCTCAATTCGCTGCTCGAGCGCCAGGGCCTGTCCGGAGTGCTGGATGCCTGAGGCTCGCCTGCCGGCAATTGCCGTGCTGGCGACGGGGGGCACTATCGCCGGCGCCCAGGCCGAGAGCGCATCACATGCCTATCGTGCTGGCGCATTGCAGGTCGGCCAACTGCTCGACGCGGTGCCGGGCCTGGCCCGCCTGGCGCGCATCCAGGCCGAGCAGGTGGCCAGCATCGGCAGCCAGAACATGTCGCACGCCGTGTGGGCAAGCCTGGCGCGCCGCATCGAGGCGTTGTGCGACGATCCCGCGGTCGACGGTATCGTGGTCACCCATGGCACCGATACGCTCGAAGAAACCGCGTATTTCCTCAGCCTGGTCGTTCGCCACGACAAACCGCTGGTGCTGACCGGCGCCATGCGGCCGGCCACCGCGCCGGGCGCTGACGGGCCGGCCAACGTGTTTCACGCCGTGGCCCTGGCCGGGTGCGCCGAAGCGCGCGGGCGCGGGCCGCTGGTGGTCATGAACGAAGACATCCACTACGCGCGCGAAGTACAGAAAACCGCCTGCGCAGGCATCAATGCGTTTGCCTCGCCGAATCGCGGCAGGGCAGGGGTCATGCGCGGCGCGCAAGCCAACTTTTTCTCGCGCAACGATACAGCGCACTCCAAAGTCAGCGCGTTTTCCCTCGGGGCCCTCGAGGCTGCTGGCTGGCCCAGGGTTGACGTCGTGCACGCCGGGGTCAACCTGGGCGCGGATCTGATCGATTTCCTGGCGGAGCGCGCGCGCGGCATAGTGCTGGCCGGGGTAGGCGATGGCAATGCCACCGATGCCGCCTTGCAGGCGCTGCAGCGCGCTGCCGCTGGCGGCGTGGCCGTGGTGCGCGCCAGCCGCACGGGAAGCGGCCGGGTCGGCCGCAACGTCGAAGTCGATGACGACGCTGCCGGCTTCATCGCCGCCGGCGAGCTCAACCCCCAGAAGGCCCGCATCCTGCTCATGCTGGGCCTGTCGCTTACCCGCGATCCGGCCAGGCTGCAGGATTTTTTTGATCGTTACTAAGCCGTCGCATGCTCTTGGCCGCAGACCGATTTGACTTCCAATTCAAAAGTGTCCATAATCCCTAGTTCTCCGCTGGAGGGGTGCCCGAGTGGTTAAAGGGGGCAGACTGTAAATCTGTTGGCCTTGCGCCTACGTTGGTTCGAATCCAACCTCCTCCACCAGAGACC
>Ga0182737_1000775_pt1 | contig 38540 bp, 32 predicted proteins | sample eDN5th30CBELigOP_FD_128878 | JGI IMG/M metagenome (GOLD analysis project Ga0182737, IMG submission 128878) | Enriched Organic Plus compost microbial communities from Emeryville, California, USA - eDNA 5th pass 30_C BE-Lig OP (version 2) (version 2) ... | reverse complement strand
CGCGGCCCTGGCGGGCGGCCTCGGGCACCAGCCCGGCCTCGAACAGCAGTTCGTAGCGCTGCAGCACCATGTCTTCGTTCCAGGCGGCGCCATCCAGCCCGAACGTCAACGCGGCGCGCTGCCGGCGTTGCGCCTGCGCGCCGCGGTCCTGCGCATCCTGCACCCACGCCCGCAGCCGCGGCGCAATGGCCTCGGCAATCAGCGCGGGCGGGCCGTCGCGATGGTCTTCCCAGGGAAAATAGCGATACCAGTCCTGCCACCCGACCTGCGCCACGCCGGTTTCGCCCGCTTCGCGCGTCAGGCCCAGGTAGCTGACCGAGATCGTGCGCCGCCCGTCGTCGTCGGAACGGTCGCGATCGGCAAAGGTGTACAACTGCTCGACATAGCCCAGCGGATGATGCGTCTGCGTCTCGACCCAGGCCCGCAATCCCGCCTGCAGCGACCGGTGCGTCAACTCGAACGGGCCGGCCGGCAGCGCGCTGGCGTCTTCGGTGGTCAGTACGCGCGGTTGGCCTTGCGTAACAGCCACCAGCACAGCGACCAGTTCAGCGGAAACAGAGCGTTCGATGGGATCGGTCAAGGCGGGCGCATGGCAAAAACGACGAAGCCTGGATTATAAGAGCCCGGCCCCTGCAACAGCCCCTTGCAAACGACACAAGCCGTCAAGCGCCTGCGCCGCCCGGCGGCCTAATATGGAGACAGGTAACGCGGGCCACGGCATACTGCCGCCCCGCCGCGCAACAGGAGGCCATCATGAACAAGACTGCCCGCCAGAATGTTCCTTCCGAGCACGCCGACGACCGCTGGCCCAAATCGCCCACGCATCCTCGCAAGGGCACCGACACCATGCCGATGCCGGACGAAGCCCCGGACGTCGCGGGCCGCCCGCGCGGCGGCCGCGCCATCGCCGAACCCGGCGACCCAGGCGTGATCACCCCCGAAGACGACGTGCTGGACACCTCGCACCTGACCCGTCAACGCCGTTGATCGGCGCACGGGCGCGCGTACGCCTCGCGACCAGCCTGCCTGGCTTCCAGACCGTGCCGCTACCGGTAGTCCATCGTGAAGGTAATGGCCGAGCTGACCGAACCGCCGGACACGGCCGGTTCGGTCTGGTACAGCGATGCCTGCATCGGCACCCGGTAGCTCTGGACCTGAAGCGAGTTGTAGTCCTGCAACCAGTACAGCGTACCGAATTCCACCGGCTGGCCCTGCCCGTCGGCCAACTGAATGCCAACCCCCGTCGCCGTGGCACTGCCGTCCAGGGCTACCACGCCATTGGCCGCATCCAGCACGGTGGTAGTGGGCGTGAATCGATAGCCGATCCGGTTCATTCCCGCCGGGCAATTGTTGAAAGACAACGTAAACGGCTGAGTGCCTGCCACGCTGCCCACACCGGAAAAACTGGTGCTCACGTCGGTCATCAGCCTGACATCCTGGTTCGGTGTGGTGCATGTGCCGCCAGCCACCACATTGACCGTACTGGACCGCACCTGAGCGATCCGGTAGGTGCCGCTGCCCTCGGACGTACGGCCGTCCCCGATCTTCTGGTAATGCCGCACGTACATCGGGTCGAACACGGCGACAGCGCCAGGCACCAGGGTGCTTGTAATCTTAACCAGACGGATCGCCACGTCCACACCCAGGTTGAAGGGCTGCCCGCCGTTGTAGGGAATATCGAAAGCGGTAGCGGGAGTCTGGTAAGCGGCAGGCCTGGCGGTCAGTGGCTGCCAGTCAGAAACCTGGCCATTCGCACTGAAACGCCAGCGCGCGATATAGCCCAGGGGGGCATTGCGCGTCCGGTAAATGCCGTAGGCGTCGCCGTCCACCGTAATGACGCCGTCCTTGATATAAGGCGAGTATCCCTGCACGGACAAACGCAGCGTCGTACCGGACGCAAGCACATCCAGCGGCGTGCATCGCCATGCCACGGCATCGTTGGAGAACATCCAGGGCCCGACCGGTTCCCACCTGGGGGCATTGTTCGGTAACGAGACCGCAGCGGAGGGAACATACTGGTAAACCAGATCCCCTGTGGCCCCGCCCTGCCGCACGCAATCGGCGCCTATGCCATCGGCCTGGGCTGGCGCCGCGAGCCAACCGGCAATCATCAACACGGATACGGCCCATAGCCGAAAAATCGAAATCTGCAACATGGCACTTATCGGTCGTTAGGGGCGGTGCCACCGGAAACGGCTGTGCCGACACGAGCTGGCAACGGGCTGGCGTCATCGATACGCCGTTCGTTGTCGACGACGGCGCCGAAATCGTTCAACACCGAGAAAAATACCCAGGCGTCGGAAACCGGCCGCGCGCCGTCGAACTTCACCAGCAGCTTGCGGCGCTCGCCGGGTGCAATCATGTCCTGCACTTGCTCTACGGTGGCGAGCGCCTGCCGGCGGCCATTGCCGATGGCCACGTGAAGCAAGGTCTGGTGGACAGGCGTCGGATTGGTCACGGACAGCACGCCACCATCCCCATGACGCTGCAATTCGAACCTCAGTTTTTCGTGCGGCGGGCTTTCCGGCATCTGGATGCCTGCAGGCCGGAAAAACACCTTCACGCGCGTGCGAAACGCCATCTGCACATGATTCTGGGCCGTGCCGGGCCGGACCTTGGGCGGGATCTCCAGGATATTCAGCCAATACACGGACTCGCGGTCTTGCGGCACGCCACCTTGGCCCGTGTATAACAAGCGCAGGTATCTGGCATTGCCCGGCTCCAGCCGCAACACCGGCGGCGTCACCACGAACGGCACCGCGATGCCTTGCGGATCGGCCCCGCTCTCGCCCACGTCCAGCCAAATCTGCAGCAACACGGGCTGATCGCCTTCATTGGTGACTTGAGGGGCCGCTTCCGGTTCCGCGGCCCAGACAATCAAGCGGGACTGGCTGAGGGAAATCGCCGCCTGGGCAGCAGGCAGTGCCCATGCCGCGCACAGGATCAAGGCGTGCAACAGCCCGCACCCGGCGCGCCGTAGCGTCGAAATGCCCGACAGGGCCGCGGCGTCATGCATCGCCATCTTTCGTACACGTCCCGATCAGTTCCCGGTAGCCCATCGCGTGACGCCGCTCGGTATCGGGCATGCGGTACAGGATCCGACAACTTTCGCCCGCGCCGCTGCCCCAGCTGACGCGCACGCTGCCCTGTTCCGCCGGCAGGCGCAGCAGGGCCTGCCCGGCCTGGGCGATATGGCCGAGCGGGCGCCCCTGTTCATCGAACACCGCCGCGCCGAACGGCAAGGGCTGGCCCGCTTCGTCCAGGGTTTTCATCAATACCGAATAGCCGGTTTCGGTTTCGAAACGCACCAGCGCAATGGCGCCCATGGTCGGCGCCAAGCGCCGGCTGGCCTCTTTCAGGTCGACGTCGGTCGATACTCCCTTCGGGTCGATTTCGACGACGTTCTGCCGATAAGGACTCAAGTACGGAATCACCGCGCGACCGCTATCATCGAGCTGCACGCCGCTATAAGTGGTGACCCGGGCCCCGGCGGCGCCGTCGGCCTCGACCAGTGCGGCGGTTTCGCCTAGTGCGGAGCTGAACATCACCCCTCCGGAATACGCCACCATCCCCCCCGATACGCTGGCGCTGTATTGTCGGAAGCCGCGGCCGGACGACACACTGGCGCCCAGGCTGGCGAACGGCGCGGACCACGAACCGCTGGCGCCGATCGTGGTACTGCGCGATCCATGCCGATAATTGGCCGTACTGGCAAATGCGCTGTAGCTGACCGGGTTGGTGTCGCCCAACACTCCTGACAAAGTGGCCTGCATGACCTGCGACTGGCTGTCGCGGTTGTACCCGGCATTCAGATGCGGCGCCTGGGAAAACGAACCCAGCGGCACCGACAATGTCAGCATGACCTGGTTGTCCCAGCGTCCCGACGCCACATTGCGCGAACGCGCAGCACTGATCCCGTAGCCGAAGCGCTTGTAGCCGTTCGTATATTGAAGCTGGAATTCCGTGTCGGCGCCGCGCCTGCGCCAGTAGTCCTGGCGCGTCGCATTCAGGCTGAAACTGCCCCAACCGGCAGGCAACGCCTGCGAGGCGCTGAGCTGGATGCGATGGCGGCGAGCGATGGCGCTGTCGTGCTGGCTGCCAAAGCCACCTCTGTCGCGATCGCGCAGCATGAATGCCTCGTTCGCGTCGTAGTAGCCCGAACTGGAATATCGGTAAGCCGCCAGCATCACGTTGGTACGAATCACCGGCAACGTCCTGGAATACGACAATCGCATGCTCTGGCCTTGATGCGCCTGGCCCAGCTCGGTGCGGGCGTACGTGACATCCATGGTGATGGCGCCAAGGCGGGTATTGAAACCCAGGCCGGCGGCCACCGCCTGATACCCTTGCGCGCCGATCATCCCGGTATAGCCGGTAAGCAGATTCGAAAAACCGTGCCGCACCGTACCCATGAATATGGATGGCTTGTCGTGCACGGCAGGGTTGCGATATTGCCCGGCCATCAGGCTGTAGCGAGTGACGCCGGGGCGCAGCAATTCCGTGGTGGCGGCGTAAGGAACCGTGAAAGCATGCTCGCTGCCGTCGGCTTCGGTGACCGTTACGTTCAGGTCGCCGCCGACTCCGGTAGGGTACAAATCGTCGATCGCGAACGGCCCGGGCGGTACCGTGGTCTCGTAAATCACATTCCCCTGCTGAAACACCCGGACGCGGGCATTGCTGTTGGCGATGCCCTGGACGATGGGCGCAAACCCGTGCCGCGAATCGGCATCCATGCGCTCTTCGGACGACAGCCGCACACCGCGAAAGGCCAGGCTGTCGAAGACCTGGCCGTCGGCGGTAGCATTGCCCAGCACCAGCCTGCTGCGCCACGGCACAATGCCGCGTTCGGCGTAGGTGGCGATATTCTGGTACGAGCTGCCAGCCCGATTGGTGGTGTTCAAGGCACCGCGATAACGAAATCGCCACGCCCCCAGATTGATGCCAGCCCGCAGGCCCAGATAGTGGCTGGTATCACCGGCGGACGCGGGCCCGCGGGTGCTCTTGTTGTGATAAGCCAGGTAATCGTACTGCAGCATGCCAGCCGTAATGCCGTCGTCCCACAAGGCGGGGCTGACGTACCCGCGAACCCGGCGTAGCATCGCGCTCTGCGGGGCGGTCACATTCAGCCGCTGCTCGCCGGCATCGTAGACGGTTGCCGCGCCCGGCACGATCTCGCCCAGCGGCGCGCAGACGGGCCGTTCTTGCAGCCGGGCGCGCATGTCGGCACTAAAGCGGTCGATGTCGAACCCCAGGCTGTCAAGCAGCTTGAGGTCGAAACAGGGCTGTGCCACCGTTTCGTGCGGGCTGGGCAGTTCGAACGGGATGCCGTACCGCCCCTTCCAGCTGCCGTTGAGCTCGACATCGATCCGATACATGCCCGCGGGCACCGGGTTGCCTCGAGTGAACATCCGGATATCGACCGGTGAGCGCAAAAAGACCTCGTTGAATTCCACCTCTGGTAGTGCATAAACCGGGCACACGGCCAGCAGCAACAGCCCGGCCACGATCGCCGGGCAAGGCGAACCGGCCGACCTGGCTTGCATCACGACTGACACAGTGTCTTGTTATCGCGCTGACCGGGGGTAGTGCCGCCATAGTCATTGATCACACTGTAGTCCACCACCAGGCCCGCTAATGGCGCACGCTTGGTCGGCAAGTGAAAGGTTCGCTCGCTGGCGGGCGCCAGCATTTTTTCCGCTTTCTTACCCAACTCCGCGAGCACAGGCCCTTTCGCGGAGGCCTGCAACGCCAGCTTGCGGAACGTGATGTGATATGGGCTGGGGTTGCGCACCGTCAAGCGGCCGGTGGCGCGGTCGTAGCGAAAACACAGCTGTTCGTGCGCCTGGTCGGCGTTGCCCGGCAAGCCGGCGGGCCGATAAAACAACTTGATACGCGTGCGAAATGCCAACTGCAGCATATTGTCGCCGGCAGCCTGCCGTGCGGACTTCGGAGGAATCTCCAGCACGTTGAACCAATACAAAGACTCTTGCCGCGTGCTGGATATATCGCCTGCCTTAATGATGCGTATCGATTGCCCTCGTTGCGCCTCGACCCGCGTCACCGGTGGCGTCAGGATGAATGGACTGGCAGCTTGCTGCTGGTCGACCGCTGCATTGCCATTGTCAACCCAGGACTGCAGCAGAACGGGTTGCTCGTCGATATTACGCGCCTGTACCGTGACTTCGCCTTGGCTTTCTTCGAGCACGATGCGTGTATGGTCCAGAGTTACCGCCGCATTCGAAACCGCCGTCGCGGCGGCAAGCAGCGCGGCAGCGGTCGCTAGATATCGAAATAGCATGGATTTACTGCGATCACGTGAGACGAGTACCGTGCGGTCACAAGGGTAACCAGAGAAAGGCGAGAGGGCGCTACGAAAGAAAGGACGGCTCAGCCGCCCTTCCCGATACGCCAGGTCTATTGATAGACAATGGAGTATTCGACATACGAGGTCATGCCGCCCGTGCTGACAGGACCGGCACCAGTACCGTAGTACTCAACGTAATAGCGCAATGTGCCCCCACCGGAGGAAATGTCCACCGGCACGTCGTTCTGAGATGGTTTACCGACTTCGATGACGCCGTAATTCGAGTTGAGCAACTGCAGATGCACATTATTGACACCGCCGGCGATCAGGCGGCCAGACTCGAGATCCGTAGCCGTGCTGGCAGCGAAGTGAGTGGAAGCTGTACCCAAGCTATCGCCCGTGCAACCGGACAGCACCATGTTGAACGGTGTACGGCCCGCGGTAGCCCCCGCCGTGGACAGCGTGCTGGCGGACACGGTAGGCAACGTGATACTGGCTGTGGGGCCGCCCCCATTTATCGATATCGCGCAGGTGGCGTTCCTGATGGTCCCGGTGAAATGGATGGAGCCGTCGCCAGCCGCGGCAGGGAACGAAAGCGCCATCCCACCCACGGTGACGGCCAGCGCGAAATAGTGGCGGAACATCATGTTGCTTCCTTAGAAAAAAACGTCCTCGACGGCCGAAGAACGAACGTTGTACGACGTGTTGCTGGGAGGGACCGAACGACCGGCAGGCAAGAAAACGGGCGCGTGGTGTGCAGGTTTTCAGCAGCAGAGAAGTTTCAGAAAGGGATGATATAGACGGGGGCTGAGGGCAAGAATTGTGATCCATCAAGCGCTACCAGTCGGAGGGTCTTTCCTTGTCTCGTTGAGATAAGGTATTGCAACGACCGCGGCGAATGCTTCACGAGTTACCCAACCCTTGCTTGTCGCCTCGAGTCCTCAATCGCGTGGTAAACCCACCTGATGATTGCAACCGCGCTGCCCACAAAACGTCTGCTGCGTTGTGCTCCCGTGCTTGAAGGAATCGAACCCCGATACGTCGGAAAGGCAGCGCTGTACGTGCCCACCTTTTCCGCTCAGGCGAGTTCGATGAAGCGATGCTAAAGTGCGCGTTGCCGCGTAAAGTCGTGAGCCGTCAAAGGCTCTTATCCGGTGGATCTTTCGCTATCAAGCCGAGAGAGAGTATTGCCCCGCGAATACTTTTTGAACGCCCGATTTCCGCTTGAGCATGCATGTCGTCAATGACATGACGAACCTGCGGCGACGTTGCACCATGCCCACGATCTCGGCCGGTAGAACCCTGCGCTGACAGTCGCGCCAACCTTAACGCTTGACGATCTTCAAGAACCCGATCTGCTGGTTGGTATCGGTGAAGTAGTCAATATCCGCCGCGCGTGCCGGGTCGATGGCGGCCGCGAAGTCGCGTATCTGCGATCGGGTGCGATCAATCAGCGACCAGTCCATGAACAGTTCCATGTAGCCGGCATCGGGCAGGCCGGGCAGGAAGTTCGCCAGCAGCAACGTGCCGCGGGGCCGCAACCGGTTGAACAGATTGTGGGTCAGCCGCTGGCAGAGCCGGTCGGACAGGTAGTCGTACAGCCCGGATGAATAGATCAGGTCGAAGCCGTCGAGTTGCCCGTCTTTCAGCAAGTCGATAATGGAAGCCCGTTGGGTTTCCACGCACCGATCGCCGATGCGATACCCCGCGGCAACCTCCAGGCTCTTGGCGTCCTGGTCGAGACCGACGAAGGTGGCGACGCGGTTCAGCAACGCGTCGTCGATGAGTTCCAGTTCCCGCGCATGGCCGCAGGCCACGGACAGGATCCGCGCGCTGCGCACCCGCATGGCCACCTGCGACAGCACGTCAGCGACGATCTGGCGGCGGGCCCGCACCGCCAATGGCGCGGGACGATCGACATTGGCGCACAGGATGCGCCGGCCGATGGCGGTGGACCGGCGTACATCGCGGGTCCGGTCGCGATGGCAGTAGATATAGTCGATCAGTTCCGCGTCGCCCGCGTAGCCTCGGGGCTTGCGGGCGGAATGCGCCGTGAAGGGGCACTGGTAAAGATAGCCGGTAACCGGATGCGCCCTGGCGGCTTGCCGCAATGCCGCCAGCTGGATCTCGTCGCCCGCCTGGGCGACCGCATCGCGCGCATGCTCGACCACCGCGGGAAGCATCAAGGAAATCGATCCGCCCCTGCCCAGCGCATTGCAGATATGATCGAGCCTCTCGGTCAGCAGGGCGTGCGCGCCCACGCTTTCTTGCGTTGCAATGTCGACGTGCATGGTGGTGGCGCCGGGTCGTACGGGCGGGGAATCCTCCCGGTTCGCGCTGATTTTCCCGAAGGCAGCGCTGTCCGGCATCCTCCAATTGGAGGATGCCGCCGTACGAAATCCCGAGAGCCACCGATGTGGCTACGGACCGATCACGGTCGGATTGTCTTTGTGCTGTTTGAACTTCTTAATAGCGTGTAGCGAGAAGGCCAGGCCGGCCAGGTACCCGTGGGAACTCAGGTTGGCAATGGGCGGGTCGTCTTCCCGGTGGCGGCGGATCAGCGACTTCGATCGCTGCCCGAAGTAGATATTGATGCCGGCCATCGCATAGACTTCGCCGCCCTCGCCCACCACCGCGCGCGCAAAAAGGCTCGGCTGGTACTGATGCTGGCTGGCGAGCGCGAACTCCACCCCCAGGCCGGCGGCAACGTCGTCGCCCGCGACCGCCCCGGATGCGGACAGTGCCACATTGTCGTCGGGATACCAGGTCAGCCTGGGGCCCGCGACAAATTCCGTTTTGATGTCGTAGCGAAACCGGCCCTCGGAATTCGACACGATGGTGTCGCTGCCTCCTGTCACGCCCATGACGCCGGCCAGGGTGAACCGGTCCCAGTAGCGCTCCGCCTCTACGCCCGCGGAATAGGTGTGGACGCCGTCGTAGGCATCGAGATGCGCGTAGCTGGTCTCGATGCCCACCATGCCTTGCGAGGGATCGCGCCAGAACACATGCGCACCGGCGCCTTGATAGGTGGCACGCCCGTCGTGAGACGTTTCCATACGGCCCGCCCCCAGGTCCAGCTGCATGCCGAACCGGTGCGCCAGGGGAAAGGCGATCGCGCCTTCGACCCCGGCCGAGGTGTCGCCGTCGGCGGTCGCGCCACTGAGCCGGAGCTTGCCGCTGAGCCCATCCACCGCGGGAAGCGAATCTTGGGACTTGGCCGGGGCGGCGCCCAGCGAGACGGCGGCGACCAGGAGGGTAAGCAGGATTGAACGCATGGATGTTCCGCCATGAGGGATACGGAATGACTGCGCAACGATTATTTCAACGGACGGCGGGCCTGGGGAGCTTTTTTCGATGAAATGGCGGTTTTGATCGGTGAAATTGCCGGCTTCCCGGGCATTGGGGGGATTGTGCGATATCCGGGCAAGAAAAAGGCCGCACGGCTGGAAGGGGAAGACTGCGCGCGCCGGGCTCAAGATCATGACGACGATAAGGCGCGCACATGGCTCTTGCTACCCACGCTGACCAGAGCACGGGGCGACACACTCGCTTGGGGCTGAAACGGCAGTTCCGGGCCGCGCGTAGTCATTCGGCCGGGACAGCCGCAGGCTCACGCAGTGGCGCGGCCGTGCCGGCCTTTCGGATGGACCAGATACTATCGGCGGGGCCGTTCCTGACTCGGCGGGAGGTAGCGACCGCCATCCATGCGAAGCAGAGGGCGCCAATGAAGGCGACGACATCGACGCCGAGGGTCGCAGCGCTATCGTGCGCCCACATGCCCAACGCCGGGAACAGCAGCGCGGCCAGCGTGGTCAGCGGGATCGCCATCGTCGCGGCGGCGCACAACCACAACAGATGCACGGCCGAGCGCGCCGCGCCCCAGGCGAAGGCCCAGGCCACCGAGGTGAGGAACGCAACGTAATAGATGTATTCATGCCAATGATTGAGATCGGCAACGCGGCCATGCAGCCACTTGGCGGCAACGATGGTGAGCGAGAGGCCGGCCACACAGCCGAGGCAAACGCCTACCGTCGCGCTGCCCAACAGGCGCGTCGAGCGCGACTGCCCCGCTTCGCCGCCCCGGCGGGCCTGCTTGCGGCGTGTCTCGATCCAGAGCAGATTGCCGCTATAGAACAGCCACGCGCCGGAGAGACCCAGGAAGAAGTATGCCCACGCAATCGTCGCCCCTTCGTACTGCCCCGCGTGCAGGCCGTAAAACATCTCGGACGCCCGGCGATCCGGATCCTGGCGCGATGGACGTGTGCGGTCTTTGAGCAATTCGCCGGTTACGGCGCTGAGCATGACGCCTCCAAGATGGGTATCGCCGACGTAGCCGCGCTCGGATCCAGGAACTCTCACCGAAGCGGCCTTGTCTCCATAATTCTTGAAGATCATGACCTTGGGCTCGAAATCAGGCACCTGCACTTTGAGTTTCTGGAGCAATTGTGCGGGGGTCATCATCGCACCGGCCTCGCCGATCGGCTTTGGCGGCCTGAATGGCTCGTTATCGAGGTCGTTCAGTATCTCTTGCTTGCCGCCGAAGATGACGCCCTCCTGCGCGGACCAGAGCGGGCCGCTCAAGCTCAATGCGGTCGCGGTTATCGCCATCGCGATATGAAATGGCAGTGCCGTAATCCCGACGACATTATGGGCGTCCAGCCACATGCGCTTGAGGTTCTTGCCGACACGCAGCGCGAAAAAATCCTTTACCAGCGACGGCAGCAGCACGATCACGCCGGCGATCAGCGCCACACCGTAGAGCAGCGAGACCACGCCCATGAAATACGATCCCAATGGCCTGGGGATCCCGACGCGCATATGGATTTCATTAATGAACTCCGCCAGTTCGGAGGGCTCTTCCTGCTTGGCCAGCAGCGTGCCATCGTGTTTCAGCGTCGCCCACCAATGAGCGTGCTCATGCGGTTGGCCTTCTTGATGCGGCGCATCTTCTTCCCACGTCACCCGCGCAGGCTCGTTCTCGTTTCCCCGTAGATGCAGCATGATGCCATGCTCCCGCGCTTCAGGATGCTCGGCGGCGACTAATTCGAGAAGACGAGACGCATTGTCCAAGGGAACCGCCGCCACACCCACGGCGGGTGGCGATGCCCAGCGCGCAATCGGCTCCATGAACATGGTAAGCGCGCCCGCATAGAAGGCGATGAACAGCGCGAAGCCACAGGTGATGCCCGTCCATGTATGGACGGTCTTGTATATCTTGATGATGTCGGTGCGAATCATGCTGCCCTCACACGAAGAAATAGAAGCGGCAGGCAAACAGCGCCGCGAAAGCAATCAGGTTCGCTGCGCCCAGCCACGCCCAGGCCGCGCGGCCGGTACGAAACAGGAAACAGAAGCCGAACACCACGATCCAGACCAACGCTTCCAGATAGCGCATCAGCGAGTAGCGCCCACCCGGCGCGTCTATGCCCCCCGGCCCCAAATAGGCGTAAACGCCGACCAGCGAGAGCGCCAGGCCCAATCCGAGAATGGCCCCGGCGCTGGCTTTTCCCCACCAGTCGGTGCGAATTTTTCTCGCCATGTCAGTTCCTCCGCCGTGTTGCGCGAAGCGCTGCGATGTAGGGGAAAGCGAACAGGCATACCATCGTGACATGCACGGTGACGAAGAAACCGGACAAGGGCCGCAATGCCGCGATCCATGCGGCAAGGCCGGCCGCCAGTAGCAGACTGCCAGCGCTCCGAAGCGGCGTTCGCGGGAAAGGCCGCGAACGCCATTCCTGATTCGGGCTGGCAAGGTAAAGGCACGCACAACCGAGAATGGTCAGCGTCAGTGCAAGAACGGCGATCATGGCTCAGAAGGCGAATGTCGCCGAAAGGCGATAGGTGCGTGGCGCGCCGAGTTGGATATACCTCGTGGTCACTCCCGACCAGTAGTCCTTGCCGAACACGTTATCGACGTTGAAGCGGACCGTGATCGGTTTGTTGTTCCATGGCGAGTCGAAGACATAACGTGCGCCGAGGTCGACGACCGTCCAGGAGGGGATCTTCAAGTCGTCGGTGTTGCTGGTGGCCACTTGATCGCCGGTGTAGGTGACGCGGCCGGTCAGTGTCAGGCCTTGCAGGAACGGCGTATCCCATTCGGCACCCACCACAGTGCGTATGACCGGCGCGCCGTCTGCCCGGTTGCCGTCATTGAGACCGCCCTGGGTTTTCGTCAGGCGGGCATCGAGCAAGGTGACGCCGCCCATCAGGCGAAAGCCGCGCACGGGCTCGCCATAAGCGTTCAGTTCAATCCCGCGATTGCGCTGTTCGCCGTCGAGGGATAGTGTCGGAAGGCCGCCGGCGGGATCGTCAATCGAGACAGTATTGGGCTGGGCGATCTGGAACGCCGCCAGCGTCGTCGTCACTGTGCCCCAATCGACCTTGACGCCCGCTTCGTACTGCTTGCTGACATAGGGTGAAAATACCTGGCCAGCATTCGCGTACGACGTACCGACGATAGTTCCTGCCTGGAGGTTCTCAATGTAGTTGGCATAAAGCGATACGTTCTGCCATGGCTTTACGACCAGGCCCAGAGCGGGAGTCCACGCATTGCCGTCATAACTGGAGGTCTTGGCGCCGGTCGTGGTGTTGAAATTGTCGGACTCCACCTCCTGGTAGCGAACACCCGCGGTGAATTGAATGCGCTCGTCAAGGATTGACAGCGTGTCGGCAACGCCGACGCTCGAAACACGGGTTTCGCTTGATTTCCTGGGGGTACCTGGATCAGCGATGAACACTTCGGGACCGAATATCGGATCGTAGAGGTTCGTGGTGTAGTCATACGCGCCTTGCGTTTCTGCCAGTGCAACTTCCCGCCGGGACTGCGACAGGTTAAGGCTGAGGGCATGGTCCACCGGCCCTGTCGTCGCCGTCGCTCTCAAGCCACCCTGCATGGACAGCACGTCGCTGGCATAGTTGGCGTTGGAGAGATAATTCCACCCATACGTTCCGTCCACATCGCGCAGCGTGGGTTGGCGCGGGCCCGAGTACGAGAAATCCCATTTCTGCTTGCCGATGGCGGCATAGGCCGTGACATGGTCGGTAATGTCGACCTCGCCCCGCAGCATGGCCCCTGTCAATCTGCTGCGTTGTTCGCTCCATGAGGGATTGAGGCTGGTGCCGGCGTCGGGAGCCTTCGGAATGAAGGCGACGCCGCCGCGGGCACCGGTAGCGGACAGCTGCTGGATATTTTGAGGGTTGGCGTCATTCGACTGATGCATGAAATCAGCCGCTATGCGGGCCCGCTCGCCGCGATAATCCAGATTGAGTGCAGCCGAGCCGATCTTAAGCGATTGCGGGTCGACTGGTCCGTCGCCCTTGCGATACGCGCCGTTGAAGCGGATGCCGAACTGATTTTCCGCGCCGAAGCGGCGACCGACATCGACATGAGCGCCAAGCTGCGAGCGCGACGTATAGCTGGTGGTCAGCTCGGTCAGCGGTTCGTCGCCGGCTTGTTTGGTGACGAGATTGTACGTTCCGCCGAGACCGCCTGCTCCGGATGCCGCCATGCCGTACAGCAGAGCGCTCGGCCCCCTGAGCACCTCGACGCGCTCGATATAGTCCATGTCCGGCGCGCTCAACGGTGACATGCCAACCAACCCGTTCAGACTGGCGAACCCAGATGACAGGGCGGTCGAGAAGCCCCGGATCGTTACCGAGGAGTCGTCGTCATAGGCGACGTTTAGCTTCGTCACGATGGATGGATCATTCGACAGAACATCCTGAACGGTCTGCGCTTGCTGGTCTTTGATGGTCTTGTTTGTGTAATTGGTCTGGCTGAACGGCGTATCCATCACATCCTTATTGCCAAGCATGCCAACTTGCCCACCCCTGGCCACCTGTCCGCCCGCATACGCGGGCGGCGAGGCCCCCACCAGGGAGCCGGTGACGGTCACCGGCGCCAGTTGCGATATTTCTCCCGACGCCGGCCGTGAAAGGATTACGCTGTCCCCCTGCCAGGAATAATGGATGCCTGTGCCTTGCAGCAGTTGGCGTAGTGCCTGTTCCGGCGTCAGATTTCCCGAAATGGCGGGCGCCTGCAAACCCTGCACGAGTTGCTGGGGATAAAAGATTTGCAGAGAGGTTTCTTTGCCCAACTGAAGCAGTGCTTTACCAAGAGGCTGCGCAGGAAGATTGATTTGAACCGCGGTGTTCTGTGCTTTCGCTTCAGGCAATGCCATGCCAAATGCCATCGCGAGAGATATCGACAAAGTCCCCAAGGCCGTGGAGGTGCGCGAAGCGCAAGATTGGTATCGTCTTTGGTTCTTCACAGTATTCCGTTTCCAAATCGTGAGCGTTGACGGACTGGCGCCGCAACCTTTTACCGAAACTTTTCCTGGGGGCACGCCCGCATGTGCGCAGACCATCCCCCTCATTAAGAAAGACGGATACCCAACTGGATCGCCACAATGAAAACGAGAACTATTTTGTAACTTCGATACGAGGCAAGACACGGGCGTGCCGCCGGGCGCCCTTCGGCGACCAGCAGCAAACCATCAAGAAACGGAATCCCGTTGTGCGCTTACCGCGCCCGCACGGAGATGCGCCCGTCGGGCAATTGGCTTAACTGAACCGGCGCGATGGCCGGCAGCGCCGTCATCATGGACTGGGGGTTGTCGATGTTGAACACCCCCGCCACGCGGAAGTCGCGCAGGTGGGGGGCATCCAGCTGGATAGGGCGCGGCAAGTAGCGGCTCATTTCCTCGACCACCTGCGCCAGCGGCGCATTGTCGAACACGATCTTGCCTTCCCGCCAGGCGGTAATATTTCCGATAGAAGCGGTTGTCACCTCGCTGACCTGTTCGTCCGCGCCAATCGCGACGTTCTGGCCGGCGATCAGATCACGGCGAGACTTGTCCCACCAAGGCCCCGCGGACACGTTGACAGAACCGGACTCCACGCCCACCCGCACGCCACCAGTGTCATGCCGGACATTGAACCGGGTTCCCGTCACCCTTACGACAGCATCGCCCGCCTTGACGAGGAAAACCCTGCCCGGGTCGTGCTTGACGCTGAAGAACGCTTCGCCTCTCGTCAGCGCAATGACGCGCTGGCTCTCGTAGAACGCGACTTCCAGATGCGTATCCACATTCAGGTTCAGGACCGAACCGTCGGGCAGCGTGATCTCGCGACGTTCCCCGAGCCGAGTGCTTGCTGTGTGCTGATATTCCAATCGCGACGACCGAAGCTGAGGCATGGCGACTGCCGCAACGACTGCGGCACAGGTGCCTGCCAGCCCCCATCCGAATGCACGCCGCGAAAACGACTTCGGCTTGGGCGATGTGCCTTCTTCCCTCGCCAGAATGGCCCGCAACTTTTTCTCGGGAAGATGGCGCGATGCCTGCCAGACGAACTCCACGCTGCGATACATGCGTTCGTGCTCGGGATCGGCACGGCGCCAGGCCGTGCACGCGTCGACTTCCTCGTGCGTTGCCTCACCCGAATGCATCCGCGTGAGCCATCGCACGGCATGTTGGCGCAAATCGTTCGGGGAGTCTGGGTCGTCAAGGGTCATTGGCAGCCGCCATGCTGTACAGCATTTTGAAATCTAGAGTTTTCTACCCTCTCATCATTTAAGACGTTTGGGTGGAAGATCACCCCAATCAATAGGGGGAGTATTTTTGTAACCTCTCATGAATGTGCAGCAGGGCGCGATTCATATGTTTTTCAACCATGCTGCGGGAAATACCCATGTCGGCCGCAATCTCGGCATGGCTCCAGCCTTCCAGGCGATGCCGTATATAGACTTTCTGGCAACTGGGTGGCAGTTCTTCCAGCGCGGCCATCAGCGCATCCAGCAGTTCCTTCGTGTAGAGGGATGTCTGGCTATCCTGGACGGTGGGGTGTTCAGCTTCGTCCAGTTCCTCCAGCGGTTGGAAGTCTATCGCGCTGCGCCGGCGATAGCGGTCTACCAGTCCGTTTGAGGTGCTGCGCGCCAAATACCCACGAGGATTCTCAACAGCGATAAATCCATTCTCCAACATGCCTACCACGGCATCCTGCATTGCGTCTTCGCCGTCCTGCGGATTCTTGCGCCTCCACGCCGCAACCAACTCGCTGTAATGGGCGAGCCAGCCCTTTTTGGACGCAGGTGGGCGGGACATGGCGGATGTGGGGATGAGTCAGTGTGTTAAATCTTTCATGTTAACAACAATTCTCATTTAGATGTGGCATCTGCGGCAGTTTGCAACCCGGCCCTCGCTGAGACTCACCGCTGCGAGGACGGTTCCTGCGCTTGCTGCCTCTTCGATTATTCTGCCGCCTCCCGCAGGCCACTGTGGGCTTTGGTGTCCAACCTCCATACGGTGTCCAACGCCCCCTGGCCAATTCGCCTGGCGGCTACCCTCGCCATCCAGGCGAATCCCGCCGCGCCGGCCAATGCGGTTGCATCCACGGCCAGCGCCGCGGCCGAGGTGTGCGCCCACACGCCGGTCCCGGGAAACAGGGCGCCCACCAGCGAGGTGACGGGAATCGCCAGCGTCAGGGCTGCCGCCAACCACAGCAGATGCACGCCCGCCCTGCCGCCACCGCGCAGGAATGCCCAGCCCAGGCACGCGAAGAAAGCCAGGTAGTAAAGCCCTTGCAGCCAGGCGTTCAGGTTCTCCACCTGCCCGTTCAGCCATTTGGACGCGATCATCATCAGCGAGATTCCGCACACGCAACCCAGGCAGACGCCAACGGTGGCCGAAGCCATCAGCCGAGTGTCCAGGCGCTGGGCCGGGATCTTTCCGGTCTGGCGGTCCGCGCGCTTGCGGCGCGTCTCGATCCACAGCAGGTTGCCGCTGTAGAACAGCCATGCGCCTGCCAGGCCCAGCAGGAAGTAGAGCCACTGCACCGCCACGCCGCCGAAGGATGCCATGTGCAGGGCGAAGAAACTGCTGATCCAGAGATTGGGCGTATCCTGTTTGCCGGGCAGATAGTCGCTGTTGAGGACATTGCCGCTATACGGGTCCATCGCCACGAAGCCGCCACGCGCCCTGGGCGATACCGCGCTGGCGTCCTTGCCCCATACGCGCACCACGGCGCGCGGGCCGGTGGCCTGTTGGTACTGCAGCCCGATGGGCTCGAAGCCCGGCGCCAGTTCCCGCGTGCGCGCCACGAGCTCGATCGGCGTCAACATGGCGGCCGGGTCCCGGGTCTCTGCGTTCGCCGCGGCGCCGCCGGGCCGCTGGAAGACCGACGCCAGCTTGCCGCCGTACATCAGCTTGTCCTGCAGGTCGTAAATGCCGTCGTGATAGGCGAACACGACCGAGCTCAGCGCCATGACGATATGGAACGGCAGCGAGACAATGCCCACGACGTTGTGCGCGTCCAGCCACATGCGCTTCAGGTTCTTGCCGGTGCGCAAGGCGAAGAAGTCCTTCACCAGCGACGGCAGCAGCACGATGACGCCCGACACCAGCGCGACCGCATACAGCCCCGCGATGACGCCCATGATCCAGCGGTTGGGGTCGCTGTCCACCGGCAGGCCCACGACGCGGTGGAGCACGTCGATGAACGACGTCAGCCCGCTGGGCGTGGACGGCTCCATCCGTACGCCGCCGTCAGCGTCCAGGTAGGCGATATGATGCCGCACCGAAGATTCGTCGTGATCGTCAGCCTGGGGATCCCGGACTTCCCAGCCCAGCCGCGCCGGCACGTCTTCCGTGTCCTGCAGATAGATATTGAATCCCTTGGCCACGTCGGGCTTGGCCGCAATGACCTTGGCGATCAGGTCCGGCGCCGCCTCCAGGGGAACATGCGGAACCGAGGATTGCGGCGAAGCCCAGCGCGCCAGCGGTTCCTTGAATACCGTCAAGGCGCCGGCATAGAAGGCGATGAATAGCGCCATGCCGGCCAGAATGCCCGTCCAGGTATGGACCGATTTGTAGATGCGTATGTAGTCGGCTCTCATCGTGGCGTCCCCTCAAAGCGCTCCGGCAAGAAACAGGCCGCCGTAGAGCGCCAGGCATGCCCCGCCCAGCCATCCCCAGGCGCGCAACCCGCTGCCGAAGAAATAGACGGTGCCCAGCACGCCCAGCCAGACCGGGGGCACGAGCCACATGACGAGCTGCGAGCGCGTCGCCAAAGGCATCCCCTCAATCAGCGCGGCCAGCAGCGCGCTGGCCCCCAGCGCCAGCGCAAAGCCCAGCACTGCGCCGGCCAGGCTCTTGGAGAGCCAATCGCGCCGGATGGGAGCAGGCTTATCGGCTTTCATGCGTATCGCTCCTGCGTAGCCCGACAAGCACGCCGATGTACGGAATAAGGCAGAAGAACAGCATCAACGCTGTACAGAACACGAACACGGCCGCCACGGCCGAGTACGCGAGCAGGCCGGCCCAGCCGCCCAAGGCCAGCAAGACGACGCCGGCGGCGCGGGCGGGCACGGCCGGCCAGGGTGCGCTTCCCCAACGCTGGTTCGGAGAAGCGCGATAAATACAGAAGCAGCCCAGGAAAGGAAGGGCCAGACTGAGTAGGTGCAAAAATGGCATAGTCACCCGATAAGAGCGATGGGCCCGGCTCGGCCGGCCGTTCCGGCATCACGAGGATCCGGCAACGGCCAGCCGTCGACCGCGGTGGATCAGAAGCTCATGTTGACAGACGCGGTCACGCTGCGCGCGGGCCCCAGCGTCGCGATCGGCGTCGTATCGCTGAAGATGCCGGCGTAATAGTGCCGGTCGAATACGTTGTTGACGTACAGGCGCAGCATCACGTCGCGGCCGCCGACCTTGGTGGCATAGCGTGCCCCCAGGTCCAGTTGGCCCCAACCCGGGATTTCGAGCGTGTTGGCCGCGTCCACATATTGCGCCGAGGTCGCCTGCACCCGGCCGCTCAGTGTCAGGCCCGCCACCCAAGGAGTGTCCCATTCCAGCCCGACGTTGGCCTGCCAGCGAGGCGCGCCCACGGCGGTATTGCCGTCGTACCGGCCGAAGGACGTCTTGGTCTGCGTGCCTTGCGTGTACGTGACGCCGCCCAGCACACGGACGTCACGGGCCAGCTCGCCGAAGGTATTCCATTCGACGCCCCGGATGCGCTTCTCGCCGCCATCCGCATACGTGGGACTGGTGGTCGAGCCATCGGTGATCAGCGTGGGCTTGGTGATTTCGAACAGGGCCAGCGTATTGGTGAAGGTGCCGGCGTTCCATTTGACGCCCAGTTCCTTCTGCTTGGTCTTGTACGGCGCAAACACCTCGCCGAAGTTGGTCGCCGTGACTTCCGTGACGCTGTCTCCCTTGCTCAGGCCCTCGACGTAGTTCGCATACAGCGAGACGTCCGGCCCCCAGGGCTTGACGACCACGGCCAGGGCAGGTGTCACGGCATCCTGGTCATACCGGGACGTCACGCTGCCCGTGTTGTCGAAGTTCTTGGTCTTCACGCGCTGGTTGCGCAGGCCCCCCGTCAGCCGCAGCGCATCGTCGAAGAAAGACATGGTGTCGACCAGCGCCAGGCTGGACAACGTGCTCTCGCTCGTCTTGGGCGCGTCGGTCGGCACAGACGGCATGACCGGCGTAATCGGATCGTAGATGTTGGACCTGAACATCGACGCCGGACCCGTGGCCGAACCGTCTTCCGTATCCAGGATGGACGCCTGCAGCACGAGTTCGTGCCCGACACTACCCGTCTTGAAGCGCGTGCGCAGGCCGCCTTCGGCCGACGTGCTGTCGGAATAGGCTCGCTGGCCGACGATGGCTCCCGTGAAGTTGCCGTCGGCGTCGATTTGCCGGGCATGTGTGCCGTTGATGAGCCCGGTCTGGTGGCTGTCGCGCCTGCCCAGTCCCGCGAACACCGACACGCTGTCGTTGAACCGGTATTCGGCGCGCCCCACCACCGCATTGCTCTGTATGCTGCCATACCCGGTGCTGAACTGGTTGATACGCGGGTCCGGCGCTTCCGGCACCACCGACCCGCCGAACCAGAACATGGCCGGCGTCCCGCCCTTGAACGATTCCTGGCTGTGATAGGCGTCGAGCGAGGCCGTCAGCGCGCTGCTGCGATAGTCCAGTCCGGCGGAAAGGAACTCGCGCTTCTTGGACTGGCCGTCCAGCGTGGTGGCGCCGTCGCTGAAGGAGCCATTGACGCGCGCGCCCCATTCGTTGTCCGTGCCAAAACGCCGCCCGGCGTCGATGGTCGTGCCCAACTGCCCATCGGATTGCCAGTTCACGCCGAACGTCGCGTTGGGTGTATCGCCCGCACGCTTGGGCACTAGGTTCACCGTGCCGCCGACCGCGCCGCTGGGAGCCATGCCGCTGAACAAGGCGTTCGGCCCTTTGAGCACCTCCACCCGCTCGATGAACTCGACCGGAACATGGCCCATCGGCGCCAAGCCGTACATGCCGTTGATGGCCACATCGTTCTGATTGACGTCGAAGCCGCGGATGCGGAAGTTCTCATACATGTGCCCGCTGGACGTCGTGAACCGGACCGACGGGTCGTTGGCCATGACGTCGGCGAGCGTCCGGGCCTGCTGGTTCTCGATGAGTTCGGAGGTATAGCTGGTAACGTTGAACGGCGTGTCCATCACGTCCTGGTTGCCCATCAGGCCCAGTCTTGCACCTTGGGCCACCTGCCCTCCCGCAGAGACCGGCGGCAACTCCCCGTCCGCGATGGCGCCGCCGGTGACCGTGACCGCCGGCAGCGTTGTTGCCGGCGCCACATCTTGCGCCCACACGCCGGCAACGGGCAGGGCCAGGAACAATGCCAGCCCGGGCGCGAACCGCCAGGTGCAGGCGCCCGATGAAAATGTGCGTTTTGCAGCCACTCCGTACCCCCCAGTACATGCAAATGAGAATGAGTTTTGTAATTATTATATGAGAGTCCGACTCACATGCGGAGAGGCATTACCACGTTCAGCAAGACGTCAGATTTCGCACAGTCCAGCGTGCTCGCGTCCCCAGCAAACGGGCGGTGTTGCAGGTGTGAAACCAGAGGGACAGAGGGGCGATAAAAAACCCGCAGAGCCTTATTTTCTGCGGGTTTCGGGGCATTTTGAGGCAATGCCGTGAGATTTCTTGGCGGACAGAGGGGGATTCGAACCCCCGATACGCTTATCACGTATACACGCTTTCCAGGCGTGCGCCTTCAACCACTCGGCCACCTGTCCTGATCCGGGATGCATCTGCCGCGCAGCGCCGGGCTGGCCGGGTGACGCCGCAAATGCGAATCTGCGATTCTAACAGAATGGCGAAAGGGTGACAGGGGAACGGGGGAAGATGTCAGACACCCGGCGGGTGTCTGACATCTTGGCAAAGGCGGAGGAAAGCCTGGAAAGCAATGCGCCGGCCGCGTGCCCCCATGGCATTAAAACGGGGACGCTTCGTGCCGCCCTAGTTCCCTTCCCGGTACGTGTTGGTGGGGTTCACTTCCCGGTAGGAATTGACAGTGCCGTCGGGTTCGGTTTCTTCCAGCCGGACCTTGAAGCCCCACAGGCGCCCCAGGTGTTTCATGACCTGGTCGGCGTCTTCGCCGGCCAGCGGGCGGCCGCGGGTCTGCAGGTGGCGCAGGACCAGCGAGCGGTCGGATTCGCGGCGATAGCGCACGATCTGGATGTCGGGCACCTGGTTGTCGCGGTTGTGCTGCTCGGCCAGCAGCTTGCGGATCTGCCGGTAGCCTTCGTCGTCGTGGATGGCGGCCACTTCCAGCACGGGGCTGGCCTGGTGGTCGGCGATGGCGAAGAAGCGGAATTCGCGGATCAGGCGCGGCGACAAGTACTGCGAGATGAACGACTCGTCCTTGAAATTGCGCATGGCGAAATCCAGCGTCTTGACCCAATCGCTGCCGGCGATGTCGGGGAACCACTGGCGGTCTTCGGGCGTGGGCGATTCGCAGATGCGGCGGATGTCTTGCATCATGGCGAAGCCCAGCGCGTACGGGTTGATGCCGCCGTAGCCGCGTTCGTCGAAGCCGCGCTGGCTGACCACGTTGGTGTGGCTTTGCAGGAACTCCATCATGAACCCGTCGCTGACCAGCCCCTTCTGGTGCAGGCGGTTCAGCAAGGTGTAGTGCCAGAAGGTGGCCCAGCCCTCGTTCATGACCTTGGTCTGCCCTTGCGGGTAGAAGTACTGGGCGATCTTGCGCACGATGCGCACCAGTTCTTTTTGCCACGGCTCGAGCTTGGGCGAGTGCTTCTCGATGAAGTACAGCAGGTTTTCTTCGGGCTCGGGCGGGAAGACGGTGCGCCGCCGGTCTTCGGCGGGGTCGGGCTCGGCCTGGGGCAACGTGCGCCACAGGTCGTTGTATTGCAGGCGGGCATGTTCTTCGCGCTGGGCCTGGCGCTGGGCCTCTTCCTTGTACGACACCGGGGCCGGCCGCTTGTAGCGGTCCACCCCGTGCGGGGTGAGCGCGTGGCAGGAATCCAGGATGGCCTCGACCGCATCGATGCCGTAGCGGCTTTCGCAGTCCATCACGTACTTGCGGGCGAACACCAGGTAGTCCAGGATGCTGTCCGCGTCGGTCCACTGGCGGAACAGGTAATTGCCCTTGAAGAACGAGTTGTGGCCATAGCAGGCGTGGGCGATGACCAGCGCCTGCATCGCCATGGAATTTTCTTCCATCAAATAGGCGATGCAGGGGTTGGAGTTGATCACGATCTCGTAGGCCAGGCCCTGCATGCCGCGGCGGTAGAACTGCTCGTTGCGGATGAATTCCTTGCCGTACGACCAGTGCGGGTAGCCGATAGGCAGGCCCGCCGACGCGTAGGCGTCCAGCATCTGCTCGGAAGTAATCACCTCGATCTGGTTGGGGTAGGTGTCCAGGCCGAACTCTTGCGCCGCTTCGGCGATGGCCTCGTCGTAGCGCTGGATCAGTTCGAATGTCCACTCGGAACCTTCGGAAATCGGCCGGGCCTTCCCAAGGGCTTCCAGCTCGGCACGAGAGCCCACGATGGCGTTCATGCTGTTTCCTTTTTGAACAGATCATGGAACACGGGGTAGATCTCGCCGCGTTCGCAGATCCGGCGCATGGCGAAGTGCGGCGCCGCTTCCTGCTCGTATTCGGCCCACAGGCTGCTTTTGCGGGCCTCTTGCGAGTCGGGCACTTCGATGTACGCGAAATAGCGGGTGGCCGGCAGCAGGTTTTCGGCCAGGAAGCGGGCGCTCTTGCCCGCGTCGGCGCCGAACGAGTCGCCGTCGCTGGCCTGGGCCGCGTATACGTTCCAGGCGCTGGGCGGATAGCGCGTCTGCACGATCTCGTGCATCAGTTCCAGGGCCGACAGCACGATGGTGCCGCCGCTCTTGGGGTCGTAGAAGAAGGTGTGCTCGTCGACCTCTTCGGCGTTGTCGGTGTGGCGGATGAAGACCACGTCCACGTGCTCGTACTTGCGCGACAGGAACAGGTACAGCAGCGTGAAGAAGCGCTTGGCCAGGTCTTTCTTGCCTTCGTCCATCGACCCGGACACGTCCATCAGGCAGAACATCACCGCGCGCGCCATGGGCATCGCCACGGAAATGCGGTTGCGGTAGCGCAGGTCCAGGTCGTCCAGGAACGGCAGGCGTTCCAGGCGGTTGGCGCAGTCTTCCACTTCCTGGCGCAGGGCGTCGATCTCGGCTTGCGGCGCGCCCGCCGCGATGGCGGCGTCCAGCTTGGCCTGGGCGGCCTCGAGTTCGGCGCGCGCCGCCACGCTGAGCGCCACCCGCCGCGACAGCGACGCCTTCAGGGTGCGGCTGACGCTCAGCAGGCTGGGCGAGCCGGTGGTGGTGTAGCCGGCGCGCTGCCATTTTTTCTGGGTGACATCACCCAGCTGGGTGCGGATCAGGTGCGGCAGTTCCAGGTCTTCGAAGAACAGGTTCAGGAATTCCGCCCGCGACAGGCTGAAGGTGAACTGGTCTACCGATTCGCCCTCGCCGGGCTCGGACCCGCCCTCGCCTTCCGACCCGGAAGGCCGCGGAAACGTGTCGCCCTTGGCGAACTCGCGGTTGCCGGGGTGAACCAGCTCGCGGTCGCCGCCGGGGCCGTGCCGGAAATGCGGCTCGGAGATATCGCGAGCGGGCAGGTTGATTTCCCCGCCCTGGTCCATGTCTTCGATGGACCGCTCGCGAACCAGGTCCTGCACGGCCTTGCGGATCTGGTCTTTGTATCGCCTGAGAAAGCGCTCACGGTTGACCGCGCTTTTATTGCGGCCATTCAGGCGCCGATCGATCAGTGAATTCATGATTCACCTCGCTCAGGATGACTTCCTCACTCTCAGGTACCACTCGCACAGCAGGCGGACCTGCTTCTCGGTGTAGCCCTTGTCGACCATGCGGTCGACAAAGCTCTGGTGCTTGCTCTTGTCCTCGGCCGACGCCTTGGCGTTGAACGAGATGACCGGCAGCAGGTCTTCGGTGTTCGAGAACATTTTCTTCTCGATCACTTCGCGCAGCTTTTCGTAGCTGGTCCAGTTCGGGTTGCGGCCGGCGTTGTTGGCGCGGGCGCGCAGCACGAAATTGACGATCTCGTTGCGGAAGTCCTTGGGGTTGGCAATGCCGGCGGGCTTTTCGATCTTTTCCAGCTCGTCGTTCAGGGCGCTGCGATCGAAGCTTTCGCCGGTTTCCGGGTCGCGGAATTCCTCGTCCTGGATCCAGCAGTCGGCGAACGTGACATAGCGGTCGAAGATGTTCTGCCCGTACTCGGAATACGATTCCAGGTAGGCGGTCTGGATTTCCTTGCCGATGAATTCCGCGTAGCGCGGCGCCAGGTAGCCCTTGATGAAGTCCAGGTAGCGGCGGCGGATTTCCTCGGGGTAGTCTTCGCGGGCGATGCGCTGCTCGAGCACGTACATCAGGTGCACCGGGTTGGCCGCGACTTCTGTCTGGTCGTGGTTGAACACGCTGGACAGGATCTTGTAGGCAAAGCGGGTGGACACCCCCGTCATGCCCTCGTCGGTGCCGGCGTAGTCCTTGTATTCCTGCAGCGCCTTGGCCTTCGGGTCGACGTCTTTCAGCGATTCGCCGTCGTACACGCGCAGCTTGGAATAGATGCTGGAATTCTCGGGCTCTTTCAGGCGCGTCAGCACCGAGAACTGCGCCATCATGTCCAGCGTGCCCGGGGCGCAGGGCGCGGTGGCCAGCGAACTGTTGCGCAGCAGCTTGCGGTAGATCTCGACCTCTTCGGTGACCTGCAGGCAGTACGGCACCTTGACGATGTAGATACGGTCAAGGAAGGCCTCGTTGTGCTTGTTGTTGCGGAAGGTCTGCCATTCGGATTCGTTCGAGTGGGCCAGGATCAGGCCGTTGAACGGGATGGCCGAGAAGCCCTCGGTGCCCTTGAAGTTGCCTTCCTGTGTTGCCGTCAGCAACGGGTGCAACATCTTGATGGGCGCCTTGAACATCTCGACGAACTCCAGCAGCCCCTGGTTGGCCAGGCACAGCCCGCCCGAATAGCTGTAGGCGTCGGGGTCGTCTTGCGAGTGGCGATCGAGCTTGCGGATGTCGACCTTGCCCACCAGCGACGAGATGTCCTGGTTGTTTTCGTCGCCCGGTTCCGTCTTGGCGATGGCCACCTGGCGCAGCACCGAAGGGTTCAGCCGCACCACGCGGAACTGCGAGATATCGCCGTCGAACTCCTTCAGGCGCTTGACCGCCCACGGCGACATGATGCCGGTGAGATAGCGGCGCGGAATGCCGTATTCTTTTTCCAGCGTGTCGCCGAACCGGTCGGGGTGGAACAACCCCAGCGGCGATTCGTTGACAGGCGAACCTTTCAGCGCATAGATGGGATAGGCTTCCATCAGCGCCTTCAGGCGCTCGGCGATGGACGACTTGCCCCCACCCACCGGCCCCAGCAGGTACAGGATCTGCTTGCGCTCTTCCAGGCCTTGCGCGGCGTGCTTGAAGAACGCCACGATCTGGTCGATGACGTCTTCCAGCCCGAAGAATTCCTTGAAGGCCGGGTAGCGGCGCACGATCCGGTTGGAAAACAGGCGCGACAACCGGGGATCGTTGCGGGAATCGATGAGTTCCGGTTCGCCGATCGCCGCCAGCATGCGTTCTGCGGGGCTGGCGTACGCCATCGGGTCTTTCTGGGCCAGAGCCAGGTATTCCTCGAGGGAAAGCTCGGTTTCCTGGTCTTTCGCGTAAAGCGACTTGAAGCCTTCGACGATGTTTTGCACGGATAACCTCCTACAGCGTATGGTCGGTTAATGAGTCCGTTGCCCCATTGTGTTCCTCATTGGCCAATGTCGCTAGACTTTATGGCAATGGGATCATGCACATCATCTTGATATGTTGCTTTCGCCACACACCATAGAATGGGGTTGGTGGGCCTGTTTACGATTAGGCCATGGGGCAGTGAAACAAGTTCCTGGAATCGCGCAAAGATTCATGGACGACCGTTTCAATGCGTAGCGCGGCCCGTGTTTGCAGAACCTTTCAGCAAGCGGCGGGCCCATCGCGACACCATCGCAATAATTTGGCAGCCGAGCATCACGAGCGCTAACAAAAAAGGCGACGCCGATGCGTCGCCTTTCGCAAGATGCCCTGCGCGCGGTAGTGTTATTTCAAGTCATCGGGACGCGGCATGGCCAGCATGCGCTCGACATAGCGCGCGATGGTGTCGACTTCGAGATTGACGCGGTCGCCCGGCTTGACATTGCGCAGCGTCGTGACGGCCTGGGTATGGGGAATGATGTTGATGCTGATGTCGCAACCGTCGGACACGTCCGTGACGCGATTGACCGTCAGGCTGATGCCGTTGACCGTGACGGACCCCTTGTAGGCCAGGAACCGCGCCAGGTGCCGCGGCACGCGAATGACCAGTTCGCGCGATTCGCCCACGCTATCGAAGCGCAATACGTCGCCCATGCCGTCGACATGGCCGGACACCAGGTGCCCGCCGATCTGGTCGCCCACGCGCAGCGATTTTTCCAGGTTGACCTCGCCGGGGCGGTCCAGCCCCACCGTCAGGCTCAGGCTTTCGCGCGAGACATCGACCTGGAAGCGCCGGCCCTGCAGCGCAATGACCGTCATGCACGCGCCCTGCACGGCGATCGAATCGCCGATACCGACGTTGGCCAGGTCCAGCTCGCCGGCGTCGATGTCCAGGCGTACGCCGCCCTGCTCGGTATCGGCAAGCGGTTGCAGGCTGACGATGCGGCCCACTGCCGCGACCAGGCCGGTAAACATGGGGGGATCTCCTGAATCAGTACAGTAAAAATAGCCTCAGCGGCACGCGGCGGCGCGTTGCAAGCCCTGCCAGCGCGCCGCGTCGCGTGCGCGCAGGCGCAGGTCGGGGCCGATGCGCACCGTGTCGGTGAATTCGAAGCGCCGGGCGCTTTCCAGGTGTTCGATCAGGGGCAGCCGCAGCATGGCGGCGGCGTCGCCCAGCAGCACGGGCGCCAGGTAGACCAGCAGTTCGTCCACGCAACCGGCCGACATCAGCGCGCCGCCCAGGCCGGCGCCGGCCTCGATATGGACTTCGTTGACCTCGTTTTCGCCCAGCCAGCGCATCATGGCCGGCAGGTCGACGCGATCGGTATCGCCCCGGGGCAGGGCCACCACGCGCGCGTTGCGCCCGGCCAGGCGGGCGGCCTTGGCGGCGTCCGGCCGCGCGGTGAAGATCAGGGTCTCGGTGCCGTCGAGCAGGCGGGCGTCTTCCGGGATTTCCAGGCGGCCATCGACCACCGCCTTGCGCGGCGCGCGCGGCGTGGGCACGCCGCGCACGTTCAGGCGCGGATCGTCTTTCAGCACCGTACCCATGCCCGTCAGCACCACGCAGCTGCGGGCGCGCCAGGCATGGCCGTCGGCACGCGCGGCCTCGCCCGTGATCCATTGCGACGCGCCGTTGTGCAGGGCGCTGCGCCCGTCCAGCGAGGCGGCCATTTTCACCCATGCCCAGGGCGTGCCGCGGCTCATGCGGGCGACGAAGCCGGCGTTGATTTCCAGGGCCTCGTCCTGGCAGACGCCGACGGTGACGACAATGCCGGCCTCGCGCAGGCGGTCCAGGCCCTGGCCGCCCACGCGGGGGTTGGGGTCGCCCATGGCGACCACCACGCGGGCCGGCCGCGCGGCCACGATCGCATCGGCGCAAGGCGGGGTGCGTCCGAAATGGCTGCAGGGTTCCAGCGTGACGTACAGGGTGGCGCCCCGCACCGATTCGCCGCGCGCCGCGGCGTCGCCCAGGGCGCGGACCTCGGCGTGCGGGCCGCCGGGCGGCTGCGTGGCGCCTTCGCCCAGCACGCGGCCGTCGCGCACGATCACGCACCCGACCCGCGGATTGGGGGTCGTGCTGTACATGACGGAGCGGGCCAGCGCCAGGGCGCGGCGCATCCAGGTGATATCGTCGGCGTCGGTCATGGGGTCACGGGCCGGATCTACTTGCGCAGCTTGCCCGGCAGCATGGGGCCCTGCATTTCGCGGATGGCTTCGACGAACTCGCCGATGTCTTCGAAATTCTTGTAGACCGAGGCAAAGCGCACGTACGCCACCTTGTCGAGCTTCTTGAGTTCGGCCATGACCAGTTCGCCGATACGCTCGGTGGAGACTTCGCGCTGGCCGCTGGCCAGCAGGGTTTCCTCGATGCGGGCGACCACGCTGTCGACCTCGTCGGTGCTGACCGGGCGCTTGCGCAGGGCCAGCGACAGGCTGGCGCGCAGCTTGGCGGTATCGTAGTCGCTGCGGCTGCCGTTGCGCTTGACCACCGACGGCATGGCCAGTTCGATGCGCTCGTAGGTAGTGAAGCGCTTGTCACAGGACAGGCAGCGGCGGCGCCGGCGGATGGTGTCGCCTTCTTCGGACACCCGGCTATCCACCACCTGCGTGTCGGCGTTGCCGCAGAATGGGCATCTCATGTTGCGCCCCCCAGTCCAATTGTTCGGCGTATTGTAATGACGCCGGCCCGCAACGCGGCGCCGGCGTGGGGAAAATACGCCAACGGGCGGCCCCGAGGGCCGCCCGGCGGTTCAGCCGCCGTAGACCGGCAGGCGGGCCGTCAGTTCGTTGACGCGGGCACGCACCGCGGCGATGTTGGCCTCGTCGCGCGGGTTGTCCAGCACGTCGGCGATCAGGTTGGCGGTGAGCTCGGCCTCGGCTTCCTTGAAGCCGCGGGTGGTCATGGCCGGGGTGCCCAGGCGGATGCCGCTGGTGACGAAGGGCTTTTCCGGGTCGTTGGGGATGGCGTTCTTGTTGACCGTGATGTGCGCCTGGCCCAGCACGGCCTCGGCTTCTTTGCCGGTGATGCCCTTGGGACGCAGGTCGACCAGCATGACGTGGCTTTCGGTGCGGCCGGACACGATGCGCAGCCCGCGCTTGACCAGGGTTTCGGCCAGCACCTGGGCGTTCTTGGCCACCTGCTGGGCATACTGCTTGAATTCGGGCGACAGGGCTTCCTGGAAGGCCACGGCCTTGGCGGCGATGACATGCATCAGCGGGCCGCCCTGGATGCCGGGGAAGATGGCCGAGTTGATGATTTTCTCGTATTCGGCCTTCATCATGATGACCCCGCCGCGCGGGCCGCGCAGCGACTTGTGCGTGGTGGACGTGACGAAGTCGGCGTGCGGCACGGGGTTGGGATAGGCGCCGCCGGCCACCAGGCCGGCGTAGTGGGCGATGTCGACCATCAGCAGCGCGCCGTTGTCGTGGGCGATGCGCGCCAGGCGCTCGAAGTCGATGTGCAGGGCGTAGGCCGAGGCGCCGGCCACGATGAGCTTGGGCTTGTGTTCCTTGGCCAGCCGCTCGACCTGGGCGTAGTCGAGCACTTCGTTGGCGTCCAGGCCGTACGACACGAAGTTGTACAGCTTGCCCGAGGCATTGACCGACGCGCCGTGCGTCAGGTGGCCGCCTTCGGCCAGGCTCATGCCCAGCACGGTGTCGCCCGGCTTGAGCACGGCCATGTACACGCCCTGGTTGGCCTGCGAACCCGAATTGGGCTGCACGTTGGCGGCCTCGGCGCCGAACAGCTGCTTCAGGCGGTCGATGGCCAGCTGTTCGACCACGTCGACATATTCGCAACCGCCGTAATAGCGCTTGCCCGGATAGCCCTCGGCGTACTTGTTGGTCAGTTGCGTGCCCTGGGCCTGCATGACGGCCGGGCTGGCGTAGTTTTCCGAGGCGATCAGCTCGATGTGCTGTTCCTGGCGGGTGTCTTCTTTCTGGATGGCGGCCCAGACTTCGGGGTCTACCTGGGACAGCGTGAGTTTGCGGTCGAACATGACGGGAGGGTTCCTGAGGCGTGGAAAGAAAAAGCGGGGAATCGCGGATCGCCGCTAGTTTACCGCGCCCGCCCGCCCGGCTTGCGCCCGGCAGGGGCCGAAAACACGGAAAAAGTGTCCGCTTCGGCCGAAAAAAGGCCGCAACGCCGCGCAACTCGCCGGTTCGCTCAAGTCAGCTTGAGCATGGCTCATGTTGAGGAGCGGACAGCAGGCCTGGCGTGACTCAGGGTTGGTGTGGTCGGTGCCAGGCACCCTGCGGGGCGCCTGGGGGAACGCCAGGGCGCATTCCACGGCAACGCGCCCTGGCCACCGGACTCAGGCCGAGGTGTCGCCGATCTGCTTGGGCGCGAGATCGGGATTCAGGGTGTAGATGCCCGTCAGGCTGGCCTGGGCCAGCACGTGGCTCTGCATGGCCTTGAGCACGTCGTTGCCGGTGAAGTTGCCCTGCACGTCCAGTTTGGGCACGTCCAGCGCGTACAGCGTGAAGACGTAGCGGTGCGGCAGCGCGTCGTTCCAGGGCGGGCACGGGCCGTCGTAGCCGAAGTAATCGCCGCTCATGTCGCGATCGGCGGCGAACCACGAGGTGTAGTCGTTGACGCCCTGGCGCGCGTCGTTGGGCGCCAGCGGGCCGCCCTTGCCGCGCGGCGTGATGCCGTTGGAAAAGGCGCCTTCGTCGATTTCGCGCAGGTCGGGCGCCAGGTCGATCAGGACCCAGTGGAAGAAATCGACGCGCGGCAGGTCGGCCGGCACCGCCCGCCCTTCCTGGTTGACGTCGTCGGGCTTGGAGGGCACGTCGGGGTCGTGGCAGATCAGCGCGAACGAACGGGTGCCTTCGGGCACGTCGTCCCAGGAAAACTGGGGGTTGAAGTTGTCCGCGAGTGCGACGTGCGACTGCGGGTCGATCTTGCCGAAAGCGTAGCGATCGGGAATCGACTCGTTATCGGAAAAAGACAGACTCGAAAGTTTCATGTCGTGCTCCTGCGAGGCCGTAGGCGCTTCCTACCCTGCCAAGTTAACACGGGCGAACTTGCGCTTGCCTACTTGCAAGACATAAGACCCCGCCTGTAATTGCAACGATTTGTCTTCGACGCGATCGCCGTTGACGCGCACCCCGCCTTGCTCGACATTGCGCTGCGCTTCGGCGCCGGAAGCCACCAGCCCGGCTTCGCGCAGCACTTTCAGAATGCCCAGCGGCGCGCCGGCCACGTTGACCTCGGGCATGTCGTCGGGCATGGCGCCATCGCGAAAGCGCGCCTGGAACGCGGCCAGCGCGGCCTCGGCGGCCTGGGGCGAATGGAAGCGCGCGACGATTTCCTGCGCCAGCGCGACCTTGGCATCGCGCGGATTGGCGCCGGCATCGATGCCAGCCTTGAGCGCAGCGATGTCGTCCAGCGAGCGGAACGACAGCAGTTCGAAATAGCGCCACATCAGCGTGTCGGAAATCGACATCAGCTTGCCGAACATCGAATCGGGGCTTTCCGAGATGCCAATGTAGTTGCCCTTGGACTTGGACATTTTCTCGACGCCGTCGGTGCCTTCGAGCAGCGGCATGGTCAGCACGCACTGCGGCGCCTGGCCGTATTCTTTCTGCAGTTCGCGGCCCACCAGCAAGTTGAATTTCTGGTCGGTGCCGCCCAGTTCCAGGTCGGACTGCAGCGCCACCGAGTCGTAGCCCTGCATCAGGGGATACAGGAACTCGTGCACGGCGATGGGCACCCCGCCCTTGAAGCGCTTGGTGAAGTCTTCGCGTTCCATCATGCGCGCCACGGTGTAGCGCGAGGCCAGCTGGATGAGCCCGCGCGCGCCCAGGGGGTCGCTCCATTCGGAGTTGTAGCGGATCTCGGTGCGGGCCGGGTCCAGCACCAGGCTGGCCTGGGCGTAGTAGGTCTTGGCGTTGGCCTCGATCTGCTCGCGGGTGAGCGGCGGGCGGGTGGAATTGCGGCCGCTGGGGTCGCCGATCATCGAGGTGAAATCGCCGATCAGGAAAATGACGTTGTGGCCCAGGTCCTGCAGCTGCCGCATCTTGTTCAGCACCACCGTATGGCCCAGGTGGATGTCGGGCGCGGTGGGGTCCAGCCCCAGCTTGATGCGCAGCGGCACGCCGGTGGCGCGGCTCTTGGCCAGCTTGCGGGCGAACTCGGATTCGACCAGCAGTTCGTCGCAGCCGCGCTTGGCGACGCGCAGGTCGGCTTCGACTTCGGGGGTGATGGGGGCTTCGGGTTGGGACATGTCAGGGGCCAGGCAGGGCCTGGCAACGCAAAAAAGGTGTAAAAAGTGCCAAATTGGCTTGAAAATAAGTCGAAAATTCTAGCCGAATCAGCTAGGATACTGCCCTAATCATACGCAACTGTTGCCGTTACGGTTGCTGTCCCGGCTAAACACCCGTTGTTCACAAGATGCGTCGCAAGGGCGCAAGCCCGCCGCGTGCCGCCCGCACGCATGGGCGCGCCTGCAATTGCCCGCGCAAGCATCCTGGGGACTCACGCCACCCTGAAAGGTTTTACACGATGAATCGTGGCTCCAGCAGCCCGGCCGACCGCTCATCCAGCCCAGTCACCGCCCTGTTTGCGTCTCGCCCCGAGTCGTCCCGCCGCGCCGGCCTTCTGCGCCGCACTCTTCTCGTCACCGCCGTCGGCCTGTTCGCCGGCGCCGCCGCGCTGGGCATGGTCCAGCAGCCCGACCGCACCGAACTGCCCCCGTCGCGCCAGATCCAGAGCATCCTTCCGCTGGAACCCAGCCAGGTCAGCGTCAGCAGCGACGACAGCGCCGCCCCCTATATCAGCGAAACCCGCATCCGCGCGGGCGATACCCTGGCCTCGGTGCTGCAGCGCCTGGAGATCGACGCCCCCGGCCTGCAGCGCTTCCTGACCCAGGCCCCCAGCGCGCGCAGCATCTACAAGCTGTACCCCGGGCGCTCGGTGCAGGCCGCCACCGACGCCGAAGGCAAGCTGGTGTGGCTGCGCTACATCCACACCCCGGGCGACGAGAACGACGGCCAGGTCACTACCCGGATGCTGCTGGTGACGCCGTCCGACGATTCCTACGCCGCCCGCGAGATCAGCGACAGCACCGACCGGCAGACCCGCGTGGCCGTCGGCACCATCCGTTCCTCGCTGTTCGGCGCCACCGATGCGGCCGGCATCCCCGATTCGGTCACGCTGCAGATGGCCGATATCCTCAATTCCAAGATCGACTTCCTGCGCGACATCCGCCGCGGCGACCAGTTCCGCGTGGTGTACGAAGTGCGCTCGCACCAGGGCCGCTATGCCGGCGCCGGCCGCGTGCTGGCGCTGGAATTCGTCAACAACGGCAAGACGTACAACGCCGTCTGGTTCAGCCCGGACGGCAAGTCGGGCAGCTACTACGATTTCGACGGCGTCAGCCTGCGCGGCGCGTTCCTGCGCACCGCGCTGAAGTTCTCGCGCATCAGCTCCACCTTCGGCATGCGCATGCACCCCATCCACAAGACCTGGACGGGGCACAAGGGCGTCGACTACGCGGCGCCCACGGGCACGCCCATCCATTCCACCGCCGACGGCACGGTGGAATTCGCCGGGCAGCAGCGCGGCTACGGCAACGTGGTCATCATCAAGCACTTCGGCAAGTACTCCACCGTGTATGCCCACCAAAGCCGCATCGCGCCGGGCATCAAGCCGGGCACGAAGGTGTCGCAAGGCCAGCTGATCGGCTATGTGGGCTCTACCGGCTGGGCCACCGGGCCGCACCTGCACTACGAATTCCGCATCGCCGACCGCCCGGTCGACCCGCTGGCGGCCGACCTGCCGGTCAGCCGCCCGCTGGATGCGGCCGAGGCCCGCAAGTTCAAGGCGGCCGTGCTGCCCTACCAGCAGCAGATCGCCCTGCTGACCGAGTTCCAGCAGACCCTGCCCGAGTCCACCACCAACGTGGCCAGCCGCTGAGGCGGCGCGCCGCGTTTACGCCATGGCTCGATCATCCGGCGGCCCGCGTTCCCCGACGCCCGGCCGCCTTTTTATCGGCCTGATGTCGGGCACCAGCATGGATGGCGCCGACGGCGTGCTAGCGCAGCTGGACGCCGGCCGGGCGCCGCAGGTGCTGGCCAGCGCGGGGCTGCCGATGCCCGGCGCGCTGCGCACCGAATTGCTGGCGCTGAACCACAGCGGGGCCGACGAACTGCAGCGCGCGGCGCTGGCCGGCCAGGCGCTGGCGCGGCTGTATGCCGACGTGGTGCGAACGCTGCTGGAGCAGGCCGGGCTGGCCGCGGACGTCGTATGCGCCATCGGCGCGCACGGCCAGACGGTGCGCCATCGCCCCGACCTGGGCTACACCGTGCAACTGAATGCGCCGGCCTTGCTGGCCGAACTTACCGGCATCGACGTGGTGGCCGACTTCCGCAGCCGCGACGTGGCGGCCGGCGGCCAGGGCGCGCCGCTGGTGCCGCCCTTTCACGCCGCCATGTTCCCCGCCCCGCATGCGCGCGCGGTGCTGAACCTGGGCGGCATCGCCAACCTGACCCTGCTGGCGCCGGGGCAGCCGCCGCGCGGCTTCGACACCGGCCCCGCCAATGTGCTGCTGGACACCTGGTGCCAGCGCCACACGGGGCAGGCCTACGACGACCAGGGCCGCTGGGCGGCCACCGGGCAGGTGCTGCCGACACTGCTGGAACATCTGCTGGCGAACGAACCCTGGCTGGCCCTGCCGCCGCCGAAATCGACCGGCCGCGATTTATTCAACGCGAGCTGGCTGGACCAGCGCCTGCAAGACTACGACGGCCCCGCGCCGGCGCCGCAAGACGTACAGGCCACGCTGCAGCGCTTCACGGCCCGCACCGTGGCCGATGCCCTGGAAGCAGCCGCGCCGGCCACGCGCGACGTGCTGGTATGTGGCGGTGGGGCGCGCAACCCGGGCCTGATGCATGAACTGGCGGGCTGCCTGCAGCGGCCGGTGCAGGCCACCGACGCGGCCGGCGTGCCGGCCCAATGGGTCGAGGCCATGGCCTTCGCCTGGCTGGCGCAAGCGTGCCTGGACCGCACGCCAGCCGGCATCCCCGCCGTCACAGGCGCGCGCGGCCCGCGCGTGCTGGGCGCGCTGTATCCCGCCTGACGCACAAACGACAACCCCCCGCTTGCGCGAGGGGCTTGGCCGGCCATTGGCGAACGGCGGCGGCCCGAAGCCGCCCGCCGCGCAGGCCCGAAAGGCTTATACCGAGAACGACGAACCGCAGCCGCAGGTGGTGCTGGCGTTCGGGTTGCGAATGACGAACTGGGCGCCTTCGAGGTCTTCCTTGTAGTCGATTTCGGCACCGACCAGGTACTGGAAGCTCATGGGGTCGACCAGCAATTGCACGCCATTCTTGTCGAGCACGGTGTCGTCTTCGTTGACGGCCTCGTCGAAGGTGAACCCATACTGGAAGCCGGAACAGCCGCCGCCCTGCACGAATACGCGCAGCTTCAGCTCGGGGTTGCCTTCTTCGGCCAGCAGGTCCTTGACCTTGGCGGCGGCGGAATCGGTGAAGACCAGTGGCGTCGGCGGCGCCTGGAGGTCGACGGTTTCGGTGACTGCATTCATGGTGGAGCTCCTGGCCGGTAAAGGCCGTATCGGGTAGGCGGCCGCGCCGCCACTATGTGTTGATAGTAGCGCAGACGCGGCGGGGTTCAAAATGCCAGCTTGATGGTCCGGGACGCACGCACGGTGCTGCCTTCCAGCACGCTGACGGTAACGGTTTCGGGGACGAATCCCTCGGGCAGGTCCAGCACGCCCTCGTTGCGCTGGTACTGGTCGAACTGCAGGGCCAGCGAGCCGCCGGCCGGGGCGGGCGTGTCTTCCGGGGTGGCCGGCGCATCGGGCTTGAGCTGCATGGGCGCCAGGTCGACCGACACGGTTTCGCCCTTCAGGACGCCGGCGGCCTGGAAGCGCAGCATGCCGACGAAGGGCGTATCGCCGCGGCCGCTGCGCATCAGCAACACGCGGTACTTCAGGCCCCGCCCTTCGCGCTGGATTTCCGCGCCGCGGATGTCCACCGCGCCTTCGGGGCCGGGGGGCAGCAATTGTTCGTAGAAGGCCAGGCGGTCGCGCACCCGGCCCAGTTCTTCCTGGGCGCCGCGCAACTGGGATTCCAGTTCCTGGCGGGCGGCGCGCTCGACGGCGATCTCGCCGTCGGCGGTGTCCAGCTGGGCACGCAGGAAGCGGTTTTCGGCCTGGCCCTGGCGCACGGCGGCATCTTGCGCGGCCACTTGCTCGGCCGTGACCACCACGGTATCGGCCGCGCCGGCCGATTGCCGCCCATGGCGATAGCCGGCCGCGACGCCCAGCGCCAGCCCGATGGCCAGCACGCCCAGCATGGCCAGCCATCGCATCCATGAACCGGAACGGCGCCCGGCGGTCGGTTCGGGTAGGGGTTGCATCGAGGCAGCCGGGCCAGCCCGCGAAGGCGGCCCGGCAGGGTTACGGCAGGATGGCGACCTGGTCCAGGCCGGCGGATTCGGGCAGGCCGAACATCAGGTTCATGTTCTGCACGGCCTGGCCCGAGGCGCCCTTGACGAGGTTGTCCTGCACGACGAGCACGACCAGCAGGCCGGCGCCGGCGGGGCGATGCACCGCGATGCGCAGGTTGTTGGACGCGCGCACCGAGCGGGTCTCGGGCAGGCTGCCCGCGGGCATGACGTCGACGAAGGGCTCGTCGGCGTAGCGCTTTTCGTACAGGGCCTGGAAGTCGGTGTCCATGGCTTCGGGGCGGATGCGCGCGTACAGGGTGGAGTACATGCCGCGGATCATGGGCACCAGGTGGGGCACGAACGTCAGCCCCACTTTGCCGCCGGCCAGTTTTTCCAGTTGCTCGGAGATCTCGGGATGGTGGCGGTGGCCGGCCACGCCGTAGGCCTTGAAATTGTCGCTGGCTTCCGAGAACAGCGAACCGACTTCGGCCTTGCGGCCGGCGCCGGACACGCCGGATTTGCAGTCGGCGATCAGGCTCTGGGTATCGACCAGCGCCGCGCCGTTTTCGAGCACGGGCGCCAGGCCCAGCAGCACGGTGGTGGGATAGCAGCCCGGGTTGCCGATGACGCGCGCCTTGGACACGGCCTGGCGGTTGAGTTCGACTAGGCCGTAGACGGATTCGGCCAGGATGCCGGGGCACGCGTGCGGCATTTTGTACCAGCGCTCGAACGTGGCGGTATCCTGCAGGCGGAAGTCGGCCGCCAGGTCGATGATGCGGGTGCCGGCGGCCAGCAGTTCCTGCGCCTGGGCCATGGCCACGCCGTGCGGGGTCGCGAAGAATACGACGTCGCAATCGGTCAGGCTGGCTTTTTCGGGCGCGGAGAACGCCAGCTTCACGCGGCCGCGCAGGTTCGGGTACATGTCGGCCACCGGCAGCCCGTCTTCTTTGCGGGACGTGATGGCGGTGAGTTCGACATGCGGGTGCTGCGACAGCAGGCGCAGCAGCTCGACGCCGGTATAGCCGGTGCCGCCGACAATGCCGACCTTGATGCGGGAGTTCGATGCGTGGGCCATGGTGGTGCTTCCGTAGGACGAAAAAAGATTGTATCGCTAGCGCGCGGCCGGCTGGCGCGGCGAGCGCCCTGGCCAAAACAAAAAGGCCGCTTTCGCGGCCTTTTTGGAGGACATTAGCGCTTGCTGAACTGCTTGCGCCGACGTGCCTTGCGGAAGCCGACTTTCTTGCGTTCGACTTCTCGGGCGTCGCGGGTGACGAAGCCGGCTTGCGACAGCGCGGGCTTCAGGGCCGCGTCGTAGTCGATCAGGGCGCGCGTGATGCCGTGACGCACCGCGCCGGCCTGGCCGGTTTCGCCGCCACCGTGCACGTTGACCTTGATGTCGAACGATTCGAGGTGGCCGGTCAGTTCGAGCGGCTGGCGCACGATCATGCGGCCGGTTTCGCGCGCGAAGAATTCGTCGACGGGCTTGCCGTTGACGACGATCTTGCCCGACCCTTTCTTGATGAAAACACGAGCCACCGAGGTTTTGCGACGGCCGGTTCCGTAGTTCCAGTTACCGATCATGGCGTTTCCTTAGATTTCCAGCGGCTTGGGCTGCTGAGCGGTGTGCGGGTGCTCGGCACCGGCGTACACCTTGAGTTTCTTGATCATGGCGTAGCCCAGCGGACCCTTGGGCAGCATGCCCTTGACAGCCTTCTGGATGGCGCGG
>Ga0182737_1000774_pt1 | contig 38569 bp, 41 predicted proteins | sample eDN5th30CBELigOP_FD_128878 | JGI IMG/M metagenome (GOLD analysis project Ga0182737, IMG submission 128878) | Enriched Organic Plus compost microbial communities from Emeryville, California, USA - eDNA 5th pass 30_C BE-Lig OP (version 2) (version 2) ... | reverse complement strand
GTACCGGGTCTGTCCACGATGTCGTCACCCTTTATCTGCGTGATAGATCCCGTCAAATCTCGTTTGCTGGCTGTACCATACCCGATGACGACGACCTCTTCCAGAGCCTGGTCTTCGCTGACCAATAAAACTTCCAACGTTTCCCGGTCACCAACGGTCATTGTTTGTGACGTATAACCGATAAAGCGAAAAGTGAGTACTTCGGAGGGACGTGCCTCTAGGGTAAACCGGCCCGTTCCATCCGTCTGAACGCCCGTTCCGTCAGGTTTAGCAATACTGACCCCCGGTATACCTTCTAAGGATTGGCTGTCTTTTACCGTCCCGGTGATCGTTTTTACCTGTGTATATCCATAGGATAGGACAGCGGTCAAAAACAAAAAAAGTAAAAATAACTTCCTCATAAAAATAGTTTGTTAATTGTTTATAATTGTGGCACAATAATAGGTTATCGTAACACAGCGTTTATAATATCAACAAAGATGTGATGTATAGATTGTATGACAAAATAATAGCATTTCACATTACTACATCATGTATAAATACCTGCTACATTAGAAAGTTTTTATTTTGTTAACTTGTTGTTTGTTAGTGTGTTAATTATTTGTTGGGCTTGCTCAATTATTTTTTGTTAGTGTAGTTTTGACACTGTATGTTTGTAGTACTATTGATGTAGTATATTTAGTGTTCTAATAGAAACTCTGTTAAGTTTTTGTCTGTAGGAAGGCTGAATTTCTTGCGTAAACGGTAGCGTCGTATCTCTACACCGCGTGTTGTGATGTTGAGTAGTGAGGCAATATCCTTGCTGGACATATTAAGTCGCAAGTAAGCGCATAGCTTGAGATCGTTCGGTGATAAAGATGGATAATCTGCTTTCAATTTTTTGAAGAAGTTTTCATGTGACTCGTTGAAGCTTTTTTCAAATATATCCCAATCACGTTCATCACTGCGTGCATTATCCATGAGTTTATTTACTTTCTGCAATTGGTCAGCAGACAATTTATTGCCATTTTTATCTTTCAGATTGAAGAGTTCATCCTGCAGATTGTTCAACAGTTCATTTTTGTAAACAATGTTGGCAGCTACATTGGCAAGCTCTCGATTTTTGAGTTCTAATTCCTGTTCCAATTGCTCAGTCTTTAGCTTCATGAGCTTTTTCTCGTTTTGTTCCGCTTCTCGACGCAATAATTCTTCCTGGCGTCGGCGTAGCTTTTCACGCAGTTGAAGCTTATCTTGTTTTATCTTTTGGATTATACGACGCCGTATATAGGTGAATGTCAGTACAAAAATGACCAGATATAGAAGAAGGGCAGGCCATTGCAGGAAAAATGGAGGCTTGATGGTGAATGTAACCTGACTGATCTCTGAAATCTGTCCATTCGCGGCTATCGCTCTTACTTTAAATGTATAGGTTCCCCACGAAAGATTTGTAAAATCGATATAGGGTATTTCGGAAGGGCTGGACCATTTATTATGATACCCTTCTAATTGATATTGGTATTTTATGGCTGTGCTGGAATACCATGGAGAGGAGAATACTACACGTATATTATTGTGTCGGTAAGGGATAGGTTTTTCAAGAGCCAGATAGTGTGTCGAGTCACCATTCATCATGGAAATATCCTGTAAGCCTTTTATGATGGGGCTTTCAATAGGTATGCTATGTTTAAAATACGGATTATAGGCTACAAAACCATTGTCTAGGGCAAAAAGAAACCGATCTGCTGCAAACTCTACGTTTTCATATTTTTTCATGACGGTATTTTCCAGCACATTAAAGGTGGTGGAATCGATACGGATAGTATTGTCGTTTCTCCATTCTATTAAAGCAAAGCGTCCTTCGTTGATAAAGATATACGTTGTATCATCCCGTTCCTTTATTTTGCTCGCATTCGCGAAAGAGCCGAGGGATTCATTTAGATCATTGTAAGGTCCAAATTTGTCCAATACCTTGTCGTAGATAAAAATACCCTTATCGGTCGCAAAAACAGTATTGCCCCGTATACCAGCCGGCGTGATTCGCTGAATATTGGGAAAATCTTCTTTGAAAGAGAATGTTTTGAGCGTTTTTATCTTAGGTTGGGCTATTGAAAGTTCTAGCAACTTTATACTATTATTAAATACAGCCCAAAAAGTCATATCTCCCCAAGGATAAAGTTTGAATACGGCCTGTTTGGGGTCGTCAAACTTACGGCTCAGCTGCCAGTTTTGTCGATCTTCGAATAAGGCTATTCCCGTGTAGTTCCCTTGGACGAAAAAGGGGGCGTTGGGTATAAGCTGGATGTTTTGCCAACCGCCCGTCCAACTTGATATACGTTGTATATGGTTGTCCTTGACTAAAAAAGTACCATTATTGTGTCCACAGATCAGTTGGTTGTTGAGTATATCCAACGACCAAACCTGTCCTTGCGAATTGGGAATGAATTGAAATTGAAGCTGTTGTGCGTAATTGTCTGTAGTCCAGTGGCTATAAAATAAACCTTGGTTTGTTCCCAAGTATATCTTGTCTTGAAAGACTTTCATGGCGTATACCGTTCCCAGTTCGCCGAAAATATCGTTGTAATAATAAAAAGGGGAGTTGATCTCAATACGGTCTATCCCATTGTCCAATCCTGCCCAGATATTGCCCTGTTTGTCCAATAGCATGCTGAGTACGGTGTTGTTCTGTAGGCCGTTCCGTTTGTGGATATGTTGGAGTATTTGCCCCGACTGATCGATGATGAAAATACCGTTTTTAATTGTTCCGAATGCGAATGTGCGATCATCTATTTTGATACCGTTGTCTATCTGTGCTTCTTGAAGGAGTTGGTTTAACTGTGGGTTGACGTTCCACGGCAAAGCTTTCCCGTTTTCATGCAAGATAAAAAGTCCCTCTTTGGCAGTTCCGACCAACATTTCTTTAGCACTGAAAGGAAGAACGACCAATACATTTGTCAATCGTGTTTCCAAGGGGATAAACCCCGCCGGACTCCACGTGCTTAACCCGGTAGGGATTTTTTCGACCCATATTTTCTTTCCTACCTGATGTGCAAAGAGAAAAGGTTCTCCATTACCGTAGAGTGTTGCGATTTTATCTTGATGTAAGAGATAAAATTTAGAGAACGACTGAAAGATAACCGAATCGCCAGTGAAGAATATTTTCCATATCTCATCATTCTCGATAATATCGGGTTTTATCAAATGTGTTAAGGAATGGTACTGAAGCTTACCCTTCTTCTTTTCGAAATAACCAAATTCTTCCTTGCCACCTGCATATATACGTCCATCTTCTGCCACACGTACACTCCGTGCACCAACTTTGTTTTTCAAAGGGTAGATTTCCCAATAGGACCCGTCGAATGCTATTATACCATCAGCATTGGCCGTATAGATCACGCCATCCGGTGCCTGATCAATACTCCAGTTTTGGTTTCCTGCTTTGTATTTCGATTTGGTGTAATTCTGTACATAGGGACTCCCAATAGATGAAATGGATTGTCCAGGGCAATAAATACCGGACAATAAACAAAATAACAAGCCTATGGTACGAATCATCATAAAGTGCCTTTGCGAATAGTGCAAGTTACGAACTCGGACGCTTTTAAGCAAAAGCTTCGTAACACATACCATATTATGGTGTTAGAGAAGATTTTGTAGGGTTTTGTTTATGCTTTTGACTGAAAAAGGGAAACAAGCCAACTCAAAAGAGCACATGAGATCGGAGATAGATAACGAATCGTGGCTCATCACTTGTTTGCTGTTTTTGCTGTATATTGAGAGGGGTTACCTCGCTTTGCTCGGTGATCCCTAAGGGGAGGGTTCCAAAGCAAGAGCAAGCAATGTGCTTCGCACAGTTTTGTCGTTTAATACATTTTCGCTCAAGTAAACTTGGCCTATTGTATTAAACGACAAAACCCGACTAATGTCGGGCTTGCTCTTGCTTTGGCGGAAAGGGAGGGATTCGAACCCTCGATACAGTCATCCCGTATACAGTCTTTCCAGGACTGCTCATTCGACCACTCTGACACCTTTCCGAATGCGAGTGCAAATATACAATATTTATCTTCTAAAAATAATTTTTCTTGGAATTTACTAAACATTATTTTTATCGGTCCGGACGGTCTGAAGGGGATTATCTACTGTTTTTTCTCCATTGCAGTATGCACGAAATAGCATAGTGGTCCGAGAGAGGTACACCGTTGCTATTGGTGAAATATTGCTTTTCTACCTTGTACACCGAAGGAAAAAATTCTAACTGCGCACTATTTCGAAAAAGGATCTTATCAATACTTTCGCAGCTATCTGTCAGGGTCAATTTTTCTTTTGGAACAAAGTCAGTATGTGCGAAGGGGCATACCCCGCCTTTTTGGAGTATCGTCCATACATCCTCTAGCCCTGTTTTTTGAGCAAACCAACCCATATTGTCCCAAGTGGCTTCAAAATGGGCATTAAAATCCCCCATGACAATAATAGCCTTTCCAACGGACTGGGTGCCGATATATTGGGCCAATTGCTGTAAGTTTTTCTTTCGGGCGATGGTCGCATATTTATCATCCTGTGCAGTTGCATGCACGTTGTAGACATCTACGCTGATTCCTTTTGCAACTTCGATACGGGCAAAGGAAAACCCCTTGGCGGCAAGACAATCCGAGCCACTACAGTGTTGCCATGGGATACGCCTTGATTCCCGGATGGGATATTTGGACAAGGTGTTGAGGCCATCGCCGTAGGGTACCGCTATCTTGTGGACAGTGCGGAAGCGATGTTCATTTCGATCTCCGTAGAGTTCCCGATGATAATGGAAGTCTTCCTGCACATTGACAATATCAAAACGGTTGATTTTCTCCGCAATTTCTTTCATGCTCTTTGCCCGGGAACAACTGGCCGAAGACAGGAAATCGGGGAGGCCGGCGACATTATAGGTCAACAGTGACAGCTCTCCTGCATCCTTATATTCCAGGGCGTACCCGTTTACTTCGGTATGAAATGAGGAATAAGTGCTGGAATGGGTCGTTTTGATCAAGTAGCCAAATACAATTGGAAAGGTTAAAACGGACAGTACTACATTTCGCCAGTGCCTCTTTTTATGCCAAACCATATCGAAGACCATAGGTATTTATCGTTATATGCTTCAAATCTAGATCAGAATTGTTACGTAGGTGTAAAACCCAGATTATACTTTCGTATAGAAATTGTTTCCAATGGATAAACAAGCTCCTGAAATTTCATAAAGGATTAATATTCAGTTTCTATTAGGGCAATATGAAAGACTTATTTTAGTGGAAACAAATAATAAGGTTATATGATAAAAATTGCCTTTTTTGCAGAGATACTGATCGAGGAATGTGATGGCGCTTCCCGCACCATGTTTCAAATTATCAATAGAATAGATTCTACGCAATTTTCTTTCTTGTTTATATATGGCAAAGGTCCTGAACAAATAGACAAACATGCTTCCATACGTATTCCAACGCTCAATACCGGCCTAAATGCGGATTACAGTTTTAGTTTGCCTGCTTTGGTGAGTGTACAGGTCAAACAACAGCTGGATACTTTCCAACCCGATGTCATTCATATTGCGACACCGTCGCTGCTGGGCTTTTTTGCACTGCGTTATGCCAAGTCACGGAATATTCCGGTCATCAGCCTTTATCACACCAATTTTCTGTCTTATATACCGTATTATTTCCGAAAAATTCCTGTGCTCATCAAGCCTGTAAAACAGTGGATGACGGCAGCTATGCAGCGATTTTATAATCGGTGTGATGTGGTATATGTTCCTTCACGGGCCATGCAGGTACAACTGGAAGGCCTGGGCGTAGAAAGGGATAAAATGGTTTTGTGGCAACGTGGCATCGATCTGAATCTCTTCAATCCCCAAAAAAGGGACGTAGCCTATGTTCAAGGTATCACGGGGAATGATAGGCCCAATATATTATTCGCAAGTAGATTGGTGTGGGAAAAAAACGTACAGATATTGATAGAAATATATAATCGGCTTCAAGATATGCATCTTTCCTACAATTTTATCGTTGCTGGTGATGGAGCGGCAAAAGAGGAGATGCAACGACAAATGCCAGAAGCTATTTTTATGGGCAACCTGCCCCACGCCGAATTGGCAAAGCTGTATGCGTCTTGCGATACTTTTGTTTTCCCTTCGGTTTCTGAAACCTATGGAAATGTAGTTGTAGAAGCTATGGCATCCGGTTTGCCCTGCGTCATTGCGGATGGTGGAGGAAGTGCCGATTTGGTGCGTCATGGACAGACAGGATATAAATGTGCTGCCGAATCAGCAGAGGACTACATTATCTATATTCGACTGTTGCTCAACGACCCGGTATTGCATGGATTCATTACACGTACAGGACTCAGCTATGTACAAGGATTTGATTGGAAAAAACTGACTGACCGTTACTTTGACGAAGTTACACAGTTGGGTATGCAATCCAATAAAGATCTGGTATGGGCGGCATGTTGACCAAGAAAAAGGTATGGCGATTTATCATTCTTGCATGTATTATCGTTCCGATCGCCGTATTCATTACAAAAGTCGATTTTGTAGTGGTTTTTCAAGAACTTCAGAAAATCGGCCCAAGATTTCTCGTTATTCTGCTGATTACTTTTATAGCCTATCTACTTGGTACGGTTGGCTGGTGGGTATGTTTGGGGAAGGAAAGGAGGTGTGTTTCCTTATTGCAACTTTTTGGAATCCGTCAGGTAGGCGAAACGGTAGGTCTTTACAATCCGTCCAGTATCGTGGGGGGAGATGTGTTGAAGAATGAACTATTGAAGCCTTATCGGATTACGGGAAGTGTAGCATCCGAATCTATTGTTGTATCGCGTGTGACGGCGGTATTATCCCAATTATTACTGTTGATTATTTCCTTGCTCTGGTTGTCCCTTACAGCGAGCAATGTGCTGCCGCTATTGTGGCGTTACGGTTTGTTTGTACTCATTGCATTGCTTCTAGCCATAAAAGGTGTGTTTTTCTATTTTCTTTATCAACAGCGAGGAATCGGTAGGACTGTGCCTCAAAATATGTCTAATTTATGGTGGCGCATGCGGAAGACTGTTCGTGATCTGGCTCTACAGGCACAATGTTTTTGCCGTGACAACAATACGCTGTTTTGGTGGTCTTATTTCCTCTTTTTTTTACATTGGTTGGTGGGTAGTATGGAGTTTTATGTTATCCTGTATTTTCTTGGTTACGATATTTTATGGATACAGGGTGTACTTTTGGATATGGGTGTCATCCTGATCAAAAGTGTCGGGGCGTTTATACCCGGGCAGCTGGGAATAGAAGAGCTGGGCAATAAGGTGGTATTGGCCAGTATAGGAATTCAGGGGGTGGCAGTCTGGGTTACGGTATCCATATTGCGACGGGCACGGCAGGTATGTTGGATATTGATCGGGATAGTCTGTTATATTTTTATCCGAAAATCGGATACTACCAACGTTTTAAAATATGGAAGTCCTGTTCGTTAGTCACAAATATCCGCCTGCTACCGGCGGAATGGAAAAGCAGAGCTATGAATTGATTGAGGGAATGCATGCCCATGTGGTTGTCCGGAAAATTGTTTATACGGGCAAAGAAAGCTATTTTCATTTTTTTCGCAAACTCAATGGTCGCATCCTGGCGATGGTACACCGGTACCCCAATATCCGTGTGGTACATTTTAATGATGGATTGATTGCGGCCCTTAGCCTTTGGCACGTCGGTTATGACCATCTCCGTAGGGTGGTCACGCTTCATGGATTGGATGTTGTTTTTCCTCTTGGTCTTTATCAACGTTTTATCTTGCCACGTTTCAATCGTTACGATCGTGTCGTAGCTGTTAGTCAGGCTACAGCTGTAGCCGCTATTAGACGGGGAATAGACGAAAAAAAGGTTTCCGTTATCTCCAACGGAATTGATCATCGGCTAGCCCCAAAAACAGATGTCACAGAATGGGGAAAGTTCCAACGGAAATATCATCTGCCTCATGGAAGTAAAATTCTGGTTATGTTGGGACGCCCCGTCAAGCGTAAAGGGTTCTCCTGGTTTGTCCGTGAGGTGTTGCCCTTGCTTCCCGAAGAATATTACCTGGTGATGGCCGGGCCGTTTTCTAGGGAAGTATCAAAAACGGAGGAACGATTACGGTGGTTGCCCGGACGTTGGCGCCAGCTTTATATGTTGTTTATGGGCTATCCTTCGGATCAGATGGAATTGCGCAGCTTATTAAACGATTCGGCATACGTTGATAGGATCAAGCATGTGGGGAAATTGCCGAGAGAAGAGCTGGATGTTCTTTTAAGTCATGGAGAAGCTTTCTTAATGCCTAATATTAGCGTAGAGGGGGATATGGAAGGATTCGGTTTGGTATGTCTGGAAGCAAGTGCCTGTGGAGCAATGGTACTGGCATCGGCTATCGATGGGATTGTGGATGCTATACAACATCGAAAAAATGGGATACATGTAGAACCAGAAAATGCGCAAGCCTGGTCCAGTGCGATACAGGGATTGGTATATGACGGAAAGGGAGAGCAGCGACATGCTTATCGTACATATACTTTGGCGCATTTTGGATGGGACAAAATGGTCCATGGATATGCAGCCCTATTTAAAGAATTGTCTGTGACATAAAAAAAGAGGATGTCGCAAAACATCCTCTTCTAATCTTATCGTAGCAAACACGTTTAAACGTTCTCTTGGTTTAATTGTTGTTTGTAGATTGCTTTCTTAATCTGGGTACGACGAGTGACTGATCTTTTCTCGTATGCTTGACGAGAGCGCAGTTCGCGTAATACACCTGTCTTTTCAAATTTCTTCTTGAAACGTTTCAACGCTCTGTCTAAGGATTCTCCTTCTTTTACATTTACGATAATCATGCTGTTATATACCTCCTTTCGTGCCCTTTTAATTTTTTTTGTGTGTGCAAAGATAGCTTAAAAAAGTAAAAACTAAAAGGTAAAAATTAAAAAAAATGTTGTCCCAATTTTATCCTGTATTTATAACTTCAAATCCGCTACAATCTTTTCTAACGGATACTCTGCCGTGCACAATGCGGTATGGAAACCCATGTCTTTTGCCGTTTCCAAATGTTGTGGGCTATCGTCTATAAACAATGTCTCGTCGGGGACAATACCTGTTTCTTGGACCACTCGCTCAAAGATTGCCGGATCGGGCTTGCGTAGACCTATAGCGTGCGAATAATAGGTTTTTTCAAAGAAGACCGAATTGTCCGGCACATCATATCGATCCTGAATATGCTGCATGCAATATGCGTAATGGATCTCATTGTTATTGCTTAACAAAAATGTACGGTATTTTGTTTTGAGGTATTCCAATATTTCGTGCTTGCCGTGAGGTACACCGATGAGGAGGGCATTCCACGCATGATCTATTTGCTCGTCCGTCAGGTCGGGACGGTTGGCACGTTCGCGGATCCCGGTTCTGAATTCAGCAGCACTGATTTCTCCTCGGTCAAAAGCATCAAATAAAGGGTCTTGTGCCCTATGGCCGAAGAAATCATCTACATTTGTGATACCCAACGACATAAAAGCCTCTTTTACTCGGACGAAGTCTATCATGAAAATCACATTACCGTAATCGAGGATAATATTTTTAATTTTTTGCATAGAAAATTTTGTTTTCTCGCCGCAAATATCGATAATTGCATCGTCAAAAAGGAACAATATTGACTTTTTAGAGACAACTGTGTATATCAGAGGTGAATATAAAATAGCGCGCCTATAGCTCAGTTGGTTAGAGTAGAAGACTCATAATCTTTTGGTCCCTGGTTCGAGCCCAGGTGGGCGCACAGACAAATCCTCATAGAAATATGGGGATTTTTTTGTTTAACTATATTAAATATCAGTTATTTACAGATTTGTATTTACTCATGAAGGCGGTTAAACATTTTTTTCTTTTGTAGAGGATAAGAAAACGTGATTTACCTCAATTTTACTCATTTTTTTACTCACATTGCTCGTTATAATAAACCATCATCCGCGAAGCTGTAATAGCCCTCATTGGAGATTATAATATGGTCGCAAACTTCAATGTCCAGCATTTGTCCTGCTTGGATAATTTTTGCAGTCAATGTCTTATCCTCTGAACTTGGGTGTAATTTTCCGGATGGATGATTATGGGCTAAGATAAGCTTTGAAGCAGATGTTTTTAGAGCAATAGAGTATATCACCCTTATGTCCACGGCTACACTATCCTTACCTCCTTTAGCTATATCAACGATTCCCATTACTCTATTAGCATTATTCAGAAGGATAACTTTAAATTCCTCCACAAACTGCATTAAACCCTCATTCCACGACTGTTTTAGTACTTGATGAGCATCGTTCGCTCTTTTTATTTGGGGACGCTCAGAGGCTTTAAATCGAGGCTTAAACAGCACCTCTATTTCTGATAATTTGGTTAAATTGTTCATTTCTTGTTTATTAATTTAATAGATGATTGAATAAATAAAAAAGCCTCTCCAGTGTTGACTGGAAAGACTGTCTAATAATTTTCTATTTCAAGTTGTCTGCTATCCTTGTGCTAAAAATCTTTCTTTTCTAGCCAAATCTACGTGTTCTTGATATTTGGTAAATATGAGTTTTAGGTTGTTTAAATTGTTAGCCCCGATGATAATTTCACTATCAAAATATAGGAGATACATTTGTCTGTCGGGAAGGACAAAGAATATCCGACTGTTTATACTGTTCTTGTCATCATAATCCCGATGGATGAATTTGGCTAGAATATTTTTGTAATTTATGTCTTGGAAAGAGGTGTGAATATATATTTGTTCCTTTTCTTCCTCCTGTGTTTCGTCTATAAAGACTTTAGAAGTGAAATTACCTTGTTTAAATGCTTCAAATTGATTTAGCATATAGACATCTCTTATCATATCCCAATGATTGATCATGACAAAAATAGGTTTTGGACAGTTTACAAATATGTCTTCAAAAACATGGATAGCTAAATCTGACATACTGTCTAATTCTTGTTGAGTATGTTGCTCATAACCTAACCACGTATAAATACCTAATTCATATTCTGCTTCTATCTCAAAGAAGATGGCATTGGGGTTACTTTTTGGAAATTTTTCTTTGATATATTCTTCTAAATCAGTCACTTTAATAATTAAATTTAATTTAATACATTTTGCTGTCCCGTTATTTGTGAAAAGTTCCTTGAATGATCGGCTTATGTCTTGATCTAAATGGCTTTTGAATGGCTTTTGAATATCTTTTAGAATGGACTTTACCTATTTATTCGTCCTTCGATCCTTCTCATTTTTTAGATCGTTAGGAAATTCCACATTTTTCGTCCTCATAAAGCCTACTGAATATGGTAATGAAATCTTTTCGTAATTGCCTGTTTTATGCCCACAATATAAAGAATATACACAGTTGGCACACCGTTTAGCATTTCTGGAATCAAGATCAAAATCAATGGTTTTATTCTTTTTTAGTGAAGCGATACTTGAAAAAATACAAGTAATTCTATTTTTCAATATTAAGGTTTTTTCTATCTTTTTTATTGCAATCCGCCTTATATAAGCTTTCTCATCTTTTCTAAATGTATCATAATACCAATAAATTAAAAAACCAAAACTGATAGGATAATCATTTATACCATACATGTATGAAGCAACTTGGTTTATATGGTTTTCATAGAATATCGCATTTTCTCCGTTATTACCAATAAATTTTTCTTCAACAACAAAATATTCATTAGTATCAGATAAGAAAAGATAGTCCGGCTGTCCAACAAAAGTACTATTCTTGCCCCCTTTAAATACTTTATTAGAATTATTCTTCTTTTTGTGTCCACAAAATATAAGTTTGGATGCTTCAATTATCTTAAAATGATCGCTATTAGTGTCATTCAACAATATATCTATGTCATCTGTATAATCAGCCCAATTCTTATCTAAAAATTGGGCTTCGTCATATCTTGTGTCAGTCAACATCTTTAATAAAAATGTTTTTTCATGCAAAGCCGTTCCTGTGATTGCAGAACTCGTTTTAGGTAGAATAAATGATTTTGAGATTGCAAAACTCGCGGGACAATAGGTGTAGGAAGCTATGTCTGTAGCGGAAATAAATGGGGTAGTTAGAGGCTTAAGATGGACATTCCTTTTGGTTTTAATTGATATTTCTAGTTGCAAATAGTCAATTATACCAAAATTATATTTATCCGGTATATATAAATCATCATTATGGTCGTAAAAATAGTTATTTTTGAGATATTCAGCTCTATAAGGCTCTTTTTTAAACAAATCATCATATCTTTTATTAAATTCTTGTCGGGATATTGCTCCAATTCTGTAAAATTTCTCACAAGAATATATTAATTCATCAAAATATTGAAGTTTAAAAGTGTCATCAACAAAATCTAACCTTTCAAATAAATAATCTATATATATTGATTGTCTATCAAGCATTCTTACTAGTTAAAACATTGCTGATACAATGAGGGTACAGATAATCGCTATTATGATTATTAAAATCAACATAACTATTGCTCCAAACTTACCTTCTTTATCTAAAGTACTAATACCAAAAATTACTAAAAGTATTATTAATGTTCCTCCTATCTCCATAGATGTAGCTATTTTAAAGGTTTATCAATTTATTTATTGGATTATTGTTTACTGAAAAAAGAGAATATTAATGCGACAAAAATTCGGGCAAAATAGCTAATTACAAACCATGCTAATAGAAATAGGAAAATTGACTTAGCTTCATTGGGTTCAATAGCAGTGAATATCCAAATTCCAGTAACAATGTTTACAATCCACATTATAGTACTGGCGTATGTTGTTTTCATTGTATTCATAATATTAAAGGTGAAATATAAAAGTTAAAATTATGAAATATATATCATAATATATCATGTAATAATATGCTTCTTTTGGTATGTGATTAATATCAAGGATGAAGCTTTAATATCTGCTTTTGGCAAACAAGTAAGAAGTCTCCGTAAACAGCGTAAGCTATCTATGGAAAAGCTTGCGGAATTAGCTAATATTGATTACCGTCAATTATCCTATGTCGAACTAGGTCAAGTAAATACTACCATAAGTACAATAAATGCCATTGCCAAAGCTTTAGATGTTTCTCTTAAAGAGCTTTTTGATTTTTCTATTGACTGATTTCATACCGCTAAATTCTTTTAATAGGCTGATATTTCCGCAATGTTTGCAAGCTTGCAAAAGCTGGTTATTTTTCAAAAGTTACCAAATCACGGGAAAGTTTAATTGATTTTGGTTTCCTTCTTTCTCCTGTGACATAATAATATTGGGCTATATTGTCTCCGATGATGGATACAAACGCTTCTTTTATCCTCGAGCATTTTTCATTTAAGGAATTGGATGTAGGGTTGAGTAGATCAGCTAAGCTTTTGTTTAAAGTATCTGTATCAGACCTGTTTGTTATTTTGTAGTAAATGGAATGTATTTCCTGTTTATGGTTATGTATTTCCTTGAACAAAATACCTTCTGGATGCCTCAAAAAGAAGATAAATATCACTTTGGATAGGGTAGGCATTTTAATTTCTAGATTATTGTAATCCTGTAGAAAGATATGGTAATTTACATCTATCAAAAGTCTACTTAAATGTTGTTCTTGGGTAATGTCTGTACCCGACTGTAATAGCTTGGAAGACTTTGCTATACGCTCAATTTCAAACTGTTCTAAGCCACATTCTTTTGCTGTGGTCACCAATATGTGTGTTAATAATTTGTACGCTCCTGCATTGCCTAAAGCCTCGATTTTTGATTGGATTTCATAGGCAATAGATTTGTATTTATCATCTTCATCGGGGTCATATTCCTTTTGATCGGGAAATTCAGCCAAATCTTCATAAACTACGTTCTTCTGTATAATATAGCCATAAACCCAGTCCATAAAATCTAAAAAATGGTCTTCGTTATAATAGTCTATCTTATCCTGCTGGGAGACGTCTAGAAGATAGGGGTAATCTGAACCGTTTAGGAAACTCACCGACTTTGATATATTCTCTGATGTTTTGGTATACAGTTCTTCAAATAGCGTAATCTCGTTTTGTATATCATTTTCATCTAGATATGGATAGGTGTACCTAAGATTGTGTTCAAGTTTTTTGATAATCGTTGTTTTGATATCATCCAACCTGTTAATAGGTAAGAATAGTTTGTTGTACTGATTGAAATATCTATCGTGGATTTCAGCGTAATTATCTATTAGCTGTTGAGTATAGCCTTCTGATTTCTTACCTTCTATATAAAGAATTACGTTATCAGCTATTTTTTTCATGATACTAGGTTGCTTGGGTAAAGAATATAAGATTTTATCAAATCTACCGATTTAAATATAAATTGAAAATAAGCTATAAATATAACATGTGCCATCAATACAGTAATACGGGAAACCGTCTTTTCCTGCGTATATTGCAGTGACCGTCAAAAAATATCCCTCATCATTCTTTACTGGAAAAGGACAATATATTTTAACCAGTTGCCCGTTCGCCTTGATAACCAATAAACTTTTTTTGTTATAATCCTGTAAAAGAGGAGATGTATTCATTTTTCATATGTAATTTGATTTAGTAAAAGGATAAGGGAAATGCCTGCCTTGTGCATCACCCTTAGTCCAAATGGAATCAGACCAACGTAGGTTCTGTTCTAGCCGGTTGAACCTCGTCTATGACTTCTTCCTGTGGGGAATAGGTATATCTGTAGTCCATTTCAATAACTTCCCCTGTTTCTTCCACAGTGTATTCGTATGGCTCTACAGCCATTTTGATAATAGAGCCACGCATCTGTTTTCCGATGGAAGCTTGACACACCACTTCATTAAAAGTACAGGGAATTACGCATTTTCTTGCCGTGGCATAAGGTTGACCTGTTTTTTGGGAATAGGCAAATTCTAAATCGCCTTGAAGTTGCAGTAAGAAAAAATCTCCATTTTCTCCTGTACGTTTTTCATAACCTGTAATAGTGACCATAATTTTTAATTTTTTAGAAGTGAAAAATCTTGTGAATAGTATTAATAAAGAGGGGGTGTTCCCGTCCTAAGATTTAGTTGGGGGCTTTGCTTGCAGGGAATATTAGAGTCATTCTCTTACAAAATTATTTTTATATAACAAAAAATATTTTAAAATAAATTTGTTTTTCTCATTTTTTTAGCTATATTTGTAATTATGCGTTTTTGGCGGATTAGTGTGGGATGAGTAAGCAGTTATAGAACCAAACAATAGACCTCGGTTAATTCCAAAAACATATTTCATAAAAGATAGCTGTTGAGACAGAACAGCGACCTATGTATATAAGATGGGGTTGTAACTTTTTTTGCTAAAAATTGCATCTTACTATATATGGTTGTAAAAAATTATAAAAAAAGTAACGGTTGGATATTACAGCCTCCAACTGTCTAAAAAATTAATGAATTTAAATATTATATGATTAAGCAAGAGATTGAGAAGGATGGAAAAATCATAGAATTAAAAGCAGGTGAGTATTTGGATACGGTTTTCCCAGATGGATTACCAAGTAATTCAATTATAGACAAGACAGCATGTGGCATTGGTGGTACTACTTTGGAATTAAACTGGCATAGACATAGTATCTTTGTTGTGCCTAATCTTCCTATTATAGCAAACAAGATGTTGAGCTATGAGGATATAATTGGAGTTCATGGAAAAATCTCCAAGAAAGAACTCGCTGAAAAAATAGAGCACATCTTAGGGAAGGATGATTATCTTAAATTCATGACAACTCCCGATAGTTTTGGCAAATTGGTTGAGGTATGTCAAGTAGTAGGTTTTGACCTGTACAATGACTGTTTTTTATTATGGGACGAATTCCATACAATGATTACAGAATTAAGTTATCGGGATAACATGATTAAGCCTTTGGACTACTTATTCGATTTCAAAGATAAGAGCCTTATCTCGGCAACTCATTATGAAGCAAGTGACCCAAGATTTGAAAAGTTTGACAGAATAAAAATTGCAGCCAAGCACATAAATGATACTCTTGACGTTGTTTTTACAGAAGATATCTATGCCGTATTGAAAAGCTTGATAGACCAAGTAAGGGAAATGGAAGAAGTAAATCTTCATATTTTCTACAATAGCGTAAAATCCATTTCAGAGTTTTTACTTCTACTAGATAAAAATGACGATGTAAGTATATTTTGTGCTAATAAAAAAGAAAACTATGCAAAGCTAGGCGAATTTGGCGATAGGCATGCTAGTTTTGAAAAATCAGAGTTTAAACGTGTGAATCTTTACACGTCCAAATATTATGAAGGATGGGATTTGCATGATAAGGATGCCGTAATCGTGATGGTTTCAGATGTGGCTGTAGAGCATACTTGTTTTAATATCCGTATTAAAGGGGTACAGGCTATAGGGCGTCTGAGAGATAAAGCCAAAGGCGTATACCATATTACCAATTCTAGAAATAAAGCAAGTATCGATAAGGCTTCTGAAATGGCTAACATACATATGGATACCCAAAATGGTGTAATTGCCTACAACTACCTCAATGAAAAAATGGTCTTTCGGGACGAAAGTTTTATGGAAGCTGTAAGAGATAATATTAAAACTGCAGATTTTAACGAATACGATTCAACCGCGACCGTCAATCTGACCAAAGTGGATGCTAAAGTATATGGAAGCTTATCAAACCATATATACAATAATGAGCAATCAATTATAGATTGCTGGGAAGATGCAGGGTATACTGTCAATGTGGTTCATTCCAATCTTGTTTTGAAGACAGAAGAACGAAAATTTCTGCGTAATAATAGATTTGGACAGCCTAAAAAGAATAAGTTGATTATTGATAAGATAAAGGAATTTAAAGAATGTAGGGAGATTTCTACAAGCTTTAACGGAGGTTATATATTTAATCTGTCTGGACTATATGAATACCAAGACTTGATTAAAAAACATCCGAGACTGTATCAATATTTTGCTTGTTTGGGATATGAAAAAATGGCTGAGTTGAATTTTAGTTCTACTAAAATGGAAAAGGCTTATGTATTGGCCAATGTGAGCAAGTTAGAAGTATCGGAGGATTTAAAGAAGGTCGTTTATAATACTTTTTTTATGGGAAATACCTATTCGTCCACGTACATTAAGTATGAACTTGATAGTATTTTTAAATCGTTGGGAGCAAATTCTAAAAAAGTCAAGGCTTCCGATATTGCCAAATATTTTGATGCACAAGAATTAACATATTGGGATAAAGAAAACAAGAAGCACTCTAAAGGTTATAGATTGGATAGTAAACGCCTATAATTATAACGTTAGATAATTATATCCCCCTTTAACGAATTGGGGGATATTTTGTTTATTTATTAAAGTTTGGGGATAACCTGTTTCAGATTTTCCATATCATGCACTCCTAAACCACGTAGATACTTTAATGTGACCACCATGTCTGAATGTCCCATTAGCTGTTGTAAAAGATGAAGGTCTTTCGTCTGCTTGTAGATTTTGACAGCGGATGTATGCCTAAAAGAGTAAATGGTATGATTATCCTCTACTATATTGATTTTAGACATTTCCTGCCACATTCTTGTCCATGCTGTGCTAAAGTAGGCTTCATTAAACGGAATTGTCCCTTTTGAAAAAATATTATCCTTATCTTCTATATCTTCTACTAGAGTAAATAGGACCTCTTTTACATAATCGGGTATATATACTATCCTGTGTCTACCGCTTTTGTTTTCCTTAGCGGATAAATGGATTTCAGAATAATTATTGTGAAAGTGACTTTTGGTAAGCATACGTACCTCTTGGTGGGGTCTTAAAAGACATCCATAGCTGATAAGACAGCATAGGTATAAATTTGGATGCTTGCTTTCCAAAAATTCTAAAACTTGCTTTAACTGAATATCTGTATAAATTTTATGCAGATCGGGTTTAGATTTCAGTTTATCTGTTGATTTGATAGACGGTACAGAGATTTCGAAATCATTAGCTACTTGAGAGAATAATACCCCTAAATCACGTCTCTTGTTCATGTAGTATGTGCCAGAACTATTATACCGTAAAAGAAATTCTTGTATTCTACTCTTTTTTATCAAGCTAATCGGTGATTTCCTTTCCTCATCGGATAAAAAGTGAATAAAGGCATCATGGATATATTTGAGATTTCTTAGGTAGTTGTGATTAAGATTTAATGTTTGTTTCTTTTTTAATGCCTGCTGTAGAACATATTCAGTTGAATGATCTGGTTTCTTTTCCTTTACTGGATAAATACCACTATCAATTGCTTTTTTAAAGGAATATTCCAGCTGGGTGAGTAATGCTGACCTCTTTCTAAAAGTTGAAGCAAGATTGGGTTTGATGTCTATACCGATTTTATTTCCATTGTACTCTTTGACCCATTTACCATTTATTTTTATATTGATATAACTTCTATTGGATAAATCTTTTGGATTATAGATTTTGATTTCAAAGGACATATTTTACTCATTTTATGCCTCATGAATAAATTTGTCGGTGTAAATGCTTGATATTTAGTGTATAATTGTTCTTTAATAAGAGACTCATAATCTTTTGGTCCCTGGTTCGAGCCCAGGTGGGCGCACAAATCGAAAAAGTCGTTTTTCTGCAAGGGAAAACGACTTTTTTCGTTTCTTAGGGCACTTTAGGGACATCTGTCCTACGCCGAATCGGATACTCCGAAACGACGTGACTTGCATAGATTTTTGTTGAACTTCACGTAAAAGTGTTACAAATGTGTTACAGCCCTTTTACGTGCCAATTTCGAAAGAACTATGGCAACCGTTAGTGCAAAGGTGTTCGAGCATCACAAAAAAGCCGATGGCACCTACAATGTGAAAATTTGTGTGCAACACAAAAGATTAAGAAAGTATCTTGACACAACTCATTTCGTTGTCAGGAAACAATTAACCAAAGACTTTAAAGTCAAAGACCCGTTTATCGCCGACAAGGTCGAGAAGCAGCTTAGGGATTATCGAAAGATGATTAGCGAACTTGACGAACGACTGGATTATTTTACCGCTGAATCCCTGCGCGATTACCTGCGTGACAAAGATGAGGATATCGACTTCATCAAGTTTTGCGACCAACACATTGAACGTCTCAGAAAAGAAAAGCATACGGGAACGGCGAACAATCACAGGAAAATCCGTAACAGTCTGGTCGACTATTTCAATCGGACATCCGTCTCGATCAAGGAGATCAATTCCAATATGCTGATGGCATACGAACGTTATATGCGGTCAGAAAGAACAATGACACGGATCAACCAATTGGGAAATGAAGTTACGACCAAAGAAAAAGGGTTGTCCGATAGCGGTCTGCATAATCAGATGCGCGACCTGCGGACGTTATTCAATGCTGCACGTGACCTATACAACAATGAAGACCTCGGCATATACCGCATCAAACATTATCCGTTCAAGAGATACAAAGTCGGTTCGCCACCTCTCACCAAGAAAAGGAACAATACGCTTGAACAGGTGCTGGTGATAAGGGATTGTGTCACCAAACCCGGAAGCCGCGCGGAATTGGCCAAAGAACTCTATATGCTTTCGTTCTACCTCTGCGGAATGAACGCCGTTGACCTTTACCAATTAACCGACCGTGATATTAGAAACGGCCGGGTGGATTACAACCGTTCCAAGACCGAGGGCAAACGTAAGGACAATGCCTTTATCAGCATCAAGATTGTCGAGGAAGCCAAACCGTTACTCGAAAAATACACAGGCAAATTATCCTTACGTTATTCCAGTTGCGACGGTCTCAATTGGGCATTGTGCAAAGGTATGGAGCAGTTGCGTAAATTGACTGGAATACCGGAGCTCACCTTGTATTGGGCAAGGCACACCTTTGCCAATACCGCACGCAACGATTGCCGTATGAGCAAAGATGATGTGGCACTTGCGCTCAATCACGTTGACGAAGGTAATCGTACCACGGACATCTATATAGCCAAAGATTGGAAGATCGTCGATGACGTACAGCGGAGAGTAATTGCGCAACTTAAAAAAGTCGAAGTCAAGTGGGTGAAGAAAACACAAAAGGGAAACAAAACAGACAAAGTCGCTGCCTAATAAAAGAGCATTAATTACATAGGAATAATTTTCTCATGTAATTCATTTAATGTATTTAAACACGTAAATTTGGATAATGATGAAAAATGTAATTTGGTTTTTTATTACTTGCATCATTGCGACGGTAGGGTTCTTTGCAGCGTTATCTATGAAAACTCCTTGGATAGGATTTACCGTAGCTTTTGGGATATGGTTTATATTTATATGGACTACAACGAAACCAAGAAAACGTAGGCGCTAATGCATAGATGGTGATAGAGAGTGTAAATTAAACTAGGTCATTGAAAACTAACTCTTAATAATCAATTTTTTTTGTCAACTTATAGAACGTCTTTTTAATTTTCATATATTTGCACCTATGAACTATTCAGGAAATACAGCAATGATGGCGAAACCTTGGATTAACTAATCCGAGTGTCGCTTTAATACACACTCCCCTTTCTTAGAAGACAATCTTGGTATTGCTCTTCCAATTTTTGTTGTATAATTATTTCATAAATTTTCATGGAAAATGGAAAATGGTTGCAGACCTATCTGTTTATATGGTCTGGACAGTTTATTTCTATGCTGACCAGCTATGCTGTTAATTTTGCGATTGTTATATGGTTGAGTTTGGAACATAGCTCTGCTGAAGTTTTGGCTATCGCCGGAATATCAGCACTATTTCCGCAGGCCTTAATTGGGCCTTTCGCAGGCGTATTTATCGATCGATGGAACCGTAAGAAAGTATTGATATTGTCTGATGCTTTTTTAGCATTATGCGCTTTGATCATGATCATCCTTTTACGTTATGAAACAGTTAATCTGAACTGGATTTATCTAATGTTGGGGTTGCGGTCCATCGGAAACGCCTTTCATTCACCGGCAATGCAGGCGATCGCACCGCTTATTGTGCCCCAGCAGGAGTTACTGCGGGTAGCGGGGATCAACCAGTTATTACAGTCGCTAAGCCGTATAGCAGGGCCAGCAATCGGAACACTGGCAATAACGTACATGTCGATTCCTAATGTATTGTATTTGGATATTCTAGGAGCCGTTGCAGCAATTACTTCGTTGGTATCTGTGCATATCCCCCATGTCAGACAATCGACGGAATCAACGCTCAACAACGTAGTGATGGAATTGAAGGATGGATTTGAAACGGTGGTGCAAAATAGAGTGTTGAGGCTATTATTCATATTTGCGATGATGGTTACGTTCTTTATTATGCCCGCTGCTATTATGTTTCCCTTGCTGACAACGGGACATTACCAAGGCGGAAAACTGGAAATGAGTTTAATTGAAATCGTTTGGAGCGTAGGGATGCTTATAGGTGGAACTATTTTGGGCGCAGTGAAAATCAGAATTCCTAAAATTATTCTGGTTAATACTATGCACATACTATTAGGGACATCTTTTATCCTGTGTGGTGGGTTGCCGTCAGGCTGGTTTATCGGATATGCAACGACAACACTTTTGGGGGGTGTAGCGATCTCTATATTTTCAGCATCTTTTGCTGCTATTCTTCAAGAAGAAATCGCGCCAAGTATGTTGGGACGCGTATTTTCAATGTATTACAGTATGGCGGTTTTGCCAACCATAGTTGGTTTATTATTCACTGGGGCAATAGCGGAAACAATCGGAGTAGCCAATTCTTTTCTAATTTCAGGGGTGGTGGTAGTCCTTATTGGAGTGCTGTCGTTTTTAACCTCTGCATTGACGAAGAATGGAAAACAAATGTAAATGTTAAATAAAAACAATTTAAAAATGACAATTAAAGATATTCAAACACTTGCCGAAGCACACGGATTGTTGCTAACGGAAAAAATGAATTTTAACGAGATGGGCATCGACTTTAAGGTTGGATTTGCTACTGATCACAAGGGGCAACAATGGTTGTTGCGTATCCCTCGTCGTGGAGACATGGGTGAACAAATCGAGAAAGAGAAACGCATATTAGAACTGGCTAAAAAAAATCTTTCTGTTGAAGTTCCTGATTGGAGAATCTGTTCTCCCGAGCTAGTAGCTTATCCGTTGCTCAAAAACAAACCTGTCTTGACTTTTGATGCCCAAACCTATGAAGTAAGTTGGAATATGGATAAGGATAATCCACGGTACATCAAATCGTTGGCGAAAGCCTTGGTTGAAATACACGGTATATGTAAAACAAAGGCTGAAAAGAATAAACTGAAAATAATGCAGCCTGAAAGTTTAAGACCGGAGCTAGCTGGCCGTTTGCGGTTGGTTAAATCAGAAATCGGCATAAGCGATAAACTTGAGACCCGCTACAGAAAATGGCTGGACAATGATACATTATGGCCGGACTTTACCCAGTTTATACATGGTGATTTGTATGCCGGACATGTGCTTACTTCTGAAGACGGTATTGTTTCAGGAATTATTGATTGGTCAACCGCCCATGTCGGTGACCCGGCGATTGATTTTTCCGGACATGCAACTGTTTTTGGCGAAGAAAGCCTCCAGATTCTGATCATGGAGTATGAAAAATATGGAGGGAAAGTCTGGGATAAACTATATGACCAGTCTTTAGAAAGAGCTGCCGCAGCACCTTTGGCGTATGGTTTCTTTGCGTTAGAGACTCAAGACGAGGGTCATATAGCCGGAGCAAAAGCACAATTGGGTGTAAGATAATTCCAAAAACTGACTATCGCTTCCGCTTTTGATGGTTGGTACACCAACTACAGCGGAAGTACTCTTAAGTCACCTTTTAATAATTTTCAGTTATTAAAAGGTGACTTGGCTTCAATGTGTGAATCCTCTCGCCGTATTAAGCGAACGATTAATTACTTAAAGCTCTTACTAAACCGAAAGTGTCTTCCAGTAAGGTGTATTTCACGATTAGTCCATCAACCACCGTTATTTTGGTAAAGAACAAAGACTTGAAAGTCTTGCCCGTCTTCAGCATCAAGCTTTCAAACTCTCCCGAACAAATGACCACATTTTCATCGGCTGCAATATGGGCAATAGTCCCTGATATCGGATCGGTATTAAGCCAGAGTAATTCCAATGCATCCTTAATCTGGTTCTTGTTCGTTCTAACACCCACCCAAGGCGCAATTGCTTCGTTACCGGGTATACACCAATTTATGTTCTTTGCGAGAAGCAACATAATAGCATTTATATCACGTTCCTTTAACGCCTCGAAATATCTCAGTACTAGTTCAATATTAGCGTTGAGTTCATCTGTTCTCATCTGTTTCATTTTTAAAACATTCAGACCAAATAGCCCTGGGGATCGAACCTTTGGGTTGAAGTCGGTTAACTGATATAGAAACCGTCTTCTTTCATTTGGTCAGTAGAAAAAACTTCGATTTTTGATATCCAAATCCGGAGACAATTCGATTAAAAGTAGCCGATCAATTTCCCTGATCAAGTTTAGTATTTTTAGAAGCCATAAAAACGTCATCGCATGTCACGAGTGCAGTACAAAAATCGTATATAGCCTATTTCGGCTGCATTTTTCATTAGCTCAAGATTTAACCACGCCACCACGCCACTGAATGGACAATCGGTAATAGGCCATTTTGAATATTTTGAAGAATTTAGGTCGTCCGTTGAGAGCCCTGAGATCAATTTTAACCATTTCTGTGCAAGAGTTTCAAATTGGTTAGTGATTTTTTCAATGGATGGTTGCCAAACGATATCGTCCATACCAAGTGTCCCTTCTTCGAAAGAATGGTTGATAACCATAGACCACCAAAAATCGATATGCCAAGTCAGCCAAGCGATGTTTGGAGGACCAACTTTGTAATCTTCACTTTCGGGAAAAGTACCTTTCCATTTGTCGGCACCAATACGTTTGAGATATATACCTTTTTTTGACGGTTGCCAAAGGCATTCTTCTATGGTCAAAGTGTTCAGGTGATAAGTTAATAATTGATTGGAAATTTTAAACTGTTCGATCAGACATTTCATTAAATTGTTTTCTATCGGTGTCGGCATTACTTAAACGTATTTATATCAAAAATTATTTAAAGATATCCATCTCTGGTGGAGATCTTTTTGTGTGGTGGTTACCTCTTCTCTTTTCATAAAGACATCATATTTCGCGTTTTGCAAGACAGTTCCCTGCAAATTAACCTTTTTATCCCCTCTAATAACCCAAAGTTGGTAAGTGTCGTTGACATCTGCCTGATGAATTTGCTTTAAAAATCCTTCGGTGTCAAGAATGTCTTTTCCGCTCAACCGCCCCGACAATACTTTATCTCTGACTTTAACCTTCACTTTTAGCGTGTCAGGTGAAAGCACCTTTTCAACTATATATTCATTATTTCTCACACCGAGCGTAAAACCTAGGGATACCTCACCAGCACCTTCCGGCACCATAGGCAAATAAGCGATTCCAATCGGAGAAAATTCCTCATCAAAATTAAACGGAGTATAAGACAAAATATGACTTTTGATAAATGTTTCGATTTCTGGATGAGTATTCTTGATAAACTCGTCGAAAAAGGTAGCGTTATCAAAAGGTTTATCTTTTCCATACTTTTTGATGAATTCTAAATAAACTTCTCGAAGGCCACGACGGCCGTTTGACAACCGGAGCAATCGGATGTCAAGGATCGTCGCCGTTAGCGCCCCTAATTGATAAATATTACCATATTGACGGCCAACATCTTCTCTGTGCCATTCATTGCTTAACTTAAGTAGACTGTAAGGGTTTTCAAACGTTCTACTGCGCCTAATCATCCCAGAAAGTACGTTCAAATACTCGTCTAATGAAATGTTCTCACTGCGGAGCTGCATAATATGCGTTGCCCACTCCGTTACTCCTTCGTATAACCACAGATGATCGTCTTGATTCACAGGATTCGAATAATCGGACGCGATCAAACTTTGGCTATGTAAATTAAGCGGAGATAAAATATGTAAAAACTCATGGGCGATCATATTTTTGAGATATGGTAACATTTCAGTTTTCGCCGGCAGCGCGTAGGTAGAACTATTACCATGTTCGAGAGCTCCCCAATAATTGAGGCTTGGCATCTCATCCGCCGCTTCATCTGAGTGTAAATAGACCAGTAGTACATACCGTGAAACGGGTGCAAAACCGATAAATCGAGTGGCAGACTCAAGTACCGGTGTACTAACTTCCAACACTCTGCTGGCGTCAATGGAGTCGTTTGGCGAATAAACAAATACTTCTACATCAATTCCGCCAACTTCCATTTTTGCTGAAGACAAGTTTCCAATCATTATTGGCGCATCCAGCAAATCCTTGTAAGAATTTGCAAAGAGGCTACCGTCAGCATCCGGTATCAAAGAGCTGCCCATTTTCCAGTTTGCCGGATAGACAATATCCAATCGTATCGGCATCGTTAAAAGACTTTGGAAGTATCCAAAAACTGCATGGGGATTAATTACCGCATAATCAGTGCTAATTCCCGTTCCGGCTTGTGGATGAACAAGAGTTTCGGTAGCTGGCAAATCAAACGTATCACCGATCTCATATTCGATTTTTTTTAATTGATTACTCGATTTGATATGCCAGTCATTAGTTCCAATCCGTTTTACAACTAAGCTATTTCCGCGATCATCATAAGCGTTAAAGGACGTTACTAATCTGCCAAAGTCTAGTTTTTGGTGTACTCCCGGTGCATAGGCTACAAAATGATAAACGCTGTCGGCCAGTGCTCCTGTAGGAACAGTTAATACCACCTTGAAATTTTCTTTGTTATCCACAGGAACTTGTAACTCATAATGAATTTCCTGGCCCGCCATTGCAAATGAGATACCTATGGTGCCGTAAAGCATTAATAAGAAGAAACGCATTATGGATGTTTGCCCATAAATGCTTTCGGTTCCTTGGCTGTCTTTCATATTCGTTTTTTCATTTTTGTTCCATCCTTCCTTCAAGTTAAAATATACTTTGACATAGTGACGAAATAATTATGTGCTATAACTGCCCCCAACAATTCATACACGAATTTAGCTTGTATGATTCACTTTAGTTGCGTTGATGCCATTTTAAAGCTCGTTCTTCCACGACTTTGATGAACGCATTTTTCGCTTCATTATATTCATTTCCGTCTCGCCATACCTGTTTCGTCAGTTTTTCTTTGAGGGCTTGGTATTCTTCTTTTACTGTAGGATGGGTCTGAAGATAGTCCCGAAATGCAATGTGCCTCTGCCAATGTGATGAATTTTTGGGTAATACGTGGATATGAGCCTTACGCAAGGTGTGGTCTTGCAACAGTTCGGAAATTTCATTGCCTTGCCGTATTTGAGACGGCAATCTCGAATTGAGAAGCCTGTTCGTAAGCAGCACGAAGAAACGCCGGTATGGCATAGTGATATTATAAATTTCATAATAGATATATCCCTTATCCATCAACAACGGGGGAACCTCATCAAGATCTGATTCACGATTCATGCCTACCATAATATCGATAATAGGTTTTGCTGATAGGCCTTCCACAGATGTGCTCCCTATGTGCTCAATCGATACCCGTAAGTCAGAAAGTATCTCATTCAATCCCTGTTTGATTATTTCAAACTGATCCTTCCAAATAGGGTTATATACTTCAAAAGGTAATAACATTCTTTATTTATGGATAATGAATTTCGTATGTCATGATTTGCATGCCATTATCAAAAGGTTCACACTCGTTAAGATGCAATAAATACGTTGTTTCGACACCTTCAAATAGCTTGATCCCCCGACTGATTATTAAAGGGTTAAGTTTGACTTTAAGGATGTCTATTTTTTTATGTGCTAAGAGCCAACCGGCAAACTTTCCGCCACCGCACAGATATATGTCTGTTGGTGAATTAGCTTTGATTCGATCTATTTCCTCTGGAACGAGCTTTTTAATTTCGACCTGTGTTTTCTGATTTTCAAATTTCAATTTATTTGAAAAAATATAATGCTTCATGTGTGCATAAACTGGCGATGGGTCACCTGGTTTGACGCCGAATTTATATCCGAATTCATAAGTGTTTCTACCCATAATCACCGTTTGGAAAGACTTCAGATCGTTGAGGTACTTTTCAACTGCTTGTCCTTCATAAACGAATTTACTCACATCACCACCGATACCCGAGATATAGCCGTCGACCGAACTCGCTACGTAATAAACGATCTTTCTCATAATTTTTAATTATCTGTAAATAGCTCACCAATCATTATATCCCTAAGTGTAGTTCGTTGCGACCGTATTGGGATTATGTCCAACCGGGAAATTTACCGAGTTAGCAATGAAGCAAAGCTCGTTTGCCCGCTTATGCAATTTGTTGGCTTCAGAAATCATAGAAGCTTCAGTGACCGTTACCATTGGGTTAAGCGTTACTTTTACGAATCGGCCGCTTCCCGTCGAATCTTCTTCCATTACACCAATCGCATTATCTACATATTCCGTGACTACCACACCCGCTTGTGCGCATAAATGCAAATACCAAAGCATGTGGCAAGTTGATAATGAAGAAACGAACAGTTCTTCAGGATTGTGCTTGGTTTTATCGCCACGAAATGCGGGATCAGAGGAACCCAAAATATCGGACTTACTTTCTATCGAAACCACGTGATCTCTATTATATGATTTATAATCGCTTGTTCCCTGACCGCAGTTTCCGGTCCATGTTACTTTAACGCTATATTCGTGTTTTCCTTCCATAAATTTTTACTTTATTTGTTTCACCTATGGACATTTTTCTGTTTTATAATCATTCTTAAAGAATGACTTTTTCTATGTCGATTAGGTTATTTGCTTCTTTTAATCATATAACCGTTGTTTATTTTATCGAATCCAACTTTGGGATAATAGTCGATTGCCTCTGGAGCCGATACCAATATAAGTGCCACTTGGTCACCGATTCGTTCTCTGGTTAACGCAATAAGTTCACTGCCAATTCCGGTTTTTTGATATTCCTTTCTGACGGCAAGATCTGATAGATAACAACAGTAATAAAAATCGGTGATAGAGCGTGAAATTCCGACCAATTTATTTCCAGCCCATGCTGTGACGATTAGGTTTGAGTTTGTATACATATTTGCAATACGTGCCAAATCTTCCACCGGCCTTTTTATGCCGGAACTGCGATATACTTCGACAATGTCCTTTGTGTCTGGTATCAAGCCTGTTTGATAGGTTATTTTCATATAATAATGCTTAATAATAAAACGTTTAACGATGATAATCAGCTACAGTTGTACAGACTTCTTAAGATTTGGCTTAGGAGGAATCAACTATATTTTGTTTTCAGTGGTTCATCAAATAATTCACGAGATTCCACTGCTAAAGGAATGTCACATACTCACTAGCATCATGGTACGCAAATACATTAATATGTGGATTTTCTATCCTAAATCGGCGCACTTTATTGAGCGAGTCGATCCGTAGCCGGTTATCATCAGCTCTAATTTCAGCCAACGTATGGACGGGATGGTCAGGGTCTGTCAACTCTTCCTTTAGATAATAGGCATCACCTACATAAAACAACCAATCTGTCTCAGACTTTAAAGCCACCCCGCAATGTCCTAGCGTATGTCCAAAAAGCGGAATAAGATATATTTCCGTTTCGGAGACGGCAATCTTTCTAGCCTCAAGGCCGCACCAGGTCTCCGAAGTATTTGCATAAGTTTTGATGGGCGGCAGATGGCCGAGTTGATGTTGCAGATAACGGGGATTATCGTTTTGAAAATGCTCATATTCTTCCAGCCCAACATGTACAATTGCATTTGGAAAGTCAACTAATCCGCCGATATGGTCGGGATCTAAATGGCTGACGACGCAGTCTGTCACATTTCCTGGATCCAATCCAAGACGTTGAATTTGTCTCACGGCTGTCCAGTCCTCGTTAAATTTAAACCCGACAATATTTATTAAATGCTGGCCAATTCGACTATCAGGGTTTTTCGTGTCTTTAAGTCCAATTCCGGCATCTATGAGAATAAGGCGGCTTCCGGCTTCTAATAGTAAACAATGTCCAATAGCTCTTCCATTCCCCGGAGACCGGATTTCCACACAGTTAAGATGATGTACTTTTATCATAGCAATTTACTCGTTAACAAGTACAAAACTACGTGTCTGTTGATTTAGAAAATTGGACTGTAGCGACATTTTGAATTAATAACTCAGAATTCGTATGGGAACCATAGATCGTTCAGACCTTTGATAAAAAGGCTGTTGAGTCGTCATTGTTTTTAAAAATTCCGTCGGCGTATAGCCGGAAAAGAATTTAAACTCTCTATTGAAATAAGATTGGTCAGCATAACCGAGCGCGTAACTTATATCGTTTATCTTACGATAATGCTGATTTTGAAGCCAATGAATGGATTTTTGAAATCTAATAATCCGAATATAAGTCTCCGGACAAACACCTATATGCTCCTTAAATCTTCTTTGAAATTGCCTTTTTGAAATATTGAAATGAGACGGAAGTGTAGCTGATGTGATTGCAGCGGTTTCTTTCATGATCAGGCGGACACTCTCTTCTACGAAACCATTAGATTTCCGTCCGGCCAGATTCTGAGCGAGTAATGTACAAAGCAAATTGACAACACTCTTTGTATCACAAGCATTTAGTAGTTGATCGTTAATCCGTCTGCCAATGAGATATTCAAGCTCGACTAGCGAATTTGTAAGCAAAGATGCGTCTATGCCAAAAAGATACTTTAACGCAGCAGGATAAAATTCAAATCCACAAACAAAAGCGCTATCTCTTATACTGTTTACACAAGGGGCAATGCCTTGTCCATAGATATATGATATAGGCAAAAGCGAGTCTCCCGCACCCTGCACGGCCGAATGTCCGTCGGAATGTTGAAATATTAATCCGGGCGCACCATTTGCCAAAATCCGGATCGATTGACAATAGTCATCCGGCAATTGGAAATCGGTATGCCAAATTCTCCTAACTATACTGTTAAGGTAAATTGGGGGCGTAAATGTACGAATAGCCATCAGCAGTCCATTAAAAGTTTTTTGTGAAACAAAGTATCCTCAGTCAGGTTTTACAAAAGCAAAAAATGTGCTAAACCCTATTTTTCTTCGCGCTCCAGCATCGCTTCGATCCGCAATCTGTTATATTGCTGTAAGAGAATAGTTGGTATATTATAAACGGCATTTGCGGCGGTGATTAAAATACCATATATCAGCTTTCCATGGACAAAACAATGTAGGCTTGAGAACAAAAAGAAAATTAAACATCCCCAATGAAACCGTTCGTACATATCAGTTTTACCTAGAAATCTTATAGCCTCCATCTTGTTGGTGACATTCTTAATTTTTGTTTTAGTCGCCCACCTATGATTGCCCTCCTGCACAAGTTTTCTAAACGTTTTCACCCCCCTGTTCTCGTAAAAATTTCTCCTGCCACTGAACCTTAGCTTGTACAAAACCCCTTTCGGCATAAATATTGTGACAATACCTGAAAAAACAAAAACATATAGCCATTTTTGAGCAACTAAGTCCGTCCAATACATCACAATAGGGGTAAAGCAGATTGTGGACCACATGATATTCAATAACTGGTCTGCAATATTTATTTGTTTTTTTTTGACATTAAATGTTTTCCCCTGTTGATTGTTCATTTCTTCGGTTCATAAACTAGTTGAACTACTCCTGATTTAATAATGTTTGTTTATCAGCGTTAGGTCTATCCGTTCTTTCAAGTTTTCAAATAATGGTTTTCCACTTCCTAAAACTATCGGGTGAACAGAAATACGATAAATGTCAATAAGCCCCAATTGTAAGTCTTAATAAGGCCTGCGCCACCGTAGAGCCAAATGTCTTTTCCACTTTGTTTCTTAATTTCTGCAACCTTATCTGAAATATTGAAATTGATAAATGTGGCATTATTGTCTATTCTGCGCTGATTCGAAAAAACATATTTTTTTTTCGAATGAACTCCCGCCCAAAGTTTTAATTCAGCCGTCGGTGCATTTATCTCAGGTTTGAAGTTTTCCCAAATATCGTAGCTAGCTCTACCATAAAATATAGCGTCAATGGTTGACAAAAAACCGTCAAAATTCATATCCTCGTCTATTATGCACCAATCTATTTCGCCATTTAAACTTTCAATAAATCCATCAAGAGTTACTGCTAAGTCTAATATTACATTTCTCATAGTATTTTAACCACCCAACAATTTGTTTTAGCTAACACTCTTCATTTCTACTCGTTTCTTATAATGATAATACCAACGCTGCAATAACGAAAAATATTAACTTGCATCCGCTAATCTAAAAGGCGTTCCCACTCCTGTAGTCACAAATTTTTCAAAACTGTAGAGGAAGCTTTGCCAACCGGCTACGCAAACATGGTAACATTCCATATCTAAATTTAATCCGACATGTGTCAGTTGTAAAACCGTACCATTGGCGGTACCGGATATATCCCAAATCATATGTGTATTGATCCACTCTGTTTTATTGGCCAGATCAGGAAGGTCGATAAGCGCATCAATAACGCGCCAAACTACCTTTTTGCCACTCACTAGTTCTTCCACCAACATGGTTTTAAAAACTTGCGAACCAAAGCGAATGGTAAAGGTTTGGCCCGGCTGTTCTGCAGTCCCTTCAAACATCTCGCTCCACCATTCGCTGATTGATTTGGTTAGACCGTCATAAACTTTTTTTTCTTCTGCCTGTAAAGTCAGAGTTGTTTTGAAGCTTTCTTTTTTCTTATTCATTTTTTATCTTTTGGTTGATTTATAGTCTTACTCAAAAATACCCGAAACAAATTGCGAATAGCTTATCTTATGACAAGTTTAAGCTAAAATACAAAGGTAACTGTGGTTTTGTGCACAAGATAGTACTGTAGCGACATTTGAAACACCCTTTATACTACGTCTTGGCGTTATACCATGCTTCAATGTTATTATAGTATTGATGTGCTGGAATTACCTATAAATAAAAAGGCCTCCATTCAGGAAGCCCTTTATATCGGTACGCTTACCTTGTTATTTCTTCTCAGTTGTAGTTGTACCGTCAGGATTCAACGTTACGGTCTGTATCTTTGACCCGTTGATCACATTAAAATGATAATCGTTGACATTGTTTCGTTCGCCGATTATTTTTTGAAGGTTCACGGACACAGTCCTTTCCTCGTTGGTGTCAAAATCTTCGTTTGCACCGTTGTACAACATAATCAATTGGATTCCCATGGGAAAAGATTCTTGTACGCGGCCATCCCAGATGAACTGGAACGATCCTGCGTTATCGCCTCCTTTTACCGTAACTTCCAGCACTTCATTTTTCCTCACGACTTCCAGTACTTCAAAGGCATTGTCGGAATTACGGCCTTCTAAGGTATTTAGGAATAGTTTGTTACCCATTAAGAGATTTGTTTCCAGTCGAAATGGATCTTCATTTTCAGGTCCATTACTTTCTTTGCTGCAACCCAATAGGAAAAGCATACTCAATGCAATCATTAATCCGGAGAATGTAAATACAAGTTGATTTTTCATTTTTTTTGTTTTTTATTTTGTTAGTATTCAGTTCTGTATTGTCAAAAACACTTCTTAGTCCGTATTCGCTACATAAAAAGTGAAAATATATATTTAGAATAGGACTTTAATCTTGATGCCCGAATTCAGGAGATTTACGTCACCGCGTTGCAATCCTCCCATCGGGATTTTGATAAACGGTTCAAAGAGCAGGTCCGTGCGCTTGTTGAAGCGTTGCTTTCTACCAATGGAAAGGTTCAGGTAACTTAAATTGCTTCGGCCCTCGAAATCAGTGTCCATACTTTTCTCACTATACTCACTCTTGATAACTTCAAAAACAGATACCGACGCTCCGCTTGTTGGGTCGGTCACCACGTTCTCCCGGAGTACTTCCGACTCCATGCGATAGATTTTATCTTCGTCCAAAACGGCTAGAGCCGAGACTCCTACCGAAGCATACCAGCCGTCCGTCGGTTCGTAAACAACCGTGAGCGGTATATCGATTGCCTTGATCCTAGATTCACCACCGATCATTTTTGTGTCGTATGACAGCTGCACCGGATCGGTATCATGTATCGCCGATATACGCGAGTACGTGAGGCCGGTAGATAGTTTGAGTTTTTCCGAAACCTCGAACTGTGTCAATATGCCGGCAGCAACGTTAGGTTTATCTGTCGTGAACGATGAATTGACCTCAACGCCAAATTTCCATCTGCCGAACGTAGTCCCATGTTGTTCCTGCCGATCTATGGATGCGATTGTTGACTCCTTCCAACCGGATGAAGCCGTTCCTTCTTCAGTTATTGCCGGCGAAATAACAGATTGTAAAGTTGGAACTTCTTCGTGCGTTCCAATGAGGGGTTGCGTGTCATCAGCGTTTAATCTTATAACCGCATTGTCAACTAATTCATGATTCGCTATAAACGTTCTATTTATGGTCTGTGCTATTGGTTGGTCGTCACAGGAAGACACGACTTTAATGTCGCTTTGATCTTGTATGGGTAAACTTGGTCCCTTATCCTTTGTCGAAGTTTTTCTATGTTCTGCAACTCGGTCATGCCTAACATCTTCTTTCCCATTCCACTGCCATGGGATGTATAACAGGATACCAATTAATACCGCTGCGGCTGAAATATATTTCCAAAGGATTAACGGTGCTTTTCGTCGCTTTTGCTCTTCTCCGTTCAATTTTTCTCCATACGACTTCTGGAAATTCTCCCAATTGCCCTCTTCATACGGTATCTCGAAATTATTAAGTCCATCTCTGATTTCGTCTATCAGTTTTTTTTCTTCGCTATCCATATCTATACCATTAAAGTCCGGTACAACATCTTAAGTTTCTCTTTTGCTCGAACCAGGTACACTCGGCTTGAACTTGCTGTTATCCCCATTAACTCCGCGATTTCATCGTGATTAAAGCCTTCGATCTCATACAACGTGAATACCTTCCTATAATTGGGACTAAGGTTATTGATTAAATCCCATACATTTTCAACATGCAGATTATCCTGCAACATGACAGGAAAGCGCCAGTCGTGCTCATCAGTCAGTGGTTCTTGTAGTGTGCTAGCTTTGTGCTTACGTATTTCATTTAGCGCCGTCCGCGCTGTTATTTTTGCCATCCATCCTTTCAATATTTTATTAAAATTCTCAAGATCGGTGCATTCAAATGTGTTAAGGTTCGAGAAGATTTTCATGAAGCTATCGTTTACGACCATGCCTGCTGTATCCCGATCAGAAACATACCTTAAAGCAACTCCCATGAGATATCCCCAATAGTGTTTGTATATGCGTTCTCTCAGTTTATCTCCGATGTTTTGCCAATCCCTCGACAGAACTTCGACCAAGTCATTATCAGTGCCCAATTTTTTCCGACGGTTTGCTTTCAATCTTACAGGATGCCAAAAGTTGTTTTTTAATGACAGAAACACACGTTTTGGAATAAACGCTACACCGGAGTTGCAGATGTTCAGATTTATTTTTTTATTGTTTTTTTCTGTAGCATAATCAATTACTTCTGTGTTTGGGTTAGGGAATTGAATTTATAAACACAAAAAATTAAATTAGTATGAACATCAAATTACGAAGAACTCCAAAACTATTTATCCTTGCCTCAATGGTTTCCATAGTGGCGCTGACGGTTGGTTGTAAAAAGGATGATAAGGACACACCCAAGCCCCCAGCTGGATCCGGTAAGGTTGCTCTTTTAAATGCGGCTTTCGGAAGCGACTCGCTAAACTTTTTTATCGACACGAAGAAGGCTAATGGCAAGTTGCTTGGCTTTGGCGATAGCTTGAAATATGTCGACGTAACCGCCGGTGAACGTGCATTTGAGATCAAGGGGAAGGACGACAAATCGATTTTGAAGAAATCGTTCAAAACGGAGAAAGACAAAAATTACTCCTTACTTGCCAGCAATTCGAAAGATGGTAAGACGTTTGAACTGATCCAGGTCAGCGACGATCTAACGGCTCCAAAGACTGATAAAGCAAAAGTTCGCTTCATTCACCTTTCACCAGACGCAGGTAAACTGAATATGGTAAACGGCGAGACGAAACTGGCTGAAAATATCGCCTACAAGTCCGCCAGCGCCTATAAGGAAGTCGATGCTAAGAAAACTACATTTGATATCGTGGATCCCGAGGCGAAAGAGACCTTACTAACGGTCGAAGACCTTGATCTGGCTAAAGGTAAAATATATACGATTTGGATAGCCGGGTTACAGGAAACGGACGACGCAAAGAAAAAACTGAGAGTCCATATTTTTATAAATAAATAAAAGGAGAAAATGTTAATGAATGGCGGAAATTATCCATCTAAGGGTTGTTTTCCGCCATTTTTATTTAAAGTATTTAAGTATGAAAAAAGCAAAAATATTTGGTTTGTTAGTGTTAATGTTGGCTGGAATAGGCACTACGTTTGCCCAATTAAAAACCGATGAGCGTGAACGCCCAGCGTTTCAACAAACAATTGAAATTTATAGAGAAAAACTTCAACTCAATGAGACGCAAAAAGAAAAAGTTGACTCAATCAATAACGAGTATATCTCACGATTGACCGCAATTAAAAAATCGGAAACATCTCGGTTTTCAAAAATGAAAGCGCTGTGCAACTTGAACGAGGAAAGAGATCGAGAAATGAAGACAGTTTTGAATAGCGAACAATATAAGCAGTACAAAGCCGTGAAGAAAGAAATCAAAGCGGAAATAAAAAAAGCAAAAGGAGGCAAGGATGATGTTTATGACCTCTAAGTGTAGTTTTATATTTTTCCTTTTTTCCGTTGCACTTTTCAGCAGTGGATGTAAAGATGATAATGGTCCGAAAATCAATCCTCGCAATTTCGAGGATGTTCTTAAAGTGGACGGTTTGAATCGCACCTTTATTGTCAATTTACCTCCACAATATGAGAATGATAACAGTAATTTTCCGTTAGTAATTGGGCTACACGGCACCGGTGGGAATGCGATTCAATTTGAAAAAGACTACTTTTTCTCACGCATGGCAGACGACGCTGGTTTCATTGCCGTATATCCAAATGGAGTTCAAAGCAATGGTAAGCTCGGTATCCGCACTTGGAATGCGGGCACTTGTTGCGACTACGCTATGAAGGAAAATATTGACGATGTAAAGTTTATCAGTGACCTCATTGACAAGCTGGTCACAGATTACCGTGTCGATCCCAAACGGGTATACGTAACGGGTATGTCGAACGGCGGAATGATGGCTTATCGACTTGCGTCCGAAATACCCAACCGAGTAGCTGCGATAGCAGCAGTAAGCGGCACAATGGTTTTTAACGCTCCTGCGGCACAAATTCGGTCCATACCCATTTTACATCTCCATTCCTTGATAGACAAAATAGTGCCATATGACGGAGGCAGAAATGCTTTGGGGTACTATTTCCCGCCCATAGATTCCGTTTTAACTGTTTGGTCTGAGCGAAATCATTGCCAGTCAGATATCCAAATAATTGATAAGCCGGAATATAAACTATCGATATGGAAAAATGAATTTGATGTTCCAGTCATTGTACACTATGCTACCAAAGATGGCGGACATTCATGGCCCGGTGGAAATAAAGTAAGACCGGGAGCTGACCCACCGTCGAAAGCTATCGATGCAAATACCTTGATCTGGGACTTTTTTAAAAAACATACTCTTCCATAAAAATCATTATATTTGTTAGATGAAAAAGTCAGATTAGCGTACCACAAATAAGATGTTTTCCGGGCAGTTGATGACTGCCCCGGCTTTTTATTTGTAAAATTTTAAGTATGCTAATAATGATAAATTTTTTTGAAAGTCCTTTTAAAGGCAAAATAATAAAAGACCATATTACAAACAAAAATATTGTAGCTGGGAAATTCTCCTACTATTCCGGTTACTATCATGGTCGCTCTTTTGACGAATGCGCTCGTTATTTATTCCCCGATAAAAATAATGTAGATAAATTGATTATAGGATCGTTTTGCTCTATAGGAAGTGGGGCAAGTTTTATAATGGCCGGAAATCAAGGACATCGTCATGATTGGATATCAAGCTTTCCATTTTTCTATATGAAAGAGGAAGTCGACAGCTTCAAGGAAGCTATCGACGCATTTGTCGGATCTGGAGATACGGTGATCGGTAATGACGTTTGGATCGGCAGCGAAGCGATGATTATGCCTGGAATTAAAATTGGCGATGGAGCAGTTATTGGAAGCCGTTCTTTAGTTACTAAAGACGTAGATCCATATACAATTGTCGGCGGAAATCCGGCAAAGCCGATTAAAAGACGGTTTTCCGAACGACATATCGATCTGCTCCTTGAAATAAAATGGTGGACATGGAATGACGAAACGCTATCAAACGCTATTCCCATCATATGTTCAAATAATGTCGAATTGTTGTATGACTTCTACCGTAGAAGCGTAAAACGTTTGTAGTCTGAGCCCCATTAGGGGCCAGACCAAATACAATGTCCGCTTAGGACGTTCAGACAAACTGTTCATTAAGCCTTTTACACTATGGATACAACTAAAAGTTATAATAGATGGATATACCACTTGGAAGATGAACTAAACCCAGATAGATTTCGCCAAGGTGATATACACAATCTCAATATATCAGACCATTTTATCGGTTTGAAAAAGAGATTTAAAGAGTTCAGGCTTTGCTTCATTGAAATGTTAAATCTCTCCAAAAAGCAGGCTGCGGCTGCCTTACTTCAGTTAGTGTTTCTGAGTGATATAATATACAACTATCTGATCAGCTTACAAAAAACAAGCAGCTCAATATCAACATCTCCCGAGATACGGCAACTTTATCAGACGACTCTATCACTATTAGAATCATTGATTGAGAATTGTGGCAAGTATGATGCCGAAATTATTAACAATCTTCCCCTTACTGCTTATTCTATCCAAAATGTCCGGATCGAATTGCGATACCGTCTTGAAAGATTGAAGCTATGTTTCAAAGAATCGGACATTGATCCTGAACTTCGAGAATTGGTGATTTGCGGAATCAAATTACTAATTTCGCGGAAAGTTATCAACCGAGCTGACGTCAAATATGCTACTGTCATTCTTAATAAAATAGACGAAACCCGCTTTAGTTCAAATGAGGAAATGGAGAATTTCCTGTATCGGTATGATTTTAACACACCATCTTTCTTCAATTTCATGGTCAAAAAAATTAACAGCCAACTTCTCGACACTCCGAATTTGCATACTCAATTGGAAACACTTATCGCATTTGAAGATAGAATCAACGGGCTACTACTAATACGGGAATTAAGATGGAGTGTAAAAGATGAGTCTATCCGAGAGCAATTGAGGAATTTTGCTAAAGAAAAAAAACTCTATATCCGAGAACGAATCAAATTGCGACGGGTTGCGATGCAAGACAATAAAATGTCGGAAGAATCAGATCGTATGCAGGTGAATCTTCCAGTAGCACAATTTGGACTATTTATACGTCTTTTCATTGAAAGAGGTATTCTACAGAACGAAGAAGTAGGAAAAACGTTTGCTTATTATGCCCGACATTTCCGTACGCCAAGAACACCTTTTATCTCTGCGGAGAGCTTACAAAAGAAATCTACTGATATTGATTTCTCTACGGCGAAGAAGATGAAAGGTCATTTGATCAGTATGGTAAATTG
>Ga0182737_1000769_pt1 | contig 38857 bp, 31 predicted proteins | sample eDN5th30CBELigOP_FD_128878 | JGI IMG/M metagenome (GOLD analysis project Ga0182737, IMG submission 128878) | Enriched Organic Plus compost microbial communities from Emeryville, California, USA - eDNA 5th pass 30_C BE-Lig OP (version 2) (version 2) ... | reverse complement strand
CTGGTGATGGCGCGGTTCTCGGCGCGGGGGACCCACCGGGGCACCTTTCTCGGGGTCGCCCCGACCGGCAAGGAGATCACGTACACGGGCACCGACATCAACCGGATCGTCGATGGTCGCATCGTCGAGTCCTGGGTCCATTACGACGCGCTCGGGCTGCTCGAGCAGCTCGGCCTGGTTCCCGCGATCGAGGGCATGTAGCGGCCAAGCGCGGCCCCGTCATCGGTTCGCCGAAACCGACCCCGGCTCGCTGGGACAGCCGCCCACTGTTGGGCGCGCCCTCGCACGCCGTGAAGCACCATCGGAGGAGGGCTCGCGGGACCCGGGCGCAAATCCGGAGGTTGCCGCTGGCGTATATTGCGCGACCGTGCTCACCGACTACCACGTTCACCTTCGCCCGGATGACCCGCCCTCGACCCCGGAGATGTACTTCACCGGCGAGAACGTGGACAGGTACCTGGCGGCCGCTGAGGCGCGGGGGATCGAGGAGTTGGGCTGCTCCGAGCACGTCTACCGGTTCCGGCAGGCGTTGGAGATCTGGGATCACCCCTACTGGGTCGGCAACGCGCAGGACGATCTCGACGAGTACTGCGAATTCGTCCGCTCCACGCCCCTCAAGCTCGGTCTCGAGACCGACTACATCACCGGGCGAGAGGACCAGATCGCGGCGCTGCTCGACGGTCGGGACCTCGACTACGTCCTCGGCTCGGTCCACTTCGTCGGCGAGTACTCGATCGACGAGGACGTGTTCAGCGTCTGGGACGACCATAGCGACGCCGACCGGGTCTGGTCCTGGTACTTCGAGACGTTGGCCAGGGCGGCCCGGTCCGGGCTCTACGACATCCTTGCCCACCCCGACGTGGTCAAGTGCTGGGGGCACGAGCGCCCGCGGCCATCGGGCGACCTCCGGCGCTTCTACGAGCCCGCCATCGAGGCGATCGTCGAGACCGGGATAGCGGTGGAGATCTCGACCGCGGGGTTCGAGAACCCGGACCCCGAGATCTATCCGGCCCCGGAGTTCGCCCGGCTCTGCCTCGAGGCGGGGGCCGACTTCACCCTCTCCTCCGACGCTCACGCTCCGGAAGAGATCGGGTTCGAATACGAGAAGGCACTCGCCTTCATGCGCGAGCTCGGGATCGAACGCATCTGCACCTTTACCAAGCGCGAACGCACCCTCGTTCCGGTCGGTTGACCCCGCGGACCGCACGGTCCCGACGAGACACCTCAAAGGGCTTCGCCAAACCCGCCTCGGCGACCGGGGGGTTGCGTGGCGTCGCGCTTTGCGCCATCATTGCGGAATGATGGAACAATCCATCAAGCTCATGAGAGGAGAGGGATGCGGAATCTGTGGGGACGTCTGAGGAAAGGTCGAAGCAGGGCGACCAGGGGTGTCGCGGCGGCGGCGTTGGCTCTGGGGTTGGCGGTTTGCGTCTCGGCCTGCGGCGGGTCGAGCAACACCGAAGGCGAGAAGGTGACGGCCGCCGACATCGAGAAGCCGGCCACGGGCACGCTGAGCGTCTTCGCGTACGAAGACTCGGTGACGCCCGAGATGATGAACCCGTTCAAGGAGCAGAACCCCGACCTGAAGATCAAGACGGCGACGTTCGATTCGAACGCGGAAGCTGCCGCGAAGCTGGCGGCCGGGTTCGAGGTCGACGTGGTCGAGGTCTGCATGGACGAGGCGAAGCCCCTGACCGACAGGAACCTGGTCAGAGACCTCGATACCGACCTGATCCCCGATTGGGACAGCATCGTCTTCCACGACAACCCGAACATCCGCCAGAACGGCAAGGTGATCATGGTGCCGCTCTCGGCCGGTCCCCACGGGATGATGTACCTGCCCTCCGAGGTGCCCGAGGGAGTCGACTCGTTCGCGGACCTCTACGACCCGAAGTTCCAGGACAAGACGAACCTGGAATCCGACTACGCGCTGCCCCCGATGGCGGTGACGGCCCTGGCCCTGGGCATCGAGGACCCGATGAACCTGACCGAGGAGCAGATCGCCCAGGTCCGGGACTACATGATCGAGCACCGGGATCAGTTCCGGTCGCTATCGCACAGCGACTCCGAGGTGGTCAATTTGTTCAAGTCCGGCGAGGTCGTGGTCTCGAACGGCGGCCGCGCGGTCGCCGACCGGCTGAACGAGGAAGGGGTCCCGGTGAAGTGGGTCGTGCCGAAGGAGGGTGCGATCTCCTGGGTCTGCGGGTTCGGGATCACCTCGAACGCCAAGAACCTGCCGGCCGCCTACCGCCTGATCAACTGGCAGGCCTCGCCCGAATCCCAGGCGATCCGGGCCAAGAACGGTTACGTCGTCACGAACGAAAAGGCGATGGCGGACGTTCCCGAGGAATTCAAGGAATCCGCCGATCCGTCGATGCTCGACCACGCCATCCCGGAGACGCACCCGCCCCACTTCGAGGAGTGGACCAAGGCGTTCCAGCAGTTCCAGTCGGGCTGATCACGGGCTGACGGGCTCGCCCCGTCCGGATCGCGAGGGTAACGAGCAAGTTGACACACGTCAACTTGCTCGTTACGTTGTCTTCAAGCGATTCCAACTCTTGGGGAGAGTTCATGAGGTCCGTTGGTTCCAGCCGTTCACTTCTGACCGTGGCGTCGAGCCTGCTGGCGGGGATGTTGATCGCCTTGGCCCTGCCTTCGATAAGCGAAGCCGGCCAGGAGATCGCCGACATCGCCAAGGTCGGCAAGGACAAGAAGGGCCCGATGGACGTACTGCTGGCGATGGGGGACAACCCGATCACCCCGGAGGAGTTCGAGACCTACACACCGCCCCCCAGGTACATCAAGAACACGGAACGGACCGCCCAGTTCAACTACCAGGAGACGCTGAGCAGCCCGGGCGAGAAGGAACCGAACGTGACCACCGTGATCACGCCCGAGGGCTACACCTGGATCATCGTCGCCCGGACCAGGAGCGCGATGTGGCCGTTCGACGCCAGCCAGTACCAGAACTTCGACCCGGCCCCGACCAGCGCCTGGGAGGCCGCCTTCCAGACGCCCACCCCACCGGAGGGCGTGGTCCGTTACTCGCAGAACCAGAAGAACCAGGACATGTACTTCTGGGCCCGCGAGGACGGCGGCGAAGGCAAGCCGATCATGCGCTACTTCGTAAAGGACATCTGGGGCAACACCTACATGATGATGGCGTCCAACATGAGGACCCCGGGGGAGACCACGCAGGCGTTCAAGGCCGCGGTCCTGCCGAAGGGCTGGACGAAGTCGATGCACCCGCTGCGCAAGACCAGGGTCGTCAAGCCGGCCTACGACCTCGGCAGCACGGCGAACTTCAACATCTACCGGGACAGCGCCGACAACACCTGGGTCCAGATCGGCTGGGGCAAGAACGGCCGCAGCATCGCCCAGCAGATCGGTGAAGGGATGCCGATCTGGGGCGGAAGCAGAGGCGACCGGCTGCTCGGCACGAACGGCGACGACACCATCAACGGCGCCGGGGGCAACGACCTGATCAAGCCGCTTAGGGGCAACGACACCGTCTACGGGGACGCCGGCCGCAACACGGTCGTCCTCCCGGGCAAGGCGAAGCGGTATCGCGTGATCGCCCAGAACAAGACCACGGTCAAGCTGGCCGGCTACGGCAACCGCAAGACCCTGCGCTACATCCACCGGGTCAGGTTCGCCGACCGCGCCTGCGCGATGAAGAAGATCAGGGTGGGCGCCCGCAAGGGCAAGCGCCCCTGCCAGCCGGCGGCGTCCGGACGCTAGCCGCACGACGAGGTTCAGGGGTCCTAACGGACTCCCTCGAGCAGGGTTCCGATGAGGTAGGCCACGCCGGCGGCCGACCCGCCGAGCGCGAGGGTCATTCCGCCACCCTTCCAGAGGGCCTGGCCCACCACCTTCGCCTTGGCGATGCCGACCCCCACGAAGCCGAGCCCGGTCAGGATTCCGCTGACCAGGAAGGGGTGATGGACCAGGTCTTCGGAAACCAGGTTGAGCAGGAACGGGAGCAGCGGAAGCGACCCGACCAGGACGAAGGCCGTGAAGGTCGCGAGCGCGGCCCTGCCCGGTGATTCGACGTCGGTCCCGTAGCCGAGCTCCTCGCTCATCATCGTGTTCACCCAGCGATCCTCGTCGGAGGTGATCACCGCCACCACCCGTTCGAGGTCCTCGCCCTCGAAACCCTTCCGGCGGTAGATCTGCCGGATCTCCTCCTTCTCCCCTTCCGGCACTTCCCTGATGTGAGCCAGTTCGGTGAGGCGGGCGAGTCTCCGTTCGTCGCGCGCGGCCCGGATCCCCAGGAAGTTGCTGACCGCCATGCTGAAACCGTCGGCGAAGAGGTTGGCCAGACCCATGATCAGGACCACCCGGTCGCCGAGGCCGGCCCCGGCCGCACCGGCCACGATCGCGAAGGTCGTGACGGCGCCGTCGATCGCCCCGTAGATGAAGTCGCGCAGGTAGCTGGGTCTCGGCGGCGCCGCGATGCGCTCGCGGATCGCCTCGGGGCTGTGTTCGAGCTCGAGCAGCCGTCTGCGGTTCTCGAACTGGCGGTCGATCGAGCGGCTGATCACCAGGGCAGCCTAACTCCGGGCCCGTCGCGGAGCCAATGAACAGGATCCGGGCCGCCGACTGCCCGGCTGCAGATATGTTGCCGTTGGCCGGGACGAGGACCGTCGCGGCGGTGGTCGGGATGGACCACCTGGGGAAGTTGTCTCGAACCATGGGAGCGAAGAATGAGTGAGAACGAGTCCGAGGCGGGGGAGAAGCGGGAGGCCGGCGGCACCCCGGGTCGCGTCCGCGGATGGGTCGAGGGCCACGTGCCCGCCGGACTGGCGATCGCGGCCGGATTGACCCTCGTCGTGTGCGCGGCGATCGCGGTGCCCCTGCTGTCATCCAAGAACTCCGAGCTTTCCGACGTGAAGGCCGAGCTGAGCGCGACGGAGAAGGAGCTCAAGGACGTCGAGGTGGAGCGGGACGAGGCCGTGATCGTGGCCGAGGACATCAGGGCTCGGCGGGACGGGATCATCGCCGCGGCGCAGGACAAGAGCGAGCGGATCGTCGGCGACGCCCGGAAGCAGGCGAAGAACCTGGAGGGGAGAATCCAGGATACGAAGGCGGAGCTCGCCTCCACCGAGAAGCAGCTCGACTCGGTGAGCGCCTCGCTCGCGGACGCGCGGCAGGCCAAGCGGATGAGCACCTTCGGCGACGGGACCTGGTCGGTGGGGGACGACGTCCTCGCCGGGACCTATCGGTCGAGCGCCGGCGGCGACTGCTACTGGGAGATCCTGAACGCACCGTCGAGCGGCAGCATCGACAACATCGTCGACAACGGGTTCGGCCCGAACGCGGTGATCTCCGTCTCCGACGGGCAGTGGATCCGCGTCAGCCGGTGCGGCAAGTGGAGCGCGCTGTGAGCTAGGGCGCGCCCTGGCGCCGGGCGGCCTCCAGGGTCGCCGTGAGGGTGGCCCCGAGGAGCTCCAGGATCTGGTCGGGCGGGGTCCCGGTCTCCCGGGCCTCGTCCAGGACCGTCCCGAAGAAACCGAGGTAACCCTTCAGGGCCACGCGGGCGAGAAGGGGCGGATCGTCCGTGCCGAGGTTGTTCAGGGAGACCGCCGAGATGACGACCTCCACGAAGTGGTCGATCGCGGCGCGGAGCTCGGGATCGGTGGAGCCGCGGGCGAGCTGGTAGATCACCCAGGCGTCGCTCGGCTCCATCGCGTGGGCGATCATGCGGCCGTTGTTGATCGCGAGCCGCTCCGGCAGCGGGATGGACTCGTCCGTCACCCAGCCGTCGGTCAGCGTGTGGCCGGCCTGCTCGGCGACCGCCCTCACGATGTCGCTCCGGCCGTCCGGGAAGTAGTGGTACAGCAGGTTGCGGGTGACGTCCGCGCGGGCCGCGACCTCGTCGAGGCTGAAGTCGGCGAACCCGTGCTTCGCCACGATCGGGGTGGCGGCTGCGATCAGCTGGGTGCGCCGCGCGTCGCGGGAGAGCCGCCGGGGGGCGCGGGGCTCCGCCGGGAGCGCGGGGGTTTCGCTGGAGGCTGAGGCCACGAACCGATGGTACTACCTTCCCGCGGCCTATTTACGAAATATCAACTTGACAAAATCTCAATAGGGGCGTTACGGTGGTCGACAGAGGTTCAGGAGAGCGAGGAGGGAGTTTCATGTTCAGCCAGAGTCCGTTCAACCAGGGGAACGCCGCCCGACGCCTGGGCAAGGCCGCCGATCGACCCCGCCGGGGGAGCCTCCTCGCCCGGGTCGCCGCCATCCTCCTCGGGCTGGTCGCGGTCGCCGGGCTCGCCGCCGCCAGCGCGAACGCCGGGCTCAACTACCTGCCGAAGAAGATCGCGGTGAAGACGAACAAGAAGTACGGCAGCAACTGCCTCTGGGCGCCGCCCAAGGGGATGGACTACGCCAACCTGCCGAACGCCATCCCGATCCAGAAGCCGAACCTCTACCCGGACGTCGGGTCGACCTACTTCGTCGCCCAGTACAAGCTCCCCGCCGGCGCGAGCCTGACCTTCCACGGCAAGTACGGCCACCAGCGATACATGTCCTGGACCATGTTCGGGCGACCGGGCGAGCTGGGGCAGATCGCCTCGGCTGACCGGCTCCGCGACGTGTGGATCCGCCCGGACAAGGGCTCCTACAACCCGTTCAAGCCGGGCAACAAGCGGCGCGCCAAGAAGCCCAGGAAGTACACGATGCGCGTCGTCTCCGGTCCGATCCCCGAGAAGCGGGCTCCCAACACGCTCTACACCCAGACGCTGGACCCGGATGTCCGGCTCGGGATGAGCATCCGCAACTACCTGCCCGACAGGGGCCGGGACGGAACCGGTGACGCCGGCCTGCCCCGGGTCACCCTGAACCTCGCCGACGGCACCAAGCTCCGGGACGAGGCGGCCTGCGCGATGCTCGACCCGATCAAGGACCCGAGCTCGTCGACCTTCCCGCCCGCGCTTTGGAAGAGCCTGGTCGCCGCTTCGCCGGACCCGGTCAACGCCCCCGCCGTCAACCCTCCGAAGTGGGAGAAGTTCTTCAACGCCCTCTACAACGTCGCCGGCATCTTCATCCCCGACCAGGCGGAGCGGGAGGCGACCTACCCGCCGACCGAGAGCGGCGGCTTCCAGGCCAACCCCGACACGAGCTATCTGCTCACGCCGGTGAGCCTGAAGTTCGGATCGCTGATCACCTTCAGCGGGAAGATGCCCACCTACCCGCGGAGCCTGCCGGCCGCCAAGCGTTGGCACCCGAAGCGGCCCCAGGTGCGGTACTGGTCGCTCTGCAGCGGATCCTCGCCCGTGACCGGGCTGGGCTACGACTGCGTATACGACCAGCAGGTCCCGCTGACCAAGAAGCGGCGCTACACGATCGTGGTGGGCCGAGCGAAGGACCGTCCGGCGAACGCGAAGCCCGCCTGCGGGTACCGGTGGATCAACTTCGGGGCGGGCGAGAACTACCCGGACCCGGCGGCGCGCGACTACATCGGCACGATGTACATGCGGTTCATGGCCGCCGACACCGGGTGGAAGCAGGCGCCGCAGCGGGTGAAGACGCCTGGCACCGAGAAGAAGGTCATGGGCCCCTACTTCCCGACCTCGAAGTACACGACCAAGGCGGCCTTCAGGAAGCTCGGCTGCAAGAAGAAGAACCGGTGAGGGGAGGGACGGTGCGCACCAGGACCGGATTGGCCCTCGTCGCGGTCGCCCTGCTGGGCGCCCTCTGGACCCTGCCCTCGAGCGCGACGGCGGGGCGCGGCGACATGGTCGACGGACGCTTTAGCACCTGCTTCTGGAACTACGGCGCCTTCGGGGTCAAGGACTTCAACATCGCCTACCCGGACGCGGGCGCCACCTACTGGGCGGCCGGATTCCGTCGTCCTCCCGGGTCGAAGCTGACGCTGCGCGGGCGCTTCCCGCACGCCCGCTACATGGCGATCCAGACCTACGACATCCTCGGGCGCGGGGTCGACGGCCTCGCCGACTACCAGATCGATCCCGTCAAGGGGTCGGTCAACCCGTTCCGCCCGGGCGCCTCCCGCAAGGCGCGCAAGCGCACCTACGAGGTCGAGGTGATCCACGAGAAGAATCCCGGCCATCCGCTGCAGGCGTTCACCGGCGAGCCCCGCCGAAACTCCATCTACGTCGTCCCGGAGATGGGGCCGATCACCGAGACCCAGGGATCCGAGAAGTACGAACTCGACCTCGTGATGCTCCGCGTGTACGTGCCCGACAAGGGCCGGGACCTGACCGGCGGCGTCGGTCTCCCGAAGCCGACCCTCACCCTCGCCGACGGCACCGTGCTGAAGGGGCAGGCGCTCTGCGACTACGTCGACTCCGAGTCCAAGGCCGTGGGTCACACCCGCGTCCCGGACCCCGGGGCCCTGCTGATCACCACCGACACCTACCGCGCCCTCCGCTACCCGAACCTGCTGAGCGCGCCGGTCGACGTGTTCGGGGGCCTGACCTCGGTTCCGCGGGAGGTGCCGCCCGGGTTCCCGGCCGTCCGCAGGGGCGAGTGGCGGGCGCAGTACGACCGGCGCTACCTGCTCCAGACCTGGGCGGGGGACGACGCTCCCGGAGCGGTGTTCCCGCCGCCACCCCGGGCCGCCTCGGGCGGGTTCTTCCCGAACATCCACAACGCCTACGTGCGCACCGTGATCAACCGCCACTTCGGCAAGATCGCCGTCTTCCGCGGGAAGCTCCCCAGCTCCCCGAGGACCGTGAAGGGGAACAAGAGGATGGGCAGGGGCCAGGTCCGGTACACGAGCTTCTGCATGAACGAGGCGCCGCAGAGCACGCGGGTCACGGACTGCGCCTTCGACGAGCAGATCCCCACCGACCGCAAGGGCCGCTACACGATCGTGGTGAGCCGTGCCGGCGACCGGCCCTCGACGGCGCGGGTCGCCTGCGGCAAGGCCTGGGTCCGCTGGAGCAAGACCGGCGACGGCGACCTCGACCGGAACTTCGGCTGGTTCCAGATCCGCAACATGCTGCCCTCCCGCATGTTCCGCCACGCGATCCAGCTGACCTCGAGCCCCGGCGACGAGGCCAAGGTCATGGGTCCGTTCCTGCCCAAGCTCAGGTACTTCGCGAACGCCAAGGCGTTCAAGAAGTCGAACCTGGGGCGCTGCGCGAAACGGGGAAAGAAGCGGGTCTAGCCGCCGAGCTCCTGGGCCAGGCCGAGCAGGATCCCCTCCGGCCCGCGGACGTAACAGAGCCGGTAGATGTCGCCGTACTGGACGACGTCGTCGCCGACCAGGCGAGCGCCGACCTTCTCGATCCGTTCCAGGGTGTCGTCCAGGTCGTCGACCCTGAACATGGCGCGCAGATAGCCGAGCGAGTTGACCGGCGCCTCGCGGTGATCGGAGGTCACCTCCGGGACGACGAAGCGCGAGAGCTCGAGCTTGTTGTGGCCGCTCGGGGTGCGCATCATCGCGACCTCGACGCGCTGACCCTTCAGGCCCGTCACCCGGCCCGCCCACTCGCCTTCCACGAAGGTGCGGCCCTCCAGCTCCAAACCCAGCACCTCGAAGAACTCGATCGTTGCGTCCAGATCCTCGACCACGATTCCCACGTTGTCCATCTCGATTGCCACGGGCAAAACCTACCCACGTCGAGGGACGAACCAAACCGGTCGCCCGGAAGGACGGACGGTGCGAACGCCGTGGGAGGGCGGGCGGGGCTAGCGCCGGCGGCGGAGGACCCGCCAGACGTGGCGGGCGTTCGGGCCGACGTTGCCCGCCTTGTCGATCCCGCGCGCCTTGAATACGTGACGCCCCGGCTTGAGCCCCCGGTAGACGGTCACGGAACGGCACTTCCGCCACCGCCGCCGGTCCAACTTGCACTGGTACGTGACGCCGTTCTCGTGGGAGGTGACGCGGAAGCGGGCGCGACGCTTGTGGGTCCTGAAGGCGGGGCCGCGCAGGATCGTGACCTTCGGGGGCTTCGAGTCCCGGTGGCCCCCGCTCTTGTCCGGCGGGAGCTCCGGGATCACGGCGACGTCCACCAGCGAAACGTCGTCCACGTTCATGTTCGTCGTCCGGTCCCGGCCGAGCCCCTGGGTGGGAGGCTCGGCGGTCGGGTTGGTGTAGACGAACTTCAGGGTGTGCTCCTTGCCGTCGGCGAAGTCGTTGACCGGGCTGACCACCGGCTTGTACCCGCCGTAGAAGTCGGGCCGGTTCTGGCTCGCCCCGTACAGCTGGGTCGAGTCGAGCCAGACGGCGAGCGACTCGTCGCCGTTGCCGGAGTGGGCGCCCGTCCAGAGATAGAAGCTCAGGGTCGCCTCCCCGGATGGGATCGTGACCTTCTGGGTGATCGTCTGCGTCTGCTTCGCGCCCGAGCCGCCGAACCAGGCCCACACGTCGCCGTTTCGGGGCCCGGCCGACCCGGCGCCGTTCTCGCACGCGAGGGTGCCGCCGAAGGTGCAGAAGGGCGTCGCGAAGGGGCCGTTCGCGGTCGCGCTCCAGCTCGGGCTCTGGCCCGACGTGGCCGCTTCGAAGCTCCCGTCGGCGAGCAGCTCGGCGGACCGTGCGGCAGAAGAGGTCGCGAGAGTCATGCCCAGCGCGAGCGCGAGGGCCGGGAGCGCCCGCAGGAAGCGAGGGGTTGAAGAGGCCGTCTCGGTCATGGATGCTGGAGACACGTCTGGACGTGGTAGTCGAAGTTCTGCTCGAAGAAGGTGACCCGGTCCAGCCCGACCTTCCCGCCCTGGTCCAGGGGCGTGTACATCTTCTTCAGGGTCGAGGTCGGGACGTACTTCGGCTCGCCGCCGTAGGTGGCGTGACCGCTGTAGTCGATCGCCCGGTCCATGTCCGTCGCGAGGAGATGCGGCCAGACGTTCGGCTTGTGCTGGCTGTCGTGCCAGTTCTCGTAGACGGCGTACTGGCTCAGATCGTCCGCGTTGCGGAACGGCTTCTGCATGTTCTGGGAGTAGTCCATGCATTGGTAGTCGCGGGCGTTGGTGACGCCCGGATCGCCTCCGTCCGTCGCCCCGAGGCCGTAGACCTGGAAGGCGAGCGGGGTCATCGCGCCGTAGAACTCCTGACTGGAGGAGGCGGTTGCGGCCGAGGCGATGTAGCCCATCGCGTCCGTGTCGACCTTCCAGTCCCCGGCCGACTTCGGGCCGGCCACCTGGAGGCGGCCCCAGTCGGAGACCAGGATGTCGCCGACCTTCTCCATCCCGGTCTGCTGCGCGGCGAACGCATCCGTGAGCCGCTCGGCCAGCTTCTGCTCCTCGTCCTGGATCCGGACCGTGATCGGCGTGCCACCGGTGGTCTGGATCGCGTTCACGATCTCGCTCACGCCCTCCATCACCCCGAAGGCGGGGGCGGCGAACTTCACGTACTTGATCTCCTCGACCGCGGCCTCCGCGAAGTGGAAGAGGGCGGCGGTGATGTCTTCCATGGAGACGGACGTGTGCGCCTTCTTCGGCGGGTCGATCGCGGTCTCGATGTCATGCGCCACGGACTCCAGATCGACCTGGCCCTTGATCTGGTCGGTGGTGTAGACCGCCTGGTAGAGGTCGATCGTCGCCCGGACCGCGGCGACGTACTCGAACTCGGTGTCGAGCTGGGTCTTCAGGGCGTCGAACTCGGCCTGCGAGAACCCCGGCGCGCGCGTCTGCGGGTACTGGATCTGCGCCAGGTCGTCCCGGCGGTTGGTCCAGTTCACGGCGCTGTCGTCCGCCACGTAGTTGGCGCGAAGGTCTCCCGGGACGTTCAGGGCGAGCCGCGCGTTCAACTTGCGGGTGATGAACGCGAGGGCGGCCTTCTGGCCGGGCGTGCTCGAGTCGGGCCAGGCCGCGGGCGCCGTGTTGTAGACGGTGTCGAGGACCGACATGTCGAAGAGGTCCGGGGAGGACGTGCGATTCGAAGGGGTCATCTGCGACTGCCGGTTGGGCGAGAGGAAGCCGACCATCCGGGCACCGAGCTTGGGATCGAGCTGGCTGGAGGCTTCCTGACCGAACCCGCTCGTCGCGCCGAGGTGGAGGTTGGAGCTGCTGCCCGCGTCCGCGTTGGGCAGCCGGCTGCCACCGATCAGGGCGTAGCTCTTCTTGTCGAGGCCGGCGATCAGGTCGCGGGTGGCTCCGAAGAGACGTAGCTCCGGGGCGAAGTCGCGCACCCACTTGCTGCTGGCGGCGGCCGGGTTGCCGATCGAGGCCAGGATGATCAGCACCGGCTGCTGGCTCTGCGTGTAGTCCTTCAGCCGGTCGATCAGCGGCTCCAGCGAGTGCGTGCCCGTGGCCCGCTGCGAGCCGTCGGACTCGTTGGTCACGAAGGTCTCGTGGAAGACCTGCTTCAGCGAGACCTGGTCGAGGACGAGAAGCTGGAAGCCGGCCTGGTTACCGGTCAGGATCGGCTGCCCCGCCTCGCTCGAGTCGTACGTGACGTCCCCGACCTTGATCTTGTTGATGCCGGCCTCGTGCGGGTCGGCGTCGGTGTCGAAGGGGACGAACCGGGCCGGCGCGAACCCGAAATAGCCCTCCGAGTTGGCCTGGAGGTAGCCGTCGAGCGAGCCGCGGTTGACGCCGGAGCCGGAGCCGACCGAGAAGAAGTCCTGGTTCTGGCTGGCCGAGCCTTCCGGCGCGGCGCCGTCGACGGACTTCGACCCGATGATCGTCCACCGCCCCTCCCCGAAGCCGCGGTCCGTGCGGGTGAGGAACGGCCGGAGGGTGCCGCCGAGGTCCTTGTACACCTTGGTGAGGGCGTCGATGTGGTCCTTGCCCAGGGTCGGCTGAGACCGGGCGCCTCCGGTCACGATCACGAGGTCCTCGAACCCGGTCGCGTCGACCGCGTCGGAGACCTTCTTGGGGTCGACCGAGAAATCGAAGTTGTACTGCGCCTTGCAGGTGCGGTTCTTGCGGTTCAGCACGAGAATCTGAACCCAGCCCGCCGACTTGTCGCCCTTCTGCGAGCAGAGGGACGAGGACGGGTTGTCGGCCGCGTAGAGGTCGTCGCCGATGCGGATCCCCGCGGGCCCGTCTTCCTGGATCGTCGCGATGCGCACCCCGATCGGCGGGGTCGGGGGAAGCGCCTCCACCTCGACGACGTCGCTCTGGGCCGACCGGGCCGAGGCGCCACCGCCGACGAAGAGGCGCGCGCGGTAGGTGCCGGGCACGTCCGGCCTGAGGCGCGGGGCGGCGCCACGTGCGTTCGCCAGCGCCGCCTTCGAGCCGGCGGGGCGGCCGACGAGCTTCCAGCGGAACGACGGACGCTTGCCCTTGGCCCGAGACTTCGACCCGCGACCGTCCAGGCGCAACGCGCGACCGATCTCGGTCCGGCGATCGAAGCCCGCGCCGGCGATCGGCTTGGCCTTGGGCAGCCGGAACCGAAGCTTCTCGACGTCGAAGCTCCCGCTCGCGTGGTTCACGGTCACCGTCAGCACGTTCCGCCCCCGGCGGAGGCCGTGGTGGGCGCCGACCTCGGCCACGTAGAGCCGCGGCCCTCGCCGTTCGAACATCGCCGTCCGCCGGCGCCCGTTCAGCTCGGCCCGGATTCCCTCGAGCTTGCGCGTGGTGCGGAGCCTGAAGTTCAACGCTCCCGGGCCGGACACGCGCCGCAGCGTCGCCAGGCCCTTCGCCCGCTTGCCGACCGTGAAGTGGGAGATCGCGAAGCGGTTCCCGCCGCCGCGCAGCTTCGTGCGGACGACGATCCGCTGGTAGCCGACGCCGAAACGCAGCCGGACGGTCCTGATCCCGCCCCGAGACCGGCGGATCCGCTTCGAGGCGACGGGCTTGGTTCCCTTCAGGACCCGGATCGAGCGGGCGTTCGGGCCGACCTTGATCCTGACCTGGACGGCGCGCTTGCCGACCACCGCGCCGTCCCGGGGGGAGAGGATCTTGGCCCCGTCGACCGCGGCGTCCGAGGAGGCGGGAGCCAGGGCCGCCAGGAGGGCGAGGGAGACCAGGACGCCGACCAGCGAGAAGACCCCCGGCCCCGTCCAACTTTTCGTGATCCCCGCGCTCCCCACGGCACGCTCCTACCCGGGAGGCGCAAAGCGCAAACCGGAACACGCGAGAAGTGGCGGACTTCGCCGCCGGAAGGGTCAGCGGGGATCGTTGATCGTCTTCATCTCGTTCGTGTCGAGGATCTCCTGGTGGCGGCCGTGGGTGAACCAGGTGATCAGCCAGAGCACGATGCCGAGGGCGAGGAGGGCGGCGGCACGCAGGAAGGTCTCTCCGTCTTTCGTGGTCAGGAGGGCGAGCGACACGATCGCGCCGATTACGGGGATGACAGTCGGGGCCCGGAAATGCTCTCCCTCCACCTCGTCACGCCGCAGGATCAGCACGCAAACGTTGACGATCGCGAAGACGACCAGGAGGAGCAGGACGGTGGTGTCGGCCAGCTCCTCGAGGCCGCCGGTGACGAGGAGGGCGCAGGCGATCAGGGTGACGAAGACGATCGATACCCAGGGGGTCTGGCGGTGGGGGAGGATCTTGCCGAAGACCCCGGGCACGATGCCCTCCCGGGACATCCCGTACATCAGCCGCGAAGCCATGATCATGTTGATCAACGCGCCGTTGGCGAGAGCGAAAAGGGCGATGGCCGAGAAGACTCGGTCGTTCACGGCGAGGGGGCCCTGGGAGGTGACCTCCAATAGCGGCCCGTCGGACCCGGCGAGCGTGTCGGTGGGCACGACCATCGAGGCGATCACCGTCACCACCAGGTAGATCAGGCCCGCCGCGGCCAGCCCGCCGAAGAGGGCCCACGGATAGTCGGCTCTGGGCTTCTTGGCCTCCTCCGCGAGGTTGACCGAGTCCTCGAACCCGATCAGGGCGAAGAAGGCGAGCCCGGCCCCGGCGATCATCGCCAGGAACGGGGACTCGCCCGCCTTGAACTCGAAGGCGCGGCCCGGGTCGCCGCCACCGTCGCCGAGCACGGCCGCGCCGATGATCACGACCAGCACGAGCCCGGACACCTCGATCAGGGTGAGCACGAAGTTGAAGCGCATGGACTCCTTGATCCCGCGCACGTTGATCGCGGCGACGACGATCAGGAACCCGAGCCCGACCACGATCTTGTCCCAGGAGACGAAGGCGGAGAGGTAGTCGCCACCGAAGGCGGTGGCAAGGGTCGCGGCGGATGCGAGCCCGGAGCACATCACGGCGAAGGCGACGAGAAAGGTGAGGAAGGGCCGCCGGAACGCCTTGTTGACGTAGAGCGCCGCGCCGGCCGCCTTCGGGTACTTGGTGACGAGCTCGGCGTACGCGAACCCGGTGAAGACCGCCAGCACGAGGGCGAACAGGAACGCGGACCAGATCGCGCCGCCCGTCTTGCCGCCCACCTCGCCGACGAGCGCGTAGATGCCGGCGCCGAGCACGTCGCCGATCACGAAGAAGGTGAGCATGCGCCGGGAGATCGCCTGCTTGAGAGGCGTCTCGTCCTGGCTCTCGTATTCCAACGCCGCCTTGGTCTCGGGCACCGCTCCCTCGCTTTCCGGCCTCGCGCGGACAGCCTTGGACTGGGTTGAACGAGTTCTACCCGGTGTTACCCGTTTTCGCGCGAGGAATCCCGAAGGCTGGGTCAGGCCGTTCCGACCGATGCGGCGCCGTGGCGATGCTCGGCCAGGCTGTGCTCGAACACCCGCCGTCGCCGTCGGGCATCGTTGAAGTTAGGGCCGGCGGCGCGAAGGGACGCGGCACTCATCTCGAAGCGCCGGACCGTCATGCCGAGAGCCTCCGCCCGGGCGCACTCCTCGTCGAGGCCCGCGCTCATCTGCCGGCGGATCCGGGCCTCGAGCGCCATCGCCCGGTTGCGTGGCCGGGGCACGGGCGAAGACGCCATGGGGGCGATGACGACGATCTCGTCGAGGTCGGAGTGATGCTCGGCGAGGATGTCCACCGAGGCGGTCGAGGCGGCGCCGCCGTCGATGAAACGTCGGCCCCCGATCCTCACCGGCGGGTAGCAGCCGGGGACGGCCCAGGAGGCGGCGAGGGCGCGGCCGAGGTCGGTAGCGGGGGCCCCTTCGGCGCCGAACGCGACCCTGTTCCCGTTCCCGAGGGCGACGGCCACGGCCAGGAACGGTCGCTCGTCGATCCACCGGGAACCGCCGGCGAGGCGCTCGCCGAGGCTGAGCATGCGGGCGTGGGAGTCCCGGCCGGTCGGCATGGCTCCGCTGAGCCGGGTGAGGCGCGGGAGGTCGCGCCGAAGGAGGAGCCGGGGCGCGATGGGGACCGGCCGGGGGAGGGGCGGTCGAGCGCGGGGCGCCGCCGCCAGATGTTCGCGCAGCCAGCCGGGTGCGTCGTCCGAGCCGGCGTGGGCCGCGACCATCTCATCGACCCCGATCCCGGCCGCCAGCATCGCGCCGTACTCGGCCCCCGCGGAGGTGCCGATGATCGCGTCCGCGTCGCGCGGGTCCCACCCATCTTTTTCGACGAGGGCGGCCAGCACCCCGACCGTCCACGCGGCGCCCAGCGTGCCGCCGCAGCCGAGCGCCAGGCCCCGCTTCACGGCCGGCCCCGGTCGACCAGGATCCCCGCGACCCGGGCCGCGAGCGCGGTGACGCGGTCCGGGGCGAACCGTTCGGGATCCTCGAGGATCAACCGGGCGAGGTACTCGACGTTGCCTCGGACGACGTGGGAGACCAGTTCGATGTCGGGCTCCGCCTCGCCGAGCAGGCCGCCCAGCAGGCTCTCGATCTCCAGGCGCCAGCGTTCGCGCCCGTCGCGGATCGCGGTGCGAACGGCCGGGGGAGTGTTGTCGGTGGGGACGAGGACGAGACGCCAGGTGGAGGGCTGCTCCGCGACGCCCTCCAGGAAGGTTCGACAGCCGGCCGTGATCGCTTCCACCGGATCCGGCTCGGCGGCGGCCGCTCGGATGGATCGCTCCGCGAGGCCGAAGGCCCGCTCCTGCTCGCGGACCATCACCGCCCGCTGCAGGCCCTCCATCGAGCCGAAGATCGCGTAGACGACGGACTTGGCGATGTCCGCCTTCGCGGCGACCCGGTTGACCCGCAGGGCCGACCATCCGTCCTCGGCGATGAGGTCCCGGGCCGCGTCGAGCAGCTGCTCCCGGCGCTCCTCGCGCGGCAGCCGCTTGGAGTAGCGGCGGGTTGACGTCGCGGCCGTCATGGGGTAAATGTACTTTATCGAATATTCACTCCGGTATATTCGGGCACGGATGGACGTCCACCGAGCCAAGCGGGCCGTCTGATGCACCGCGTCGCGATCATCGGTGCCGGCCTCTCCGGCATCTGCGCCGCCGCCAAGCTGCGGGCCGCGGGCATCGAGGACTTCGTGCTGCTCGACCGGGGCGACGAGCCCGGGGGCACCTGGCGCGACAACACGTACCCCGGGTGCGCCTGCGACATCCCCTCGGTCCTCTACTCGTTCTCGTTTGCGCCGCACGCCGAGTGGTCCCGCACGTTCGCGCCCCAGCCCGAGATCCGGCGTTACCTGCTCGAGGTCGCCGGCGAAAGCGGCGCGCTCGAGCATCTCCGGAGCGGCTGCGAAGTGAACGACGCGTCCTGGGCCGGGGATCGCTGGCGGCTCGCGACGAACCAGGGCACGATCGAAGCGAGATCGATCATCGCCGGCACCGGGCCCTGGCACGAACCCGAGATCCCGAACCTCCCCGGGCTCGCAGATTTCGAGGGCGACGTCTTCCACTCCTCGCGCTGGGACCACGACGCTGACCTGGGCGGCCGCCGAATCGCGGTGATCGGCACCGGGGCCTCGGCCGTCCAGTTCGTGCCCGAGATAGCGCCGGGCGCCGAGCATCTGACCCTGTTCCAGCGCACCGCGCACTGGGTCCTTCCGAAGCCCGACCGCCGTATCTCGAGGTTCGAGCAACGCCTCTACCGGCGTTTCCCGGTGACCCAGCGCCTCATGCGGACGGCAATCTTCTCCTTCCTCGAGATCTTCAACTCCGCGATGCACCACCCCCGCGTCATGCGGAGGATCCAGAGGCTCGGCGGGCGAAACATCGAGCGGGCGATCTCCGATCCCGCCGAGAGGGCCGCCCTGACCCCGGCCTACACCCTCGGCTGCAAACGGGTCCTCATGTCCAACGAGTGGTACCCGACGCTGGCCCGGGACAACGTCAGGGTGGTGCCCCGGGCCGTGGCGTCCGTCCGCGCGGACGGGGTGGTCGACTCCGACGGCAGGCACCACGAGGCCGACGTCCTAATCCTCGGGACCGGCTTCAAGATCCTCGACATGCCGATCGCGGGGATCGTCCGCGATGCCGGCGGCCGGACCCTCGCCGAGGCCTGGCAGGGCAGCCCGCGCGCCTACCTCGGCACCTCGGTCGCCGGCTTCCCCAACGCGTACCTGATGCTCGGGCCCAACATCGGGATCAACACCTCCGCCACCGTCCTGATGGAGGCCCAGGCCGACTACATCGTCGAGGCGATCGAGTCCGTGGGCGACGGGGTCGCCGAGGTACGGCCCGAGATCCAGGACCGGTTCAACGACCGGGTGGACGCGGCGCTCGCCGGCACCGTCTGGAACAACGACTGCCGTTCCTACTTCATCGACTCGACCGGCCGCAACGGCTTCTCGTACCCGTGGAGCGCGAGGGACCTCCAACGCCGCCTCGGAACCTTCCGGCCCGAGCACTACGTCCTGACGCAAAGCCCCGTCCGAGAGCCTTCGGCCGCCTAGTCGGCAAACCCATCGCGACGCGGCAGGGCGCCCGCGGTACTACCCGTCGCGAGCGAAAAAGAGGCCCCGCCGGAGCGGGGCCTCTTCTCGGTTCGTTCGCGGGCTTCGGTTACCGGAGGTCGAACCGGTCCGCGTTCATCACCTTCGTCCAGGCGGCGATGAAGTCGTTCACGAACTTGTCCTTCGCGTCGTCGCAGGCGTACACCTCGGCGAGGGCACGCAGCTCCGAGTTGGAGCCGAACACCAGGTCGACCCGGGTGCCGGTCCACCGGACGTTGCCGTCCGGGTCCTCGGCGACGAACTTCGACCGGTCCTCGTAGGCGGGCTTCCAGCGCGTGTCGAGGTCGAGCAGGTTGACGAAGAAGTCGTTCGTCAACTCGCCCGGGCGGTCCGTCAGGACTCCGTCCGGCGACCCGCCCGAGTTGGCGCCGAGGACCCTGAGGCCCCCGACGAGCGCCGTCATCTCCGGCGCCGTCAGGCCGAGCAGGTTCGCCCGGTCCAGCAGCAGGTACTCGCCCGGGAGCCGCTGGTCCTCGCGCAGGTAGTTGCGGAAGCCGTCGGCGCTCGGCTCGAGATGCGAGAACGACTCGACGTCGGTCTGCTCCTGGGTCGCGTCGCCGCGGCCCGGGGTGAACGGGACCGCCACCTCGTGGCCGGCCTTCCTGGCCGCCTCCTCGACGGCCGCGCTTCCGGCCAGGACGACGAGGTCGGCGAAGGAGACCCGCTTGGCGGAGTTCGCCTCGTTGAACTCCTTCTGGATGCCCTCCAGCATCTCGATCACCCGGGCGAGGTTCTGCGGGTCGTTCGCTTCCCAGTCCTTCTGGGGGGCGAGCCGGATGCGGCCGCCGTTGGCGCCGCCCCGCATGTCGCTGGCGCGATACGAGCCGGCGGCCGCCCAGGCGGCGGAGACGAGGTGGGCGCTCGGGATGCCCGAGGCGAGGATCTTCTCCTTCAGGCCCGCGATGTCGACCTCGTCCACGAGCTCGTGCTCGACGGCCGGGATCGGGTCCTGCCACACCAGGTCCTCCGCGGGTACCTCGGGGCCGAGGTACCGGGTCTTCGGGCCCATGTCGCGGTGGGTCAGCTTGAACCACGCGCGAGCGAAGGCGTCGGAGAAGGCCTCCGGGTCATCGAGGAATCGGCGCGAGATCTTCTCGTACTCCGGGTCGAACCGGAGGGCCAGGTCGGTCGTCAACATGCGCGGCTCGCGCGACTTCGACGGGTCGTGGGCCTCGGGCACCATGTCGGCACCCGCGCCGTTCTTCGGCCGCCACTGATGGGCGCCGGCCGGGCTCTCGGTCAGCTCCCACTCGTACGCGAACAGGATGTGGAAGAACTCGTTGTCCCAACGGGTCGGGTGGTAGGTCCACGTGACCTCGAGGCCGGACGTGATCGTGTCCGCGCCCTTGCCGGTTCCGTACGCGTTCTTCCAGCCCAGGCCCGTCTCCTCGAGCGGGGCGGCCTCGGGCTCGGGGCCGACGTACGGCTCCGGGTTGGCGGCGCCATGGGTCTTGCCGAACGTGTGGCCACCGGCGATCAGGGCGACGGTCTCCTCGTCGTTCATCGCCATCCGGCCGAACGTCTCGCGGATGTCCTTGGCGGCCGCCACCGGGTCCGGGTTGCCGTTCGGACCTTCCGGGTTTACGTAGATCAGGCCCATCTGGACCGCGGCGAGCGGGTTCTCGAGATCGCGCTCACCGGTGTAGCGCTCGTCACCGAGCCACTCCTTCTCGGGGCCCCAGTAGACGTCCTCGTCCGGCTCCCACTCGTCGGTGCGGCCGCCGGCGAAGCCGAAGGTCTTGAAGCCCATCGACTCGAGGGCGACGTTGCCGGCCAGGATCATCAGGTCGGCCCACGAGAGCTTGCGGCCGTACTTCTGCTTGACCGGCCACAGGAGGCGGCGGGCCTTGTCCAGGTTGGCGTTGTCGGGCCAGCTGTTGAGCGGGGCGAAACGCTGCTGACCATGACCGCCGCCGCCGCGGCCGTCCATCACCCGGTAGGTGCCGGCCGAGTGCCAGGCCATGCGGATGATCAGCGGGCCGTAGTGGTTGAAGTCGGCGGGCCACCAGTCCTGGGAGGTGGTGAGGACGTCGTTGATGTCCTTCTTGACCGCGCTCAGATCGAGCGACTCGAACTCCCTGGCGTAGTCGAAGCCCTCGCCCATCGGGTCCCGCTCGGCGGTGTTCTTGGCAAGGATGTTGACGTTGAGGCGATTCGGCCACCACTCGGTGTTGCTGCCGCTCTCGGCGGGATGGGGGAAGCGGTCGTGGGCGACCGGGCACCCGCCGGACTCTTCCTCGTTCATCTCGCCGACTACGGCGTCGGGCTGCTCGTGTTCAGACACGCGTTTCCTTTCGGGGGGTTTGGTCGTTGTTCGGCCGCGCAGGCAGGGCAGAGCCCGCGGTACACGACCTCCGCCTCCTCGATCACGAACCCGTGATCCTCCGAGGCGGTAAGGCAGGGGGCCTCGCCGACCGCACAGTCGACGTCGGCGATGGTGCCGCAGGAGCGGCAGACGATGTGGTGGTGGTTGTCACCGACCCGCGACTCGTAGCGGGCGACCGATCCGGGCGGCTGGATGGTGCGGACCAACCCGGCCTCGGTCAGTGCCTTGAGCACGTCGTAGACGGCCTGGTGGGAGACGTCCTCCTCCTGCTCGCGGGCCGCCTCGATGATCGAGTGGGTGTCCGCGTGGGGATGGTCGTGAACCGCCGCCAGCACCGCTACCCTCGGCCGGGTGACACGAAGGTCGGCCCGGCGCAGGAGGTCTTCGTATTCCGTGGTCGAGGGCACTTTGGTCAGTCTAGCGCTTTTCTTGAATCGATCAAGTTAAGGCTTTGGTCTCGTTCGGTTTGAATATTCCGCGACCCCGGGTATGCGGAGGCTTGCCCGACCGAACGGTGTGCGGTAACGTCGCGGACATGGGGAGTCAGGCACGGCACGAGGTTGCCCCGTCCACCTTTGGCGCGAGGCTGCTTGGTGCGCTGACCGCTGCGCTCGCGGTGGGGCTGGTGTGCCTCGTCATGGCGCCCCGGGCATTCGCGGACGCGACCCCGCCGGACCCGGGGAACGTGAACGGCCCGGAGCTGGTCCCTCTGCCGGGCGAGCCGGTCTTCACGTTCGACGACACGGTCGGAGGTGACGTCGACCACTTCCGGTGCACGCTGCAGAAGCTGAATCCGGCGGGGACCGTCGTCGTCTCGGAGACCGAGACCGATCCTTGTACGTCGCCCCAGACGATCACGGAGCTGGACGAAGGGCTCTACCGGTTTCTCGTTCGGGCCGTCGATGCGGACGGCAACGAAAGCCAGGCCGCCGGGGTCGGCTTCCGCGCCTACACGGGAGGGGTGCCCGCCGGCACCGACTTCGTCTTGCACGCCCCGGCCGACGGTTCCGCCCAGCAGGCGCCGCTGGCGGGATTCAGCGGGACCATGGACACCAACCACATGACGGGCATCTCGGACTTCCTCTTCCGGCGCTACGTCCCCGTCGTGTACGTGAACGTGGCCAGGCTCGACCGCGACGGCTCCACCGTCACCGTCGCCAACTTCGAGGAAGAGATCACCAGGCTGTGCGTCGGCTGCGAGGATTTCGATTGGACCGACGAGACCCCGTTCTGGCCGATCTGGAAGGTGACCAAGAGCGGGTCCCTGCCCTCGACCGAGGGCCGCTATCGGCTTTCCGCCCGTCAGCCGGGCAGCGCCTCGTCTGGCCTCCCGGACATTTCCGACGTCCGGACCTTCACGATCGACCGCACGGCTCCCGACACATCGATCCTCTCCGGTCCGCCACCCAGCAGCAACACGAGCCCCACCTTCACCTTCGACGGGACCGATCCCGACCCGGAGAACGGCTTCGGGTCCGGTGTCGATCGCTTCGAGTGCAGCATCAACGGCGGTCCGTGGGAGGACTGCGACTCGGGGAGTCCATTCAGCGTCACCGCACCGGAGGGCCGCAACACCTTCGAGGTGCGGGCGATCGACCTAGCGGGGAACGTCGACCCCACCCCGGCCAGTTCGACCTTCATCGTCGATCTGACCCCGCCGGAGATCACGATCACCAAACCGTTGAACAAGGACCGCTACATCCTCCACGAGGGTCCGGCCCCGGTCTTCCACTGCGTCGACCCGCTGGTCGGGGTGCCCCCGGCGACCCCGGCGGCCTCGGGAGTGAAGTCCTGCACCGCGACCCCGATCAACGACGAGGACCTCGGCCCTCACCTCTTCACGGTGAACGCCGAGGACCACGCCGGGAACACTTCGGCCAAGTCCGTCGCCTACACGATCGACCCGCCCGACTACGGGAAGTTCGTGAAGCAGAGCAATCCGCTGGCCTATTACCGTTTCGACGAGCAGCTCGGCTCCTCCGAGATGGTCGATTCGTCGGGCAACGGCCATCACGGGACCTACCAGAACGGGATCGCGCTGCGGCGTGACGGCGCCACCGCCTGCGAGCGGCGCCCGCACCCGCCGCGCGCCTGCGAGCTCGCGAACCCGGCCGAGAACAAGGCCGCGTACTTCCCGGCCCGGGACGGTCACGGCTACGTGAACGGGATCACCGCCCCGACCACCGCTTACACGATGGAGGCGTGGGTCAATCCGCGCGACGGCGCCGACATGATGGTGATGAGCCACGGCGGCGGCGGGCAGCTCTTCATCAAGGACGGCAAGCTGGCCTTCCGCCAGGTCCAGGACACGATCCCGTCCGACGCCGCGGTCCAGCCTGGTGCCTGGACCCACGTCGCCGCGACCTGGGACGGCCACAACACCCGTCTCTACGTCAACGGGGTGCAGGTCGCCCACTCGACCGCGGCGAACAAGCCGCCGTCGGGGACCTCGACCTTCTACGTCGGCTACGGCGAGATGGCCCCGTGGTTCCACGGCGAGCTGGACGAGGCCGCGTACTACGGGAGCGCCGTGAGCGCGCACCGGATCTTCGACCGCTGGAAGGTGGGCGCCGCCAAGGACAACGCCTCGCTCGAAGGCGGCAACTCGGACTTAAACACCGAGGGTCCGTTCACGGACCCGCAGGCCCCGAAGAACGGCGGGCTCTACGCACCGACCAAGACCCCGGACGCCGATTTCGAGTGCTCGGACGTCGACGACGTGCCGGGCGACTCGGACATCGCGGGCTGCACCGCGACGGTCGATGGTGACCCGATCGCCAACGGCGATCCGCTGCCGGACTCGCTCGGCACCCACACCTTCACGGTCACCGCCGTCGACGAGGGCGGCAACGAGTACGTCCACCACCACGCGTACACCGTCAAGACCTTCAAGGACCTCTTCAACGCCGACGCGCCGGTGCTCTACTGCCGTCTCGGGGAGCTTTCCGGTGGCGCGCTGGTCGACTCTTCGGGCAACGGCAGGCACGGGGAATACAAGAACGACCAGGAGTCGGGACCGGTCGGGATCTCCGGGGATGGCGATCGCGCCCGCAACTTCTTCGGGGCGGGCGGATACGGCTACGTCAACGACGTGTCAGCCCCTCGGTTCCAGTCCACGCTCGAGGCGTGGGTCAACCCCGCGGACGCCCGTGACCAGTCGATTGTCGGCCACGGCGACGCCGGCGAGATCTACATCGAGGACGGTTCGTTCAAGTTCAGGCGCATGGGCGAGACGGTCACCTCGTCGGTGCCGGTCCAGGCCGGCCAGTGGCAGCAGGTTGCCGCTACCTGGGACGGAGCGGACATCCGCATCTACGTGAACGGGGTCGAGACGGGCAAGGCGGAATCGACTCGGCGGCCGAGTTCGGTCTCCACCTTCTACGTCGGATTCGGGGAGCTCGCGCCCTGGTTCCGCGGGGCGATCGACGAGGTGGCCTACTACCCGGTCGCCCTGAACGCCAACAGGATGTACCAGCACTGGCTGGCCGATCCGCCGCCGGAGGACCTGACCCCCGGGACGGCCACGAAGCCGAAGGCCGATCCGGCCGAGGCCCCGGTCCAGCCGGCCACCGAGCAGCCGGCCGAGCAGCCGGCCACCGCCGGCCCGTCCCAGACGCAGCCGGTCACCGGCACGGTCGGAGGAGCGGCGACGAAGGGTTCGAAGGCCTCGAGGGGGAACGCGAAGTCAAAGGCCAAGAAGCGACGGGCCCGCGTCAAGAGGTGCAAGAAGATCGGCAAGAAGTCGAAGCGCAAGGCCTGCCTGAAACGCGCCCGCACCCTCTGACGCCGACCACCAACCGGCAAGCCGCCAGCTCCAATCGAGAGCTCAACTCCCACCGGTTCGACCACCCACCGGTAGCGCCACCACCCACCGGGAGGTGGCTGCACTTTTGACCTGTATGCCGCAGTTATCGCAGCCACCTGACGGGGTGAAGGTCCGGTTCGGGCCGAATCTGGTTCCAGTCACGGTGGGTGGCTGCACTATTGACCTGTATGCCGCAGTTATCGCAGCCACCTGAGGGGGTGAAGTTCCGGTTGGGGCCGAATCGGCACCCTACCCGGGGGGTGGCTGCACTTTTGACCGGTATGCCGCAGTTTTCGCAGCCACCTGACGGGTTGAAGGTCCGGTTCGGGCCGAATCTGGTCTCAACTCCGGTGGGTGGCTGCATTATTGGCCGCTATGCCGCAGTTATCGCAGCCACCTGAGGGGTTGAAGTCCCGGTTCGGGCCGAATCTGGTTCCAGTCACGGTGGGTGGCTGCACTATTGGCCTGTATACCGGAGTTTTCGCAGCCACCTTTGGGTTGGAGCTTGGGTTGGAGGCTCGGTTGGGCTCCGGTCGGGGCCGAATCTGGTTCCCGTCCCCGTGGGGGTTAGAGAGTCGTTCCCACCTCGGCCGCCACCTCTTCCTCGGTGAGGCCGTCGGGTCCCTCGCCGGGCTCGTGGGATTGGACCGGCTTGATCACCAGGACGGCGACGGCGAGCGCCGCCAGCACCAGCCCGGCCGCCACCCAGAACGCCACCTCGTAGCCCCCGACCAGGGCCTCGTTCGTCGTCTTCCCGGCGGCGAGGAGGTCGTCGGTCTTGGAGGCCGAGATCGTGGCCAGCACCGCGAGGCCGACCGCGGCCCCGACCTGGGCCGTCGTGTTGACGAGCCCGGAGGCGAGGCCCGCGTCCTCCCGGGTGGCGCCCGACATCGCGAGGGTCATCAGCGACGGGAAACAGACCCCGACCCCGGTCCCGAGGAGCAGCGAGGAGGGAAGGACGTCCGCAACGTAGCTCCCGTCGACGGGAACCCGGGCGAAGAGCGCGAGGCCGGCCGCGATCAGGATCAGGCCGGGGATCAGGCAGTTGCGCGCCCCGAACCGCATGATGAGGGGCTCGGAGAAGCGGACCGAGAGGGTGCCCATGACCAGCGTCGTCGGCAGGAACGCCAGACCCGTCTCGAGGGCGTCGTAACCGAGCACGCGCTGCAGGTAGAGCACCCCGAGGAAGAAGAGCCCGAACATCCCGGCCACGGTCAGCGCCTGGATCGCGTTCGCCCCGGACACGTTGCGTGACCGGAATATCTTCAGGGGAACGAGCGGGTTGGAGGCCGTGGACTCCCGGATGAGGAAGCCGATCAGGAGGACGATGGTCCCGGCCGCGCAGGCGAGGGTGGTCGTCGCGCCCCAACCCTGCTCGGCCGCGGGGTCGACGATCGTGAAAACGCCGAGCATCAGGGCGGAGGTGATCAGCGTGGCGCCGAGGATGTCGGCGCCCTTGGAGAAGCCGAGGCCCCTGTCGCGCTCGAGGTGGCGGACGGAGTAGAAGGCCGTCGCGAAGCCGATCGGGATGTTGATGAAGAAGATCCAGTGCCAGGAGAGGATCTGGGTCAGGACGCCGCCGGCCAGCAGCCCGACGGAACCGCCGGCGGAGGCCACGAACGCGTACACCCCGATCGCCTTGGCCTGCTCCCGCGGCTCCGGGAACATGGTCACGATCATCCCGAGCACGACGGCGGCGGTCAGGGCCCCGCCGACCCCGGCCAGGAAGCGGGCGGCGACCAGCCACACGTCGCTCTGGGCCACCCCGCAGAGGAGCGAAGCCCCCGTGAACACCGTCAACCCGACGAGGAACACGTCGCGGCGGGAGATCAGGTCACCGAGCCGGCCCGCGAGGAGCAGCAGCCCCCCGAAAGCGATCAGGTACGCGTTGACGACCCAGGCCAGGCCCGAGTTCGTGAAACCGAGATCGTCCTGGATCGCGGGCAGCGCGACGTTGACCACGGTCCCGTCGAGCACGATCATCAGCACCCCGGCGCAGAGGACGTACAGGGCGACCCAACGGGATCGGTCGGGGGCGGCCGGAGCGGACGGGGAGTCCACGCCGGGACTGGGATCGGACTGGTTCAAGGGTTCCCTTCGGTGATTCGGACGAAGGGAGGCAGCTTAGAGGCTCGGCTGATGTCGGCGGGTCGGCGGCCGTCGAGGCCGCAGGGGAAACGAATCTCTTGACGCGCCGATGCGGACCGCAATAGGTTCGGAGATGAACCCGAAGCCGGCGCTGGCAGGGCCGGCAGCGAGGCGGAGATGAGAAAACCAGTCTGGACTCGGCGAGGGATTGCCACGGCCACGACGTTGGCCCTGTCGGCGGCCGCGGTCGTGCTGGCCCTTCTGCCGGGTTCCGCGTCCGCGGTGTTGGCGGGTGAGAACGGGCGGATCGTGTTCACGAGCGGACGGCCGCCGGAGACCGACGCGACCGCCCGGCTCTACCTGTTGCCGGTGCCGAGCAACTCGGTGGGCGGGGGCACCGTCGGCGCGCCGATCGTGCCCGCTGGCGGGCAGTACCGGCACGCGAGCTGGTCCCCCGACCGGACGAAGATCGTGTTCGCCAACGGGACCGGCGGCATCTACGACCTGTTCGTGATCGACCTCGACGCCGGCACGGGACCGGTCCAGATCACCCCCACCGAGGGGGCCGGCGCCAACAACCTGAGCGAGGACCGGCCCGCCTGGTCGCCGGACGGCTCGACGATCGCCTACGAGCACCAGCCGTCGCCCGGGAGCACGGACCGGCAGATCCGGACCCAGCCGGCCAACGACCTCCAACTCCCGATCGCCACCAACGACCTGACCGCGGCGGGCGGCCCCTCCGAGGGCAAGCCGGCCTGGAGCCCCGACTCCCAGACCGTGTACTTCCATCGCGGCGACCCGAACACCGCCACGAACAGCGACATCTACCGCAAGCCGGCGGTCGGCGGCACCGAGACGCTGGCCGTGCCCGACTCCGGCATCAGCGAGAGCCAACCCGCCATCTCGCCCGAGGGCGACCGGATCTGCTTCACGCTGACCAACGGTGGCTTCAACAACACCGCGGACGTCGTGGTCGCCCCGCTCGCGGGCCCGGGCGGCGGGCTGATCGTCTCGAAGTCGATCACGGTCGGCGACTACAACTGCACCTGGTCGCCGGACGGGCAGATGATCGCCTACGTGAACGGCATATTCGGGTCGGGCCGGCTGGTGATGGTGAGGGCCGACAACTCCAGCCCGCTCGAGATCGAGCTGGCCGACGAGGTCGGATTCGACGGCAATCCCGATTGGGCCCCGGACGGCCGTCCCGAGTGCCCGGACCGGGCGGTCGAGACCGAGGTCGACAAGCCGGTCACTTTCGCCGCGGATTGCGTGGACACGGGCCCCGAGTACGAGCGGACCGACGTCCGCGAGTTCCCCGAAACCCAGCCGACGAGCGGCACCCTCACCCAGGAGCTGGCGGGCGACCCGTTCACCTACACGCCCAACCCCGGCTTCACCGGGACCGATCAATTCCAGGTCTCGAGCTTCGACGAGCTCGGGTTCGGGACCGACACCGGCCTGGTCACGATCAGCGTCCAGGAGCCGGACGCGATCCCGCCGCCGCCCGAGCCGAGTTGCGCGGGCCTCACCGCGACGGTGAAGGGCTCGCCGAACCGGGACGTCCTCACCGGGACGGCGGGTCGGGACGTGATCGCGGCCTTGGGTGGCAACGACGTCGTGCTCGCCCTCGGCGGCAACGACGTCGTGTGCGGCGGGGCCGGGAACGACCGGGTCCTCGGCGGGGGCGGCAGGGACAGCCTGGTCGGCGCGGCCGGCAGGGATCGCCTGATCGGGGGCCGCGGTGCCGACCGGGTCCAGGGCGGCCTCGGGCGGGATCGCCTCCTGGGCGGACCCGGGCCGGACCGTCTGCTCGGCGGACCAGGACCGGACCGCCTCCTCGGCGGACCGGGGCCGGACCGTCTCTTCGCGGGGCCGGGGCGCGACGTCTGCAAGGGTGGGCCGGGCCGTGACCGGGGCAGGAGCTGCGAACGCAAGGCCGGGATCCCATGAGGCGGGCGATCCCGGTGCTGGCCGGGCTGCTCCTCTTCGTATTGGTGGCCGGCGCCCGGGCGGGGCCGGACCGGATCGTCTACAACTGCCACTCCTCCACCATCTACCAGGACATCTGCGTGATCGACCCCGATGGTGGCTCGGCGATCAACCTGACCGACACGAACCTCGCGGCCGAGGTGCAGGGCTCGTACTCGCCCGACGGTACGCGGATCGCCTTCTTCGCCGACTACGAACCCTCGGGCAACGATCTGTTCGTGACCCAGGCGTCCGGCTCCGGCGACGCGGACAACATCTCTCAGACCGAGGACAGCTGGGAGCTCGGGAGGCCGGCCTCATGGTCCCCGGACGGCACCCGGCTCGTCTACGGGACCTACTACTACTCGAGCGCCCCGCCGAACCTGGGCTACGACGTGCTCGTCAGCCCCGCGACCGGATTGACCGACCCGGTTCCGTTCGGCTCCACGCAGACCCAGGAGACCTCCCCGGAGTTCTCGCCGGACGGCACGAAGATCGCCTACGCGAGCCGCGGCTCCGGGATCAACAGCGTGATGGTCGGGCCGGCCGACGGGTCGAGCGCACCGGCTCCGCTCAACGGTGGGGGACTCGGGATGGCGCCGCGGTGGTCGCCGAACGGGGACCGCATCCTCATGGAGTACACGCCGCTCGGACCGGGTCCCTCCACGGTCCGGATCGTCCGCACCGACGGGTCCGGCCAGTTCGTCGACCTCGAGACCTACAACACGATCACGGACGAGTTCGACTGGTCGCCGGATGGGACCAAGGTGGTCTGGGACACGAACGACAACGACATCCGCGTGAACTCCTCGACCGACCCCGACGACTTCATCGAGTTCGACCCCGGCGAGATGGTCGTCACCAAGAACCCGAGGTTCTCGCCGGACGGGACCAGGATCCTCTTCGACGCCCGCTACCCCGACACCGAGGACTTCCGGAGCCAGCTCTTCATCGTGCCGGCGACCGGGGGGACGGCGACCCCGATCACTTCCAACACCGTGAACGCCGACGGGGCCAGTTGGATGCCCCGGAAGACGGGACCGACGGGGCCGACCGGACCGACGAGTCCAACGGGTCCGACGGGACCGACCGGGCCGACCGGACCCACCCGTCCGCCGAAGACGATCAAGTTCGCCCAGTTCCGCGGCACGATCGCCTACGTGCCCGGCGCACCGATGCGGATCGCGGCGGTCAACTGCAACGCCCAGGGCGGCAAGGGGACCAACCCGATCTGCCGCTACAGCGGCAACGGCACCACGGGCAGTGCTTGGAGCGGCCGCTCGCTCGCGGCCGGAATCAGCGCCCGCGGCCGGAGGGTCGTGATCGCGCGGGGTTCGCTGAAGGTGAAGGCGGGGAAGAGGAAGCCCTTCTTCATGAAGCCGACCAAGGCGGGCAAGCGAATCCTGAAGCCGGGTCGCCGGGTCAAGATGAAGGTCACGATCAAGCAAAGGATCAAGGGCCTGAAGACCCGCACCATGACCAGGACCGTGAAGGTGAAGGTGAAGCGCCGGGGTTGACAGAGCACCCCTTCGAGCCGGTGCCTTGATTATTTATTGGTCGGTCGTTTATTATTTCTCGCATGAGCGAGAACGCGACATCGAACGGCAACGGAGGCGGAGAGTTCGTCACCGAGGACGAGGCCCTGCAGGTGCTCCTCGACGGCGACATCGACAAGGTGATGTCGGGGCTCGATCGCATCATCGAGGCGGCGCCCTCGTACGAGAAGCTCTTCATGCGATGGCAGCGCCAGCACTGGTCGACGGAGGACTTCGACTTCGCCGAGGACGTCCGGCAGTGGAACGATCCCGACCTGATCACCGAGGAGGAGAAGCGGTTCATGCTCTTCGGGTTCTCGCAGTTCTTCCTGGGTGAGGAGCGGGTCACCGTCGAGCTGCTGCCGTTCGCGATCGCGGCGCCCTCTCATGAGGCCAAGGCGTTCCTCACGACCCAGATCTCGGACGAGGCGAAGCACATGGTCTTCTTCGACCGCTTCTACCGCGAGGTGCTGGGGATGAAGGCGGACGACATCGGCGCGATGCTCGAGACGCAGCGGCCGAACGTCAACGAGGATTGGGAGACGCTCTTCGACGGCATCCTCCACGACTGCGCGGAGCGGCTCAGGCTCGACCCGACCGACTTCCCGGCGCTGGTGCGAGGGGTCACCGTCTACATGATCGTGATCGAGGGGACGCTCGCCCTGACCGGCGCCCGGTTCATCGTCAAGGCGCTCAAGGAGCGCGAGTGGCTGCCGGGCTTCGTCGCCGGGTTCACGGCCGTGAACCGGGACGAGTCCCGCCACGTCGGTTTCGGCGTGAAGTTCCTGGCCGACGCGATCAAGGCCGATCCCGCGAACGCGCGGATCGTGGAGGACACTCTGAAGGAGTGCCTGCCGATCGCGCCGCTGGTATTCGCCCCCTCCTGGGTCGAGGACCCGTACAGCTTCGACACGCCCTTCTACCACTCGTCGGAGGTCTTCGCCTACGCGATGAAGTCGCTCTCGAAGAAGCTCGCGGCGATGGGCCTCGACCCGGCGATGCTCGCCGGCGACGCGGCCTAGGCGTGGGCGAGCCCGCCGCGGACGAGCCGCGAGGCCCCGGCCGCCCCTCGACCGGGGCCCGCGAGCGCGTGCTCGCCGCCGCCCTCGAGACGCTCCTCGAAGAGGGCTACGCCGGCCTGACCTACGCCAAGGTCGCGGTCCGGGCGGGGGAGAACAAGTCGCTCATCTCCTACTACTTCGGCTCCAAACAGGGGCTCGTGTCGGAGGTCGCGCGGTTGGTCGGGGAACGCATCACCGGTGAGGTGCTGGCCGAGCTCGTCGACGTGGAGACGGTCGGGGCGATCGCCGAGGGGATGGTGACCGGCCTCTGGAAGGTCATGGACGACGACCCGCGGATGGCCCGCCTCTACTTCGACCTGAGCGCCGTCTCGGTGGTCGACGACGAGATCCGGGCGGCGCTCCACGAGGTCAAGGACCGGTGGCGCGAGGTCATCGCCCGGTACCTCCTGGAGGCCGGGGTGCGCCGACCGGACGTCCCCGCCGTCGCGACGTTCCTGCTGGCCGGCGTCGAGGGCCTCGCCATCGAGCGGCTCGAGGGCTACGACCCCGGGCGCCTGGAGGCCGCTAGGAGGATCTTCGTCCGTTCCGCCTCGGTCGCCGTCTAGGCGTCCAGCACCTCGTGGGCGAAGCGGACCGACATCGCTCCGTCGCCCACCGCGCCGGCTACTCGCTTCGAGGCCCCCGACCTCACGTCGCCGACCGCGAAGACCCCGGGGTGCACGGTCTCGAGGAGATGCGGCTGCCGATCGCTGAGTGGCCAGGCGAAGCGGCCGTCGCAGTGCGCGGCCCCTTCGCCGCAGAGCAGGTAGCCCGAGGCGTCCGCGGCCAGCATCCGTGACGCGGCCTCCGTGCAGGGCTCGGCCCCGATCATCACGTAGACCGCGACGCAGTCGTAGTCGCTCTGGCTGCCGTCGCGCTTGTCCCGCAGGGTGACCGACTCCACGGTGGCGTCGCCGTTTACCGAGACGACCTCCGTCTCGGTCATGATCTCCACGTTGCTCGCCTTCTGGAGCCGGTCGACGAGGTAGTTGGACATCGTCGAGGCGAGGCGCTCGCCGCGGATGACGACCCTGACGCACTTCGCCTTGGTCGCCATGTGGGCGGCGGCCTGACCGGCCGAGTTCCCGCCGCCGATCACGACCACGTTCTGGTTCGCGGCGCGGGCGGCGTCCGCCGGCATCGCGGCGTGGTAGACGCCGGCCCCCATGAAGCGGTCGATCCCCTCGGCGTCGAGGACCCGCCACTCGGCCCCGGTGGCCATGACCAGCGAGCGGGCCAGCACGTACTGCCCGTCGTCGAGGTCGACCCGGACCAGCCCCTCGGGGCCGTTCGCGAGCTCGACCGCCCGGTGGAAGCTGGAGATCTTCGCGTTGAAGCGACGGGCCTGAAGCGTGGCCCTCGTGGTCAGCTCGCGTCCGCTGAGCCCTGCCGGGAATCCGAGGTAGTTCTCGATCCGCGTGCTAGTACCCGCTTGGCCGCCGGGTGCCCAGGATTCGGCGACGAAGGTTCTGAGGCCCTCGGACCCCCCGTAGACGGCGGCCGCCAGCCCGGCGGGACCACCGCCCAGCACGACCAGGTCGAACCGCTCTCCGTCGACCTCCTGGCGCAGGTGGAGCGTGCGTGCGACCTGGGCGGTCGAGGGGTTCTGCATCACCTGCCGCGCGTGGAGGAGGACCGGGGTCTCCTCCTTGGGGATGCCCAGCCATTCGAGCATCGAGTCGCTCTCCGGGTCGTTGTCGACGTCGTACCACTTGACCGGGAGCAGATTGCGTTCGAGCAGGTCACGGACCTCGAAGGCGCGCCGCGAGCTGCGGTCGGCGATCAGGCGGATCACGCCGTTGCCCTGCTCCTCGTGCCAGGCCCGCCGGGCGAGCAGGGTCTCGAATATGTGCTCGCCGAGCTCCGGCCAGCGGGCGACCATCTCGCGCAGGCAGTCGCGCTGCATCACGAGCACGTCGGTCGGTTCGACGGCGACGCAGGCGCTGATGGTCGGCTCCCCGGTGAACACGGCGATGTCCCCGACGAAGGTCGGGGCGTCCGCCTCCGCCACGTGGACATCCTTGCCGGGCTTGCGGTCCACGAACTCGACCCGGCCCGTCTCCAGCACGTAGAAGGGAATCTCGCGCTGCCCGTGCTCGTACAGCACCTCGCCCGGCTCGAAGTGACCCTCCTCGGCGCTGATCTTCCTCATCCATTTCCGCTTCTTCTCGCTGAGGCGGGGATAGATCAGCTCGTCGTTCAGGTCCGGGAAGTCGTCGAGTCGGATCACCTTCACTTCCTGCGACTCCATGCACCCCTCGCCGGGCGGCGGCGTTCCGGGCTTGCGGCGGGTGTCGGAGGACTGCTCTGACGTTTCCGGCATGGAACGAGGCTACAACGACGGGCAGGCGTGCTAACGTATTACAACCAAATGGTTGTAGATATGCCCGAACAGACACTCCGGGAGGACGAGATAGACCTCCTGTTCCACGCGCTCTCCGATCGGACCCGACGGGACATCATGGGCAAGGTCGCGATGAGCGAGCAATCGATCTCCGGCCTCGCCCGTCAGTACGACGTGAGCTTCGCCGCGATCCAGAAGCACGTGTCCGTGCTGGAGAAGGCGTCGCTGGTCACCAAGCGGACCGAGGGGCGCCGCAAGCTCGTCCGCAACAACCCGGACACGCTCCGCCGGGCGAGCGAGCTGCTCGCCCGATACGAGCGGACGTGGACCCAGAGAATCGACGCGATCGGGCAGATCCTCGACCGGGAAAAGAGCGAGGAAAGGACCCACGAATGACCGTCGTAAGCACGAAACCCGACAGAGAGAACCTGCAGCTGACCGTGGTGGCCGAGTTCCCGGCGCCGATCGACAAGGTCTGGCAGGTCTGGGAGGACCCGCGGAAGCTCGAGAAGTGGTGGGGGCCGCCGACCTGGCCGGCGACGTTCCCCGAGTTCGACTTCACAGAAGGCGGGGAGGCGAAGTACTTCATGACCGGTCCCGAGGGCGACCGGGCCCACGGGTACTGGCGATTTCGGACCATCGAGCGGCACCGCCGGATCCAGCTGCTGGATGGCTTCGCCGACGAGGACGGCAATCCGAACGAGGAGATGCCGAACATGGTCATGACGGTGACCCTCGAGGAGGAAGGCGGCAGGACGACCATGACCACGGTGACGAAGTTCGATTCGCTGCAGGACCTCGAACAGCTGCTCGAGATGGGCATGGAGGAAGGCATCCGCGAAGCGGCAGGCCAGATCGACGCCCTGCTCTAGGGGGCCGGTACTGTCCGGTCATGAGCATTCTCGACAGCTTCTCTCTCGATGGAAAGGTCGCGATCGTGACCGGGGCCTCTTCCGGGCTCGGGGTCGCGTTCGCCAAGGGACTGGCCGAGGCCGGGGCCGACGTGGCGATCTGCGCCCGCCGGGTCGAGAAGCTCGAGGCGACCCGACAGGCGATCGAGGACATGGGGCACCGCGTCATCGCGATCAACGCCGACGTCTCCAGGCCCGAGGACTGCCAGCGCGTCGTCGACGAGACGGTGGCCAACCTCGGCAAGGTCGACATCCTGATCAACAACGCGGGCGTCGCGACGGCCGTCCCCGCGACCCGCGAGAGCCCGGATGAATTCCGGCAGGTCATCGACATCAACCTGAACGGCTCCTACTTCATGGCCCAGGCCTGCGGCCGCGCGATGGGGGAGAGCGGCGGCGGCAGCATCGTCAACATCGGCAGCGTGCTCGGCTCGACCACCGCGCACCTGCCCCAGGCCGCCTACAGCTCCTCGAAGGCGGCGATCATCGGGCTGACCCGCGACCTCGCCCAGCAGTGGACCGGCCGCAAGAACATCCGGGTCAACGCCCTCGCCCCCGGATTCTTCGAGTCCGAGATGACCGACCAGTACCCGGACGGCTACCTCGATCAGATGATGTTCCGGGTCCCCGCGGGGCGGAAGGGCGAGGCGGAGGAGCTGGTCAGGGCCGCGATCTTCCTCGCCAGCGACGCCTCCTCCTACGTCACCGGGGCCCTGCTCCCGGTCGACGGTGGTCTCCTGACGCGCTGACCTCTGGCCCCGGCCCGGCTACCGGGGCGGGAGAGCCGGGGGCTACCCGCCTGTCTCGCCCTCCCGGGAGCCCGGCTCGAGCGGGGGCAGGTCCGGGACCCCGCCGGACCACACCTCGTCCGGGGCCGGCGGGCCGTACTTCGGGGTGATGTCGCGGTCGTCGGCGCCGGCCCGGCGCATGTGCCGGTACCAGCGGTGGTAGAGCGGGGCCATGAGCACCGTCAGGCCGGTCAGGACGAAGAGCCCGGCGATCAGCCACAGGTGCTCGTAGAGGACCGCGCCGCCGCCCGACTCCCATGCGGCCAGGGCAACGAGCCCGATCGAGACGAGCACCCCGAAGTAGTAGTCGAGCGGGAAGCGCCAGATCCACGGCACCTCGAACCACCACACGTTGCCCCGCTCGAAGCGCTTAACGGTGTAGGCCGGATTGAGAACGAACCAGCAGTAGTCCCAGATCACGGCGAGCAGGAAGTACCTGGCGATCGTCGCGAGCTCGGCCGAGACGGACCACTCGACTCCCATCCCGAATGGGAGATGGAGGATCACCATGGGAATCGTGAAGGCGTAAACGTGGTAGCCGGTCAGGGGCCGGTGGCCCATGAACCAGCCGTAGACCCGCCCGGTCCTGCCGCGCTTCAGGTACCAGGTGGGGAGCCGTTCCGCCCAGCCGTAGCCGCCCTCGATCTCGATCTCGATCGCGCCCAGGCCGAAGCACCAGAGGAAGAGCAGGACCGTGAGCGTGAGGTTGAGGTCGTCGAACATCAGACGGCGTACCGGGCGCCGGTGCCGGCCGCGGAGACGAGCTCGGGCACGGTCACGAACTCGTAGCCCTCGGGCCCGTGATGCTCGAGGACGTTCCTGGTCGCGGCCACCGACTTGTGCCGGTCGAACGCGGGGTGCTGGTCGAACCCGTCGTGAAGCAGGATGACGTCTCCCTCGCCGGCCCTCAGGGCGCGGCGCGTGATCGCCTCGGTCGTGGTGCGGGCCCGCCAGTCGTAGCAGGTGATCGACCAGGTGACGCCGAGGTAGCCCTTCTCCTTCAGCACCCGGAGCGTGCCGGGCCGGCGGCGGCCGTAGGGGGGCCGCATCAGCATCCGGCCCTCGACGGTGGAGAAAGTGACCCCGGCCGCCTCGACCGCCTCGCGGCAGGCGTCGAGCTCCTCCCGGATCCGCTCGTCGCTCTTGGCGGGCATCGTCGGGTGGGTGAAGGTGTGGTTGCCGATGGCGTGGCCGCGCTCGACGATCTCGCGGATCAGCTCGGGCTCGCGCTCCGCCCACTTGCCGATCAGGAAGAAGGTCGCCTTCGCCCCATGCTCGTCGAGCAGGTCGAGCAGGCCGGGCGTGTAGGCGGGGTTCGGGCCGTCGTCGTAGGTCAGGCAGACCTTGCGCCCGGCGCCGGGCTCCCGACAGATGGTGCGTCCGTAGATCTGGGCGGTCGGTACCTGGGCCCCGTAGAAGGCGACTCCCGCCGCCGCCAGGGCGCCCGCTCCCGCCGCGATTCCCGCTGCCTTGTTCATCTTGGTGCCTTTCTCGCTTCCCGGCGGGCCTGGGCGCGCTCGCGCCTGGACTCGCCCGCCGCTTCTTCGACGGTTCGGTTGATCACTCCCAGGGCCTCCCGGTTCCCGTCCTGGGCGTACCCCGCGAGTCGCTCGTGGAACCCGTCCAACCCGGCCAGGAACCGGTTCACGTCCTCCGCGTCGATGGAGAGGGTGCAGGTCCCGTAGCCCTCGTGCTCCAGGTAGCGGGCGTTCATCAGCTGCTCGAACTGGCCGCGGAGAGGCATGGCCAGGACCGGCTTGCCCAGGTACACGGCCTCGCTCAGGAGCGAGAACCCGCCGCCGGTCACGACGCCGCGGGAGGTCACGAGATCCTCGAGGAAGCCGTCGATCGAGCGCGGCCGGAACTCGATCGCGCCGTCCGTCGTCCCGACCCGGTCGCCGTCCCTCATCCCGTAGAGGTGGACGGGCAGCGGGGCGTCGCGGAGGGCGTCGATCAGGTCGTCCCCGCCGCCCGAGTAGACGACGAGGTGCTCGCCCCGCGTCGGCTTCGAGTCGAGGATCGCCTGGCGGAGGATCGAGGGCACCAGCGTGGTCCGCCCCTTCACGACGGGCGGCCGGAAGAAGGTGGGGATTATGTAGTCGCCCGGCGGCGGCACCATCGCCCTGGTCACCGCCTTGGCGAGCTCGAAGTCCTGCGCCGCGCCTCGCGTGATCCGGCGATCGTGGTGGCAGCGATCGATCATGTGGATGTTGTCGACGCAGACCAGCGGGGTGCGCGAGAGCCGGGCGTAGATCCCCGAGAGCGGCTCGAAGTCCGTGACCACCACGTCGGGCCGCCACTCCTCCGCCGAGGCGATCATGTCGCGCACGTTGCCGGGGAGCTGGCGGCGGGCCGAGGCGAGCGAGCCCGTGAAGGAGGCCCAGCGCAGGATCTCGCCCTGCTCCATCGCGAACGACGGGCCGAAGACCTCGGTCACGTCGGGGAAGAGCTCCCCGAGGTAGCGGAACGCCGCGCCGGAGGTCATCACTCTGACCTCGTGGGCATCGAGCAGCGAGGAGATGACGAGCTCCGAACGGGTCGCGTGACCCATCCCTTCGCCATTCACCCCGTAGAGGATCCTCATGCCCGGCACCCTAGCCGGACGCGGTCACGTGGGTCGCAGCCCGGCCAGGACGAATTCGACGTGCCGGCGCCAGTCGGAGCCGGCCGGCCGGAAGTACATCGTGGACGTGATCCCGCACATGAGCATCGGGAAGTCCTCGAAGCCGAAGTCGGACCGCAGGGCTCCCGCCGCCTTGGCCCGTTCGATGATCCTGCTCGCGGGCGCGGCGAATGCGGCCTTCTCCTCCTCGATGCCCTCCCAGTGGAGCTCGTCCGAGCCCATCATCGCGAGCTGGAAGCCGGAGTCGCCCTCGACCTCCTCGGCCGATCGGCGTATCAGGGTCTCGATGGCGAGCCACGGGTCCTCGATCTGCTCGGCCTCGAGGGCGATCTCGGTGAAGTTGGTCGCGGATTTCTTCGGGCGGCGGCGGATGTTCATGGCCGGCATGGCCCTGTTCGGCGTCGCCTCGCTCGCCGGCGGGCTGGCCCAGAGCGAGGAGTGGTTGATCATCGCCCGCGCCGTCTAGGGGCTCGGCGCCGCGATCGCCTCGCCGGCCGCGCTCTCGATCGTCACCACCACCTTCGCCGAGGGCACCGAGCGCAACAAGGCGCTCGGCGTCTGGGGCGCGGTCGCCGGCGCCGGCGGCGCGGTCGGCTCGCTGCTGGGCGGCGTGCTGACCGACGCGCTCGGCTGGGAGTGGGTCTTCTTCATCAACGTCCCGATCGCCGCGCTCGTGCTGCTGCTGATGTGGCGCGCGCTGCCCTCCGGCAAGGTCGGCGCCCGCGGGTCGGTCGACGTGATCGGCGCGCTGACCGTCACTCTCGGCCTCGCCGCG
>Ga0182737_1000767_pt1 | contig 38895 bp, 43 predicted proteins | sample eDN5th30CBELigOP_FD_128878 | JGI IMG/M metagenome (GOLD analysis project Ga0182737, IMG submission 128878) | Enriched Organic Plus compost microbial communities from Emeryville, California, USA - eDNA 5th pass 30_C BE-Lig OP (version 2) (version 2) ... | reverse complement strand
GCGATCAGCGAGCAGACCGCCGCCACGATGGTGCAGATGATGGTCAACGGCGTCGAGAACGGGGCCGCGAGTAATGCAAGAATAGACGGCGTCAGCGTGGCCGGTAAGACGGGTACAGCGGAGAACGGCGAGAGCGATCCATACACTCTCTGGTTCACCGGTTTTGCCCCCGCCGACGACCCTCAGTATGCGATCACGGTGCTCGTGGAGAATGGCGGGGGACAGGGTCAGGAGGGGTTCGGCAACGGTATCGCCGCACCCGTCGCACAACAGGTACTAGAGGCGGTGCTGAACAAATGAGACCGAGCGCGGGGCTCACCTTCGGAGGGCGCTACGAACTGCAGTCCAGGATCGCCATCGGCGGCATGGGCGAGGTGTGGCAGGCGACCGATCTCGTCATCGGACGACACGTCGCCATCAAGATCCTCAAGGATGAGTACCTCGGCGACCCGGGCTTCCTCGAGCGCTTCCGCGCGGAGGCGCGGCACGCCGCACTCGTGAACCACGAGGGCATCGCGAACGTCTTCGACTACGGCGAGGAGGACGGCAGCGCCTACCTCGTGATGGAGCTCGTCCCCGGCGAGGCGCTCTCGACGATCCTCGAGCGCGAGCACGTCCTCTCGACCGACAAGGTGCTCGACATCGTCGCGCAGACCGCCGCGGCACTCCAGGCCGCGCATGCGGCCGGACTCGTGCACCGCGACATCAAGCCCGGCAATCTGCTCATCACGCCCGACGGGCGCGTGAAGATCACCGACTTCGGCATCGCCCGCATCGCCGACCAGGTGCCGCTGACCGCGACCGGCCAGGTCATGGGCACCGTGCAGTACCTCTCGCCCGAGCAGGCCTCGGGTCACCCCGCCTCACCCACGACCGACGTCTACTCGCTCGGCATCGTCGCGTACGAGTGCCTGGCGGGCCGCCGGCCCTTCACCGGCGAGTCGCAGGTGGCGATCGCCATGGCACAGATCAACGAGACACCGCCCGACCTGCCGGTCACCGTCTCCGAGCCCGTGCGCAACCTGGTGTACGCGTGCATCGCGAAGAACCCGGCCGACCGGCCGCAGTCGGCCGCGCACCTCTCGCGCGCGGCGCAGGCGCTGCGCCGCGGTGACGTGCAGGCTGCCGCCGCGGCCGTGCCCGCCGTCCTCGGTGCGGCCGGTGCGACGGCCGCGACCATGCTCATGCCGTCGCAGCAAGGCCAGACCGCGGCGACGACGGTCCTGCCGAGCGCGGCCCCCAACGGCGAGCCCGAGGAGGCCCCGGCCGAGGAGGACGTCAAGAAGAAGCGCAGCCCGTGGACCTGGCCGCTCATCATCCTGATCGCCATCCTCGCGATCGTGCTCATCGGCACCGTCATCGCGCTGCTCAACAACCAGGGCGACAAGACCCCGGCGACCACGACGAGCGCACCGCCGACGACCAGCGCGGCGCCGAGCACGTCGGCCCCGCCGCCCACCACGGAGGCGCCGCAGACCGTCCAGGTCGACCGGAACGCCTACCTCGGCATGAACATCGACCAGGCCGCCGCCGAGATCGAGGCGCTCGGCCTGCCCGTGAACCGCCAGGAGACCGGCAAGGCGACCGAAGCGTCGCAGAACAACACCGTGAGCGACGTGAACCCGTCGGGGCCGGTTCCGCCCGGCACCACCATCACGCTGAGCTTCCTCGGCGCCCCCGACGCGCCGAGCGCGCCGTCGAGCCCGCCCACGGCCAACCCGTCGACCGTGCCGGTCGGCGGAACGGTCGCCGTGACCTGGCCGGCGCAGACCTGCCCGTCCGGCCCCGCCCTGAGCGGCTACCGGCTGATCGGGTCTGATGGCACCTCGCAGCCGATCGGCGGTGGGACGACGAACGCGACACTCGCGCCACAGGCCCCTGGTGAACTGCAGCTCACGTTCACCTACTTCTGCGGCCAGGTCGAGTCGCCCACATCGCCCGCTACGACCGTGACCGTGAACCCGGCGAACGGCGGCGGCAACAACGACCAAGACTGAGGGTCGCGTCCTCCGGACGATCCATCCCTACCTGCCCACCGCCTACCCGCCCGCCCACCTTGAGAGAGGAGCCGATGCACCGTGACTGATGAAGGACGTGTCCTCGCGGGCCGGTACCGCGTCGGCGCGCTCATCGGGCGCGGGGGCATGGCCGACGTGCACGTCGGCACCGACAGCCGCCTCGGTCGGCAGGTCGCGATCAAGATCCTCAAGCCGCAGCTGGCGACCGACCCGGCCTTCCGTATGCGGTTCCGCCAAGAGGCCCAGTCGGCCGCGCGCATGGCGCACCCGACCATCGTCAGGGTGTTCGACGCCGGCGAGGAGACCGTGGTCGACCCCAGCGGCCACGAGGTGCAGCTCCCCTTCATCGTCATGGAGTACGTCGACGGGCGTCTGCTGAAAGACATCGTGCACGAGGGCCCGCTCGAGCCGACGGCCGCTGTGCGCATCATCGACGGCGTCCTCACCGCCCTCGAGTACTCACACCGGGCGGGCGTCGTACACCGCGACATCAAGCCCGGCAACGTCATGATCACCACCACCGGCCAGGTGAAGGTCATGGACTTCGGGATCGCGCGCGCGGTGTCCGACTCCGCGACGACCGTCGCGCAGACCACCGCCATCCTCGGCACCGCGGCGTACTTCTCGCCCGAGCAGGCCAAGGGCGAGACGGTCGACGCCCGGACCGACCTCTACTCGACGGGCGTGGTGCTGTTCGAGATGCTCACCGGGCGGCCGCCGTTCCGGGGCGACACCCCGGTCGCGGTGGCCTACCAGCACGTGAGCGAGCGCCCGGTGAAGCCGAGCTCGCTCAACACGCGGGTCTCGCCGGCCCTCGACACGGTCGTGATGCGCGCGCTCGAGAAGGATCGGACGAAGCGGTACCAGTCCGCCGCGGAGTTCCGAGAAGAGGTCGACCTCGCCGTCTCCGGCCGGCTGCCCGTCCGGCGCGAGCCCGACACCGCGACCGCGCTCTTCAGCAGTACGGCGACCGGCTCGTTCTCGACCTCCGAGCTCGCGCTCCGGCAATTGACCGACGACGACACCATGGTCCGCACGCAGCGGCGGCCACCGGCGATCTGGATCTGGTCCGGCATCGTGGCCGTGGTGGTGATCGTGGTCGCGGTCATGTACTGGGCGTTCAATCTCCAGCCGAACGACACCATGCCGTCGAACGCCCGCGAGGTCCCTGTCCTCACCGGCATGACGTATGAGCAGGCGGTCGACGAGTTGCAGCAGCTGACGCTGCCGGCGACGAGAGTCGACGAGACGAGCGACACCGTGCCCGCCGGCGAGGTGATCCGCACCGATCCACCGTCCGGCGAGGTCGTCCCGACATCGACACCGATCACGGTCTACGTCTCCACCGGGAAGGTGCCGGTCGCGGTTCCCGATGTCACCAACATGCCGCTCGATCAGGCGAAGGCTGCGCTCGAGGCGGCTGGTCTGGCCTCGGGCGTCGAGAATCGGGAGAGCTCGGCGCTCGTCCCGGGCGATACGGTGCTCGGGACGTCACCCGAAGCCGGAGCGCAGGTTCCGAGCGGATCCGCGGTCGATCTGCGGATCTCGAGCGGCAACGTGACGCTCCCCGACCTCACCGGGCAGACCCTCGCCGCCGCGTCGGCGTACCTGCGCGCGCAAGACCTGCAGTTGACCCCGGTGCCCGAGCCGGATGACTCGTGCGAAGAGCAGTCCGGCTCGCCCGTGACCCGTCAGTCCCCGTCGCCGGGTGAGGTCCCCCAGAAGTCCGAGGTGCGGCTCACCTACTGCGCGGGCTGAGGTCCGCGCCCTCGCGCGCGTGGGCGTGCGCGAGGGCGCGGCTGCTCGGCCCGCTCTCCGACCCGCTCTTCGACCGGCAGGAGGCGGCGAGGCGCCTGCTAGGCGCTCGCGCGAACGAGGGGGTTCAGGGTCGCGGCGCGATCGCGGGCTCCGGCGAGGCCGACCACCTCGAGCCAGTTGCCGAGCATGCGGTAGCCGCCCTCGGTCAGCACGGACTCCGGGTGGAACTGCACGCCGTAGATCGGGGCATCCTGGTGCCGCAGGCCCATGATGACGCCACCCTGCGTGCGACTGGTGACCACCAGGTCACTCGGCACCGTGCCGTCGACGACCGCCAGCGAGTGGTAGCGGGTCGCGTTGAACGGCTGCGGAACGCCGTCGTAGAAGGCGCTGTCGTCATGGCTGATGAGCGACGTCTTGCCATGCATGAGCTCTTCCGCGTTCGTCACCGTCGCACCGAACGCCTCGGCGATCGCCTGATGCCCGAGACACACCCCGAGCAGCGGCTGCCCCGACGCCAGCGCGGCCTCGACGGCCGGGATCGACGCACCGGCGTCAGCCGGCTTCCCGGGCCCGGGGGACACGAGCACGCCGTCGTACTCCGCAGTGCGGGACGCGACCTCCGACGCGGGGAACGCGTCGTTGCGGACGACCTCCGTCTCCGCACCCAGCTCCTGCAGATACCCGTTCAGGGTGTAGACGAAGCTGTCGTAATTGTCGATGACAAGGATTCGGGTCATGACTCCACCGTGACGTTGATCGGGTTCAGCACGCCGTCGACCCACGGGAAGACCCACGTGAACAGGGCATAGACCGCGACGGCGATGAGGATGAGCAGAAGCAGCAGCCGAAGCCACCACGGGCCGGGAAGGACCCGCCAGAGTGCGCCGTACATGTCATTGCCCCCAGGTCGCGACGGTCTCGGCGATCTCCGCCGGCGGATTGGCCGCACCCGGCTGCCAGGACTCGAGCACGCCGTAGGCGATGATTCGCTCGGCCGTGGAGTACAGCGGGTTGCAGCTCGTGAGCGTGATGATGCGGTCGGTCGGCGCGAGGTCCGGGCGATGTGGCACGGGCGCGAGGACATCGACCGTCTCGGGCGTGACGTACTCGAAGTCGCGGAACCGGTACGTGTACCAGCCGTCCTTGGTCTGGATGTAGATGGCGTCGCCGAGTTGCAGCTGCTCGATCTCGTGCATGCCGCCGCCGTAGGCCGAACGGTGCGCCGCGATGGCGAAGTTGCCGACGGAACCCGGCATCGCGGTCTCGGGATAGTGCCCCACGCCGAGCGTGAAGCTGTTCAGCACGTCGAGCCCGACGCCCTGCGCGATGTTGCGCTGCGACCCCTCGCCGAAGCGCGGCACGTACATGACCGCGAAGGAGTCGCCGTTGTCGTAGGCGGTCGTGTCCACGAGCGGCTCACCGGGGTCGGGCGGCGGCGCCGGGGCGTCACCGCGCTGGGCGCGGTCCGACTCCATCCATTCCGAGCTGAGATCGGATGCGGCGCTCGATTGCTGGCCCGCCATGATCGCGTCGTTCCACCAGAGCTGCCAGCCGAGGAACAGCAGGATCAGCGCGCCGGCTGTGAGCAGCAGTTCACCGAAGACCCCGACCACACTGACTCGCCGGCGAGGGCGCTCGGACCGGCGGCGGGCACGGCGCGACTCGGGGAGGGGCTCGGACATACGGGCGATTCTATCCGCGAACCGAACGCGGTCGGCTGAGAATCGGGCGCACGCCCGGCAGGTGGCATGCTGGTGGGGTGGGCGTCATGACGTACAACTTCATCCGCACGATCGAGATCGAGGATCGTCCCCTCGCGCACCTGCGCAGTGTGATCTTCGCCAAGCTGCGGCGGGGCGAGTCGTTCGCGTATTCGTGGGAGAACCCGGTCGAGCGCGGCAGCGGCCGCAGCTCCATCTGGTTCAGCCCCAATGTGGCCGTGACCTTCGAGTTCTTCGAGTCGCGGGAGATCCCGCTCAACCCGATGTGGATCCGCGCGCTCACCAAGGCGGCCAACTCCCCTGGCGGGCTGACGCTCGTGCCTGAGCCCGAGAACGCCGATGCGGCATCGGGCGGCCCGACCCGCGACTGAGGCCCCGCCGGCGGGCGTCGACGATGACCGCCCGACGCCGTCGCGCACGGCGTGACGCGGCCGTACCGCGTTACGCGGCCGTTCCCCCCGACGCTCGGCTTTCGCCGTCGGTCGGTTCGGGCACGATCACCAGGCCGCCCGCCGAGTTCGCGGCCTTCGTCAGAACCTGAACCCAAGACGCGTTCAGACGCGGCGCACGCCCGCCGAAGTACTCGAACGCGATCGGGATGTGCGGCGCGAGCCAGATCGAGGTGCGGCCGAAGGCGCTCCCGGATGCCTCGGTCCATGTGAAGGCGAAGCATTCACCGCGCCGGAGCTTCGACCAGATGACCGACTGCAGGTGCGCGAGCACGCGGTCGTCGAACGAGACGGTGAGTTTGGAGTCGTACGTGAGGGTGCCCATCCTCTGCAGGATATCCTGACGACTCCGCTGCGGGACATCGAGACGGCGGCGCGCACCGGACGCGCAGTATACGCCTGGTCGGACGATATGCTCCAGTGTTGCCAGGTCCCTCGACTTGCTAGACCCTTGACAGGTGATGTTGGACACCCCACCGAATCCCGATGAGCTTGCCGGTGAGCTCCGGCACGCCTTCACGTCCGGGGAACTCACCGCGTACTTCCAACCGCTGTACGACCTGAAGACCCGCCGCGTGGTCGCCCTCGAGGCGCTCTGCCGCTGGAACCACCCCGAGCGCGGACTGCTGCTGCCCGATCGGTTCATCCAGGTCGCCGAACACCACGGCCTCATCGCCGACCTTGGCCGCGTCATGCTCGTGGAATCGGGGCGGCGCGCAGCCGAGTGGCATCGCCGCGGTCTGCACGTCGGCCTGTCGCTCAACGTGTCGCCCTCCGAGCTGCGCGAGTCCTTCGCCGAGGAGATGCTCGAACGGCTCGCCGAGCTGGAACTGCCGCGCGGAGCGGTCACCGTCGAGATCATCGAATCCCCGCGCCTTCAGGAATCGTGTGAGGAGCGCATCGCCCTGCAGACACTGCTCGACGGCGGCGTCGGGGTCTCCATCGACGACTTCGGCGCCGGACACACCTCACTCGAGATCCTGCGGCGGCTGCCGTTCACCGAAGTCAAGATCGACCGTTCGCTCATGCAGGACGACCGGCCGAGCGCGGATGAGCTCGTGCACGAGTGCATCGAGATCGCGCGCCAGCATGACGCGTGCGTGGTCGCCGAAGGGGTCGAGACCGAGGAGCACTTCAGGCGTGCGCTGCGCTGGGGCTGCGACCGGGCGCAGGGCTTCTATTTCTCGCCGGCGGTCCCAGCCGACGCCGTGGAGCCCTTGCTCCAACGCGCCTGAGCCGACCCGTCAGCGCGAGCCGATCCGTCAGCGCGAGCCGATCCGCCAGCGCGAGCCGACCGGTCAGGGCGCCAGGAGCGGCGCCAGGGCGAGGTCAGGGCGAGGTCAGAGCAGCGTGAGGGGCGAGTCAGAGGCCGAAGTCGTTCTCATCGACCGTCGCGCCGTCTTTCGCCTCGGGCTCGTTCGGCGCGCCCACGTCGATCTGCGACCAGGTCACGGGCATCCCTGGCGAGAAGAGGATGTCGATGCCGGGGGCGCCGCGCAGCGGCGGAATGTTCACGTACCCTCCGCCCTGGCGGATCGCCTCGAGGATCTGGCCCTTGAGGGCGGTCACGGGGTCGGGAAGGAAGTAGTCGCGTCCGTCGACGGTCAGGCGGTGCACAATGCTCACCTGCTCAGGCTACCCCGCGTAGGATCGACTGCGTGGGATACCTGCACTACGGCTCTCCGCCGACCTCGTTCGCTCTGCCCGACCGCACGCTCGCGCACATCGAGTTCGTCGTGCTCGCGAAGCTCCGCCGCAACGAGAGCTTCGCGCTCTCCGTCGATGAGCCGTCGGGCGGGCGGCAGCAGATCTGGATCAACACCGCAGCGACCCTTCGCTTCGAGTTCGAGGGCGCGGTGAGCGACATCAACCGGCTCTGGCTGGAAGAGCTCATCGACTCGGCGAACTCGCCGGCCGGCATGCGCATCGTGCCGGAGCCCGCGCGAGCCTGAGCGCCCCCGCCGATCCCACGGCGGTCCAGCGCTGACCGGTTCCGCGGCTACGCCGAAACGCGGTTGCGGCCTGCTCGCTTCGCGCGGTACATCGCCGCGTCAGCGGCCTCTAGCAAACCCGCGCGGGGCGTGCCCGGCTCAGCGACGACGAAACCGCATGATGCGGTGACGTGCAATGACAGCCGACCGACCACGATGGGCGCGGCGATCGCCTCGACCATCCGTTCGGCGATCGCGTTGACGTCCTCGCCGACGACGCCGTCGAGCAGCACGACGAACTCGTCGCCACCAAGGCGGACGACCACATCGTGGTCGCGCGAGTGCGCACTCAGGCGCTTCGCCACCGCGAGGATGACGGCGTCACCCACGTCGTGACCGTGCTGGTCGTTCACCGTCTTGAAATCGTCGAGATCGACGAAGAGCAGGGCTTTGCCGTGCTCGCCGACCGGCCCCCTGGTCGCCAACCGCTCGACGAGGTACCGGCGGTTGTACAGGCCGGTGAGCGCATCACGCATCGCCAGCTCGGCGAGCTGCGACTCCGCCCGGCGCTGCAGCGCGATCTCCAGCTCGTGGCCGAGTTCGGCGGCCTCTTCGCGAACGGTCCCCCATGGCTCCGACCGGCCGCGCACGGTGCGCTGCCATGCCGAGAACGAGGTCCGCGGCGACAGGTCGTCCGGCCGATTCGCGCCGCCCGGGTCGCCCAGCCACGACACCTCGCGCCAGACCTCTCCACGCACGAAGACGAGTGCGTCGCCGCGGGCGTCGAGCTGCACGACGAGCAGCCCGGCGACACTGGGCAGACGCATCGCGAGGTCTGGGCGGTCGACGCTCAGGCTCTCGGAGACGAACGATTCACCCTGGAGTCGTTCGAGCACGCGGAGCAGGTCCCGGATGGGCGGCACGTCGCCGGCCACCCGGGAGACGCCGCCGATACGCACCAGCACGCCATCGGCGGGCACGAGGTCGAGGACCGTCTGCGGGCCGCCGAGGAGGGCGCCGTGAATGTCGTCTGAGGCGTAGAGGGGGGCGAGCAGCGCGGCGCGCCGTTCCCGCACGTCGACCATGTGCTGCAGGCGCGCGATCTCACGGATCGACGCCATCTGCATGGCGACCTGGCCGGCCAGCACCTCGAGCGACCGCCGGAGCAGTACGGGCAGTCGACGCTCGGTGCGGTGCGCGCAGGTGATCATGCCGGTCAGCCGGCCGTTCTCGACGAGACTGAGCGAGAAGGTGGACGCCTGGCCCATATTCCGCATGTACTGCAGGTGGTACGGCGAGACGGCGCGAAGCTCGGCATTGGACAGGTCGACCATGCGCGGGTCGTCCCCCGAGACGGTGAGCAGAGGGACGGCCGGCGCGCTGGTGCTCGCGATGGCCCGCCCGATCTTCGAGATGTACAGCGCCCGCGCCTGCGGGGGGATGTCCGATGACGGGAAGTGCAGCCCGAGGTACGGCTCGAGGTCGGGGTGGTGGTCGTCCGCGACCACTTCGCCGTGGCCGTCTTCGTGGAAGAAGTAGACCATGACTCGATCGAACCCCGTGATGCGTCGAATCTCGGACGCGGCCAGCGCTCGCAGCTCGTCGAGCCTGGTCACCGCCGACAACCGGGTGATCGCCGTGACGACCTCGGTCCGCGCGTACTCGTTGCCCTCGGGCACCGACTCGATCTCGATGACGGTGAGGTCGTCGGTACGGTGCACGATCGCGTCGGCTGGGGCACCCGCCCAGGTCACCCGCACCGGATCGATTGCGGTGCCCGAACGCGCGGCGTACTCGAGCGCGGGGTCGCCGAACTCCGCGAACGGGCGTCCGAGCCAGTCCTGGGCGTTCTCACTGGCCACCACGACGATCTGGGTCTCGGTGTCGATACCGAGCAGCACGCCGTGCCCCTGGATCATGCCGGGGGTCCGGATGGGTTCCCGCGCGCAGGCGTCGAGCCGCCGCAGCTCGTCGGGATCAGTGGCGAATGCCGCCGGGTCCAAGGCGTCTCCGTCTGCCGGCCGTGGTCGGCGGCCGGTGGATTCAGAATAGTCCAGCTCACCGCTCCGCCTGAGTGTGCTGGGAGACGAAGTTCCGCTCGGCTAGAATCAGCCGCATGGCACGCTCGAAGAACCCGAAACCCGCGCGCGAGGAGGTCGCTCCCGGCGAGGAGGCCCCGAACCCGGTCTGGTACAAGCCCGTGATGTTCGGGTTCATGCTGCTCGGTCTCGCCTGGATCATCGTGTTCTACGTGAGCCAGGGCGCGCTGCCCGTCCGCGACCTCGGGTCGTGGAACATCCTTATCGGCTTCGGCATCGCCTTCATCGGGTTCTTGATGACGACCAGGTGGCGCTGACGAGCGAACGAAATGTCGCGAGGGGCGGATGCTGCGGCATCCGCCCCTCGCTGTTTCCGGACTGTCCCCAGTTCTGCACACATGTGGAAAGCAGGAAAGCCCGGAATCCCGGGCTTCCGCGCAATCACAGGGATGTGATTCTCCCCAACATGTGGAGAGAACTGTGGATAACTAGCCCATCAGCGGGAAGTAGACGTAACGGAAGCTCAACACGAGCAGCACCGCGACGAGCGCGACCAAGAGCCCGATCTGCAGTCTCTGCTGATTGCGTTTGCGGGTTTCGAAGTAGATGAGTCCGACGAGCGCACCCACGATCAGTCCGCCGAGATGCGCCTGCCAGGCGATGTTCCACCCCGGTACGAATCCGATGATCAGGTTGATCCCGAGCAGTACCAGCAACTGGTTGGTCTGGCCGCCGAGGCGGCGCTGGATGACGAGGAACGCACCCATCAGGCCGAAGATCGCCCCGGAGGCCCCCACGACGGCCGTGTTCGGATCGCTCAACCAGACGACCCCGACCGAACCGCCGAGCCCGGCGATGAGATAGAGCGCGAGGAACCGCGACCGGCCGAGCAGACCCTCGAGCAGCTGCCCGAAGATCCACAGCGTGTACATGTTCAGCAGGACGTGGAAGATGAGCGACGTGCTGTGCACGAACACGCTCGTGAGCAGTCGCCACGGCTCCATGTGGATGTCACTGACCGCGAGCGGCGTGAAGTACAGCCGGTCGGTGATGCCGAGCCCGGGGATGAGCTGGAGGACGTAGATCGCGACCGTCACCGCGATCAGTGTGTAGGTGACGACGGGCGCGCCGCGGCGGCCGGCCGACCGGACGCGGGTGAGTACCGCGGGCTTCGTGCGCGGCGCCTCGGCGCGCTGCTCGCGCATGCACTCGGGGCAGATCACACCGACGGCGCCAGGCGTCTGGCACTCGCCGCAGATGGTCCGGCCACACCGCTGGCAGAGCACGAAGCTCTGTCGATCGGGGTGCCGGTAGCAGACTCCGGTGGAACCGCCCGCGGCGTCGCTCATGGGGCGGCTCAGCGCGACTCGACGATCACACGCTCGATGACGACGTCGTCGAGCGGCTTGTCACGACCGTCGGTCGGCACGGTCGCGAGCTTGTCGACGATCGCTTGGCTCGCGGCATCCGTGACCTTGCCGAAGATGCTGTGCTTGCCCTGCAGCCAGGTCGTCGGACCCACCGTGATGAAGAACTGGGACCCGTTGGTGCCGCCGCCAGTGATGCGGTCGCGGCCGGCGTTGGCCATCGCGAGCACGTAGGGCTCGGTGAAATCGAGCTCGGGGTTGATCTCGTCGTCGAACTGGTAGCCCGGGCCGCCGATGCCCTGCCCGAGCGGGTCGCCGCCCTGGATCATGAAGCCGGGGATGATGCGGTGGAAGATCGTGCCGTCGTAGAAGGGCGCGTTCGACTTCTCGCCGCTCGCCGGGTGCGTCCACTCGATGTCGCCGGTCGCAAGCCCGACGAAGTTCTTGACGGTCTTCGGCGCGTGGTGACCGTAGAGTTCGACCTCGATCGGTCCGAGGTTGGTGTGCAGGGTGGCGACAGCGGTGGGAATCGGCATTCCCATATTCTGTCACGCGCGCGTTCGTCAACCGCCACCCGGGAATCTGGACTCCCACCCCGCTTCCAGACGGTTCGATGGCAAGATGGAGGAACTCGCTGGACAACGATGGAGGTCGCCGATGAGCCTGTCACGCAAGCGCAAGAAGGAACTCAAGCGTCTGCGCGCGAGTGCCGAAGAGCTCTGGGGCAACCAGCAGGTGGTCATCGACCACGCGAACCACATCGCCCGCGAGGCGAGTCGCCAGCTCGGGCATCTCACTCGTGAAGAGGTGGTTCCGCGCGTACGCACGGGGTTCGAGACCTACGTCCGTCCGAGCGTCGAGCAGGCCAAGGGATACGTCCGCGTCGCGGGTGGCACCGCGGAGCGGTCGCTGGGCACGGTCCTCGGCTCGCTCCTCTCGATCGGCGATCTCGCGAACGACGTCCGAGTCCGGCGCGCCGTCTCCCGGATCGCGCCATCGGCGGTCGCCAAGGTCGAGCAGAAGAAGGGACCCGGCTTCGGGTCATACCTCGCGATCGGGGCGGGCATCGTGGCCGCGGCCGGGGTCGCCTACGCGGTGTGGCAGACCTTCCGCGCCGATGACGAGCTGTGGGTCGCCGACGACGAGCCGACGCCCTCCGGCGAGTCCACCACGGCGCTGTAGTTCCCGTCCGGCCTGACCGGGCGGCCATCGGCCGGCCGGTCACACCCCCCGCTCACCGGTGAGCTGCCGAATCGGCGCCCCGGCGAGGAACGCGGAGATGTCCTCGACGGCGTCGCCGTAGAACACCCGGTAGTTGTCACGCGTCACGTAGCCCATGTGCGGCGAACGGAGCACGCGGGCCGCGCCCGGGGCATCCGGCCGGCGCAGCCAGTGGTCGTGCGGAAGCGGCTCGACGTCATAGACGTCCAGACCGACGCCCGCGATCCAGCGCTCGTCGATGGCTCGACGCAGCGCGGCCTGATCGATGATCGGCGCGCGCGACGTGTTCACCAGGAACGCATCGGGGCGCATGCGGCGCAGCTCCTCGGCTCCGATGATGCCGCGCGTGCGGTCGGCCAGCACGAGATGCACCGATACGATGTCCGCCCGGCGAAAGAGCTCGGCCTTCTCGACGGCCACCGCTCCCCCGCGCTCCGCGCGCTCCGGGGTGAGATTCGGGCTCCAGGCGATGACCGACATCCCGAACGCTCGACCGACCGAGGCGACGCGTTCGCCCAGGCGGCCGAGCCCGACGATCCCGAGGGTCGCGCCGTCGAGATCGCCCGCCACGCGGCGCTGCCAGCCGCCGGCCTGGACGGCCGCGTCATCGGATGCCACGTCGCGCACCAGTCCGAGGATGAGCGCCCAGGTGAGCTCCGCAGTGGGCGAGGCGTTGCCCCTCGTGCCACAGACCGTGATGCCGAGCTCGTGTGCGGCGCGGAGGTCGATCGCGGCGTTCCGCATTCCGGTCGTGACGAGCAGCCGGAGCGCGGGCAGCGCGCTGAGCACGTCGCGCGGGAAGGCCGTCCGCTCGCGCATCGCCACCACGATGTCGAAGCCGCCGAGCGCCTCGACGAGCGCCTCAGCATCGGGGAACGGCTCATCGAACACGACCACGTCGGCGTCGGCGTCGAGGGCAGACCAGTCCGCCGCGTCCAACGCGGCCCCTTGGTAGTCGTCGAGGATCGCGAGGCGCACGCGCGCAGCAGACGTCATCGCATCAGCGTAATCCCGGCGAATCTTTCGGGTCGTCGCGTACGCGCGCTGGGCCACACGACAGCGCGGTGCGCTCGCTCGCCGGCGTCATGTCGGGGCCCCGGACGGTAGACTCGCGGGAGGCATGCGCGCGCCTGCGAGGCTTACAGCTGGGTACGCGCACGCATCGAAGCATCCCCCGACGAGAGCCAGGTCATGATCCTCCATATCGCCACGTTCCGCTGGAATGACGACGTGACAGACGCCGATGTCGAGGCGCTGACCGCGGCGCTCATGGAGATGGCCGCGGGCATCCCCGAGCTCAAGTCGTACACCGCCGGTGCGAACCTGCACCTCCGGCCCGCGGGCGTCGACTACGGCGTCGTCGCCCTGGTCGACGACGCCGCCGGGCTCGAGGCGTACCTCGACAGCCCGTCGCACGTCGCGGTCGCCGAGCAGTACCTGTCGCGCATGGTCGCCGTCCGCAGCGCCGTCCAGCTGCCGATCGCCGCGGGCTCGTTCAGCTGATCCGCGGGCGCATCGCCCCTCCCCCAGGCGTTCACCTCGGGAGCTCACGGCGAAGTGGCGCTGGGTCCGCGTCAAGCCGTGCCCTGACCATGGCGAGGGCGGCGAGGGCGACGAGCGCCACGAGCGCGGCCGCTGCCCCGACCCATCCCCAGGCCGCGAACACCACGCCGACCGCCCACCCCAGCACGCTCGACCCGAGGTAGGTCGACAGCGTGTACAGCGCGGACGCCTCACCACCGGCTTCAGGAGCCATGGTGGGCACCCACCCGGCGACGAGCGCATTGGCGGCGAAGAACCCCGCCGCCACCGCCGCGAGCCCGACGATGATCGTCGGGAGCCACGGCGGCACCGTCAGTACGACTCCGGCCGCCATCGTGAGCAGGCTCGCGGAGAGGAGCCGCCGCCGCCCGTGTCGAACGACCCACCGACCGACGCGAGCAGATGACCATGTGCCGGCGAGATACGTGAAGTACAGCGCCGACACCACCGCGGCCGACACCTCCATCGGCGGAGCCTCGAGGTGGAATCCGAGATAGTTGAACATGGCGACGAACGCCCCCGCGAGCAGGAAGCCATGCACGCAGGCCATCAGGAACCACGGCCGCACGAGCACCGAGCGGAACCGCTCGCCGAACTTCGTCTCGGGGAGTGGAACCGGAGTGGCGGGCCGCGGCACCAGCGCGATGAAGCACAGCGCGCTTCCGGCACACACCGCGGACACCACGAGCATTCCGAGCCGCCAGTCCGCCGCCTCCGCGATCGGACCCGCGATCGCTCTCCCGGCGAGCCCACCCAGCGTCGTTCCCGCGACATACGCGCCGGCGGCTCGTGGCGAGTGGGCTGCCCGTATCTCCTCCGCGAGATACGCCATCGCCACGGCCGGGATCGCTCCCAATGCGGCCCCCTCCATCGCCCGGCAGGCGAGAAGGATCTCGAACGTCGGCGCGAACGGCACCAGTGCTCCGAGCCCCGCGGCCGACGCGACCGAGATGGACATGGCCCGGACACGACCGATGCGGCCCGCGACATACGCCCAGGGCACGACGGACGCCCCCACCGCCACCGTCGCGACCGACACGACCAGCGCCGCCTTGGCCGGGTCGACGACGAAATCCATCGCGATCGGAGCCAGCAAGCTCTGTGGAGCATAGAGCTGGGCGAACGTCGCCACACCGGCGAAGAACAGCGCGGCGAGGGTCCGCAGAATGGCGTCGGTTCCCGCATCTTCCTGCGCCGTCCGGACCATTACGCATGAAGGTACCGAGCCGCCCGAGGCGTGTCGTCGTCCGGACGATAGGAGAATCCGAGCACAATTCGATCTGGGGCATCGGAAGCCCGCGCGCTGAACCTCCGAATACTGTGCCGGACATGCGAACGTCCTTCACCTCGGAGCCGGGGCCCCGACCATGACCCCTCTCTACGACCTCGAGCAGCCGGTTCTCGGCGAGGTGGCGCGGTTCCTCGACACGGTCCGCTCGGACGGGATGCCGCCGACCGTGATCCAACAGGGGGAACGACTGCTCCTGGACACCGCGGGATGCATGATCGCCGGCGCCGGAGCCAGCCCCTCCACGCCCATGATCGACACGTTCGCGTCCTGGGCCGGCCCCCCGGTCGCCGACGTGCTCGGCACGACGATCCGAACCTCGCCCAGCGATGCCGCATTCGTCAACGCGTACACGGCCGACGTCCTCGACTTCGAGGAGACCTTGATCTCCCACCCCAGTGCCGTGGTCCTCGCCGCAGGCCTCGCCGTCGCACAGGACGTCGGCGCCTCCGGTCACGACCTCGTCACGGCGGTGAGCGCCGGGTACGAGGTCGGATCTCGGCTGGGCGCCGCAATGGTGCCATCCCCCGCGAAGCGGCGCGAATCTGCGGCGGAGTTCTGGTGGAAGTCGGTTGCCGCGGCGATCACGTCGGGGATGTTGCTGGGCGTCGAAGGCGAACACTGGGCGGATGTCATCGGCTACGCCACATCCGCGAGCCCCGCGGCTCGTCGAGGCGGGTTCGAGTTCCGCCCGCTGTCGCATCTCAAGGCGAACTACTCCGGGCAGGCGCAGGTCGGCGTTCACGCGGCCTACCTGGCGGCCCGCGGTTTTCGCACGTACCGCGCGATGCTCGACGGCCACCGGACCTTCGCCGAGCTGCTCGGCTCAGACCGTTGGGACCCTGAGGTCCTGATCGACGGCCTCGGCGAGCGGTGGTACACCGAACGCATCGGGTTCAAGGCGTATCCGGCGTGTCTCTACTTGCACGCCCTGCTCGAATCGATCGACGTCGCCCGCGGCGAACAGGGCGTTCGGCCGGAGGACATCCGCTCCGTGACCGCGTTCGTACCCGCGCTCCTCCGAAACGAAATGGACGTCCGGCGACCGCGGCACATCATCGATGCGCAGTTCAGCGCCCCCTTTGCCGCCGCCGCGTTGCTCGTCGACCCCCGTCCCACCGCCTCATGGCTTTCCGACGATCGCCTCGGAGACCCCGAGACGCTCGCGATGACGGATCGCATTCAGCTCGAGGAGCGGCCGTCCTACACGGAGTTGCACCGCCGGGACGGGCGCGTCCGCGCCGGCGTGCGGATCGAGCTCGTGAGCGGGGCCGTGCTCACCGCCGATGTCGACACGATTCGCGGGAGTGCGGCGCGGCCGCTCTCCAACACCGAGCTGATCGAGAAGTTCGTGAGTTCGACGACGTCATGGCTCGGGCCGGCGCGCGCGCGTGCTGCCGCGGACAGCCTGCTGCGCTCCGCCGGTGCCGGACACGTCGAAGACCTCATGGAGGCGGTCCGCCGGACCTGAGCGTGACGCCGGCGCCGGCTCCGGCGTCCGCTCCGGCGTCGGCGTCGGCGTCGGCGTCGGCTCAGCCAACGCGGATGGCGAGGTTGCCGAAACGCTGCCCGTGCAGGAAATGCTCCTGCGCGTCCACAAGGCGCTCGAGCGGATACGTCGCCTCAAGCGCCGGCACGAAGCGCCCTTCCGCCGCAAGATCCACGACGGCCCGAAGGTCCTCCCCCGTGAAGAGCGAGGTCCCGAGGAGGGAGAGATGCCCGAGGTAGACCGTGCGAATGTCCATGGTGAAGCTGCTGCCGCCGCTCGCGCCCGACACGACGTAGGTCCCCCCGCGCCGCAGTGCCGCGAGGAGTCTCGGCACCTGGTCCCCGGACACGACATCGAGTGCGCCGTCGTACGCCAGATCGGTCCGCAGCTCATCAGCCGAGATCACCGTCGTCGCCCCGAGCGACACGAGCGCATCGGTGAGGTCGCGCCGTCGGGTGACCGCCGTCACATCGCAGCCGGCGATCGCGGCGAGCTGAACCAGAGCGGTGCCCACGCCGCCGGATGCCCCGGTGATCACGACCCGATCGCCCGTCTGGAATCCGCCGTGACGAAGCATCCGCATCGCGGTGCCGCCCGCGGTCGCGAGCGTCGCGGCTTCGGCCCACGAGAGATTCGTCGGCATCTCGATGACGTTGTCAGCCGGAACGACGACGTAGTCCGCAAACCCGCCGTCGCGATCACTCCCGAGGTATCTCGCGGTGGTCAATTCGCCCGGCCGTTCGCGGACGACGGGATCCACAATCACGGAACGCCCGGCAAGTTCCGCCGGCGCCCCTGCCCCGACGAGGTCGACGACGCCGACGGCGTCCGCGCCTTGGATGCGGGGGAACGCGAGCGCCGTTCGCCTCGGTCCCGCGGCCGCGGCGGGATCATCGCCGTGACCGTACGCGCCGATTCTCGTCCAGATGTCGGTGTTGTTCACCCCGCACGCAGCGACGCGGACACGCACCTCCCCAGCCCCGGGCGTCGGCTCAGGCCAGTCCGCATGCCACTCGAGCTGCTCCGGGCCGCCGAAGCCCGTGAGGACGACGGCTCTCATTCGCGGAAGAAGGTGAGCTCGTGCCGCATCTGCTCGGTCACGCCGGGCCACGGGTCCGTGACATCGCGACCACGACGCAACACCCGACGGATTCCACCCCCGCGCAGCAGACCGATGTCGGTGAGCGGATCCCCCTCGACGACGACGAGATCGGCGACCTTTCCGGGAGTGATCGTGCCCTGCTCGTCGTCGATGCCGAGGGCCTGCGCGGCGGTCGACGTCGCGGTTCGAAGCGCTTGTGCCGGCGACATCCCGGCCGCAACGTACAGCTCGAGTTCACGCGCGTGTTCGCCGAACGGGCAGATGGTGCCGGTCGAGTCGGTGCCCATGACGATCTGAACCCCGGCATCGACGGCCGCCCGGAAGCTCGCATGGTGCGCCTCCTTCGCCGCCTCGATCTTCTTCAGCCCCTCCGGCGACACGCTCCCGCGCTCACCTCGGTCGAGGACCCACTCGCTGATCGCGAGTGTGGGCACCAGGTACGTGCCACGCTCGAGCATCAGATCGATGCACTCGCGGTCGATGAACGAGCCGTGCTCGATCGTGTCGACCCCCGCACGAACCGCGCGGAGCACCCCCTCGACCGAGTGTGCGTGCGCCGCGACCCGCAGGTCGTAATCGTGTGCTTCCTCGACGAGGACGCGAAGCTCCTTCTGCGTGTAGTTCGGCCAGTGTGGCTTGTCTCCGCCCGACAGGTTTCCGCCACTCGCGGTCACTTTGATGAAATCGGCACCACGCTTGCGCTGCAGGCGCACCATCTTGCGCACCTCGTCGACGCCGTCGGCGGTGTCGAGCGGGTCCCGCGTGACGGTGGCCGGCCAGAACAGGTCCCCGCGACCGCCGGTCATCGACACCACCCAAGGCGCGACCAGCATTCTCGGCCCCACGAGCAGGCCCTCATCGATGAAGTCCCGCAGCTCGGGTTCGCCCACGTCACGATGGCCCATGACCCTGAGGGTCGTGAAGCCCGCGGCGAGCGCACGCATGGCATTGCGAACGCCGTGCAACAGCTTGGTGGGGTTCGTGGTGAGCGCGCGGTACTGCGCATTGTCCACGGGTCGAACGTGGGACGAGGCCGTCGTCAGGTGCACATGCGCGTCCGTGAGCCCGGGGATGACCGTGTGGCCACGGAGCTCGACCACGTCCACGCCATCCGTCCGGGGCTCGTTCGGTCGTCCTGCGCCGACCGCCACGATGCGGCCGTCACGGATGGAGACGAACCCGTCGTCGATCGGTGACTCGTCGACCCCGGTCCAGACGCGGGCGCCGACCAGGTCGATCGCAGAACCGCTCACGCCCCAGTCTCCGCCCGTCGCGCCGCGATCGAGCGCCCGCCGATCCCCCAGCTCTGCTGCGGGATTTCGTCGATGACGACCCACACCCCGTCGGGCCGGCGGTTGAGCACGTCGACGAAGACCTTCGTGATCCCTTCGATGAGCGCAGCCTTCTGCTCGTCGGTGTTGCCATCCTCGATCATCTGCACATGGACGTACGGCATTGCTGTTCCTTTCCTCGTCGCGCTTCGGCGCTCGGGCGCTCAGGCGCTCGGCCCCGCTGGGTCCCACTCACGTTCGGACGTGATCGTCGCGATCCGTCCGCCGCCGACATTGACGTACACCCCGAACTGGTCGGCGACGCGCTCGGTCAGGTAGCGGCGAAGCAGATTCGCGACCGAACGATCGGAGATCTCATCCCAGGGGATGTCATCGGCGGCGAACCAGTGCACCGCGCCGCCCCGTTCCGGTGCCCGGGTCAGTCGTGCCCGGTAGATCATGCATGTGAGGTGGTCATTGATGTCGATGAGCGAATAGAGGAAGTCGGGTTCGACTCCCTCCCCGATCAGCCGGCGCGCGGTGGTGGCGAGCGCCTCGGCGTTCGTCCGTCCCCCGGCCGGCCGCGCCATCGGCAGCGTGAACCCGGAGGCGGCATGCGGATCCGGAACCAGGGCGACCATGTCGTCGCAGTCGACGATGAAGCCGACGGTCGAGCCACGATGGCGCATCAAATCGCTCTCGTCCGTCACCTGCTCGGCGAGCCCGAAGAAGGTGCCGCGGTGGTACACGAGCGGCGGTCGGTCGTGCACCCGGGTCGCGACGACCTCGCCGATGAGGAGGGCGTGGTCGCCGATGTCGATGATCTGCTGAGGCCGGCACACGAGCCATGCCGCCGACCCCGCGATGACCGGACTCCCCAGCGGCTGGTCCTCGAGTTCGACGCCGTCGAACTTGTCCTCCGCAGGCCGCGCGAACTGCCGGGCGATGCCCGATTGGCCGACCGAGAGGATCGACACCGCGTACTCGTGCGCGGCGGCGAACGCCTCGAAGCTCGGTGTGTTGCGGGTGAGCGAGATCGAGACCAGTGGCGGATCGAGCGAGATCGAGTAGAACGAGCTCGCCGTCATCCCCCAGGCCTGCCCGCCCGCGTCTCGGGTCGTCACCACGGTGACCCCGGTTGCGAAGCTCGTATATGCTGCCCGCAGCCGTTGACGGTCGACCAGGGTGTCGGTGCTCATGCCACCGGCCCTTCCGGCGGGCCGGGCGGCCATGCCAGGGCGTCCTCGAGCACGTCGGTGGTGCCGGCCAACAGCGCCACATGGGCGAATGCGCCGTCCGGTCCCGCCCCGTGGTAGTGGACGGTGCCGGCGGGAATGCGCACGATGTCGCCCACGCGGACCACCCGGTCCGCACCGGGCGCCCCGACGTGACCCTCACCCTCCACCACGATGAGCACTTGCTCGGAGGAGTGCGTGTGGAGCTTGGTGTGTGCTCCCGCGGAGAATCGGACACAGAGGGCGCGAAGGTCGGATGCGCCCGGCATGGGCTCGAGCGGACTGGTCGCGACCTCGCCGACGAAGATGGCTGAAGCGGATGGGGCACCCGACTCCAGCGGTGCGAGATAGGCAATAGCGTCACGCGACAAGGCGACTCCTGACACGGTGCTCGAGCTCGGACGCGGCGAGCGTGAGCGGGATGGTGATGACCACGTAGACGATGACGACCAAGAAGGCGATCTGCAGGATGTCGCCGGTCAGCGCCATCTGCTCCCTCGCGACGTACAGCAGTTCGGGGGCGCCGACGGCGGCGGCGAGTGTCGCCATCTTGAGGAGGCCGACGAACGCGTTCACGACGGGCGGGATGGAGACGGGAACGGCCTGGGGCAGGACGACGAAACGGAACGTCTGCAGCCTGGACATGCCGAGCGATGACGCCGCGGCACGCTGACGGCCCGACACCGTGAGGATCGCCCCACGGAAGTACTCCGACAAGAACGCCCCCTCCGAGATCCCGAGCGCAATCACGGCCGCGGGGATCGCATCGAATCGAACGCCCACGTACGCGATGCCGAAGAAGACGATGTAGAGCAGGACCAGTTCTGGCGTTGCCCGCACCAGGGTCACCAGAAAGCCGAGCGCACGATCCACGGCCCGCACCTCGAGCTCACGGAGCGCGGCGATCAGCAAGCCGATGAGAATCGAGAGGATCCACGCGCCGATCGCGACCTGGAGCGTCGTTCCCAGCGCGGAGACGAACGGTGCGAAGTTCATACGAGCTTCCTCTCTTCCTCAGCGAGCTTGGCTTCGTCTTTGGCGTCGCTGTACTTCGACACGAGGCTCCGGTCGATGGCCGCGGACACCATGCCGAACCGCCGTTGCGTCCACTTCTCGAGCCACCGGCTGAAATAGATCAAGGGCAGGATGAGAACCGCGTAGAAGCCGCCGAGCAGCACGTAGACGTGCAACGGGTAGAAGCTGATCGAGACGGCCTGCGTGGCCGCGAGGCTGAGTTCACTGACCGTGATGAGCGACGCAAGCGCGCTCAGTTTGATGACCCCCACGACGATGTTCACGACCGCCGGGATCAGCGGCGGAATGATCTGCGGGATGATGACCAGCCGAAGGGTCTTCCCGTGACTCAGACCGAGGCTCGAGGCCGCCGCCCACTGCGTCGCCGGCACCCCGCGAATCGCGCCACGGAAGATCTCGGCCTGATACGAAGACATGCTCAACGTGAGGCAGATCACGGCGATCGCGAAGGCGTTGATCCCGAGCTGGGCCGCAATGGGCCCGAACCCGAAGTACATGAGGATCATCAGCGCGAGCACCGGGATGGCCCGGAAGAGCTCGATCCATGCGCGGGTGAACCCGCGCACCACAGCAAACTGGGAGACAGCGAGGATGGCGAGGACGGCGCCTACCAAGATCGTCAGTACGGAGCTGATCAGGCTGAGCTGCAGCGTCCCCACGAGCCCTTTGCCCATGAGTTCGAGCCATTCCTGCCATACCTGTGGTCCGGGCATTCGCCGTCCTCGTCTCTCTCGTTCGTCGACGCTGCGTTACTTGCCGCAGCCCTGCGCCGGCACGGTGAACTCGTGGAGCTGGAACTCCTCGGAGAAGCCAACTTCCTCGTTGATCTTCGTCCACTCACCGCTGTCCTCGAGACCCTGGAGGTACTCGTTCATCGCTTCAGCCAGCGCGGGGTTGCCACACGGGACGACGTTGTACGCGATGTTCGTGATCACCGTCGACGGCATGTCGAAGTCGCCGACCTCGAGCATGTGCGCGACGAGATCGTCGTTGTCCGCGAGCGGGGCGTTGTACATCTGCAACGCGCTGTTGACGTAGGCGTCGATCTGCCCGTTGACCAGCGCGGTGCCCGCCTCGGCTGCCGACTGGAACAGCACGGCACCGTCGCCGAGCGCTTCCGTGAGGTACGGCGCCCAGACCTGCCCGACGACCGCACCCACGCGAGCGCCTTCCAGGCTCTCGGGACCCGTGTAGTCGAAGTCCTTGTGAGTGATCGCCGCAGCAGGAAGCTGGAAGATCGACGACGTGTAGTACACCGTCGTGGCCCGCTCGTCCGTGTGATAGATGAACGGCGTGACGTCAGCGCGGCCCTGCTGCGTCGCGGCGAGGGCGCCGGTGAAGTCGGTCTCGAACGCTTCGACTTCGAGTCCGTGGTGCTCGGCGAATCCGTTCAGCAGCACGCCGAGCAAGCCGGAGAGCTTGCCGCTGTCCTGGATGATGGCGGGCGGGCTGGAGCCGTATGGCGCAACGGTCAGCTTGCCCGGCGTCACCGTCTCGAACGCCGGCTCAGCCGCCTCCGAGCTCTCGGGTGCCGACTCTGCGGACGACGAGCAGGCCGCAAGGCCGATGAGCGAGGCGACGGCTGCCGCCGCGAGACCAAACCTCACGCCTCGCGTGAGACGAGATCGAACGTGCATAGAGTGCTCCTCAGGGTGTTGGGGGTGGGTGGGACGACCTGCTTGATCTAGTAGACGTGCGAGACCTCATCGAGGAATTCCATGAGCCCTCGGATGCCGTTCTCCCGGCCGATGCCGGACCAGCCGATGCCGCCGAACGGCGTGCTCACGGAGGATGGCGATGGGCTGTTGACCGCCACCAGGCCCGACCTGATGCCGGCGAGCAGACGTTCGACCTCCGCGGCACGGTCGGCGAAGACGTATGCCGAGAGCCCGTACGGTGTGGCGTTCGCCTGGCTGATGGCGTCGTCCAGGTCATCGAAGACGATGACCGGCAGCACCGGGCCGAACAACTCCTGCTGGCAGATCTCCGAATCGGTTTCCGTGTCGGTGACCAGGGTGGGGCGCACGAAGTTGCCGTCCTGAGGCACCGGTGTGCCATGCACCGTGACGGTGGCTCCGGCACGCGCTGCCCGGTCCACGATCCCCTCGAGCCGTGCCACCGATTCGGGGGTGATCACGGGCCCGAGATCCGTCGAGGCCTCCTGGGGCCAGCCCACCGTCAGCGCGTCCATCCGCGTGCGAAGCGCCTCGACGAGCTCCGGGGCGATCTCCCGGGCGACATAGAGCCGGTTGATCGTCGTGCAGACCTGTCCGTTCGAGCCGAACTTCGCCCGCATCACCGCGTCGGCGACCGTCTCGACATCCGCTGACGCCGCGACGATCGCCGCGCCATTGCCGCCGAGTTCGAACGAGGTGCGCAGGAGCTGATCGGCGGCCTGCCGCATGAGCTGCTTCCCGACCTCGGTGGATCCCGTGAACGACAGCTTCCGGACCAATCCCGATGAGAGGAGTGCCCCGACCACGCCCTCAGAATCCGAGGTGGGCAGGACCGACACCACGCCGGCGGGAAGCCCGATCCGCGTCGTCGCCTCCGCGACGATCATCGCGGCAAGCGGCGCCCGGTCGGATGGCTTCCAGAGCACCGTGCACCCCGCGAGGAGCGCGGTCGCGAGCTTCCGCACGCCGAGGTTCAGGGGGAAGTTCCACGGCGTCATGAGCAGCGCCGTGCCGACGGGCCGGAGCACGGTGACCACTCGCTTGCCGGTCAGGTAGTCGGTCCGTGCTGGCGCACCCAGTTCTGCAATGGAGCCGAGCAGCGTGTCCAGGACGCGCAGGCACAGCTCGACCTCCGCGCGGGCGTTGGCGATCGTCTTCCCGGAGTCCAGGACGATCGCCTCGGCGAGCGTCTCTCGGGTGTTCTCGAGCTCCACGGCCAGGGCACGGACGTACGCGGCGCGGTGGAGCGCCGGCGTCGAACCCCAGCTTGCCTGCGCCGCGGCCGCGAGCTCCGCCGCCGCGAGCGCGTCGGACGCCGTGACATCTCCGCTGGAGATGCGTGTCCCCCCGAGCGCGGGCGGAGCGTAGCTGGAGGTCTGCGCGGCGTCGAGGAGCTCCCCGCCGCGCAGCCAGCACGCTCCCACCCGCGCATGCGCGGCGAGTGCCGCTTCGAGCGGCACCGTCGGCACCGTCATCAGACCGGGACCGCGCTCGTGCGCTTCGCGATGATCGGCGCGAGTCGCTCGAGCGACCCGACGACCTTGTCCAGCGGGCTGCCGAAGTTGATCCCGAGGTTGAGGATGTCGAGACCCATCTGCTCATACCCGTCGATCTTGGCGATGATGTGGTCCTCGGTCCCGATCATGACGCGTTCACGCAGTTCGTCACGGTCGGGCTCGTTCTGCTGTACGACGGGCTCGATGATGCCACGCGGGTTCTTCGTGTGGGAGAAGTCGTGGAGCTGCTGGTGCACACGCCAGTTGTCGAGCAGGTCGTCGAGGCGTGCCTCGGCGTCGGCTTCGTCCTCCGCCAGGTACGCGTAACGGCTCACCGCGAGCTGCACGTCGTGGCCGCCCTGCGCCTTGCCCGACTGGAAGGCGTCGACCACCGACTGCACGTGCTGATCGTCCCAGATGAAGCTCTGGTGCAGGACGTGATAGCCCCGACGCGCGGCATCCTCGATGGCCGGGAGTGTCTGCGCCGCGACCCAGATGGGCGGATGGGGCAACTGAGCCGGCCGAGGCCACACGTAGACATCGTCGAAGTTGACGAATTCGCCATGGAAACTCGACTCGGATTCCGAGTTCAGGAACAGCTCGCGCACGGCGTCGAGCGTTTCGATGAAGCGGCCGCGGCTCTCCTCGAAGGGAATCCCGAACTTCGAGAACTCATAGCCGTACGCGCCACGCCCGACGCCGAGCTCGAGTCGGCCACCGGTTGCGTTGTCCGCCTGGGCGATCTCGCCGGCGATCTGCACGGCGTTGTGGTACGGAAGCACCACGACCGCGGCGCCGACGCGAGCCTTGACGTGCTGGGCGATCTGCACGCACGAGATCAGCGCGGAGGGCGACTGCCCGAGCGCGATCATGTGGTGTTCCTGGAACCAGATCCGGCTGACGCCTGCACGATCGGCAGCCTTCGACATCTCCAGGATCCGCTCGTACAGCGGAACGGTCTCGTTGAATCTCTTGTGCGCCTCGCCGTAGACGATCGGTGTCCCGAACTCCATCGCTCTGCTCCTCTTCCGTCAGGTGATGTGGTCCACGCTAAGTTCGCCGTGGGTGCCGTTCATCGTGGGAACCCGAGGAGATGACACCGTCGTCCTCCTACGGTTCGATGTACGAATCAGCGTCAGCCCCCCTGACGCAATCGCTCCAGCCGGATCGCCAACGAGACCTCGAACCGGATCTCCTCGTCGGTGAGGTCGCGGTCCAGCAGTGCGGAGATGCGTTGGAGTCGATATCTGAGCGTGCTCACGTGGATGTGCAGGCGACGGGCGGCCTCCTGGAAGCGCCCGCCCGCGTTCGTGAACACCTCGGCGGTGAGAAACAGATCCCCGTTACTCTCCCGGTCCGCTTCGATCAGCGCGCCGACCGAGGAATGGATGAACTCGAGGATGTCCTCGCCCTGCAGCGCCGGGAGCAGCACCCGGTACGCGCCGAAGTCACGCGAGCTCACCAGGCCCCGCCGCCCGAGTTTCGAAGCGAGGTCGAGGGTTTGTTTCGCGCGTCGCCATTCGGCCGGAACCTGGAGCAAGTCGAGCGGCTCCGGGCTGCAGGTCACCAGCAGCGTCGGTTGCCCGGCGTCGCCGATCCTCCCGAGCGCCGAGACGAAGACCTCGAGATCGGCTTCCCTCGACCGCTGGGCGGGAAGGACGATGACGTACTTTCCCTTGATGTGCTGCATGACGGCACCGGGCCACCGCTGGAGATGCACGCCGAGCGTGGTCGCGAGCCAGTTCATTCGGTCGCTCCGATCCACCTCGTCCTGCCGCTGGGCGACGACGAGGTAGCACGGTTCGCCGACGTTGAGTCCGGCGAAGGCCGCGCGAGCGGTGAACTCGTACCGGTCGTCGACGGTGCCCTTGAGCATCTGCTGGATCACATCGCGCTGCAGCATCGTCTGGGACTCGAACGCGAGGCGCTCGCGGAGCAACACCATCGCCGTCGCCGTCCCGGCCGAGTTGTGCCGAGCGGAGTCGTTGTCGGCACCCCAACCGACCGAGATCACCGTCGACGTCCAGCGATCGTCGTGCCCGAATCGGGTCGCGAGCCCGCGCAGCGAGAGATGCTCACCGATGCCGATGTCCACCACCGCTGGCCGACGAACGGAGTCAGCGGCTTGGTGCGCACGCTCGAAGAGCGCGGCCCGGTTCTCGAGCACCCGCGCCTCCCACGCCGCCTGGTCGAGACCCAGGTCGGGAGGAACGCGTCCCGCGGAGAACAGATGACCGTGACTATCGAACACGATGAGCGTCCGGGCGGTCGCGGTCTCGATCTCGCCGAGCACCTCACGCGACGGGGCGCCCGAGGAGATCGCGTCCATCGTGGAGGAGAGGAGCGCCGCGGTCTCGGACGCCCTCGCCGCGACGTGACGCGCGTCCGACAGGAGACCTGCGTTCGTCGCCGCGAGTGAGGCGAGCGAGGCCACCGCTTTCAGAAAGGGAATCTGGGTCGGATCCTCCAGCAGCGCTTGTCGCGATTGGACACACAACACCATCGCCCGCCCGTGGGGGTCGGCCGAGCTCAACGGCACGTTGGCCGTCGAGATCACGCCCCGAGGGATCGCGGATTCCTGCAGCGACGGGTAGTCGGTGGCAGATCTCACATCGGCGAACGCGATCACCTCGTTCCGGCGAAGCGCGTCAAGTGCCGGATTCCCATCGAAGGGCCAGCGTTGTTGCGGCGAGCGCGGCGTGTACTCCATGCGGTCTCGACGTGCGACGATCTCGCCGAATCCGCCATCGGTGTCCATCGCGTAGATCCATACGAGCTGCCACATCGTGTGGTCGCTGATGGCGTCGACGATGGCCTGGAGGACGTCGCGCAAGTCCATTCCGGACGTCAAGCTCAGCGAGATCCGCCGGAGGCTCTCGACGAACTCCGCTGATTGGTCACTCCGCACACCGGACTCCGGACCGTCGGCCTGGCCGACGACGGACGCCCGCTCGTTACGCGGCATTGCTCCCTGGCATGTGCAGGACCGCATCGAGGAACTTGCGCGTCCGGGGATGCGTCGAGGAGACCAGGACGTCCTCCGGCGACCCGGACTCGACCTCACAGCCCGCGTCCATCACGACGACCCGGTCGGCGACCTGGCGTGCGAAGCCCATCTCGTGCGTCACGATCACCATCGTGAGTCCGCGCTCGGCGAGCGAGGTCATGAGATTCAGGACCTCGCCGACCATCTCCGGATCCAGCGCGGAGGTCGGCTCGTCGAAGAGGACGACCTCCGGATCCATGGCGAGCGCGCGAGCGATCGCGATGCGCTGCTGCTGTCCGCCGGAAAGGGTGCGGGGGTGCGCGTCGAGGAAGTCGCCGAGACCGACACTCGCGATGAGGTCGGCGGCGCGCTCGTTCGCTTCCTTCGTGGGCACCCCGAGGACGCGGCGCGGTCCGAGCGCGACATTCTCGAGCGCCGTCAGGTGGGGGAACAGGTCGAACTGTTGGAAGACCATGGTCAACTTGGCGCGGAACTCGTTCCGACGCGCGGCGGAAAGGTGGGTGTTCGGCACACCCGGGACGTTCTTCGCGTAGATCGTCTCGCCCGCGAACGCGATCGAGCCCGCCGACGGCTCCTCGAGGAGGTTGGCGCACCGAAGGAACGTGGACTTCCCCGAGCCGCTCGGTCCGATGATGCAGATGCGCTCACCTCGCATGACATCGAGCGTCATATCGGTCACCACTTGCTTCTGCCCGAACTGCTTGCAGATTCCGCGCATGGACAGGAGTGGTGCGGCGCCGTGCACGCCAGGGTCTGCGGACATTGCTCCTCCATGAGGTGTCGTGGCTGTCCTTCGAACGGGACGCGTTCTCAGAACTGTAGGACGTATCGCGTCATGTGCTTCTCCTATGACGACGACAACATCCGCGGCGGAATCACCTACGGTTCGTATGAGAGCTGTTCGGGTCGGTACTCCGGGCCCGATTCGCACGGTGCGTGCTGCGCACGCATCGTCGCCGCCTGGGGCACAGCCGAACTGCCGGTCACCGAGCGCATTCGCTCAGCCCAGCAACGTGAAACGCCCGCTCTGCTGATCCAGCGAGCGGGCGTTCGGCGGGCGATGCATCGGCGGTCAGCTGGCCCGCTCGGTCGCGGCCCCCTGCTCGGCCCGCAGGTGCGCGAGCGCGGTGATCGCGGCCCGGCGGATGTGCGCCGCGCAGAGCTTGGACGCCCGGTCGGCGTCGCGCTTCGCGATGGCATCGACGATGTCGCGCAGCTCCTGCACGACCTCCACGGGCCGACCCTGCTCCGACATGGACGTGGCACGAAGCACCTGGACCCGCGCCTGGATGGTCTCGAGGAGCTGCTGGAGCGCGTCGCTCCGCGCCCCCTCGATGAGCACGGCGTAGAACCCGTCCTTCGCCTGGAGCACCTCGGAGATCGAGGAGGTCGCGCTCGTCACAGCCTCGAGATCATCGACGCTCGCGCCGAGCCGCGCGATCTGGTCGTCGGTCGCACGCTCCACGAACCGCTGCACGACGAGCGACTCGAGCGACGCCCGGACCTCGTAGAGGTCGACGGCGTCGTCGAGCGACGGAGCGGTCACGATCGCGCCCTTCTGCGGCACGACCGTGACCAGTCCCTCGGTCGACAGCTCCCTGATCGCCTCGCGGATGGTGGTTCGCGAGACGCCGAGCCGCTCGATGAGCTCTCGCTCGACCAGCCGCTGACCGGGCTGCAGGGTGAAGTCGAGAATGGCCTGGCGCAGCAACGACGTCACCCGCTCACGGAGCGGCGCGGCCACGCGGCCGAGTGGCTCGGCGGCGAGCGAGTCGGTCAGTGAGTTGGTCATGGTCGGAAGTTCTCCCTCGTGTTGCGCCGCGTCGGCCCGCCCGTAAGCTACTACAGCCGCGCATAGAAAGTGTGCTAGCTCGCTCCGTTTTTTGGCTCGGGCGCGGCGTGCGCACCCGCGTCGCCCGGCCCGGACTCAGCGACCCAGCGAGCGACCTCGGTGTGGTCGGCGCCCGCAGGCAGGTGTTCGGCTGCCTCAGCCCAGAGCTGGGTCGCGAGCTCGCTCAGGGTCGTGCGCGTGCCCGTGGACTCGGCGAGCCCGAGCGCGATCCGCACGTCCTTCAGCATGAGCCCCAGGGCGAAGCCCGAGTTGTACGTCCCGGGGAGCACGAAGTTCGGCCACTTGTTCTCGGTCGACCCGCTGCGACCGCTCGACCCGTTGAAGACCTCGAGCATCACGGCCGGATCGAGGCCGAACGCCGCGCCGGCCTCCATCGCCTCGGAAGTCGCCCAGAGATGGGTCGCGGAGAGCAGGTTGTTGAGCGCCTTGATCGCGTGCCCGGAACCCACAGGGCCGCACCGAAGCGGCTTGCCGAGCGCCGCGAGCGCGGGCCAGGCCTCGTCCACGGCGGCGTCCTCGCCACCCACCATGATCGTCAGCGTGCCGTTGACCGCACCCTTCACGCCACCCGAGACAGGCGCGTCGACGAGCCGCAGACCGGAACCGGCCAGCGACTCGGCGAGCTCACGCGTCGCGCGCGGTTCGGACGAGCTCATGTCGACGATGACACTCGCCGGCGTGACCGCCTTCGCCGCCGTCAGGTCGGCCACGACCGACGACACGATCGCCGAGTTCGGCAGCATCAGGATGACCAGGTCCGCTCCAGCGGCCGCCTCGGCCGCCGAGGCGTGACCCTTCGCTCCGATGCCCTCGAGCCGCGCGAGCGCGTCGGGCGAGACGTCGAAGCCGTTGACCGTGAAGCCCGCGTCGACGAGCCGGGTCACCATCGGGAACCCCATGTTCCCGAGGCCGACGAACGCGACCGTCCCGGGCCGGCGACCGGCGGCCGCCGGCGAGCCGGCGCCCTGCTCAGACATTGGATGCCTCGGCCGCGCGCATCTCCTTGACGACCTTCTCGGCCACTCGGAACGATTCCAGCGCAGCGGGGACGCCGACGTAGATCGCGGTCTGCATGAGCGTCGCCTGGATCTCGCTCTCGCTGACGCCGTTCCGGATCGCGCCGCGAACGTGGACTCCCAGCTCGTGTGAGCGGTTGAGCGCCGTCAGCATGGCCAGGTTCAGCAGGCTGCGCGTGCGCGGGGGCAGCGTGTCATCGGTCCAGATCTCGCCCCAGCAGTACTCGGTGACGAGCTCCTGGATCGGCCGCCCGAACTCCGTCACATTGCCGAGACTGCGGTCGACGTGCTCGGTACCGAGGACCTGTCGCCGCATCGCGAGACCAGCATCGTACGTCTCGCCGTGGGTGGTGCCGTGGTCGGTCATCGTTCTTCCGTTTCGTTCAGGCTGGGGTCGTAGTCGTGGTCGGCGACCGCCTCGTCCCAGTTCGTCGGGCCGAGCGAGATCGCGGTGTGGGTCATGAACGAGTCCGGCGCCGCCCCGTGCCAGTGGCGCTCGCCCGGCGGCACCCAGACCGTGTCGCCAGCGCCGATCGAGACGGGCGGCTGCCCCTCCGACTGCACGATGCCGCGGCCGGCGACGACCTCGAGGATCTGGCCATCGGTGTGGCTGTGCCAGAAGGTGCGCGCCCCCGGGTTGAACGTGACCGTGTTGATGGTGACGCCGTCGGTCTGTGGCATCGTCAGGTAGTTGAACACCTGGCCCGTGAACTGTGACCCCGTCTTCCCTGCCGTGCCCGATCGCTCGGCCGCTCTGACCAGTCTCATGCCTGCTCCTCCGATCCGTGTACGCGGATGCCGCCGGAAAGGTCGCCGATGACGTCGACGACCGTGTTGCTGATCTCGCCGGCGCGCCCTGTGGCGATGCCGGCGCCGAAGCTCGCGAGCGGGCCCGAGGCGTGCAGACCGGCGACGCCGAGGCCGGCGATCAGCTCGGTGTAGAGCAGGACGTCTTTCATCATGAGCGAGTTCGTGAGCCCGCCCTTCAGGTAGTCGCCGTGCACGATCTTCGGGAACCGGTTGAGGGTGGCGAAGTTCACGCCCGAGCTCGTGTTGAGCACGCCGAGGAGCGCGTCCATGTCGAGCCCCGCGCGACGCCCGGCCACCATGACCTCTGACGTGGCCGAGAGGGCGACCGCGTTCAGGAAGTTGTTGAGCAGCTTCGTCGTGTGCCCGGCGCCCGAGGCGCCCATGAAGAAGAGGTTCGTGGCGAAGTGCTCCATCGCTGGGCGGACCCGGTCGAGCGCGGCCTCGTCGCCACCGATCATGAGCGTGAGCTCGCCGCGTTCGGCGGCGGCGGCGCCGCCCGAGATGCCGGCGTCGAGGTAGTCGGCGCCCTTCTCGGCGAGCGCGGCCGCGATCTTCCGCGTGGACTCGGGCGCCGCCGTGCTGAGGTCCACGATCGTCTGACCGGCGCGCGCGTGCGCGAGCAGCCCATCCTCGCCGTAGACGACCGCCTCGACGATTTTGCTGTCAGGCAGCGAGAGGAACACGATGTCGGCGCGGTCCGCGACGTCGCCCGCCGAGATCGCGGGTGTCGCGCCCGCGCCCGCGATGTTCGGGGTGTGGGCGTCGAAGCCGATGACCTCGATGCCCTTGCCCGTGATGCACCGGGTCATGCGGCCGCCCATGTTGCCGAGCCCGATGAAGCCGATCGTCTGCGTCATTGCGACGCTCCCTTCCAGTTGTCGCCGTACATGGCGGCGTCGACCCGGTCGGTGTCCCACGCCCCGGCACCGCCCGACGGGCGAACGGTGTTGATGATGCTCGCGCCGCCGTCGGCGGACACGACCTGGCCGGTGACGTAGGCCGCGTCGTCCGAGAGCAGGAACGCCGCCGTGCCGGCGATCTCGTCGGCCGAACCGGCCCGGCGAAGCGGCGTGGTGGACGCCCGCTGCACCATGTCGTTCTTGCCACCGGCCGTGCCGGCCGCCGCGGCGAACAGCTCCGTGGGCACGATGCCGGGGGCCACGCCGTTGACGCGGACACCGATCGGCCCGCCGTACACGGCCGCGCCGTGGATGAGGCCGACGACGGCGTGCTTCGAGGTCTGGTACGGCAGCAGGTCGGCGCTGCCGGTGAGGCTCGCGATCGACGCGGTCACCACGATCGCGCCTGTGCTCTGCTGCTCGCGGTACCGCCGGAAGGCGGCCCGGAGCCCGAGGAACTGGCCACGGACGTTGACGCCCATGACGCGCTCGAACTCCTCGACCGGAAGGTCGGGGAGCGCCGCGAAGCTCCCGAAGATGCCCGCATTCAGGTGGTGCAGGTCGATGCGGCCGAACTCGCGAACCGCCGCCTCGACGTAGGCGTCGACACCGGTCTCGGTGGAGATGTCGGCCTGGACCGCGATCGAAGCGCCCGGCAGGTCACGCGAGACCTGCTCGGCCGCGTCGCCGTTGATGTCGACCACGACCACCGCGGCGCCGTCCCGCGACAGGCGCTGGGCGCTCGCGCGCCCCAGCCCGCCTCCGGCACCGGTCACCACGGCGACCTTGCCGCCGAATCGTCCGTCGGTCATGCGTGTGCTTCCTTTCGTTCCGCCGGCTCACCCGGCGCTGCCGGCTCCGCGGCCGGCGCGCCGATCGTGGCGGCGAATCCGTGCAGCTCGCCGGTCACGGGCGTGAACCGGTCGAGGGTCGAGGGGTCGTGGCCCGACACGACGTGGGCGACCGCGCCCGATGACTCCAGGTCGCGGATCAGGGCGAAGCTGTCGTACATCTCCACAAGGTCGGCGACCGAGGTGAACACCATGTCGCGCTGGTACTCCTCGTAGTAGTGGACGGCGTCCGACGCGAGCAGCACGGGCCCCTCGGCGGTCTCGACGAAGACGACGCACTGACCGGGCGTGTGCCCGCCGATCTCGACGAGCTTGATGCCCGGCGCCACGACGTGCTCGCCCTCGATGAACGTCACGGCGCCGCGCGCCGCGGCATCCCGCAGGTAGTCGAGCTCGTCCGTCTCGACCGAGTGCGAGAACAGCGGCTTGTCGGCGTGCGGGCCGGTCCAGAAGTCGAACTCGCGGCGCGACATGATGATCTCGGCGTCCGGGAAGAGGCTCAGGTTGCCGATGTGGTCGTAGTGGCCGTGGGTGACGATGATGCGCGACACGTCTCCGGGCGCCGCGCCGGCGAGCCGGAACGCCTCCGCGGGTTCGATGAGCACCTCGCGGCCGCGGGCCTCGCCCGCGGCGCGTGAGAACCCCGTGTCGACGAGGATCGTCTCCTCCGGGGTGCGCAGCACCCAGAAGAAGTAGTCCATGCCGATCTGGCCCTCGTCCTCCCCATACACGTGGTAGTTGAGGTAGACGTCACTGCGCACGGTCGTCCGCGTGCCGTACTTGACGATGGTGACCGACGTCCCCCGCGTCTCAGCCACGGCGGGCCGCCCAGATCTTGTCGGCCGCGCGCAGCGCGAGCGCCTGGATCGTGTGCGTGGGGTTCACGGCGCCACCGGTCGAGAAGCTCGAGCCGTCGACCACATACAGGTTCGGCACGTCGTGCGCGCGGTGATCGGCGTTCACGACCGAGTCGGCGGGGTCGGCGCCCATGCGAGCCGTCCCGAGAAGGTGCCAGCCGAGGATCGAGTCGAAGCCGAGGGTCCGGACCGAGGAGGCCCCGGCGGCGTAGTTCAGCTCGGTCGCGCGCCGGACACCGTCGGCGCCCAGTCGCTTCGAGTTCTCGCTCAGCGTGTAATGGGTCGTGACCCCGGGCAGCCCGAACTCGTCGAGGTTGACCTCGTCGAGCTCGACCCGGTTGTGCTCCTCGGGCGCGTCGTCACCGCACACCCAGACCGTGGCCTCGTGATTGAGGTGGTGCTCGAGCGCATCGTGGTGGTCGTCGCCCCACGGTGCGACCTGCAACGCGGTGTTCAGCGGCGAGTAGCCGCGCATCGCGACCATCGTGAAGCCGCGGACGTAGTCGTTGTCGGGGTTCGTCTCGTAGAAGTGCCGCGACGACACCGTGCCGCCCCACGCGCCGTGGTCGGCGTCGGTCGGCTCGTCGAAGCGCCCGATGACCATGGTCTGCACGTGCGGCATGAAGTTCTTGCCGACCTGGCCGCTGCCGTTGGCGAGTCCGTCCGGGAAGCGGTTGGACTTCGACATGAGCAGGAGCCGGGGCGTGCCGATCCCGTTGCCGCAGATGACGACGACGGAGGCCTTCGCGTGACGGAGTCGACCGTCGGCGTCGTAGTACAGCGCGCCCGTGGCCTCGCCCTTGTCGTTGACCGTGACCTCGCGCACCCGGGCGTGGGTGCGCAACCGCGCACCGGCCTCGAGGGCCTGCGGCCAGTAGGTGTTCGAGGGCAGCGCGAGCGACCCGCTCGGGCAGCCGAACGCGCAAAATCCGCGGTTCACACAGGCCGTGCGGCCGTCGGCGTCCTCGGACAGCAGCGCCTGCGACTGCGCCCAGTAGTACCAGCCGAGCTTGTCGTAGCCGTCGATCCAGCGGTTCCCCTGCCGGCCGATCGGAATGGGCGGGTGCGGCACGGAGGGCCGGCCCGGCTGGACCGGGTCGCCACCGAGCCCCGACACGCCCATCATCTTCTCGTTGAGCTCGTAGTACGGGATCAGGTCCTCGTAGCGGATCGGCCAGTCCACGCCGAAGTCGTCGAGCGTCTTGGCGCGGAAGTCCGAGGGCTGGAAGCGCCAGAAGTGGCCGCCGTACCCGATCGCGCTGCCGCCGACGGCGGAGTACATGTAGACGTCGACCGGGTTCTCACCCAGGTTGGTGACGGGGTAGTCGACCGGCAGGGCGCGCTTCCCGGGGCTCGCGTTCCAGTAGTGCCGGCCGCGCACCTCCCAGTCGGCGTGGTTCTTCGGAATGTCCTGGTCTGCGACCCAGTCCCCCTGCTCGAGGCAGAGCACGTCCAGCCCGCGGCGGGCGAGGCTCCACACGACGGCGGCACCCGCGGCGCCGGCGCCGATGACGAGGACGTCGGCGGTGTCCGACTGCTGGTCGATCATGCGTCAACACTCCTGAAGTGATCGGGTCGGGTACTCATCTCCTGCAGTCGTTCCACCGGGAACGGCCGCATGGGCTTGCCGACCACGGTGTTGCGGACGTCGAAGCCGGTGCGCTCCTTGACGATCGCCTGGACCTTCGGCGAGCGGTAGTAGGCCTCGTAGGTGAGTTCGAGCACCATCGTGAACGCCTCGGGTGCGAGGGCCGACTCGGCCTCGTGCAGCAGGGCGGTCTGCTGCTCGGTCGTGGCCGATGCGAACGGCACGCCGTGCGTGGAGACGGCCGCGGCGTCGACGGCGTCGATGCCCTTCAGCAGCACGGGGCGGAGGGTCGGGGCCTTGGTGACGATCGCGTCGATGTAGGCGACGGTGTCGAGTTCGGCGGCTGACGGCCAGCCTTCGCGCTTGGGGATGAGGCGCGCGACCCAGGCGGAGAGCGTCTCGATCCGTGCGGCGTCGAGGACGGTGATCGGGCCGGTCTCATCGAGGTCGACGAAGGTGCGGCCCATGAGCGGGGCGTAGGGGTTCGCGGCGGCGACGCCGCCGCGCTGGTCGAAAGCCATGGATCAGCACCCCCCGGCGGTGAGGTCGGTCGGCTGAGCGTCAGACATCAGCGTCTTCCTTTCATTGGGCTGCCGCGTGAGCGGTGGTGGAACGGATGCCCCTGAGGGCCGCGTGCGGCGGCGGAAGGGACGAGGCGTGGTCAGGCGACGCCGCCCGGTTCGGGCGTCGGGCGGTAGATGGGGCCCCGCGCGCGGACCGACGCGACCAGCGTGTCGAGGTCCTCGTCGAAGCGGATCGGGATCACCGATCGTTGTCGGTACCCGACGCGGCGCGCCACCTCGGGGTTGAGGAAGTACGCGGCGGTGACGGCGTCGGCGAGCGAGCGCAGGCGCGTGAGCTGCAGGGCTGCGAGTTCGGCAAAGCTCTCGGGGAGCGTCTCCGGGAGCTCGGCGAGTCCGGCGGCGACCGCGTCGGCCAGGTCGGGGCGCACCCCGAAGACGCGGTCGATGTACTCGCCCTGCACGTCGGCGTCGGACGCGCTCGGCATGCCGGACGCGCGGGGGATGAACAGGTCGGCGACCTGAGCGAGTCGGGCGCGCTGGAGGTCGGTGAGGGCGCTCACGAGGCCACCGCCTGTCCGGCGCGCTCGGCGACAGCGTGCTCGGCCGCGCGGAGTGAGAACGCCGCGATCGTCGGTGTCGGGTTCATGCCGGATGACGTGGGCCAGGTACTGCCGTCGACGATGATGAGGTTGGGCACGTCGTGTGCGCGACCCCACTGGTCGACGACCGAGGTTTCGGGGTCGTCGCCCATGGTCGCGGTACCGAGAATGTGCCAGCCCGTCTCGCGGATGAGCGGCGCCACGATCGTCTCCTTGGCTCCGGCCGCCTGCAGCGACTCCTGGGCCCGCTCGACGTTGAACGCGAGCAGGTCGGTCGTGTTCTTCGACATCCGGTAGATCATCTTCACGCCCGGCGTGCCGGCCCGGTCGGTCGTCGAGTGGTCGATCTCGACGCGGTTGTGCTCTTCGGGCAGGTCTTCGGCCACGATGCCCCACGCGAGCGAGCGGCCGAGCCGGTCCTTCACGGTGTCGTGGAACTGCTCACCCCAGATCGGCTTGCCGCCCCACGGGAAGGCCGCGGCCATCGACTGCGGGCCGCCCGTCGGGGTGACGTTCCACTTCGCGCCCCGCACGAAGCCGCGGCTCTTGTCGGTCTCGTAGAACTCGAGCGAGTAGATCGGCTGGCCCCAGACGCCCTTCCACGGTTCGAGCGTCTCGTCGAAGACGCCGACGACCGTGGCGAACGGGTGCATCATGAGCCGCTTGCCGACCATCCCTGAGGAGTTCGCGAGCCCGTGCTGGAAGCGCTTGCTCGTCGACAGCTGCAGCAGCCGCGGGGTGCCGAGGCCGTTCGCCGCGAGCACGACGAGGTCGGCCTCCTGTCGGCGGGTGACGCCGTCGCGGTCGACGTAGACGACGCCCGTGGCGAGTCCTGCGGCGTTCGTCTCGATCTCCTGGGCGACCGCGTTCGTGATGAGCTTCACGCCCATCTTCAGCAGGTCGGGCCAGTGCGTCACATCGGGCGAGCCCTTCGACTTGTTGATGCATCCCCACATGCAGGCCCCGCGCTGCACGCACGCGCCCTGATTGCGGTAGTCCTCGGTGGCGATCGCGTTGCTGCCCGGCCACCAGTGCCAGCCGAGCTGGTCATGGGCGGCGGCCATCATGCGCCCGGCCTTGCCGATCGGTGCGCCCTTCATCGGGTAGGACGTGATGTCGGGGAACGCGGGGTCGCCGGGGAATCCGGAGACGCCGAAGTCGCGCTCGATCTGCTCGTAGTAGGGGCTGAGGTCCTCGTAGCTGAGGGGCCAGTCGTCGGCGACGCCGTCGAGCGTGCGCACGCGGAAGTCGGAGGGCATGAGCCGCATCCAGATGCCGGCGTACATGACGCTGCTGCCGCCGACGCCGTTCCAGATCAGCGGTTCGACGTCGGATTGGGTCGTGTCAATCGGGAAATCACTCGGCGCCTGACGTACCGAGGGCTGCGGGTTCCACTGCTTGCCGGCGCTGAGCTCGAGGTACTCGTCCGCCACGTGGGAGGTGGAGTAGTCGGGCCAGTCACCCTGTTCGATGCACACGACCTGATAGCCGGCCTCAGCGAAGCGCTTGGCGGCCACAGCTCCCGCAGGGCCGGCGCCGACGATGACGACGTCCGCCTTGGTGCGCGTGGCGGGTTGCTCCATTGATGAACACCTTCGTTCCGTTTCGTGATTTCCGAAACCTGCGCCTTGCGGCGGCTCGATTTCTGTACGATCGTATGACGAGCATACACTCAAGGTCAACGGCGCAGCTGCCGCTCCTCGCAAGGCAGGCCGCCACACCGAGAAAGGACGTCGATGGAGACGCACACCCCTCCCGTCGCGCGCACCGCACGGGTGCTGAGCTACGACGAAGCGCGCGTGCTGCTTGACGCAGCGCTCGCGAAAGCCACCGAGATCGGCGTTCCCGCGAGCGTGTCCGTGCTGGACGCCACCGGCGAACTCGTCGCCTTCGGCCGCCAGGACCATGCCCCGCTGCTCACCGGCGAGGTGTCGCAGGCGAAGGCCTACACCGCGGCCGCGCTGCGCCAGCCGTCCGGCGACCTCGCCGCCGCGACCTCCCCGAGCGGGCCCTTCGCCGGCCTTGCGCACGGCACGTCGCGCCGACTCATCACGTTCGCGGGCGGTCTGCCCCTCATCGTCGACGGCGAGGTCGCCGGCGCGGTCGGGGCCAGCGGCGGCTCGCTGGAGGAAGACGAGCTCATCGCGCGCGCCGCGTCCGAGCTGTTCGAGGAGTGGAACCGATGACCGGCAGCGATCGCATGCAGGGCCGGCGCGTCGTCCTCACCGGGGCCGCCGCCAACATCGGCGCG
>Ga0182737_1000766_pt1 | contig 38944 bp, 43 predicted proteins | sample eDN5th30CBELigOP_FD_128878 | JGI IMG/M metagenome (GOLD analysis project Ga0182737, IMG submission 128878) | Enriched Organic Plus compost microbial communities from Emeryville, California, USA - eDNA 5th pass 30_C BE-Lig OP (version 2) (version 2) ... | reverse complement strand
GTGGATCGCGTCTTCAACGAAGCCGAGAAGGCCGCTTTCGAGGCCGGTGCTGATGATGGCGTGGCCGACTGTGACGAGACTGACGTCGCCGAGCTTCCCGACACGGGATTGCCAGAGGTGGAAAAGCCTGTACGCCGCAAGTGCGGGCTTAAACGCTTCGGCCCGGATGTGCTCTGAAGGTGATCGAGCCACGGGATTCTTGCTCGAATGATCCAGCATCTGCATTTCTTTCGCCATTTCTTGTTGGCCAGCCATTTCGCTCAGCGAGCCGTCAAACGCGGCCTTCTTCCATACGGACCGGGGTTGTCCGATGGGGCGGATAACCATGATCTTTACCGCTTGAGGACGCGGCGCGGGAACATGATGGCCGGCGACGTCACCGCGAGAGACGTGTGAGGCCTGCCGACGCCTCACACGACGTTCTCAACAACATTGAGGATCTCGATGGCTGCCTGGACCTCGGCATAGAGTTCAGCATTACTCTCGCCGGCATCGATTTCGACGATCAGCGGGCTGCGCATCGTCGACGCGTCCATCTTTCCCAACATCACGGCAGGCAACATCAACGTACCGACCATGATGGTCGCGGAAGAGGGCGCCGAAATGATCTTGCGCGATGCCGCTTCTGGGACATGAGCGCGGGGAGGTTTTGCACGAATGCGCTTCCATTGTCTTGGTAGGGGATGAAGGGGAAGGCTATTGCTCTCCCGTTCACGCCGGAGGGGCCGGGGGGCTCGGTATGCGGCGCCACGGCTTATCCAGCCGCATCGACAGTCCACAAACTCCGCTTCCTGGAGCTGGCGGACAGCTCCGCCCCACGCCCCTGAGCGGCCGCAGTTTCTGCCTGTACACGTCACGGCAGGGCCCCGACCGCGCCTTCAGGCCGGAATGGCAAGGCGTTGAAACTCGACCTCGCTGTTGCGGCGCTCCTGTTCCCATCGCGTTTCTGCCGGCCATCAGGGCACGGGACACGGCCATGCCGGCATCTTGGCGCGACGGGGCATGACCCGGCCTGACGAGCGCAAAGATTCCATCGCCGGTTCGCTTCAATTGTCGCTCAACTCCGACGCCAGAGGTCTCCAGCCCGCTCTCGCTCGGGGCTTTCGCATCGGCGGCTACAACTTTATGTAAGTGGGAAACCGTTAGGAAACGCCCCTCGGCTATGCTGGCGAGATGAGCAACTTCACCTATCTCGTAATTGGAGCATCGCTGACCAGCTTCCTGGCAATGGGCGGGTACTCACTCGTACCGCGCGCGCTCTACGATCCTGCCTGTAACATCAAGGGCAACGTTTCGCACAACGGTGGGCAGAAAATCTACCACGTCCCGGGGCAGCACTATTACGAAGATACGCGTATCACCTATACGAGGGGAGAACGGTGGTTTTGCTCGGAAAGCGATGCTCAAGCGGCCGGTTGGCGACGGGCTGGCTACTGAGCTTGGCCGCTCGCATAAAGTACGGACTGTCTTGCAGACCGGAACCCTGTCCGAGAAGAAACTCGCTTCGTAGGTATGCAAAGCAGTGAACAACCGGCGGATACATGGTGCATGGCACGTACCACTGACCTATCCATGTCTGTTCGCTGACACAGGCCTCCCTAAGGCATCCGTTCTGATGATCGCTTCAGCACATAACTGGGGTGCGCCGAGCGTTGTGCGCCCATGGCGGAGCGCGTGTACGCCTAGAATATGGGAGATCCGGGCGTTTGTTCCGAGTTCTGTAATTCAAGCCTACCGGAGGGTCCGTTACGAAAGGACCCTGCGCGCACCGCGTTCTTTTGCAAGGTTGCGAAGTGTCCGTTCAAAAAGGCCCCCGCCGAAGCGGGGGCAGATCCTTCATGCGGGGATGGCTTCACGGGGAAAAGACCGCCGCGACCACCACGCCATCCTAGCCAAATCCCCTGCCCTGGCAAGGCGGCCAAAGTATATGGGGGGAATAGGATCAATCGCGAATATCGGCGACTATGTCAGGCTTGTTGCAGACGGCAACGGCGCATCCGATCAGCTGCAGGTCGATCTGTCCGGTGGGGCGGATTACTTCGTCACTGTCGCTATGTTCGATGCCAATGCCGGCGTGAAAATACCTTACAATGACGATCAGAATGGCACGGTGCACTTGCCGACCTGATTTGAGTGGCTGGCCGGCTGTCCCATCAGGCAGCCGGGCAGGGTAGCCGCATATGGATGAATACGAAAGGTTCCCGTTTCCGCGCTCTCGATGCGAAACATTTCTGCCGCGGCGACCGTGCATGCCGGCTTTGAAACCTGCGTCGGCTGTCGTTGTCGGCGGCCAGTTCGAACTGAATAACTTTCAGGACCGACTCTGAGAGCTTCCATTCATGTATGGTGCAATGGTGCAATGGTGCAACGGATCACAGGTATCCGCTATCCATCCGAGATTGGCGGCAGGCCTTTGGGTGTCGCGCCTGATAGCATTACTGAGTGCACAACGATGATGACAAAATCGTTCACACCCGGCCTTCTCTCAGAGCCCGGCGTTCAGGTTTTGCGGCGCGCTTTTCGGGCCCATTTTGCAGCCAGATCATCGACGGCTTTGTTGAGCTGCGAAAAGTTGGCGGCCGCAGGATCGTAATCGCTGCCGCCCCACCATTCGTGGATTTCGGCATGTCGCTCATGCGCGGGGTCCGCAAGCGCGTCGCAGAATTCCTGATAGCCCCATGGGCCACCAACGTCTTCAGGCGGGCAGTTCCCCTTTGCTTCCAGAAGCATCGGTTTTTCCGTGCCGTCTGCAGGAAAGATGCGCTCAATCTTGATGCTGTGTTCCCATCCATCGCCAAAGTCGTATAGGTATTTGAATGATTTCGCACCGGTGTCCTGGACCGCCGACAGCAGCGTGACCCTGCGGGCATCGATCGGACCATCCCCCCAGGACTCGTCAGGCAAGCCGAAGCCGACGTTTCGCATGCGGAATTCGTAAAGGTGGCTGTTGGTCCAGCCCATCGCCGCCTGCAACACCTCGTGCAGCCGACTGAGCCTGATGGTGAACGGCACGACAACGCGCCGCATCACTATCGGCTCGACATCATCGAGGGTGACCTTCAGGCGAACGACGGAAGCCACCATGGTCAGGCCGCCAACATGAGGGTTACCGGCGATGCTCGTTTCCACTTCCACGGCAGCGGTTCGTGCAGGCGCGTGGCAGCATGGTCGACGATGCGAACCGGGACATCGGCAAGCCAGGCCTTCGGGACGAAACCGTTGCGGCGGCAGGTGGTGCTGACGGTCCGCATGACAGCGGCACGATGAAAACCGGCGGAGATCCGGTTCCGCCGCGCCAATGCGACGCTTCTCAGCGCCCGTTCTTCCGCGTTGTTCATTCGACAAAATTTCCCGTGTTCAAGGAAGAGAGCAAAGCACTCGCAGCACTTGCGCATGCCATCGAACGGCTTGATCACCTCGGAGGATCTGCTGAGCGTCGTGCGTTCCCTCGCCCACCACTCCTTGCCGGGCTTCGTCAGGCGCAAACCGCCACAAGATGCCCAGGTCGTCGGTGGCCCGACGACGATACGTTCGCGCTCGATAGCCTCTGCCAATGGCGTTCGCAACGCCCGTTTGCGCGTGAACGAACCTACGAGCGAGGTTCTGACGCTTGCTGCTTGTGCCCCGAGCTCATTCACCCTCGCCAATGTCACGTGCTCCTTGAACTGAACCTTCCAATCGGTCGAGCAGGCGCGCGCCGTGCGGTGAAAGCGCTGGCCTGGCAACGCGCGCCAGAGCTTGTCGATCTTCGAGTCGTGAGCATCGCCCAACGCCGCGTTGTCCGTGTGCACCGCTCGCACTTTGGCGGCTTGTGCTGCCACGAGAGCGTATTTGGCCTGCCAGGCGTCGTGCTCGCCAGGTGGCTCGCGGGAAGGGACTGCAAAAACCGCAGGAAGCTCGTCAGGCATTGAGATCATGGGTTCATACGATCAGATTTCTCTTGTCGTTTCAACCGAACACTGCTTGCCAACGCTCGTCGGTCAAGAGGCCTCCGGACGGTGCCAGTCGATTGCGGACAGGCGATAGCTGAGGTGCGCGCGTTATATCGTGATCGCTCCGCCGTCCGCAGACGGCCGGCAGAACCGACCGCGGTCCAACCTTTCTGTAAAAGGACAGCTTCCCTGGCCGGCAATCCAGATCGCTTCCCGCGGCGATCCGCCGCGGCCGCGCGATAAAGAACATTGCCGTCGAGGGCGCCTGGTTTCAGCTAATCCCGCTCCCGCAAGGCAAGGGAGGCGAACCACCGCGCATGTTGGTATGGCCAATGGAAATCCACACTCACCCGTTTTGACAGGAAGGACACCAAAGCCTCCGGCGTGGCGAACGCCGGCACAAAACCATCACTTTGGTGCTGGCCGAGCAAATCCTGGCGAACGAGTTTGCTGCAACGGCGCAACAGGAAGCGGGTTATGGCGTAGTTGCAGACCGTCGCCGACGCCTGACCTCTCCCAGCAAAGCTCTCTGGGAAAGCCCCCAGCTTCTCATCCTCGGCAAAGCGACGCCGCCGACCGGTGCTTATCAGCTCGACAGAGCAAGTTCGAGACCGATCCTTGCCTTATCGATCAGCTGTTTCAACCGATCGGGCGTGCCTGCGCACATTGGCTGGCGTTTACTTTACGAAGGACTGCGGCAACCGCGAGCGCGCGGTTGCGACCTCGTCGCTACTCGGCCGTTTGGGGATCGCTTTCGTCGGAGGCAAGCGCTTCGCGAATCTGGTCGATCTTTCCGACTTGCGTACCGACGCCAAGGATAGACTTGGCCTCATCAAGGGCTGCATCGGTCACGACCCCGTCCTTCGTGAAGCCGGCGAGCGCGTCACGCAGGGCCTCATCGCTCAGCGCGGGATCGGTCGGGATTGCATCCACGCCATTTTCCGCCTCGAACTGAGCATAGGCAAGCGCATAGGCGCCAACCGCCGTCATGCGGGGATCCTTCGCGTTGAGGTAGGCGTGATAGTTGCGGTTGAGCGAATGCAGCCCCGGCATTCTCGCCGCCTCAGCCTTGATGGCGGCCTTCGATGTCCGTGTCTTGCTCCTGTCGGCCTTCGTGCGCTGCGCCTTTTGCGAAGACTTGCCGTGTTCTTTCGACTTGCCCGATGCGGACTTGCCGCCTCCTCCTCCGTGACCACCGCCATTGCCGCCGCCATTGCCGCCCCCATGGCCGCCTTTTGCTAAAGCGGTGGTGGCAAATCCGGACATTCCGGCGGCTGCGGGCGCGATGGCGAGGCCCAGCGCAAGCACGCCTCGGATGATGGTGTTGTTCATCGACATTGTGGTCTCCTTCTTCGGCTCTACGCACGGTCTGTCCGGCAGCACGCGCGAAATAGCGTCCCGACATTAGACGCCGCCACGACGACACGGTACTGTCCCCCGTCCAATTCGACCCTGCCTCGGACCTAAGTCGGGGGGCTTGCCCCTTCAAAGGTCTTGGAGCGCTGCAATAGCGAGGAAGAAAACAGGGCGCGTCTTGCCAGCGGGCCCCCGCTCCCCTAGCGTCGACGGACCTTCTCGCCAGAGGTTCGGCAAAGACTTAAGGTCCCGGTGCGCATCAGCAAACTCGTCTCCCGCTGGAAGTCCCAATCGCTTGCCATGCAATTCCTCAGCATGGGGGGTGCTGTTTCGGTATGCGCGATGATCCTGATCGGGGCCTTCATTTCGGATCGGATCGAGGATACCGTCACGAGCAATGCGGCAGCGACGACCGCGCTTTATGTCGATAGCGTCATCGCCCCTCTCCTTCCGGACATGCAGCGCAACGAAGTGCTCGACGATACGACGGCGCGCGCTCTGGACGAGACGCTTGGGCAAGGCGCGCTTGGCGACAGACTGTTGCTCTTTCGTCTTTGGCGGTCGGATGGAACGTTGTTGTATGCGAACAATGGCGCGGCCGCCGGAACCCGCCGACCTCTCGACGACATGCTGAAAACCGCCTTTTCCGGTCAGATGGCGGCGCGTTTCATGGAGAGCGGGGACGAGGATGGGAAAGCCGGGCCGTCCCTGCCTGTCCTGCAGATCTATAACCCGGTCCTTCAACCGTGGTCTGGCGAGGTCGTGGCCGTTTCGGAGTTCCATGAAGCCGCAGGCGAATTCCAGCAGGACCTCCTCCGCACAAGGCTGCATGCCTGGTTCGCCGTCGCCGCCTTCACGTTCGTGTTCTTCATCCTGCTGTCGGCGATCGCTCTGCGCGGAAGCAGGACGATAGAGCGCCAACGCCATGCACTGAAGCAGCAGGTAGGAGAACTGTCGCTGTCGCTGTCGCAGAACGAGGCCCTGCGCGAGCGCGTGCAGCGCGCAACGCAACGCGCGACGGCGCTCAACGAGGGCTACCTTCGCCGGATTGGCGCGGACTTGCACGACGGGCCAGCCCAGCTTCTCGCCTATGCCGCGCTACGGCTCGACAGCGAGATTCTGCGACGGGCGTCCACGCCGAAGAAGACGCGTGAAAACGAAATTGCCGCGATCAAGGCCAGCCTCGATGAGGCAATGCATGAAATCCGGACCATTTGCAGCGGCCTGGTCCTGCCGCACATCGAGGGGGCAAGCCTTCCCGACATTCTGCAGCAGGCGATCCGCGCCCATCGGCTGCGCACCGGCACATCGGTTTGCCTGTCCGTTTGTGCGCCGCCCGAAGCCCTTTCGCCCGCCGCGAAAATCTGTATCTATCGCTTTGTGCAGGAGGGCCTGAACAATGCGTATCGCCATGGCGGCGGCATCGGACAGGCGGTCACCCAGCGCATGGAGGATGGCCTCCTCGTCATCGAAGTGGCCGACAGCGGTGCCGGCTTTGATCCAACCAAGGTGCGACCGGCAAGCCTTGGCCTTGCCGGCATGCGCGAACGGGTCGAAAGTCTCGGCGGGACCTTCGAGATCACCTCGTCCAAAGCCGGCACGGTTCTGCGCATGACGACAAACGTCGAGGAAACGAAGAAGCAATGAGCACCAGCATAAGGGTCGCCGTCGTCGATGACCACCCGCTGTTCCGGGAGGGGGTGACACGGAGCCTCTCGGAGATCGAGGGCTTCGAGATCGTCGCGGAAGGCAGCTCCGGCGAGGATGCGGTTCGCATCGCCGGCACGGTGCGGCCGGACATCCTGCTGATGGATATATCCATGCCCGCTGGGGGTCTCGACGCGATCCCCTCCGTCCTGGCGGTCGCGCCGTCACAGAAGATCGTCATGCTCACGGTTTCGGAAACCAGCGAGGACGTCATCACGGCGCTCGATCGCGGCGCGATGGGTTATGTCCTCAAGGGCGTTGGGGCCCGCACGCTGGCCGATGCGATCCGCACGATTGCAGCGGGAGAGGGCTATGTCGCGCCGACCCTGTCGGCCCGGCTTTTTTCCGCCCGCACCCAGACGGCGGTCGAAAGCAAACCGGCGCTCGTCGCAAGCCTGACCCCGCGGGAACGTCAGGTTCTGGAGCTGGTCGCCATCGGCATGAGCAACAAGCATGTCGCACTCAAGCTCGACCTGCAGGAGAAGACCGTCAAGCATCACATGACGCAAATCTTCACCAAGCTGCGCGTGACGAACCGCACGGAAGCGGCCATGGCGCTGCGCGATGTGCAGGGAAGCTGAGCGTCAGGGAAGGAGCCCTTCGATACGGCGCCTGTCCAGGTTCGTTGCTTGTCGGTTCACGATGGTCCGCCCGCGCGCATCCTGCATGATATAGCGTCCGTTCACAACCGCCTCGGTAATTCCGCGCTTGTGACGGACAGCGATATCGGGAAGCGTAGGATCGACCTTGTCGCTGGCCTGCGTCTGTCCCGCTCTTGCCCCGCTCTGGCCTGCCTTGTCGGAGGACCGTGATTGGCCGCCGCGAGCGGCCCCGCTGTTCCCTCTCCCGTTGCCTCCACCGTTGCCAGCGCCGTGTCCTCCGCCGTTTCCTCCGCCCTTGCCGCTCCCGTTCCTGGCGTTCGCCTCAGACAGGGCCAGATCAATACCGGCGTTGGAAAATTCGGCCGTGACGGGCGCGGCGACCGCGGCAAGCCCGACCGCCAGCCGAAACAGGGCGACAAAAGACATTCGGCGCATCGTAACGCGGGTATCCTTCAAAGCACTCAACGCCCGGTCTCCATCGCCCAGACGCTTCCACCCTTTTTTTTACACGAGCACCAATCGCCTGTCTTGCGTGTAGGACGTTTCCTCGCATTCTTCCGACGTTCGTCGTGCTGACCGGGACTTTAGTCCGGTGCGGCATTGTCAATTCCGCAATCCCGCAGCCTCCCCAGGCCGGGCGGCGTCAAACCCATGGGCCTGGCTGGACCGGGAACCGGCAGGCGGAAGTCTTCAGCAGGCTGATCTTCTTTTCAAAGCCTGCGAAGCCGGCGTCAACGCGTACGCGATGAGGGCAGTCCGACCCGCGGCGAACAACGTCCTGCATCTGGGCGGCAACTGTTGCGTGCCGGCTACAGCGCGTTGCGGTTAGCAGATCTAAAATACGCTCACCGCAACGACATCCGCGGGGATCGACCAATGTTGAAACAACTGCTCGCAACAGCCGGTATCTGTCTGCTCGCCATGAGCGCTCAGGCGGCGGATTTGACCAGCCCGATGACGTCTCCGGAGGCAAGCTCCGCAATGCCGTTCCAGTGGTCGGGCGCTTACGCAGGCGCGGACATCGGGTACGGCCTGCTCGACGGAGACTTCAGTGCACTTGGTTCGACCGTCAGTCAGGACTTCAACGGGGCGACGCTCGGAGGCTTCGTTGGCTACAACTGGCAGTTCTCGAACGGCTTCGTCACCGGTATCGAGGGCGATGTTTCCTACAACTGGAACGACGAAGCTTTTTCCGATGTCGAGGCGGGCACCGAGTGGGCGGGGTCCGTTCGCGGGCGGCTCGGCTTTGCTTTTGACCGTGCGCTTGTGTATGGCGCTGCCGGCTGGACGGCAACACGCGGCTTCGCCAAGGATGTGCCTTCGGGTGAAGAGGTAAGCAAGACGTTCAGCGGGTGGACGATTGGCGCAGGCCTTGAATACGCTGTCACCGACACGGTCTTCCTGCGCGGCGAATACCGCTACAATGATTTCGGCGACAAGGATATTGACGTCGGGCCCGGGATCCTCAACGTCGATCTCAATCAGAGCGTCGTGAAGGTCGGCCTCGGCGTGAAATTCTAAATCGCCCGGCATTGCATTAAAGAGGACCCCGCTTCGGCGGGGTCCTTGTGTGCGCCTGTGTCTTCCTCATCGCAGCCGGCCCGCTTTCGGATTTCACCGGCTGGGCCCGGTCGAACCAGCGCTGCCGAAACGCGCCCGGTAAAGCCAGCGCGCAAGGCTTTTCACGTTTGACCTGCGACGGCAACCTGGGCAGCCGGCGGTGCATTCACCACCGGCTTGCCGCAGCCGTCAGGTGGGCATTCCGTGTGAAGGCCCACGGCCGGCAAGCCGTGGGCCCGCTAAGTTGAGAGGCGCTGGAAGCGCCTCATTCTCACGTTCTGCGAACTATTCTCGCACAAGCAAGGCCGCCTCTTCATCGTCGCGTTGCCGACCACCGAGGGCGGCAGCCGCGGAGGCGACAAAGGCGCCGACAAGCAAGGACAGGGCACCAAGCAATGCGACTGTGGCGGCAGACTTTCTCGCCTCGTCGGCGGCCTTTAGAGCTGCGTTTTTCGCATCTTCAATCTGTTGCAGGACGCTATCGACGCGCGCGCGCGCTTCCTCCTGGGACAGGCCGGCGCGCGACGAAACGATCGACGCGAGGTAGGTGCGATCTGCTTCCGGGATATCCCCGCTGGCGGCCCCCTGTAACAGGATCCGCGACACCTCGCTCGTGGCGGCTGCGTCGTCCGACTGTGCCCTTGAGGCGGGGTCCTGCGGGCGAAGAAGCAGGTCGGTAAAGTAGCCCGTCGCAACATCGAAAGGTTTACCGTCGTCGGCTGTCGCGGCTGTCGCAGCCGTTGCCGCTCCAAGGGTTGCCGTCGTTGCTTCGGACGACGCGGCCTGGACGCCGCTTCCGACGAGCGACGAAAAGGCCGACCCCGCAAGCCCGGCGACAACCAGGGTTGCAAGCGCCCAGCTCAGAAAACCATGCGCGGTATCCCGGAAGAAGACCTCATCGGTGCGGATGCCTGCCCATTTCGTGCGCAGCCGCCCGGTGAAATAGCCCCCCAATGCGGAGGACAGCCACTGTACGATGACGAACCAGATGGCTGCGGTCACGCTGACTGTCGTGAAGGATGCGCTTTCACCCGACCAGGGCGAGACCATGGTAAGGCCGACGCCGGAACCAAGAAGCAGGAGGATCAAGCTTGCCGCAGCGGCTGCAGTTGCCCCGCCGATGATCGGCGCCCATGCCAAAGCGGGTACGGGGGATTCGATCTCGACATCGGAAGCGCCAGTCGTGAAAATCGCCATGTCGGCCTCCTAGCGCATGAACAGGACAAGCAGGATAACGATCGGCAGAGGAATACCCAGGAGCCAAAGAAGAATACCGCGACCCATTTGTGCAATCTCCCTAAAGTTTGAGCGCGTCTGTTCGCGCGCTGGGCCAACGTCTCCTCTGTCGTATTGTTCCAGCGACCAGGCATAAATGGCGCCCTGCGCCATCACACGCTATTCTGAAGGGAGAGCCCGAGCGCGCCCACGCGCCGATCCCCGCTTCGTCTCGCTTCGATGAAGCATCCGGCCGCATCGTCGTGGAATCACCAACGGCGTAGCCGTCATGGTGCCCGCCCGATCGATTGAGGGGCTGGAGAAGGCCACGGCCGAGCAATTGGCTGAGGTCGAGTGTCTCGTCGAGACCGGCCTGCACTGGGAAAGCCTGGACGCGGATTTCACCATCGCCGGATTGATGAACGGCATCTTCGGCATCTCGAAATTCATGGACGCACAACGCCGGGGCGGTCAATCCCGATCAGCCGCCAAGGTCGAGGCAAGCCGCGCGAACGGCGACAAGGCAGGACGGCCCCGAAAAATCAGCTAGGGCCGATATGCCTGGAGTGTTCGGCCTGGCTTGAGGCGAGCGCGAACACTGGTCACCAGGATTACTCCGCCCTATCGGCCGGGGACGGGAACTCCCCCGGAGAAGAACGAGGATTCTATCCCGATCTATCGTCGTCAACAAAGCTAGCCGAACCCGCTCGTGGGCTTGGCCCTTCTGTTGCGGCGCGTTCTTCGGGTCTCGACCATAAGCGCTAGCTGCAGGTTTGCCAACTCAACGTTCAAAGAGAGGACATTTCCCGTGTCGTGCCGTTACATGCTGCCGCCAAGCCGACGCACCGCTTGTGCGCATTCGCTCCGCCCCCGTTCTGGACGACGATAAGCTGGGGTTAGATGAGCAACCATGCTGCCCAAAGCAGCGCGCCTGTACCGATCGCAACAGTCACGAAGGTGCCGATAACAGGTTTCATGGTGCCGCCCTCGGTTGGTCGCTTGCATCTTGGGTTGCTTTCGCTCGCATGTCGAGCCCGAAAAAGGCGCCTCGAGGACAGCATTCGGTCCCGGACCCTAAGAGAGTTTGATGCCTCACGCACACGGCATTTGACCTAAATGAGGGCCTGCACGAAGTCTCCCCGTACTCCCGCGCAAGACCCTCCACCCAACGTGATGCCGCGTGCTCAGGGAGGAGACACATGTTACGCGGGGCGCGAGCGTCGTGTATCGGGCCGGACAGGTTTCGCGGTTGTCGCGGGCCTTGCGTACGAGTTTCGTGAACCACGATCTTTGCAGAAGCATTTGACGGCCGGCTCGATACGCACATCAACGACAGGAGCGCGCGACGCGTTGCTGGGAAAAGGCCGCTCGTTGAAGGCGCTTTGCGCTCTATCCCGGGCTAGCGGCGTTCGCAAACCGGCCGCGTCATAAAGATGGGAACATCGCTGCGATCGGCTAGCTGCCGACCGCGTCAAGGGCTTTTTCCTCCGCGACAGCCTCGACGCACTTTGCCTTCTCGGCGAGCGTGTCGCTCATCTCGCGAAGCGTCGTCTCATCGAGCTTTTCTATACCGACGAAGCTGTTCTGCGCCTTCGAGGTAAGGATCAGTTCGTCAAGCTTTGCCTGTAGTGCCTTCCCGTCCCGGTTTTGGGAATTCTGAAGCACGAAGACCATAAGGAAGGTGACGATGGTCGTCGACGTGTTGATGACGAGTTGCCAGGTCTCTGAAAAGCCGAACATCGGTCCGCAGATCGCCCAGAGAAGAACCAAGGCCACCGCAACCACGAACGTGGCAGGCTTGCCGGACCGGTCCGCCACTGCGCTTGCAAACTGCGAGAAGAAACTGGACGACGTCGTGGATTTCATAGAGCTCTCCTTTGGTCTGCGCCGTTGAACGCCCGGCCATGCGTTTCGGTTCCAGCGGGAGGCCCGCGCCGTGCCAAGGCGGACACGTCTTAAGGCCTTGACTTCCCCCCCGACGGGAGCGCTCGGGGCGTCCCGTTCCTCATGGCCACCTTACCGATGACCGAAAGGAGCGGTGCGGGCAGCGCGCGCAGAAATTTGCGGCGCCCCGCCGCACTCTTCACGGGGGCAACGACCGAGTGCCATGTTGGCCACCAGAAGCTTAAACACAGCATGAAGAAACCTCGATAAAGGCTTGGACGAACGTCGTTATTCAAGGCGCCTCAGAAGGGCCCCAACATCAGTGGAGCTTCAGGACGGAGTGAAAGGGCACAATGGCAAGGACGGCTCCGTCCGAGCTTGAGATTTCGAATGCCTGATCGTCTATCGTTTCTCCGGTGAGAACCTTCTCTGCAAGAATTTCGCGAGCGGCAAGACGGGCGTCATCGACAGCGCACTCCAGACTGTCAAACTCGGTGCCTTCAGTGTCGGCCTCGATCTTCTCGCTGGCGCGGATGTGGAAATAAAAGCGGGGCATCGGTTCTCCTCATTTGGGCGTAACGCGATGGAAGTTGCGTTGTTCCTTAAATGCAGGCATGGCACGTTGCCGTGCTTGGTGCACATAGCCCGGACGCGGCTTGTGCGGGCAAGGCAACACGGGTGCGCCGTTTGCATCGTATCGCCGCCCAGGTCGCAGAGCTGGCGCGCCCACTCCGGCCAGTCCATGTGCACCGCGGCAGACGCGCGCGATGAGGCGGCGGGGTGGGCGCAGCGGGCCAGAGGCCGAAGCCTGTTGGGTCAAGGCTCCCGCCCGGTCTTGTTTTTCGTCGATCACCGCCGGTTTTGGTGCCGCCGGTTGGCCGCTCCGCGGGATCTGCGAGGACAGACAGGCACGCCCTCCATCTGCTGAAACGGCACCGACCACGAGCAGTGGCTTTCGGGACTTTCCTCGTGTCTGTTCTCATCGGCTTGCCGCGCTAATGCATCGAGCGGGCTTGAGAGGGGAAACGATCATCGCCAGGTCATCGGCTATTTCGATGACGCCGCCGCTCCGCGGCAATCCTCCACCCTCCCTGCGCCCGACGCTCGTCTCATCGCGCCGACCGACCGGCCGGAGCAACAGTGCCCTGCCCGCCTCTGCGCTTAACCTGGTGCTGCCTTCCTCGCGCGTTGCCTGGCCGGGCCGTCGGCAGTGGTGAGATTGTGCGCGGTGTTTATAAGACCGACGTGGGAGAAGGCTTGTGGGAAGTTCCCGACAAGGCGTTGCGAGACGACATCATATTCCTCCGCCAGCAAGCCCAGGTCGTTGCGAAGGCCAAGCAAGCGGTCGAAGAGCGCGCGTGCATCCTGCTCCCGCCCTGACAACACGTAAGCGTCTGCGAGCCAATAGCTGCACGCCAGGAACGCTCCCTCGGCGCCTCCGACCCCATCGTCGGTTTCACGCACCGAGTACCGTCTTACGAAACCATCCTGGAGAAGTTCCTTCTCGATCGCGTCGATCGTCCCCGCAATGCGGGGGTCGTCGTGCGGGAGAAAGCCAAGCTGCGGCATGAGAAGGAGGCTGGCGTCGAGCGCATCGCCGCCATAGTACTGGACGAAGGCGCCCCGGCGTTTGTCGAAGCCGTTTTTGCAAATGTCCTCATGGATCTGATCGCGGGTCTTGCACCATTGAGACACGGGCCCGTCCAGGCCGAATTTTCTTGCACTCGTGATCGCACGGTCGAATGCAACCCATGCCATCAGGCGAGAGTGTGTAAAGTACCGCGGCGGGCCTCGCACCTCCCAGATTCCTCTATCCGGTTGTTGCCATGTCTTTTCCAAATGGCCGAGCAAGACCTTCTGCAAGCGCCAGGCGTCGTCCTGCGTCTGTAGCTCGGCATCGCGGGCGGCGTGCAGCGTGTCGATAAGCTCGCCATAAATGTCGATCTGAACCTGGCCGGCCGCGTCGTTGCCCACTCTTACGGGGCGGCTTCCTTCGTATCCTTCGAGCCATGGTATCTCAAACTCGGGGAGCCATCGCTCACCAGCGATACCGTACATGATCTGGAGTTGCTCGGGAGAGCCGGCAATGGCCCGAAGCAGCCATTGTCGCCAGTCCTCCGCTTCCTGCCGGTACCCCGAATTCAGCAAGGCATAGAGTGTGAGGGCTGAATCGCGTAGCCAGCAATAGCGGTAGTCCCAGTTACGCGCCCCGCCGATCGCCTCGGGAAGCGACGTCGTGGGGGCTGCGACGATCCCTCCCGTCGGAGAGTAGGTCAGCATCTTCAGGGTAACGAGCGATCGCACGACGGGTTCGCGCCAGACGTCCGGCAGCTGATCGAGCTTTGCTTTCTTTACCCATTCGCGCCACCAGATCGCGGTCTGCTCCAGCAGATCCAGCCTGTCAGAAACGAAGCGCGGCTGTTCGTTCGAGGGATGATAGGACATTGTGAGCGGCACTGTATCGCCCGCCTGCACGTCAAAGCGTGCGAACGTTTTCAGCCCACGGCCTTCGAGCGGCAAGTCGGTGCTGAGCTCTACTGCATGCGGCCCGACAATTGCGCTTATGCCATAGTCCTTTCTTCGCACCCATGGCACGGCCTGGCCGTTTTCGAAACGCATCGTCAGTTCCATTTCCAATTCGACCTTGCCGGCGACGCCCGTTATGAGGCGAACGACGTCGACGAACCGTCCGTCGTTATGAACCGGCATGAAATCGGTGAGCGTGGCGATGCCCGTTGCAGTCTCAAAGCGGGTCTCCAGAATTGCGGTATCGGGCAGATAGCGGCGCGTCGTCTTCAGGATTTCCGCGACAGGGGCAATTTTCCAGCGACCGTTCTCCGGCGTTCCAAGCAGCGCGGCAAAGCAAGCTGGAGAATCGAAGCGGGGAAGGCAGAGCCAGTCGACAGATCCATCCTTGCCGACGAGCGCTGCCGAAAGTGTATTGCCGATGAGGCCGTAGTCTTCAATTCGCAGGCTCATCGATCAGCCACCTTGTGCGAATGACGGGTAGGTGGTCATTCCGCCGTCGACAAAAAGCGTCGTTCCGGTCACATAGCGGGCGAGACTGGAGGCCAGAACGACAGCCATATTGGCAACATCATCGGGTTCGCCAATACGCCCCAAGGGGATCTTCGTGAGCAGATCGCGATATCCGTCTGGGTCCTCCCAGACAGCACGATTGATCGGTGTGCGGATGGCGCCTGGCGCAATGCAAAGCACACGCACGCCAAAGGGCGCGGCTTCCTGGGCCAGCGACTTCGACATCATCGACAGGCCCGCCTTGCTCGCCGTGTAGGCGCTATATCCGCTCCAGGCGATCAATTCGTGAACGCTGGATACGTTGACAATGACCCCTGCCCCCTGGCGGGTCATGCGCTTCAGGGCTTGGCGAGCGCACAAGAAGGCGCCCTTCAGGTTGACGTCGACGACGTTACCCCATCCTGCAGGATCGGCCTCCCATCCGACGGCACGGGCGCCATCGATGCCTGCATTGTTCACGAGAATATCGAGCCCGCCCCATTCGTCGTCGATGGCCGAGAATATCGCCTCGACCTTGGCGTCGTCGCGCACGTCGCCCTCCAAGGACAAGGCGCGCCCACCGTCTCGCGTAGTCTTGTCAACGATCGCGTCCGTGCGTTGCGGGTTGTCGAGAAAATTGATCGCGACATGGGCGCCTTCCTTGGCAAAGGCCATGACGATCGCCTCGCCAATGCCGGAGTTTCCGCCCGTCACGAGAACGCGTTTGTTGGCCAGATCTGTTTCCACGTATCACCCTTGCATGCGCATGCCTGTTCCTTGCGCAACGTGCGAAACGCATTTCAGTTCCTGCTGCGTTTGCGCGACCAGACGGATGCTGTGACGCGTGGCGCGCTTCGGCCCGTCGCCGATCTTGTCTTCGCTTCCGGGCTGGACGTATAAAAATATGATGCTCTATGGCGCCGCGACGCGTTTGGCTTTCGCCCGATACCGCGCGTCAAACACCTCTGCCGCTTCAAGCGCGCGGGTTGATCGCACGGCAGACCCGCTTACCGTTGACGACCCACTTGGTGGTCAATCCCTGGGCTGAAAATAGATCTCGGTGGCCTGGAACGCGCCGTTGACACGCGTGCATTGCACAACGACATCGATCGACGCGTGCAAGAGATCCAGGATCTCCGCGCGCTCGATATCGTGACCGGCGCGGGATTCCTTTACAAGCAGAGCCAACTGCTCGAAGGCCAGAGAGACGGATTGCGCGTGGACCGTCGTAATCGAGCCCGGATGGCCCGAATTCACATTCCTGATGTAGTAGAACGCCGTCCCGTCGCGCAGCTCCTGCAGGAATATGCGGTCAGGGCGCATCCGCAGGCACGATTCCAGGAGCTCCTTCGGCCCTGCCCGGGACAAGCCCTGGCGGTCTTTCGCGTAAAACAATCGCACGGTGTTCGGCTGTGGTATGACGAGTTCGGGCGTATCCTCGATTGTAATGATGCGCTCGTCGTAAGGGATATGCTTGACGAGCGCCTTGGAGAGCGTGGTCTTCCCCGAGCCGGTCGCCCCGGAAATTATGATGTTTTTTCGTGCGATGACCGCCTCGCGCAAGAACGCCTTGGTCTGACCGGCGCGGTAGAGATCACGCAACGCGCCGTCGCGGCCCGGCGTTTTTGTCTGAGCAGTTCGCGTGTTCGCAAAGAACATCCTGTCTTCGAGATCGTCGAGTGTAAAGTCGACAGACGACGGTTTGCGGATTGTGAGACTTACCGTGCCCTTCACCGTGGCCGGTGGAATGACGATCTGGATGCGCTCCGCGCCTGGGAGCGTTGCCGACAGGACAGGTTGCCGTTCATCGATGGATTGATGCGAGAAACTGGCGACGGCCCGCGCAAGGTGCATGAGTCTGTCGAAGGAAAGCTCTGGAAGATCATGGGTCCGCCACCCTCCAGGTCCCTCCGTCAGCACCTGCGCAGGCCGATTGACGATCACCTCATAAAGGTACGGATCCTGCAGGAACGCCGAAAGCGGTCTGAGTAGTTCGCGAACGACCGCAGCATCCTGTGCCTCCGTCATCGCCGTCATTCCTTTCCTATCAGCTTTAAGGCCGGCGCGAAATCCCCGAGCACCGCCCGGTCGAGAATTATATTGCGCGGCTCGGTGACCCGCAGGCGATAGACGCCGGAAAAATCGAGGTCACGGGCGACGAAGATCGAGACGAGATCGCCTTGGCGCTTGTTGAGCGTCGGCGGGATGGAAATGGATTGCTCGACGGCGATCGCCGCGGCCTGCTGACCGGCGCCGGTCGTGTTCTGCGCATCGACATCGCTGTCCTGCAGCCGGCCGCCCGCGTAGCTGGTCACATCACCAACGATGGAAAGAAGCAGGGCGCTACCGAACCGCTCCCACCAATGGGTGTCGATGTAGCCGTCGACGCCGGACCGGCCGAGCGCGTCGGCGGCCGGAGAGGCGAGCGTGACGATCACGCCTTTGGGGGTTTTGGCGCGGTTCCAAAGAACGAACAGACGCTTTTGCCCACGCTGCAGCCCGCCGCGATACTCGCCGACGACCTGCGTGCCTTTTTCCATTAGAACGACCCTGCCGTTGTCGGACAGGACATCGCGATTTATCACGCAACGCGCAAAGCCCGGCTGGTCGGACGCCAGGGCCGTCTCCAGGACACACGGGATCGATGTCCCCATGGCGACGATGAAATTGCGATTGCCGAGCGTGCCGGCGCGCGAGCCTTCGAGCCTGGTCGGCCGCAACAGGTCGTCGAAGCGATTGCCGTTGCCGTTCAGTTGGTCTGGTCCCATGGAATTGTCATCGAGCGGCACGAAATTGGTGTCTTCTGACGGTTCGCGATTGTCGCTTTCTCCTGACTGAGCAGCGTTGTTCTGCCCTGCGCTGAAGGCCATTACCGGCGCACGTCGGGCAGAATCGAGAAGGTCGTCCTTCTCCTCGCCGACGCGATCAAGCTCCGGCGTCGGCAGATGCACCTGAGGGAGGGCTTCCTGCGGCTCGACTTTTTCCCTGGCGGCCTCGAATGGCGTGGTCTGGCGGATGACGACCCGCTCGGGCCGTGCGTTCTCGTCCCTCGCCTTCTTGCCGGTCGCCGACCAAAGCGCAAAGGCAATGAACGCCACGACGGCGAATGCCACCGCGCCCCGCTTCAAGATCGGGTTCTGGTCAATCCGACGACCCGTTGCGATCTCGGCGCGTTCGCCGGGGATGGGACTTTCCTCTTGCGAAGCCATGGTCCTTGCCTTCATCATCGGGCCGAAGCATCCTCGTTGATCACGCGTTCGACGGAGGGCGATGTCGTGTTGGTGTCCGGATTGATCCCGACGCGATCGTAGGCTTCGTTGAACACGCAAAGCACGTCCCTGCCGCGCCGCAAAATGAACTTGCGGCCGATCGCATGGATCATCACAAGATTGCCGTCGACGGATTTGGGGACGAGGGTTTCAGAGCCGTCCGCATTTTCCATGTAGATCGCCGGCATTTCCTGATTGCCGAGAAAGGCGAAGGTGGTGATCTTGCCGTTGTCGTAGACGCTTTGCGGTTCAAGCTGCTGTGAGCCCTGCGCCGAATATCGCCAGTTGCGCGGCCCATAGGCTTCATGGAGCGCAAGGACATCGTCAGCGTGCTTCGCCTGGTTGGCGAGCGCGCGTTGCGCGGCCTGCCACCGACGACGTTCCGCTTCATCGGCGGGATAGCGATACTTTACATAGAAATAGGTGTTCTGGCCGAGCGCAACGGAGCCGTCTCGAACGGTGAGCTCCATCTGGTAACTGCGCGTCGATCCGTCCCGGCGGCTCGTCACGACGGAGATGTTGGTCACCGGCTGGATCTCGCGCGGTTTCAGGAACAGGATGTTGCCGGCCGGCGCGACCTCCCAGGCGACGCTGTTGCCGAGCGCGACATGGGCGATCTCCTCATCTGCCGAAAACTCGATCTGCACGGAGGAGCGCAGTGTGCCGATGATCCTCGTTATGTTGTAGGGCTGATAGGTCACGAACCGGACACGACTGTCCTGCGAGGCGCCGCGCGGAACTTCGAGGGCATGGGCCTGCGGGGCTACCCCTGCAAGAAGGACTGAGAGAAGAATGGTCTTTCGTATCAATTGATTGCCTCCGGATCGGCGCGGTAGTCGCTAACCGCAAACCCCAGTGGGTTTACCAGCCGGTCGGTCGCGGACATGGGGGCATTGGCGTACGAATAGGTCAGTGTCGCCACCCAGTGTGAGGAGCGCGCTTCCTCGCCGCGCGTTATCGTGCGCATGTAGCGCACCGACACGACGTTTTCGTTGATCAGCGAGATCGAAGCGATGGTGATCCTGGCAGTCGCCGCACGTCCGTAGACGTTCTGCGGCGATTGCGGATTGCTGCCGCGGTAGATGTCGGAGAACCGGGCTTGCTCGGCTTGGGTCGACAAAAGAGCGATGGTGCGGAAATTCTCCTCAGCCTCGCTCCAGACGTAGCCTTCCCGCGCCCGGACATATTTCGCCGCAAAATACTTCGTCACGGCCTCGTCGTATGTGCCGGCCGTCGAGGTGAGCGCCGAGACCACATCGACAATGCCCGTGGCGTTGTCGACGCGCACGACAAAGGGCTCGACGGTCTTCAGCGGTGTCAGGCCGGCAACCGCGAAGACGGCGACGCCGGCGATGACCGCGGAAACACTTGCGATCGACCAGGCGATCCGGCTCGACCGTTCGATCTGCATCGCGCGATCCTGGTCAAAGCGCCGCGCCCTGTCGAAATATGCCTTGAGGCTTTCTGTCGGTATCATGGGCTTACACCGTGCAACGCCGGCGTGATCCGCCGATATCGAGATGCGCGAGGGCAGCTGGCGTTCGGTCTTCTTCGCCATAGGGTGTCGCCTCGTACGTGAACCGAGCGCCGGGGCGCTCGCGCCGCAGATCGAGGTCGCCCTCCCACGCCCACATTGCGCGGTTCAGCGGGCGACGCGCGTAGCCGTCGCATTTGGGAAGTTTAGGGGTTGGCGAGGCGCACCCTGCGAGCATGGCGAGAGCGGCAAGGGCGACAGCGATCGCGGTCGGTTTGGCAAGCCTCTTTACGTTGTTCGACAAGGCAATCATCCGCTGACCTCCTTGGCGCCGCGTGCGCGGCCGGCAACGGCGCCGCTGCGTCGTCTGCCGGTGCCCGTGTGACGCGTTCCTCGTGCGGAAATTCCGCTAGGGCCACCCGGCATCATGGCGTAGCCGAAGGCCAGCGAGGCGCCGCCTGACGCAAGGGCCGATGCAATATGGGGCAGTTGCCAGAAGACGTAGAGCGCGGCAATGCCCGTGGCGCATAGCGCGCTCGGGCGCATGAGGACGTCGCTATAGGCATTGATCGCGGTGAACGTGGAATCGAGGCACGAAATCAGCAGAGCGCCGACCGCCACAACGAGGACCTGAAGAATGACGAAGTTCGCCAACTGGCCGATCCATGCCTCGGTGAAGCGGCGGGTGGTCTGGAACATGGCAAGCGCGACGAAGATCGGCCCGATTGCCAGAACGATGGCGAGCGCCAAGCGCGCGTAGAGCGAGACCACATATCCGATGCCGGCGACAAGAAAGCTGACAGCAATGACCATCATGCCCGCAAGACCGGTGGTGATGTCGCCGAGCCAGGAGGCCCGGGACCAGATTTCGGTGGCCGATTTCTGTCCTCTATCGAGCAGGCTGTCGAATGTACTCGCGCTCGGGGTGGAGCCTGTGTTCAATGCCTGCGCGATCTCATGCGGGAGGACATTGAAGAAGACGTCGGAGACGTAGGTCTGATATTCGCCGGCATTTTTCACGAGCGTGACGATGATCGCCAGCTTGATCGCCCGGGTCGCAAATTCCAGGATCGGGTCCTGGATCGTCCCGCGCAGGACGAGATATCCATAAAACACCACGTAGAGTGTGACGGCGGCCGTCAACGGTCCCGTGACCCATTCAGCGATGTTGGACGTTCCTTCGGAAACGAAGGTCTCCAGTGGCGTCTTGAACTGTCCGTCGATAAATTCGAAGACCTGGTACATCGCTAACCGCCTCTGCGCGCTCTGCGCGCGATCCCAAGCCACACTTCGTGGTTGCCTGCTGCGGCGCTTTGGCAGGTCATCGTCTCGCCGCGCTCAACTGCATGGTTTCGACGTGTCGACAGGGTGCGGGAGCGCAACGCATCGTCGCCGACTTGCTGGCAGGCGGAGCCGGGTTGCGCCGCCCTCGTCAAGCAGGCGCCGGACACGACAGGCCCGGCAATGTGAAGACGCAGCCTCATTGCAGTGCCGCCTTCATCGCATCCATGCGATGGCGCCAATCCTCGACCTTTCGCTGCTCGTCGACCTGGGCCTGAGCCTGTTGTACCATCCGCAAGGCCTCCATGCGCAGCACATCGATCTGCAGGAACGCTTGCTCGGCCTGAAGGCGGGCCTGCAGGTCCGCGACCGCCTTGGCGTCGTAAGCGGTGGATATCCTCTCGCGAAGCTGGTCTATGCCGTCGATCCGCTTGGTCGCGACGTCATAGATCCGCTCGCCGAGGCTTGCCTGACCGGCATTCTTGTTCTGGAGCCGCGAGAGCTCCGTCGCGTAGAAATCATCCGCGTCTGTCCGGTACGTGGTGTTTGCCTCCAGGAATGTCGTGGCGGCCTCACCAAGACCATCATTGCTTTCGCCCCTGAGCAGTCCCTCGATGGCGGCGAAGCTGGACGGTAGCGCCTTGCGGATTGAGGGGTCGTTGAGAAGGCCTGCAGCATCCGCCATGTCGGTAAGCTTGTTGAGCGAGCCGTAGAGCCTTTGAGCCTGTTCGATTTGCTGATGCAGCGCGTCGAGCTGGGATTTCAACTGTGCGATGCTCTCGATTTGCTTGAGAACGGCTGTCTGGTCGATAACGGGAATCCCCTGCCCTGCAGCGCCGCCGGCCGAAAGAACCAGTGCCGCCAGCATGGCTGAGGCGCAAAGACGATAGGAAGCCATCAACACGCACTCCTTCTTGCCTGGAAAATGGGAAGCCAATCATTCGGGTCGTCGCCCACGTCCGCGCGGATGGCGTCGAGAAGTTCGACATTGGCCGTCCGGCCCGACAGGATGGCGAGTTCGGCGTCGAAACCACTGAGGTCCAATTGCGCAACGACGCTGTGATGCCCCTGCTTCAGGACGAACCGGCGACTGTCGACGGAGAGGTCCCGGGCGATGAGTTCATATTCGCGTTCCGTCAGCTTGAACCCATCGACATAGTCGGCGCGGTCTGCGCGTGAATTGGGCAGGAAGATCTGCGTTGGACATTGTTCGATGATCGTGTGCGCAATCGGTGAGATGAGCGCATCACGCGGGCTCTGCGTGGCAAAGAGCATCAGGCCGTTTTGCTTGCGGATGGTCTTCAGCTTGTTCTGCGCGAGATCGCGGAACCCTTCGTCCTGGAGGGCCTTCCAGAATTCGTCGATGACGATGATGATGCGCCGGCCGTCGATCAGCTGCTCCACCTGGTGGAAGAGGTAGGCCATCAGCGGTGTGCGGATTTCCTCATTGTCGAGGAAGTCGGTCATGTCGAAGCCGACGAACTTGCCGGAGCCGTCAAGGCCCGCAAGGCCGATGTCCTCGATTGCGTTGTCGAACACCCAGCCGAGCGGCCCTCCCCTTTCCCACCGGCGCAGTCTGGCCGCGATGCCTTCCGGGTCGGTATTGTTGAGGAATGTTCGAAGCGCGCCAATCGTCCTTCGTTCCAGGGGAAGATCGGCAAGTCCGTCCACGGCGCGCGCAATATCGCGCAATTCCAGGACCGTAAGCTCCCGGGTGCGGGAACCGACCAGCCCGCCAATCCAGCGGCTCAGGAACACCTTGTTCTCAGGCGTGAGCTGCAGCGTCCTAAGGGGTGCGCAGCCGGTGGGAACGCCATTTTTGAGCGACAGATAGGTACCGCCTACGGCGCGCACATAGAGCTCCGCGCCGCGGTCCTTGTCGAAGAAGACGACATGGGGGTCATGCTTTTCGAGTTGCGACAGCATGAAGTTCACGACGACCGTCTTGCCGGCGCCCGATGGGCCGCACAGGAAGGTATTGCCAAGATCGCCATGGTGGAAATTGAAATAGTAGGGCGACCCCGAGGCTGTCTTGAGCAACGCGACGGCCGGTCCCCATTCGTTGCCGTCCTTGTCTCCAAGAGGATAGGAATGGAATGGGGCGAGCGCTGCGAAATTGCGCGAGGTGATCACACCGGACCTTGCGCGATAGCGGAAATTGCCGGGAAGCTGCGCCCACCAGGCAGCTTCAAGACCGAGGTCCTCGCGCGCCACGACCGCGCCGCCATTGGTGAGTGCGGCGCGGGCCTTTGCGAGATTGTCCGTCAATGTCTTCACCGAGGCTGCAAAGACGGCGAGCGTCAGATGATGTTCACCGAGCACGAAGCGGTTTGATTCCAGATCGTCCATCGCATCGTCGAGTTCGTCGATTTGCGAGGCCGCCTTGTCGCCGCTGCTGACAAGCTGGTTCTGTTTGCGGCCCATGATGACGCGAGCGTCCGCCTTCGCGGTGAAGCAGAAGGACTGCGACAGGATCAACTCGAAGGGGCTGGCCAGAATGCCATCCAGCATGCCGGTTCTGGTGCGTGCGGGATACTCCTTGAAGCTCAGGATGCCGGCATAGCGGCTTTCTGCCTCGTGGCGGATTTCGATGGTCTCGCGGCCGATGATGACGCGATCCGAATAGATCGCCGAGGCAATGCGGCCATCGGTCAGCGGAACGGGCTCGCGCCGGCCGCCAACAAGCTGGTGAAGCACTTCGCTCGGTTCTGAAAACGCAAGGCCGTCGTGTTCGTAGATGGAAAGAATGCGTGGGCCGAAGCGTTTCAGGCCTGCCGTAACATCCACGACCTTATCGCGAAGCTGCTTTAGAGCGTCCTGGTCAAGTTCGCGGCCTGCCCGATTTGCCCGCCGCAGGCGAGAAAGCAACCTCGCCGCCTTCTCGGCCGGATCGCGCGCGGGCGCCCACAGGAGGGACAGATAAAGATCGTTGCGAAAGAGGTTCTCTCCAATCATTCGCTCGCGATATTTGTCGTTGAGCGCCGCCGAAAACGGCGCTGCGAATGTCCCGTCCGGATAGTCGCTGTCCCTGCGACGAACAAGATGTGTCCACAAGGCCAGACGCTCATCGGCAATGTTGCGGTAGAGCGTGTTCAGGTCGCGATGCAGGGCGTTGAGATCGAGAAGGTCTGCGGTCTCGAAGGACACGCCTTCAAGCGCCACCATGACCAACAGGGTGCGAGAGTCGAGCGCAATCGTGGTGTCGTCGACATGGCGCACATAGGGGATGAACGTCTCAGGGCCGAGCTCGCGCGACCTGAGAGTGACGTTGCTAGGCATAACCGAGATCCCCTTCGTCATAGCGCCGCAGGAGCCGCAACGGCGAAAGCGTCGCCCCGCCCCAATAGGAGCCGTTACGGGTTCGCCCGCGGGTCTCGACCCAGGCGACGAGGATGCGGAACATGTTGTGGTCGTGCTTGACCAGGGCCCGGAAGACGAGGTGGAAGACCACACCGACGAGCGCATAGGCAACCGAGCCTGCGGCAAGATAGAAGATCGTTGTCGCCATGACATTGATGCCCATGGCCTCCATCGTCACGCCTGCAACCATTGCCGGGCGCGTGCAGGCAATGAACAGCGTGTCCTCCTCAAGGACATGTCTCCCGGTGGTCATGCGATCAGCTCCCGATGATCGTACTGACAAGTTCCGAAGAGCCGGCAATAACGCCGATGCCGACGATCCAGTACCCTGCGCGCCGCAGGTCCATGTACCCGAACATCCAGGCAAGGGCGATCAGGATCACCGCGATGGTCGCAAACAGGCGGAAGATATTGCCTTGCAGCAGGTCGACGACGTTTTGCAGGATCGTTTCGATGCCGGCAGCCTGTGCGAACGCCGGCTCGACGAACATTGCAGCGATCGCAACTGCCATCGCACAGCGTACGGCAACGGGACGGATGCGGGACCTGAACGTCATGTGTTCTACTCCATTGGATTGTTTTGAAAGACGAGGACGGACGAGACCGGCCGCCGACCGAACACGTCCCAGGCCGGCGCCGCGTCTGTCGACGCGGAGCGGCTCTGTGTGTTTTCCGCCAGTACCTCCGCGATGACATCGGTGAGCGCGGATGGGGCAAAGGCGTGGTTTCGACTGCCCTTGGCTTTATCGTGGGCCGTCACCTGCAAGACCCTGGGCCCGAACCAGGCGATGTTGCCGGAAACCTCATCGCCGATCTGTTCGCCGGCGCCGACCAAGGCGGCGTCGTGGTCCTGATCGGGGAGCGATATGGGCTGCTCGTCCGTGCGCTCGTCGGTGTCCGCCAGGACGATTGGACCGTCCCCGCCGTTTGACGGCGTCAGCGTCGTCCATGGCGTAAGGCAGGGATCCGACGTCAAAGGCCGAACCTCGTGAAGCGTCTTTGCCTCGTCCCCGCCGTGCCCGGACTGAATGTTGTGGTTCCGGGCCGCCGGCGACGTCGAAATCTCGTTCGCCTGGGATTTTGAGACCGGCTCCCTCCCGCGCCATCGCTCCTCCTCGATGCGAATGGCGAAGGGGGCGAGCCTGCTTTGCAGGCTGACGGCCTCTGCCGGCGTTTCGGACAGGACAAAGGGTGCGCACGTCTGCGCAAGATCGAAGAACGCAACTGGCATACTAGAACCACACCCTCTGCTTGCCGGCGCCATCAATCGTCACGTCGATGTATCGCGGTCTTTCCCGAACCAGGGGCCGGCTCGTTGCATAGGCCATGCACTGACGGCGTCCCCCCGTTTGCCCCCAGCGAGGCGAGGACGCGAACCCGTGGCCTTTCCCGGCCCGACCCCGGTCGCGTTCGCACAGACTGTCGCTCACGGGCTGCATTGCGTCCGAGATACAGGTTCCATCACGCCCATTCGGGCCGTATCGCACCGAAAGCGTATAGCCGGCGCGGCAGTAATAGGGGTCATATCGCGGGCGAGAGCTTTCAAACCCGGCGCCGCTGCAGGACGGAAACGAGCGACCCTTTGCAAGCCATTTCCATAGCTTGCGGATCGGAGGGCGGCATTCGGCATATTGCGTCGGGCCGCCAGGATTGGCCAGGCACAGGATAACCTGGCAACCCCACTCATCGGCGCGGGCACTTTGTGCGGAATTGGAGTAGAACGAAGCTACCCCTAACGCCGTTATGGCCATTCGAAAGACAAGGCTGTGCATGCCACCATGCTCCCCAGTTGCACCGTCGTAAGGCGAGATGCCAGCCGATCTCGCCCCGTGCATTTACTATTCACATATTGTATAGTTAAACCGATGGCAAGCGGATTAAGCGTTCGATCGCAAAAACACAGGCAGTCGGCTTTTGCGGTTTAGAAAATCCTGGAAAAGCCACTGCAAGGCCAGGCCAGGCAAGTCGTGGACGAGGCAGATCCGGACGGCGCCTCTTCTGCACGTAGCAACAGGTCCATGAGCCATTAAGGCTCTGCAATATCGTCATATTTCTGGAATGATCCGCGCCGGCGCTATCGAGGAAATCGATCATCTCGTCGGACTGGAGGTGCTTGCCGAGGCCCCTGAAAAGGCCTCGTCAGGACGAGGACGGCAAGGCGGCACGCGACTTCCCTCACAGCCTTCACTCTCCTGCGCGCGCTTGGCCGGGACTGGACAGAGCGCTTTAACTATGCACATTATATCGCCTTTCGCGCTCGAACCGCTGTCCTTTCCGCCGCAGACACGGCTGCGATTTTCCAATCGCCTCGCCACCTTGAAGGCTCGGCGTCGTGACAGCTAATGGACGTGGTCGAGAGTGGCCTTTGCCCTTTCGAGCTCTGCGTGCATTCGAGGCTTGCGAACAATGCGATGGCGCGCTTGGATCACGTTGTATGTTCCGAAGGACGCAAGGCCGACTGCGACGACGGCGTAAAGCGTCCCGCCAAAAGGCAATCCACGAATCCAGTTGAGCGCGTCAGCGATGCTCCCCGCCTGGTCAGGGTCCACGGTGAAGGCTGCGTACACAAAGAAGCCGCCGACGATGAGAAACAGAACGCCCCGCGCGCAAAGGCCATAGATGCAGGCCATCGAAATCAGGCGATTGCGTTTGGCCTCGAAGCTTTGGTGCTCTTCGTATTTTCGCAAGATGCCCTTTGCGATGGTCACGCAACCGCCGATAAGGAAGCCGGCGCCGATTGCACCTGCCAGATAGGGTCCAAACGGCTGAGACATCGCCCATGCGGCGACGTCGCGCTCCGTACCACCGTCATCCCGCGAGCCGAGCGCGAGCGCAAGCTTCAAGGCGTAGAAGGAAAGGCCCAAATAGACCATGGCGCTGCCAAAGAGAGCGGCGCGAATTATAAACCCCTTGAAGCTATGGGGGCGCCGATCGGCGTTACCGAGTGACTGGGCAAGTCGCCAGATGACGAAGCCGAGAAGGCCGACCGCGATAAGACCGACCCAGACCCTGCCGAGCGGCTGCATCAAAAGCGTATCGAGCGCTGACCTGGTGTCCGACTTTCCACCCGAAATCCCCGAAAAAAGCGCAAGGCCACCGACAAGGAAGAACACCACCCCTCGGGCCATGTAGCCGCTTCGCGCCAGCAACTGGAAATTCAAGGCCATCGTCGTTTACCCCCGCTCCGTCCAGGAACGTGCGGGCATGTCCTTCGGTTCCGCCAATTGATATCGCCGTGGCGCACTCTTGTATCGACGATCCCCGGCGAAACGGACGACGGAGAAGACGAAGGCAGACGTGTGCCTGCCGGAGACGACCCACGCGGGCGAATTGCAAGTCTCAAGGGGCGGGCTTGCGCCGCCGGCGCGGCAGGTGCAAGCGACCTCGGAACAACCCTCTTTTCTCGATTGGTTCGAGGAGTTCTTCAGGTCCTTCCGGATCCAGGATTTCATTGTCGGCGAGCCATTTTTCCAAATCCGAGACGTCCGGGGTCTCATAAGGGACCAAGGTTCGACCCTTCCTAAGGCCGCGCAGCGTTTCGATGACCGCTATCATCGAACCGGCCTCTTCGCTCTGGCGGACCAGAACATCGACGCGAACGCCCAAATGTTCGGCCAGCAGATCATTCCGCAGGGCCGCAATGCGCATGCGCAGGTCCTCTCGATTGCCGGCTTCGAAAGCGACGTCGCATTCCCGGTCGAACCGCATCGAACGGTTGTTGAGGTTCGACGATCCGACACGGACGATGTCGTTGTCGACGATCATCAGCTTCGAGTGGACATAGATCGCCTGGTTCGTTGCGCTGACCGGGTGATACATACGGAAACGGCCATGCTCGTCATGTCGCCTCAAGGACTCGCGCAGCCGCGCGCGCGCCGTGTCCATCGCAATGGCGCCGAGCCAGTTGTCAGACGCCAGGGGATTGACGAGGACAACCTCGGGGCCATCGGGTTCGGCAAGCCTGCGCGCAATCGCCTGGGCGACGATCCGGGACGCAAAATACTGGCTTTCTGCATAGATCAGTTTGCGCGCAGCACCGATCATGTCGACGTAGAGACGCTCGATCTCCGTCACGCCCGGCTCGTCAACATGGGGTGGCTGCGTGCGTGCGACGGCAAGATCGACCGGGCCAAAGGAGAAGCCCCGGACCGTCGTGTGCCTGGAGGAATGAGCAGGCTGATCAAAATTGCTCTCTTCTCCGCGCGCACGACGCCAACGTCGATGGCAGATCTCCGAGAGGGCATTGACGGCCTTGCCCGTGAACATGCTCGAGGCGTCGTGCCAGGCCATATAGGGTGCTCCGCTCGGCCGTCGGCGCATCGGGTTTTCGTCCAGATGCCCTCTTGTATCCCACCGGTCGAGGGTAACGTCGATCCCGCCGCAAAATGCGATCTCATTGTCGATGACGAGTAACTTCTCGTGGTGCGAACTGCCGACGGGATGATTTCCGTCCAACCGCACCGAGATCCGAGGATGCCATTTCCACCGCAGCAGATAGGGGAAGTTCGATGGCCTCAGCCAACTTGCAAGAAGCGCCGGGCTCCACAGGAGAATCTTGATGTCAAGGTTAGGATTGGCCGCCGCTAGCCAGAGGATGAAGTCCCCGACTTTCCGGGGCGCCCCGTCGTCAACGTCGGGTGGGCCGAGTGTGGTGCCGGCATCGAAATCCCATCCGACCAGGAAAATGCTGCGTCGCGCCGCGCGCATTGCGCTGCGGATTTCACTGAAATAGGCATCGGCATCGATGATGATGGAAAAATCATCAGCCTTTTCGACACGCCAACAATTGTCTCCGGGCCGGAACAATGATCCGCCGGGCATTCAGACCTCCACGCACGTGCTGGCGCCTTGCGTCCGCCACTGACGGCGACCATAGCCCGAAGCCGTGTCGAAAGCGATCCATGCAACGCCGTCGGGACGCAATTCCGGTCGCGCGCCGTAACAGGCTCTGCGAATGCGAGTGCAAGGAAAGCGGCACCAAAAAACTGCAATCATCGGCGTTGTCGCTGCCATGGGAACAAACGCGGGCGCTGAGGATTGGGCTGGTCAGTCGATCGGCGGCTGGAGGAAACGCTATGAAGCGAAGGGTTGAAAAGGAAAGCGACCAGATCCTTCTCGCGGCGGGCGCATTGATCGTCGCAGGTCTTCTCATGCTCGCAATCCCGCCATGGATTCTGTTCGCCTTGTAAAGGACCTTGTGCGAACCAAGAAGTTTGTGGCCCCGCGGCAGGTCCTTGGTCTTTCGATCCCCGCTCCCACCTTGCCAGGGCGGCCGTTTTGTCGATCAGCATCGCCCGAACGTCGTCAGAGACATTCAGCCTGGAAAGACACGCCTCTGACGCATTGCGGTCCTCGTCATGAGGTCTCGAAAAAGCCGCCTGGACCATTCCTGGACTTGTCGTCACCAAAATGGAAAATTCGCACGTGCAGCGCGAATGCCCGTCTGCCAGATCGACATCTCCATGATGGTCACAGTCCATCCAAGGCCTTTACGGTACGCCGGGTCGATGCCGCGCGGCTGGTTCCGATCCTCTCCGACGCCTTGGTCCTACCGGAACAACTGCACCACATGATCGAGGTTCGAGTTGGCGATCGACAAGCTCTGGTGGGCAAGTTGACGTTGGGTTTCAATGGCTTTCAGTCGAGTGGAGGCTTCGTTCATGTCCGCGTCCACGAGGCGGCCCACCCCTTTTTCGTTGGTCGATATCATCTTCGTCGCGAAGTCGGATTGCATGTCGATCCGCGTGGCGAGCGCGCCAAGGATCGATGCGCCTGCGACAACCCGTTTAGACGCCACCTCGATGTAGTCGATATAGTGTTCGACCAAATCGGGCTTTTTCGCAATATCAATGCTCAGGAAATTGATAAACGGGATCGGCTCGATACTGACATCGATGTTTGAAAATCCGATGCTGGTGCCGGGGCCCCATTTCCTGTCGACTGCGGGATCGGATTTCACAATGATTGTGCCGGTATTGCTGCTCGAGACCTCGATCACCGTGTCGGGCCAGTCCGCGCTGATCAGCGATCTCAGCAGGACCACCATTTCCTCAGGCGTCTCGACGGCCCCGCTATCCTTCCCCAAGAGTTCGTTTACATAGGTGCGATTAAAGTTGTGGTGCGTTGCCGGAGCCCCGTTTATGGAAAAATCGAAGTCGACTTCCACACCGTCGGGGTTGCTCCCATCGACCTGGAGAGCGAATGGTTCGAAAGTCAGCGCCATGCCCGAGCCTTTCTCACCATAATCCGATTTTGCCACAAGCCCACCGGTGCTGACGCCGACGCTGCTGACGTTGGCGAGTTCGATGTAGTTGCCATTGCCGTGCATCTGGCGCGTCTGGATGCTCATCAGCGAGGGGTGATGAACGTAAACCTCTGAACCCGGCGGCATTTCTTGGCTGTAGTCTGACCGTGTCAGCGCGCCTTGATCCTTGAGCAGATGGTTCATCACCTTGGCGAAATCCGTATTGTTGGAAATGACGCCGCCCCACCCAGCGTCAACGGCATCCACCGTCGCCTTGGTGATGGTCACATCCGAGATCTTGAAGCCCGGACCATAGGGGCCGGGCATGTCAGCCAGTTCGCGCGAAACGCCCGTCAGAAGGGCTGGGTCATGTTCCTTGTCCAGAACGATGTCGAACTTTATCTGTGCACCGGGCGTGTTGAAATCGAGTGGTGTCCCGTCAGGAAAATTGAAATAGAAGGACGCGTTGCCGCCGACACCAGTACGGGGGTTCATCCAGTTTTCCTCCGTCTCGGTATAGTAGACGGTCGACGAACTGGTCAAAGGTATCGTGCTCTGGCCCCGCATCCCCCCCAGCGTTCGAACGTCTCGCGGGTCATTTTGCAACAGCCCACCGCCGGTAGTGTTAAAGAGGCTGATTTTGTCCAGGTGGATATCGATCTTCTCAACCGAGACACCGCGCGAGGATCGAGCGAACGACGAGACCACCGATGCCTTGTTCGTCTCGATGTCGTAGATGTTCTCGATATCCGTGTTCAGCCAATTCTGGCCGCCGAAGCTCGCTGCGCCGGCAACGCCAACGACCTGGGCCTTGAGCTGCTCAAGCTCGGATTGGATCTTAGCCTTGTCGACCCCGTCTTCCGTCGCCGCTACGAGCCTCGCCTTGAACTCGGAGAGGATCTCCACCACCGCGTTCATCCCTGCATAAGCGGTATCAACTTTGGCGGCGCCCAGGCCGAGGGCGTCCGTAACGGCGCTGATTGCCATACGGTCGGAGCGCATGGTCGTCGAAATTGACCAATAGGCGGCGTTGTCAGTCGCGACCTGCACGCGCAGGCCCGAGGATACCAGCCCTTGCGTTTGCTGTAGGCCCGCATTGATTGAACGCAGAGTCTGGAGCGCGGAAATGGCTCCAGCATTCGTGTGAATGCTAGTCATATTAGCTCATCGAAAAATTGTGATATGCTCTTCATGAGCTTTAGAGGTTGTACCGCAATAGAGACGGGAGAGGGTTAATTAATGGTTAACGACCATGCTAAGGCGTTCAAATGCCCCAATAATCTCCAAAGTGGGCGTGATTGATGGTCAACCGTGTCGGGGAAGCGCCTGGTCAACCCACCTGCGCAAACTCCTCCTAGGTCGTTGCGATCTTGAAAACGCGAAGAACGATCACCCCGGGCTAAATCGGCAACGGCATCAGCGGGCCTGCTTGTCGCTGCACGACAAACGGGAAGGGATCTCCCCTCATTGCGAATGCCACCGCGCGCTTCCCTGGCATCTGGTCTCATGGAGACTAGCGGGCGCGGCGACCTCGACATCGTCTACCCTGACTACCGCCGCTTGCAGAGAAATCCAAGCGGCTGCCTTTCTCCCTTGCACCATGGTTCTAACGTCGCGCCCGTCCCCGCGCGCAATACCGTGAAACGCATACGGCATGCGATGGCTCGCCCCAAACCTTGATCGATCGGTTGATCGCTAATGGACAGTCAGGACAAACCGATGACTGGGCCCTGGCCCCAATCCCGCAGCGAAGGGCGGATGGCGAACGGGGATATCGCCAGACGTGATCCTGCTCGAGGCGAAATGAAAGGCCGGCACGACAAAGGTGCCGACCTTTTTTCCGATGGATACCCCTCGGGTCACATCTTCGGCAGAAGCACCGCGTCGATGACATGGATGACGCCGTTGGACTGCTTGACGTCGGCAATCGTCACGTGGGCCACACCACCCATTTCGTCGGTGAGCGTGATCTTGCCCATGCTCTCCTTGGCCTTCAGGATGCAGCCGCCGACTGTCTTGACTTCATGCGTGCCGTTGTCGTCCTTGATCATTTTCCCGATGGTATCGGACATGGCCTTGGCGGCAACCACGTGACAAGTGAGGACCTTGACGAGTTGCGCCTTGTTTTCCGGCTTCAGGAGCGTATCGACCGTGCCCTTCGGCAGTTTTGCGAAGGCTTCGTTGGTCGGCGCGAAGACGGTGAACGGCCCCTCCCCCTTGAGCGTGTCGACAAGGCCGGCGGCCTTCACGGCGGCAACGAGCGTCGTATGGTCCTTCGAGTTCACCGCGTTTTCGACGATGTCTTTGTTTTCATACATTGCCGCACCGCCGACTTCCGGATTGGCGGCATAAGCGCTAGCAGCGGTGACGGTTGCCAGGGCGGTAATGGCGACCGCGCAAAGTGTGGACTTGAACATGATTTTTCCTCTCTATCTGAACGCCCCGACGCGGATGTGCGCCTTTCAAGGCCGTCCCCTCATCGGTGACGCAACAAGAGACGAGAGCGCTGGGAAAAGAGTTTCAGCGGAGATACGATCTTCGCGAATTTTCTGGCGACGAACGTGAAGCTACTTCTGGTCTCGGCCAAATGGCCAGATGACGATGTTTCCGGCAAATAGCGCCATCCAGACCAGGGGAGCCTGCAAAGGCAATCGAACGAGATGGTAGACCCATTGCCAGGGCGACGTCGCCGGCGCGCCAAAGCTGTCGATGGCGTGTTTGATATTGGCCGGGAATACGCAGACGGCATAGAAGGCGAGACTGACGCCAGCGGCTCGCCTTAGGGCCGGAACCAAGAGCCCGACCGCGCCGGCGATCTCGGCCAGCCCGGTGAGGAAAATGACAGCCTCGGGGTCTGGAACCCAGGCGGGGGTGATGCCGATAAAGGGTTTGGGCAGGACGATATGGAGCACACCCGCGAGGCCGTACAACGCGGATAGTCCCCAACGACATCGTCGCTGCAGGATCTCAATTCTTGCCATCGTTCGCGATCCGCTGCTCGACGTTGCGCCTTATAGCGGCAAGGTCCGCCTTGTGGCCGGCAACCGTCTCGATTGCCGCGACTGCCAGGTCGCTCGCCACGAAGTCCGACTTGTGACCAAGATTGCGCACGACGATCAGACGCGCACCGCGAATATCCTGGGCAAGGTGCCGTGAATGGATTTCAGGGGAAACGACACTGTCGGCGTCCCCGGTGATGATCACGGTTGGCGCGTCGATCTTGCGGTAGTTCACGGAGGCCGCCCTCGCCCACTCGCTCAAGGCGGCAACCTCTCTCGCATTATGGCGAAACGCGGCCGGTCGCAGCGCCTGCAGGGCGCGTGTCTTTGTGACGTAGTCCGGTGGAACGGGATTCGGCGCGAAGACGCCTTCTGTCGCACCATCGATCACCATAAAGCCTATCGGCGGAGCGATGACGGTGCTGAACAGCGCACCTGTCACCGGGGCGCTCGCGGCCTCGTAATACCATGCAATACCACCATTCCACGGGTAGACCGCCGGAGACAGGAACACAAGGCCAGACACCACGTCCGGATGGCGAACCGCAAGGGACGCTGCGATCGCTCCTCCGAAGGAATGGCCGACGATGATGGCCTTGGCAATGCCGCGCTCTTTCATCAGGACCGAGATTGCGTCGGCCTGGCCATCGGGGAGGATGTTGTGGTCACCCCCGACATGGGAATCGCCATGTCCGGGACGATCGACGAACAGGAGCTTCGCCCGGCCCTGGAGCTTGGCGCGGAACGCGTACATCGGATCGTAAAGACTGGCACTGGCGCCGTGGATGAAGACGACGGGTGGAAGGTCTGCGTGGCGACCGGGCTCCACCAAGACGCTATTGAGCTCGAAGCCGCCGACATCGATACGGATGGGCTGATCGTCATGTTTGGGAGCGGCGCCAACCTGCTGAGGTCCTAGCGCGGCGACACCGATTATCAAAGGCGCAGCCAGCAAACGAAGAGCGCGGCGCGGCATCTGCTACAGTTGCCTTGTTGTGCCGCTGGCAACGATCGGGCCTGTCGGAAGCCCTGTTGGTGATCCTCCGAACGGCTCGAGACTGACGGCAATCCTGACACCAGCGGTCATGGTCTGCCGCAGGTCCGCCGGGATCAGCAACTCGCCGTCGGCACCAGGCTGGAAGACGCCCAGCGAGCGAGGGTTGCCGCTTTCCGGGACGAACCACAGCTGCAGCGATTTTTCCTCGCGCGCGCCAGATGCGACCGGAACGATCTTTGCGCGACCGGTGGCAGCGTCGAAGGAGACAAGCAGATTGAGGGGATTTTCCGGCGCGGAAAGCTGCGCCACGATCGGAGCGGGCGTGCGGGACGGCTGATATACGCTGGAGGCAAAAACAATTGCCGCAACTGCAACTGTCGAGGCTCCGAGTGCGACCCAGCGCCAGAAACTTGCCGTGTTCCAGATTCCAGTCGCGACGACAGACGGCTCGACGCCGAACAGCCGTCTTTCGATGTGAGCGTATACGCCAGCTCCCGGGGTGTCTTCCTGGTAATCTTCGTTGAGCGAGGCAAGATCCGACTGCCAGCGTTCGACCAGCAAAGCGAAACCTCTATCAGCCACCATCCGCTGTTCGACGCGGCGACGGGCTTCTGCCGAAAGGACGCCGAGCACATATTCTCCTGCGAGAACTTCGTCCTGCGTCCGGCCGCTCTCATGACCATATTCGCCCGGTGTCATCGCTGCATACACTCCCTCAGCTTGAGAAGGCTTCGGCGCAGCCAGGTTCTCACTGTATTCAAGGGAACATCCAGATCGGCGGCCAATTCATTATAACTCAGTCCCTCCACATAGGCGCGTCTGACGGCTCCGGCGTGGATGGCATCCAGCTCCCGCATGCAATTATCGATACGACGCCCTTCGTCCGCCATCACCACATGCTGTTCAGGCGTTGATATCGTCTCGTCGGCGAGGTCGTAAGCCTCGTTTATGTCCTCAGTCACCGGCTTACGGGCGCGGATGACGTCGATTGCATGATTGCGCGCAATCGCTGCAAGCCAGGTCGCAGGAGAGCCTGACCCTGCTGCGAAGGTTCGCGCACGATGCCAGACCTTGATATAGACCTCCTGAAGGGCTTCCTCCGCGTTTGGCCTGTGCTTGAGTATACGAAGACAGATCGCAAAAAGTTTCGGATTGGTGATTTTGTAGAGAGATGCGAATGCTGCTCGATCCCCGGTGGCAACGCGGCTGATCAAATCAGCGATGTCATTGGTTTGCATACGACAGATCCTCGCCACTCATCCTTTATAGAGACCGGCGATTTTGAAAGGCAAGGACGGGGTCAATAAATCTTTGCGACGGCTCATCGAAGGGGGATCGAGATGGTCCAAAAGGCCGCACCCCCGGCCATCTGCGCACTCCCGATATGCCTGTCTTTGGTAGTGGCGACGGAAGCGATTGCATTGTCGTCGCAGTCGCGGCAACGGCGGCCTGAACGTTCTCTGCCCGGACGTTCTCGTCCCGGCAGCCGCTCTCGACCTCATCAGAGCTTCATTTGATGTTCGATTGTTCGGTGGCCGCCTAACCGCGATGGAGGAGAAAATCGACCGCTCCGACGTGGCCCAACAACAAGCGATCTTTCCGTTTGATTTCCCTATGGACACGATTTGACTTGGCCGACGGGCGCCCTTCCTGCGGCCTGTATGGGTCCAAGGACAAAGGCGGAATCTTTGCCATTGCCCCAAAACCTGCCCAATCGGCTCCCGTGGCGCCTGGTGTGTTTTTCCACGCCGTAACGCCTAGCCGAAGAAGCGAGCGGAATGGGCTGAGCCGGGGAGCTGGCCGGTCGCCTCGAAGTACTTTTGCAGCACCAGCAGGGAGGTGAGCCGCTCCGTGGTCCTGCTCCGGAACGTTGCGACATAGCGGTTCGCGTTCTGGACCACCTCCGCCGCCAGTTTGGGCGTGGATTCCAGCATGTCGATCTTTTCTTCGAGATCGGCGAAATCGTCGCGAACCTCGATGAAATGCCGTCCCGGCTGGAGCCTTCCCTCCATGAACCAGGTTTCGTAACGGCTCTTCGGCATGAGGCACACGCTGCCCGATGCCATCACCCATTTCAGGTTGGTCGCGACGTCGTGGCCTTCGATCGAGAGGATGTATCGATAAGCCAGTTGGTCATGGGGCGATAGGAAGGGCTTTGCGGCGATTCCGTCGCGCATGGCGCCAACGTGGCCGACATCTGCAAACCGGCTGCTTCGGTGACGCTCGACAAGGGCCGCTCTCAGCGGATTGTTGAGGCTGCCGCGCCAGACGGCCTTGGGCAGCTTGTCCGACCAGGGGCGCGTATCACGATGAACCTGGAAATGGCGCAATTTGTCGAGGTTGAGCAGCACCGAGTTTTCGTTCCCGTCCGTGATTGGCCGGCTCTTTACCAGCGCGGGGACCTCGGGGACCCAGGTGACATCGCCGAAGACGTAATCCACGCGGAGCGACTGGGGGAAGTATTTCAGGTACTCCTGAAGGTCGATGAAGTACCGGCTTTTGGACTTGTCGATCCTGTCCAGCGGAGTGCCAGGCAAATGCACCAAACCGGGTGGTAGCTTGTTGTAGTAGTTGGCTCTTGCCAGAAGCTCGTCACGCTCTTTCGAACTGTCGACCGCGCGCAGAATATCTTCGCGGTACCTGCTGAAGGCCACGGCGGGCGTTGCATGGCGAAGTGCGCCGGATGCGTAGTACCAAAGCCTGTTAAGGGTCTTGGCGGTTCGCTCGAAGGGCCGCTTCATTCAAGATTCCGTCTACAAGGGCGCGTTCCCGCGTCGATGTTCTCCCCGAACGAGGCAGACATATGGCCGGCGCGTACAGGCAGCATTGGAGCCGGTTCCGATTAGCCGGATGCTTACGCGTTGTCCATGTGGGAGGCCACAATGTGCGTCCATCTCGGAATGTCGTGTTCCTTTGATACAAAGCGCTGTGTCTTCCCCGCCCCTTCCAATAAGAGTATCCAACTCATCACGGCAAACGCTCCCCATCGAGAATGCGTGCATAGAGATCGAGATAACCGAACGCCGTTCTCGTTATGGAGAATTGCGCCGAAGCGGCTTTCCGGCATTCCGCCGGCGAAAGGGAAGACGTTGCGTCAAGTGCGGCAGCAAACTGGTCATCGGTCTCGAAAAGCCTGCCGGTTTCGGGCGTGATGATCTCAGGCATCGCACCGCGGGACGTCGCAAGCACCGGGGTGCCACACAGCATGGCTTCCACCGGCGCCATGCCGAACGGCTCTTCCCAGGCGATGGGGTTGAGGAAGGCGCGGGCTTCGCCCAATAGGGTCAGTTTCTCGGCACCGTCGACGATCCCGTGAAACCGGTAACGCGGCGATAGGCTTTTGAAGAAGACAAGGTCGCGGCGCACCTGGCCGCGGGTCAACAGCTTCCAGCGCGCGCCGCCCGCGATATCGAGATCGAAATCGTACCTGCGTGCAAGATCCACGGCGTAATTGAGGTTCTTGTTGGCGCGAGCGATGCCTGCCAGAAAAAGCAGCCGACCGCTCTTGCGGGGTGCGAGTTTGTAGGTTTCCACCGGAAAGCCGTTGTAAACGAAGGTTTGCCGGCCATGATTGCGGGCATGGCTGGCGCTGACGAAGCTCCAGTTGCGCCCATCGTCGGCAAGGCTTTTGCCCATCGTGTGCATAGTGTTGAGCGTTGGCCGCTCGATATCAAGATAAGCGCCATGGAAATGGACGATGTGCGTATCCGCGGGGATAGCCTGCCGTATCCGCGTGTCCCCCGATGCCTGTCGTAGTTCAAAGGGTGCGGGTCCCTTGATCTGGCCGGCGATAACCACGACCTCGTGACCGAGACGCATCAGTTCTTCCGCCAGCCATTCGACTTGTCGCTCCGTGCCACCGTAGCCTTTGCACGGCAATGCGCCCGGCGCGATCAATGTGATTTTCAAAGGCTGGCTCCATTATGAGACATGTGTGCGGATAAGCGTTCGGCCTGAATTTGCGGTATTTTCTGCGGATGGAAAAAGGCAGCGCCATGAGGAGCGCGCTCCCATGCCCCTTGCGGAGACGGTGGGCCGCTCGCGGC
>Ga0182737_1000765_pt1 | contig 38963 bp, 35 predicted proteins | sample eDN5th30CBELigOP_FD_128878 | JGI IMG/M metagenome (GOLD analysis project Ga0182737, IMG submission 128878) | Enriched Organic Plus compost microbial communities from Emeryville, California, USA - eDNA 5th pass 30_C BE-Lig OP (version 2) (version 2) ... | reverse complement strand
CGTCGATCTGGCGTGTGCGGTCGACGACATGGTCACGGTGGTCGCCGGCGCCCTGACCCAGGTCGACGTGGCAGCCAATGACGAGGTGCTCGACGACGACGACCCGCAGGAAGACGGGCCTCTGCTGTACGCCATCGAGTCGATGACCCAGGGCATCCAGGCGCTGATCGACCAGTTGACCGGCGAGCTGACCCTGACCGCCGAGTGCGACGGCTCGGTCGAGTACTCGGTTACGCGTGAAGGTAATCCGTACGTCACGACGGCGAACGTCGCGATCGATGCCGGCGGAGCCTGCCAGGATCCCAGCGGGAACGGTGGCGGCACGACGGCGGTCACGCCCGCCGTGGCCCACGTCGACGTGCCCGTGCTGCCCGACACCGGTGCCGGCGATCACCTGAACGCGATCGGCGTGACCGGCGTCCTGCTGACTCTCGCCGGGCTGGTGATGGTCGGTCTCGGCCGGCGCAGGTCGCCCGCCGCCTGACGGATTGCTCGTTCCTTCAACGACCTCTGCTCGACCACGACCGGTCGGGCAGAGGTCGTTGCTCGTGTGACAGTCGCCGCAGGATGGTCCGGGAGCGCGATGGTCAGGACCGATCCGGAGGATCGAGCACCACGATGCCGAGCGGCCGCTCTCCCGCGGCCAGGCGCGTGACCTTTCCGCTCGCGACGTCGACGATGCTGAGGCCGTCCCAGTAGCCGTCTCGGGTGAAGCCGCCGGAGACATAGGCGGTGGCGCCGTCGGCGCTGACCGCGACATCCTCGTGCGGGCCTTTCAGGTCGATGACCCGCTCGTCGCCGCCAGGCGTGCGGATGGTCAACGACGGTCCGTTACCGCTGTCCGACGTCCCACCGGTGCCGACCACGAACAGCGTGCCGTCCGGTCCGGCGGCGATCCCGTGCTGATGGGTGTCGGCTGTCATCGTCTCGGTCGTGACGCGGCCGGACTCGGGATCGATGACCAGCAGCTTCTCCCCCTCGAACGGGAGGAGCAGCGCGCCGTCGCCTGCTCGAACGACGGCGTAGTGCGGCTTGAGCCAGTCGCCGAGACTGCGACCCGTGTCGTAGGGGTCGACCACGACGCTGCGGGTCGTCCAGTCGCTGGTGTCGACGATCGTCACGTCGTACGAGTCGTGATTCGTGACGTAGACCCGCGAGCCGTCTGGTGCCACATCGACGTCGAACGGGCGCATCCCGGCCGGGACGGTGCGCACGATCTCGCGCGTGGCGGCGTCGATGACCTCGAGCACACCTTTCTGGCCGGGGACGTTGACCCCGACGTAGAGCTGCCTGCCGTCGGGCGACAGCGCGATGCCCATCCCGCCACCGCGGTACTCACCGGTGCCGACCGGCCCGGTCTTGGTGCGGTAGGCGATCCGATCCACGCGCTCGCGGGTAGCGGTGTCGACGACGGCGACCCCCTCCGCGGTCGACACCCAGGCAGTGCCGTCGGCACCGAGCGCGATCCCGTACGGCGCCGTCCCGACGTTGACCGAGGCGAGCTCGGCGTTCTGTCGGCGTGACGGGTCGATGAAGGTGACGGTGTCGGCGCCGAAGTCGGCGACGAGCAGGTGTTCACCGGCCTTGGGCGCCGCCGAGGTGGGTGCAGTGGCGGTGGCGGTGGGTTCGTCTGGTTCGGAGGCGCATCCGGCGAGCAGGAGTGTCGCGGCAAGACTGGCCGCGGCGAGAGGCGGGCGCGGATTCTGCATCGGGGACCACCTGTCGTGTCGAGAGCACGTTGTTCGGGTGCTGCCTCTATCGTGCGCCGGCAACCTGAGCGGCACGTCATCCGGCTATAGCTGCCCGCCCGAAACGACCTACCGGATCCGCAGCCCCGGTAGCGGTGAACCTGTTCCCTATCCCGTCGGAGGCCGGTGACCCTGTTCCCTCTCGGGAGGCCTGTTAGGGAACAGCCCTACCGTACTGACTATGTTCTTGAATGATTCAAGAAAACAGAATAGCCTGCCAGCATGACCTCTACGCCCGACGCCGACACGCTGTTGCGTGTGGCCGGGCTGCGCGTGACCCGTCCGCGCGTCGCAGTGCTGTCGGCCGTGCACCGCCATCCGCACGCCGACACCGACACCATCATCGCCGGTGCTCGCGAGGAACTGCCCGGCGTCTCGCATCAGGCGGTCTACGACTCGCTGCACACACTGACGGGCGCCGGGCTGCTGCGTCGCATCAAGCCTGAGGGCCTGGCCGCGCGTTACGAGACCCGCCGCGGCGACAATCACCACCACGTCGTGTGCCGGAGCTGCGGCATGATCGCCGACGTCGACTGCGCGATCGGCGAGGCCCCGTGCCTCCACGCCTCGGACGATCACGGATTCGTGATCGACGAAGCCGAGGTCATCTACTGGGGCACCTGCCCCTCCTGTGTCCGAGAAGCCAGTACAGCCCATGAAGATGGAGAAGATCAGCATGTCTGACAAGAACGACACGAACGCCGTCATCGGCGAGGTGAACGACGAGACCGGTGGCTGCCCGGTCGCTCACGGCCCGTCCCGGCCGGTCACCAGCGCCACCGGCTGGTGGCCCGAGCGCCTCAACGTCAAGATCCTGGCGAAGAACAGCGAGCTGTCGAACCCGCTGGGCGCCGATTTCGACTACGCGGCCGCGTTCAATACGCTCGATCTGGCCGCGGTCAAACGCGATATCGCCGCCGTGCTCACCGACTCGCAGGAGTGGTGGCCGGCCGACTGGGGCAACTACGGCCCTGCGATGATCCGCATGGCCTGGCACTCGGCCGGCACCTACCGCGTCCACGACGGTCGCGGTGGCGGCGGCACCGGCCAGCAGCGCTTCGCGCCCATCAACAGCTGGCCGGACAATGTGAACCTCGACAAGCCGCGTCGTCTGCTGTGGCCCGTCAAGCAGAAGTACGGCCAGGCGATCTCGTGGGCCGATCTGTTCATCCTGGCCGGCAACGTTGCGCTCGAGGAGATGGGCTTCAAGACGTTCGGCTATGCCGGCGGGCGCGCCGACGTCTGGGAGCCCGACGACGACATCTACTGGGGCCCTGAGACCGAATGGCTCGGCGGCGAGCACGGCGGAGCCCAGCGGTACTCCGGTGATCGCGATCTGGCCCAGCCGCTCGCGGCCGTGCAGATGGGCCTGATCTACGTGAACCCCGAGGGCCCCGAGGGCCGTCCCGATCCGCTGGCCTCGGCCCGTGACATCCGCGAGACGTTCGCGCGCATGGCGATGAACGACGAGGAGACCGTCGCCCTGATCGCCGGCGGCCACACGTTCGGCAAGACGCATGGCGCAGGTTCGGCCGATCTTGTCGGTCCCGAGCCCGAGGCCGCTCCGCTGGAGCAGATGGGCCTGGGCTGGAAGTCCTCGTTCGGCAGCGGTAAGGCCGGCGACCAGATCGCGTCGGGTCTCGAGGTCACCTGGACCTACCACCCCACCCGCTGGGACAACGAGTTCTTCCATATCCTGTACGCCTACGAATGGGAGCTTGAGGAGTCGCCGGCCGGGGCCAAGCAGTGGCGCCCCAAGAACGGCGACGGATCCGACATGGTCCAGCACCCGCACGACCCGTCGAAGCGTTACGCCCCCCGGATGCTGACGTCCGACCTGGCGCTGCGCTTCGATCCGATCTACGGGCCGATCTCGCAGCGCTTCCGCGACAACCCCGAGGAGTTCGCCGATGCGTTCGCCCGCGCGTGGTTCAAGCTGACCCACCGCGACATGGGGCCGGTCGCCCGGTACCTCGGTCCCGAGGTGCCCGGCGAAGTGCTGATCTGGCAGGACCCGTTGCCGGAGCGCGAGGGCGAGCTGATCGACGATGCCGACATCGCGAACCTCAAGCAGCGGGTGCTGGCCTCCGGGCTGAGCATCTCGCAGCTGGTGTCGACGGCCTGGGCCTCGGCGGCCTCGTTCCGCGGCAGCGACAAGCGCGGCGGTGCCAACGGTGCGCGCATCAACCTGGCTCCGCAGAACAACTGGGCGGTCAACAACCCGGCGCAGCTGGCCATCGTGTTGCCGGCCTTGCAGAAGATCGCCGACGAGTTCAACAGCCAGGGTGCCAAGCAGGTGTCGCTGGCCGATCTGATCGTGCTGGCCGGCACCGCGGCCGTCGAGCAGGCGGCGGTCGACGCCGGCACGCCGGTCCAGGTGGCCTTCACGCCGGGTCGCGTCGATGCCACGCAGGAGCAGACCGACGTCGAGTCGTTCGCGGTCATGGAACCTCGGGCCGACGGATTCCGCAACTACGAGGGCAAGGGTGAGATCCCGGCGGAGCACCGCCTGGTCGACCGGGCCCAGCTGCTGAACCTGACGGCTCCGGAGATGACGGTACTGGTCGGCGGCCTGCGTGTCCTGGGTGCGAACCACGACGGTTCGCAGCTCGGCGTGCTGACCGACCGAGTGGGTCAGTTGACGAACGACTTCTTCGTCAACCTGCTCGACATGGGCATCGAGTGGAAGCCCACGAACGACGCGTCCGTGACGTTCGAGGGCCGTGACGCCTCGGGAGCGGTCAAGTACACCGCCAGCCGCGCCGACCTGGTGTTCGGCTCGAACTCCGAACTGCGCGCCCTGGCCGAGGTGTATGGCGCCGCCGACGGCAACCACCGGTTCGTCGAGGCGTTCGCGAAGGCCTGGACGAAGGTCATGGAACTGGACCGCTTCGACCTGAAGAAGTAGTTCTGCCGTTCGCCGCCCCGGTTCGACTTCGGTCGGGCCGGGGCGGTGTCGTGTCAGGAGGCGTCGGGTTTGAGATCGTAGATGCGCTGTTCGAGCACCGCGAGTCGCTGATCGACGGAGGCGAGGCCGGCGCTCATGTCGGTGATGCTGTGGATTCAGAGAGCCGGGTAGTCGACGTAGCCTTCGGGTCCGCCGCCGTAGAACGTGCGGGGATTGGGCTCGTTGAGTGCCGCCCCGAGTCGGATGCGATCGGGCAGATCGGGGTTGGCGATGAACGAGCGACCGAACGCGACGGCGTCGATGAAGCCGGCGTCGATCAGTCGCTGCGCCTTCTCGTTCGTGTAGGCGCCGGCGCCGACGATCGCACCGGGGAACGCCTGCTTGAGCCGCGCACGATAGTCGTCGTCGAGCGCCGGCCCTCCGGCCCAGTCGGGTTCGGACAGGTGCAGGAACGCCAGGTCGCGTTGCGCCAGTTCCGCGGCGACGTACAGTCCGTCGTCCGCTGCCTGGTCGTCGAGGGCCTCGAGGCCGTTGAAGATGCCGACGGGTGAGATGCGGATGCCGACCCGGTCGGCCGACCAGGCGTCGACCACGGCGTCGACGGTCTCGAGCATCAGTCGCGCCCGGTTCTCGACCGGACCGCCGTACTCGTCGTCACGCAGATTCGACACGGCGCTCAGGAACTGGTGGAGCAGATAGCCGTGGGCGCCGTGGATCTCCACCAGATCGAATCCGGCCGCATGCGCGTTCTCGGTGGCACGACGGTAGTCGTCGAGGGTGCGGACGATATCGGCCTTCGTCGCGGGTCGCGGGATCGGACAGTCGACCCGCAGCGGAGCGCCGTCGGGGCCCTTGATCGTGGCGCGATTGCGGTACGGGCCGGCAGAGGCCGACAGCGGCAGGCGGCCGTCGTGGAACGACTCGTGCGACACCCGGCCGACGTGCCACAACTGCGCGGCGATGCGGCCGCCCGCTTCGTGCACGGCATCGGTGATGCGGCGCCAGCCCTCGACCTGTTCGGCCGAGTAGATGCCGGGCGTGTCCATGTAGCCCTTGCCCTCGGGCGAGATCTGCGTGCCCTCCGACACGATCAGCCCGGCGCCGGCGCGCTGGACGTAGTACTCGCGCATCAGGTCGTTGGGCACATCGCCCAGCGGCGTCGCCCGCATCCGGGTCAACGGAGCCATCAGGACCCGGTTGGGCAACTCGACGGCGCCGAGGCGGACAGGATCGAACAGCGAAGACGTCACGTCGGTTGATCAACAGCGCACCGGGTCCCAAGATTCCCACGAGACCCTCTTCTTCTGTCCCAAATGACATTTTCCCTGCATTGATGACACGAAGTTCTGTGTGATCGATGCAGGTTCCGGGGGGTCTCGTGGGAAACCTGTGGTCAGACGCGCGCGGCGCGGCGGCGGGCCTGCTCCTCGGGGTCGGGGACCGGGACGGCGGCGATAAGGCGCTGCGTGTAGGCCTCGGTGGGATTCGAGAGCACCTCGGCCCGAGTGCCGACCTCGACCAGCTTGCCGTGCTGCATCACCGCGACGCGGTTCGCCAGCGAGTCGACGACCGCCAGGTCGTGGCTGATGAACAGGCACGCGAACTGCAGTTCGGTCTGCAGCTCGGTGAACAACTCCAGGACACGGGCCTGGACCGACACGTCGAGCGCCGAGGTGGGTTCATCGGCGATCAGCAGATCCGGATCCAGGGCCAGCGCACGCGCCAGGCTGACCCGCTGACGCTGTCCGCCCGACAACTCATGTGGATAGCGTTCGGCATAGGAGCCGCCGAGCTCGACGCGTTCGAGCAGTTCACGTACCTTCGCCGTCACCTGCGGTTCACCCAGATCGGTCTGCACACGCAAGGGCTCGGCGATGCAGTCCTCGATCGAGAGCCGCGGGTTGAGCGACGACGCAGGATCCTGGAACACGAAGCCGAAATGCGATCGCAGCGGGCGCAGCGCCGAGTCGCTGAGACGTGAGATCTCGGTACCCGACACGGTGACGGTGCCCGACGTCGGCTTCTGCAGGCCGACCGTGGTGCGGCCGATCGTCGACTTGCCCGAACCCGACTCGCCTACGAGACCCAGCACCTCGCCGCGGCGCACGGTCAGCGACACGTGGTCGACCGCGCGGAACGACGGCTGGCCGATGCGGCCGGGGAACTCCACCACCAGATCCGCGATGTCGAGCACGACCGGCACATCCTCGGCGACCGGCGCTGGGCCGTCCTCGCGGCCCAGGTGCGGCACCGCATCGAGTAGCGCTCGCGTGTAGGGGTGAGCCGGTGCCGAGAACAGTTCGCGCACAGGGGCCTGCTCGACGATCGTGCCGCGATACATCACCACGACCCGGTCGGCCATGTCGGCCACGACGCCCATGTTGTGCGTGATCAGCACGATCGCGGTACCTAACCGGTCGCGCAGCGACAGCAACAACTCCAGGATCGAGGCCTGCACCGTGACATCGAGCGCCGTCGTGGGCTCGTCGGCGATGATCACCTCGGGATCGCAGGCGATGGCCATCGCGATGACGACGCGCTGCTTCTGCCCGCCCGACAGCTGGTGCGGGTAGTAGTCGACGCGTTGTTCCGGATCGGGCATGCCGACGAGGTCGAGCAGCTCGATCGCCCGCTCGCGCGCCGCCGACTTGGAGATCTCGCCGTGAGCGCGGAGGCCCTCGATGATCTGCCAGCCCACGGTGTAGACGGGGTTCAGTGCCGTGGACGGCTCCTGGAACACCATCGAGACCCGGTCGCCGCGCAAGGGGCGCAACTGGCTCTGCGACAGTCCGATGAGCTCGAGGCTCGATCCGTCGGGGCCGCCCAGCTGAGCCGAGCCACTGGACTCGGCCGTGCTGGGCAACAGACCCATCACGGCGCGCGACGTCACCGACTTGCCCGAACCGGACTCGCCCACGACGGCGACGACCTCGCCGGGCGCCACGTCGAAGCCGACACCGCGGACCGCGTGTACCGGCGCCGCGTCGGTGCGGAACGAGACCTGCAGATCACGCAAGGACAGGGCGGCGACGGTGCGCGGCTCACCGGAAACGTCGGCGACCGACTCGTCGACCTCGACCCCGGCGGTCACCTCGGCGAATTCCGCCGCGATCTCGGCTTCGTCGGCCGTGGTGGTCTCGCCGCCGCGGGCCCGCAGCAACGGGTTGAGGATGTCGTTGAGGCTCTCGCCCATCAGAGTGGAACCCAGCACGATCAGCACGATCGCGGTGCCGGGGAACACACCGGTCCACCAGATGCCGGAGGCCGCGTCGGGCAGTGCCTTGTTGAGGTCGTAGCCCCACTCGGCGGCCGCGGTCGGCTCGATCCCGAAACCGAGGAATCCCAGACCGGCGAGGGTCAGGATCGCCTCGGACGCGTTGAGGGTCGCGATGACCGGCAGCGTCGACGACACATTGGAGAACACGTGACGACGCAGGATGCGCGGCATGCGCACGCCGACGACGCGCGCCGCGTCGACGTACGGCTCGGACTTGACCGACAACGTCGCATTGCGGATCACCCGGAAGTACTGGGGCACGAACACGACCGTGATCGAGATGCCGGCAGCGAGGATGCCGCCGATTGCGCCACTGCTTCCGCCCGACAGCGCGATCGACACGACGATCGCCAGCAGCAGCGACGGGAACGCGTACATCGCATCCATCACGAACACCAAGGCGCGGTCGAGCCAGCCGCCGACATATCCCGAGATCAGGCCGAGTGGCACTCCGACGAGACCGGACAGGACGACCGCGAGCAGGATCACCGCGACCGCCGTGCGCGCGCCGAAGATCACGCGCGACAGCACATCGGTGCCGGCGACCGTGGTGCCGAACCAGTGGGCGGCCGACGGCGCCTGCTGGGTGCCGAACGCGGCACCGTCGGAGCCGCGTACTTGGGTGAAGTCGTACGGCGCGAGCCACGGCGCGAAGATCGCGACGACGACGAAGAACAGGACCAGGCCGAAGCCCAGCAGGAGCATGAAGCGCTGGAGTCCGTGCGACTGACGGACGACGGCGGGGACCGGGATGCTCATCAGAACCTCACCCGGGGGTCGACGAACGCGACGATGACGTCGATCAGGAAGCTCATGACCCCCACCACTAGCGCGATGACCGTCACGATGCCCTGCACCGCGAGGAAGTCGCGCTTGATCAGGTACTCGGCGAGCGCATAGCCCAGGCCCTTCCACTCGAACGTGGTCTCGGTCAGGATCGCGCCGGCCAGCAGCATCGCGATCTGCATGCCCATCACGGTGACGACCGGGACGAGCGCATTGCGGAACGCATGCTTGCGCAGCACGCGTCGTTCCGAGACTCCACGAGCCCGGGCCGCGGTCACGTAGTCCATGCGCAACGTCTGCAGCAGGTTGACCCGCACGAGGCGGATGAACACGCCACCGGTCAACAGGCCCAAGGCGATGGCCGGCAGCATCGCGTGCTGCAGGACGTCCCAGATCAGCGACGGCTCGCCCCACAGGAAGGCGTCGACGATCATGATGTGCGTCTGGGGGTCGACCTGTTGAAGGGTCAGTTCGGTGCTGGTGCTGGCCCGGCCCGACGACGGCCAGCCGAGCGGTGTGAACGCCAACTTGAGCAGCAGGCCCACGAAGAACACCGGCGCTGCATAGACCAGAATCGAGAACAGGCGTAAGGCGACATCGGGCAGCCGGTCGCGGTAGCGCGCCGCCAGCCGGCCGAGCGGGATGCCGACCGCAAACGCCACGATCAGCGACCAGAACGCCAACTCGAGCGTGGCGGCGCCGTTGACGACCAGGATGTCCGACACCTTGCGGTTGTCGGTCAGGGTGACGCCGAAATCACCGCGCACCAGGCCGCTGATGTATTCCCAGTACTGCGTCAGGATCGGCCGGTCGAGTCCGGCATCGGCCTTGCGTTGCGCGATCTGATCGGCCGGCAGGCGTCCACCGAGAGCGGCCTGGATCGGATCGCCGATGACACGCATCATGACGAACACGAGCGTCACGAGCAGCCAGATCATCGGCACCAGCAGGGCGAGGCGCAGCAGCAGGTACCGCGCCAGCGGATTGAGGCCGCCCCGACTCCGGGCGGGATCTGCCGCCGGTGGTTCGGTGGGGGCCAGGACTTCGGCAGTCGTCATGCCGTCTCCTCCAGAACGAGATGAGGGACGGGTCCGGAGGTTCCCCGGACCCGCCCCTCACAGTAGAGCGATTACTTCGAAAGCGACGTGAAGCGGAACTTGAACGAGGCGTCGAGCGTGGTGTCGACCCCCTTCACGTCCGTTCCCGAGATCGCGACCTGCGAGCCGGTCAACAGCGGCAGGTACGGGATCTGCTCGGCCAGGCGCTGCTGGATCTTGCCCAGCGTCGCTTCGCGCGAGGCCTGATCGCCGTCGACGCGCTCCGAATCGAGCAGCTTCGTCATCGTGTCGTCGGCGAACTCGGTGTCGAGATCGTTGTAGTGCGAGTTGGTGAAGTTGCCGCTCTTCTTCTTGTCATACGGGCTCAGGAAGGGCGACAGGTAGTTGTCGGCGTCCGGGAAGTCCGGGAACCAGCCGAGCTGGAACACCGGGTAGCCGTCGGCGTTGTACGTCTCGGAGTAGGTGTTCCACTCCGTCGACTGCAGGTCGACCGTGAACAGCTTCGTGTCCTCGAGTTGGCGCTTGATCGCCGCGTACTCCTCGGCCGACGACGAACCGTAGTGGTCGGGGTTGTACTGCAGCTTGATGTTGACCGGGGTCTTGACGCCCGCATCGTCGAGGAACTGCTTGGCCTTGGCCGCGTCGGGCTTCTCGCCGTACAGGTCCTTGAACGGTGTGGTCGCACCGGCCTGACCGTCCGGAACCATCGAGAACGCCGGGGTGTACGTGCCCTTGTAGACCTGATCGGCCAACTCGGCGCGATCGACCGACGAGGCCATCGCCTTGCGGATCGCCAGCTTCTGCTCGGCGTCGTCGCCGGGCATCGTCTTGAGGTTGAACGTGATGTAACGCAGCTCGCCGCCGGCGCCCTTGTGGACCTTGACCTTGTCGTTCTTCTCCAGGCTGGCGATGTCGGTCGGGGTGAGCGAGCGGAACGCCACGTCGATGTCGCCGTTCTGGACATCGAGCTTCAGGTTCTCGGCCTTGGCGTAGTACTTCATCGTGACCTGCTTGGTCTTCGCCGTGCCGTACGTGCCGTCGTAGTCGGGGTTCGCCTTGAACTCGGCCAGCTGGTTCTTCTCGTAGCTGGCGATCGTGTACGGGCCGGAGAAGCCGTTGGCCTTGACCGCGGCGTCGTCGTCGAGCACCTTGTCGGCGGGGTACGTCTCCTCGTCGACGATCGGGCCGGCCGACGTGACCAGGATCTGCGGGAACGTCTGGTCGTTCGGAGCGGCCAGGGTGAACGTGACGGTGTCGTCGCCGGTGGCCTCGACGCTCTTCATGGCACCGAGCAGCGACGCGGGGCCGTTGGGGTCGTTGATCTTGACGACGCGGTTGAAGGAGAACGCGACGTCGCTGGCGGTCAGGTCATGACCGTTCGCGAACTTCAAGCCCTTCTTCATGGTGCAGACGTACTTCGTGCCGTCCTTGGCATCGAAGTCGCACTTCTCGGCGGCGTCGGGCGTCAGATCGGTGCTGCCGGCGGGGAAGTTCAGCAGGTACTGGTACACCTGCGTCTGGACGGTCATCGAGCCGTTGTCGTACGAGCCGGCGGGGTCGATCGAGACGACCTTGTCGGTCGTGCCGACGATCAGTCCGTCACCGGAATCGCCGGACTTGCCCGATCCGCAGGCGCTGAGTGCAGCGGCGGACGCAGCCGTGATCGCGACGAGCGCGACACCTCGGCGGACGTTCTTCATGGTTCCTCCTGACCTGTCGCGCGGTCGGCGCGACGACGAGACGGCCCGGATACGGGCCAGTTCCGCACGCTACTCGCGTCGCGGCGCCCGTGAGGTTGCGATTTGGTTACTCACGCACCGGGGAGCGGTGAGTTTGCGTCCGTTCTGTCGGCACCGGTGAGCCAGCGTCCGTCGCGTCGCCTCAGGCAGGGCCGAACGGACGGTGCCTCACCGCCGCGGCCGGTCAGGTGGCAAGGGCCGATAGTCTGTGGCCATGAGCCATGACCAGTCGCTTGCGGCGTTCGACCCTGAGATCGCAGCGCTCCTCGATGACGAGCTGCGCCGGCAGCAGACGACGCTGGAGATGATCGCGTCAGAGAACTTCGCGCCCGTCGCGTCGATCGAGGCGATGGGTAGCGTCCTCACCAACAAGTACGCCGAGGGCTATCCCGGCAAGCGCTACTACGGCGGCTGCGAGGTCGTCGACCAAGTCGAGCAGATCGCGATCGATCGACTCAAGCAGCTGTTCGGCGCCGAGTACGCCAACGTCCAGCCGCACTCGGGCGCCACCGCGAACGCCGCCGTGCTGCACGCGATCGCGCGCCCAGGCGATGTCGTGATGGGTCTGGACCTGGCCAACGGCGGCCACCTGACGCACGGCATGAAGATCAACTTCTCCGGCCGGTTGTACGAGATCGTGCCGTATCACGTCGACGACAACGGTCTAGTCGACATGGACGAGGTGGCCTCGCTGGCGCGTGAGCACTCCCCCAAGGTCATCATCGCCGGCTGGTCGGCCTACCCACGCCAACTCGACTTCGCAGCGTTCCGTGCGATCGCCGACGAAGTCGGAGCGCTGCTGTGGGTCGACATGGCGCACTTCGCCGGCCTGGTCGCGGCCGGCATCCATCCCAGCCCGCTGCCCCACGCGCACGTCGTGTCGACCACGACCCACAAGACGCTCGGCGGGCCGCGCGGCGGAGCGATCCTATCGAACGACCCCGAGATGGTCAAGAAGCTTCAGTCCGCGGTGTTCCCCGGTCAGCAGGGTGGCCCGCTGGAACACGTCATCGCGGCCAAGGCCGTCGCGTTCAAGATGGCGCTCGAGCCGGGATTCAAGGACCGTCAGGAGCGTACCGTCGAGGGAGCCAAGATCCTCGCCGATCGCCTGCTCGCCGAAGACGCGAAGGCAGCCGGAGTCCAGGTTCTCAGCGGCGGCACCGACGTTCACCTCGTACTGGTCGATCTGCGCGACTCCGAACTCGACGGCCAGCAGGCCGAGGACCGGCTGCACGAGGTCGGTATCACGGTCAACCGCAATGCGGTGCCGAACGATCCGCGTCCGCCGATGATCACGTCGGGCCTGCGCATCGGCACGCCCGCGCTGGCCACCCGCGGCTTCGGCGCCGAGGAGTTCCGCGAGGTCGCCGATGTGATCGCCGAGGCGCTCAAGCCGGGTGACGTCGACATCGAGGGCCTGCGCAAGCGCACCGCGGTCCTGGCCGAGCGCTTCCCGCTCTACCCCGACCTGACTCCGTTCACGGCGTGAATCCTGGCGGCCGGGCGCCTCTGCGGGCCTGGTTCACGCCTGCGCTGCTCGGACTGCACGCGTTCTGGGCCGTGGCGCTCGTGGTGTGCCTGCTGGGCGGCTTCTGGCAGCTCGGCGTGTACGAGTCGCGGCAGGGCGATGCGGTCGACGACGCCCGGCACCACGGCGACGCGGTCGCGATCGACGACGTCTGGGCTCTCGGCCGGCCGTTCACGACGGATCTGCAGAACCAGTCGGTCACGGTCACCGGGCGGTTCGCCGATGATCAGTTCTGGGTCGACGGTCCGATGACCGGCGGCCGCGCCTGGCTCGTCGCGCCGTTCGAGGTCGAAGGATCCGGTGGAGCCCTGCTCGTGGTGCGCGGATCCACCGCCCGCCCGGGGACTCTCCCGCCGGTGCCCGGCGGCGATCAGGCGCTCACGGTGCTGCTGCAACCGAGTGTGGGCGGCGGATCGACCCTCGACGCCGACCGCACCACGACCGGATTGACCGTCGCCTCGCTGCTCAACGAACTGCCCCAACGGCTGTGGTCCGGCTACGGGGTCGTCACCGACGGCGCACCGGCACCCGCCGGGTTCACGTTGGTCTCGCCGCCGGATCCGGACGTCTCGTGGACGGTCGGTTTGAAGAATCTCGCATACGCGTGTCAGTGGTGGGTCTTCGCCGCTTTCGCGGTGTTCATGTGGTGGCGTATGACCCAAGACTCGCTTGCGGGGCCGGCCGGTAGCCTGGCGACGTGAATGTCCCCGTCGCGTACAAGGTGCTGGCCTGGATCGTCGGTTGCAGCACCATCTTCGTCTGCGTCGCCGCCGTCATGCTCCGCGTCACTGACGAGTTGTCGTGGTGGAACCAGAACAAGGATCTGATCTTGGTGATCGACCAGGCCCACGGATTCCTTTTCATGGGCGTGCTGGTGTTGGTCTTCGTGCTGTCGCGCCGCTACTCCTGGGAGCCGGTGTTCATGCTGAGCACCATGCTTCTGGCCACGATCCCGTTCGTCAGCTTCTGGGCCGAGCGCCGCGCCACCCACGCGATTCAGCGGGCCGAGTCTCCCGCTGCCGGACCTCGCTAATCTCAGGTTTCCCACGAGACCCCCTTTTTCCTGGATCAGATAGCAGGAAACTTCGTGTTATCAATGCAGGTTTCAGGGGGTCTCGTGGGAAACCTGCAGTGATCAGCGCCCGGTGAAGGTGGCGTGGCCGGGGCCGTTGGTCAGGAACGACTCCATGCCGTGTTGGAGGTCGTCGGTGTCGAACAGGTCGGCCGCGATCGCCGTGGTACGTGCGTTCGCCTCCGTCACGCCGCCGATGTCGTAGTGGTGCAGGATCTGCTTCGCCGCCCCGAACGCCTGCGTGGGGCCGACGGCGATCTGGCGCACGATCTCCAGCACGCCCTCGTCGAAGCCGTCGACCGGGAGGACCCGGTTCACCACGTTCCAGCGCTCCATCGTCGCCGCGTCGTACGCGTCGCCGGTGAACACGAACTCCTTGGCGCGGCCGACTCCGGCCCGTGCGGCGAGGCGCTGGGTGCCACCCATCGTGGGCGTCAGGCCGATGACACGTTCGACCAGGCCGAACCTGGCCTTCTCGGACGCCAGGATCAGGTCACAGGCGACCGCCACCTCGAACGCCCAGGTCAAGGTCAGGCCGTGAGCGGCGAAGAACGTCGGGAACGGCATCGCAGCGACGCGATCGGGCAACTGGATCATCCGGTCGTACAAGGCCTGGGTGTCGGCCTTCGTCTTGCGCGCATGGAACTGGGCCACGTCGACGCCGCCGGACACGATCTTGCCCTCGGCACGGATCAGCAGCGCCCGCGGCGGATCGGCCTCGATGTCGTCGAAGGCACGGTCGAACTCGTCGTGGAACTCCAACGAGTACAGATTGAGCGGAGGCGACGAGAAGGTCAGGACCGCGATGCCGTCGTCGATGCGCTCGACGCTGACCGGCATCAGTGCGTCTCCGGCCGGTCCGGGTCGAACGTGCCGCCCTGGTCGGCCGTGGCCTTCTTGTAGATCACGACGGCGGCGACCAGCAGCGCGACGAGGACGAACGCCTTCTTGCGCGAGCGCGAGGGATGAGACATGTCCGACACGGTATCCCCGCGTGCCGTGCCCGCGCGGCGCTGGGGGTGTCGTGGGACCATGGTGTTACCCCCAACCCTGGAAGTAGAGGACGACCCCGTGCCCATCACCGCGACCCTGACGACCAACCGCGGCGCCATCGTCGTTGATCTGTTCCCCGATCACGCGCCCAAGACCGTCGACAACTTCGTCGGGCTGGCCGAGGGCACCAAGGAATTCGTCGATCCCGAGACCGGGCAACTGGCCAAGCGACCGTTCTACGACGGTCTGGTGTTCCATCGCATCATCGCCGACTTCATGCTGCAGGGCGGCGATCCGCTCGGCGACGGCCGTGGCGGCCCCGGCTATGAGTTCGAGGACGAGTTCCATCCCGACCTGCGCTTCGACAAGCCGTACCTGCTCGCGATGGCGAACGCCGGGCCCGGCACGAACGGCTCGCAGTTCTTCATCACGCTGGTGCCGACGGCCTGGCTGAACCGCAAGCACACCATTTTCGGTGAGGTCACCGACGAGGCCAGCCGCCAGGTCGTCGACGCCATCGGTGCCGTGCGCACCGACCGGTTCGACCGCCCGGAGGAGCCCGTGGTGATCGAGTCGGTGACCATCTCGCGCACATGACCTCGAGCCCGGCGCCGGAGCAGCGCTGCTATCGGCACGCCGATCGCGAGGCCTACATCGCCTGCCAACGATGTGAGCGGCTGATCTGCCCGCTGTGCATGAACGAGGCGTCGGTGGGCTTCCAGTGTCCGGAGTGCCTGAGGTCCGGCGCGAAGTCGGTGCGCACGCCACGCACGATCGCCGGTGGCGTGCTGTCGACGAGGCCGGGCGTCGTGAGCCTCTCGCTCATCGTGGTCAATGTCGTGCTGTTCCTGCTCCAGTCGGCCACCGGCATGCGCGACGGTGTCGTGTACCGCGAGGGCGCGATGCTGTCGGTCTCCGGTGTCACAGCCGACGGGCACGACCTGACGGGCGTCGCGGACGGTGCCTACTGGCGCCTGCTCACGGCGGCGTTCCTGCACAACGGCATCGTCCACCTGGCGCTCAACATGGTGGCCCTGTATCTGTTCGGGCCCGTGGTCGAGCGAGCCTTGGGCACCTGGCGGTTCCTGGTGGCCTATCTGGCGATGGCGGTCACCAGTTCGGTCGTCGTGTACTGGCTGTCACCGATCTACACCACGACGGTCGGTGCCTCCGGGGCGATCTTCGGGCTGTTCGCCGTGACGTTCGTGCTGATGCTGCGGGCTCGCCAGAACATGACGCCGATGCTCGTTCTGCTCGGCATCAACGCGGTGTGGAGTTTCCAGGCCAACATCAGCTGGCAGGGCCATCTGGGTGGCTTCGTCGCGGGCCTCGTGCTGGCCGCGATCGTCATGTATGCGCCACGCGAACGCCGTCAGCTGGCCCAGATCGTCGCGCTCGCGGCGCTGGTGGCCTTCTGTGCCGTCGTGATCGTGCTGAGGACCGCCGCGCTGACCTGAGTTGGTCGGCTGACGTTGGCGAGATAACAGAAAACCTGCGTTGATGACAGGAAGTTTTCTGTCATCAACGCAGGTTTCCTGGGTGATCATGTCACCACTGGTGCTTCTGACGCCGGCGTGCCCAAACCGGGCCACCGGCACGACCCCCGTCCCGTCCTTGCCCCTGTGGTGACTACGAACTCACGCAAGCCACATCGACGCGACGAGTCGTCGCTGACGGACTTGTCGAAAACCCGGTTACCCACAGGCGGGTCCACACAGGTGGATAGCTACACGCGTGTAACTCACTCCCACTTCATCGCGAAGCCGAATGCCGCGACGATGAAGCCCATGCCGATGATCAGGTTCCAGTTGCCCAGGTCGTCGTACCACTGCAACCACGACGGGTACGAGTCGACCTGGCCGTTGAGCACATAGAACACGACGATGTACAACAGGCCGATCAGCGCGCACGTGACCATCGCCGGTCCCGCCCAGCGATTGCCGATACGTTGCGGCTTGGGGTGGGTGTCTCGGGCCACGGGGTCCTCCGGTCGGATCGTTCTCGGTGCGTCCTGACTAGCCTAGTGCCATGGCGAGCGAAGGCGGAGCGAGTGCACCACGAGGCGCGCACGCCGCGCGCCGGTGGCCTCTGTCCGTCGCGCTCATCGCCGTGATCTCCGGATTCCTGTTCGCGACGGCCGCGACCACGTCGCGCGGCACCGATCTGCGACCCACCGGTGGCGACGTGTCGTCGCTGGTCAATGACCGTAACCGCGAGGTGCAGCGATTGCAGGAGCGCGCCCGGCAACTGCGCATCGACATCGACGAACTGTCGCGCAGCGTCTCGACGGCACCGTTCGCTGCGCTCAAGCGCACTGCCGACGGGCTCGTCGAGGCGGCGGGCCTGACCGCCGTCGAGGGACCCGGTCTGCGCGTCGAGCTCACCGATGCGCCGCGCAGCGAGCTGAGCTCGGGCATCGACCCGAATCTGCTCCTGGTGCACGAGCAGGACATCCAGGCCTTCGTCAACGCGTTGTGGGCCGGTGGCGCCCGGGCCGTCTCCCTGCAGGGGCAGCGCCTCATCTCGACCACCGGGATCAAATGCGTCGGCAACACGGTGTTGCTCGACGGCGTGCCTTACGCACCGCCGTACCGGATCGAGGCGGTCGGCGACGTGCCCGGCATGATCGCCTCGATCGGGTCCACCCCCGAGACCGTGACGTACGCCGACTACAGCCGTGTACACAAGTTGGGGCTCGACGTCACGAGCCTCACCACCGCGACGATTCCCGCTTACGCGGGACCGGCCTCACTGCGGTACGCCCAGGCTGACCGCGACGACTGAACTCCTACGGGCCGCCGTCACCATCGGCGTCGCCGGCGTCGGCGTCACCCGGGTTGGCCGACACGGTCAAGGTGACCGTGGTGCCGCGTGGGACCCGCTGGCCCGACGACACGCTCTGCGCCGTGACCTGGCCCGCGGGTTCGAGTGCCGCGGGATCGTCGTTGGTGGTGACCTTCAGGCCGGCGTCCTCGAGCGCCTTCTTGGCCGCGTCGACGTCCTGCCCGACCACGTTCGGGACGGTCGCCTGACCACGCGAGACGATGACCGTCACGGTGCTGCCGACGTCGATCTGCTCCCCCGATGGCGGATTGGTGTTCAGGACGCGGCCGGCCTCGGCATCGCCGTCGGCCTCCTCCTTCTTGACCTTCAGCCCGAGGCCCTCGAGTCTCTCCTTGGCGCTGTCGTAGCTGAAGTCGCGAAGATCGGGAATCGTCACCTGCTCGGGCCCGGCACTGATGATCAACTGGATCGTGCTGCCGAGCTCGGCGTCCTCGCCTTCGGGCGGATCGGTCTCGATCGCCAGGCCCTTGGCGATATCGGCATCGGCACGCTCCTGCACGTTGACCTTGAAGCCGGCGTCGGTCAGGAGGCGTTCGGCGACCTGCTGCTCCTTGCCCGCCACCGTCGGCACCGCCGCCATCTTGGGCTCGTCGTCGCCGTTGTTGGTGAACAAGATGACGCCGATCACGACCGCGGCCAGCAGGAACAGCGCGACCAGCACGCCGATCCACCAGCGGCTACCGCCGTCCTCGTCGTCGTCGGGCACGGCCCGCCGGGCCCCCGGTGTGGTGGATCGGGTCGTGGGCGCAGCGACCGCGGGGACGACAGCGGTGGCGCCGGCGACCGCAGTGGCCTGGGCCGGTGCGTCGATCGAGCCACCCGACAGGACCCGCTGGATGTCATCGCGCATGTCGGCGGCGCTCTGGTAGCGATCCTCGACCCGCTTGGCCAGGGACCGGGCGACGATGCGGTCGACCGACACACTGACGTCGGGATTGAGCTGCGACGGGGCCTTGGCCTCCTCGCGCACGTGCTGATAGGCAACCGAGACCGGACTCTCGCCGACGAACGGCGGGCGGCCCGTGAGCAGTTCGTAGAGCAGGCAGCCGGTCGAGTAGATGTCGCTGCGGGCGTCGACGGTCTCACCGCGTGCCTGCTCCGGCGACAGGTACTGCGCCGTGCCGATGACGGCCGCCGTCTGGGTCATGGCCGATGAGGTGTCGGCGATGGCACGCGCGATACCGAAGTCCATCACCTTGACCTGGCCCGACGGGGTGACCATGACATTGGCCGGCTTGATGTCGCGGTGCACGATGCCCGAACGATGGCTGTAGTCGAGCGCGCTGAGGACGTCGGCGACGATCGACAAGGCACGCTCGGGCAGGATCTTGCGGCCGGTCTCGGCGCCGCGGAGGATATCGCGCAGCGTCTGACCCTCGACATACTCCATGACGATGTACGGGACGCTGACGCCCTGCTCGTTGACTCCCTCGCCGGTGTCGTAGACCGCGACGATCGAGGGATGGTTCAGGGCCGCAGCCGACTGGGCCTCGCGACGGAACCGCGCCTGGAACGTGTCGTCGGCAGCCAGATCGGCCCGGAGCGTCTTGACCGCGACCGTGCGTCCGAGGCGAAGGTCGCGGGCGACCCGCACATCGGCCATGCCACCGCGCCCGAGCAGGCCGCCGAGCTCGTAGCGGTCGCCGAGACGGATCGAGCCATCGGATTCGGTCATGGACGTAGTCTCCCAGATTGATCGTGTGGTGCGCGTGCGTATGCCGTCGGGGTGATCGGCCTGCTCGTGGTCATCGGCCCAACACCGCCTCCATGACGGAGCGGGCGATCGGCCCGGCCAGCCGGCCGCCGGCGATCTCGTCGCGTGCCGTGTCCGAGGATTCGACGACGACGGCGACCGCGACCTTGGGGTTCTTCGCCGGGGCGAAGGCGACGAACCACGCGTACGGCGGACGATCCGGCGTGGACTGCGCTGTTCCGGTCTTGCCGCCGACGTCGACGCCGTTGATGCGCGCCGACGTCGCGGTGCCACGTTCGACGACCTTGACCATCATGTCGCGCAGGATCGCGGCGTTCGAGCGGCTCATCGCGCGCCCGAACGCCTGCGGCTCGCCCTTCTCGAGGACCCGGACATTGGGCGATCGGACCGTCTTGATGACGTACGGCCGCATGACCTCGCCCTCGTTCGCGATCGCGCCCGCGACCATCGCCATCTGCAGCGGCGTCGCGGCGACCTCGAACTGGCCGATGCCCGACTGGGCCAGCTGAGTGTTCTCCAGTTGGGTGTCGGAGGTGGTGAATCGGCTGGGGTTCATCGGCAGTCCGGCGAGCGGGTCGGTTCCGAAGCCGAACTTGGAGGCCTGCTCGTCGAGGGCGTCCTGGCCGATCTTGCCCGCCAGGGAGCCGAACGAGACGTTGCACGACACCTCGAGTGCGCGGCCGAACGTGATGGGATCGCCGCCGCAGCTGCTGCCGTTCTCGTTGACGAGCTTGTACTGGACGCCGGGGAAGCTCAGCGAGCGGCCACCCTTGACCTTGTCGCTCGCGTTGTCGACGACGCCGTTCTCGAGGGCCGCGGCCGCGGTGACGAGCTTGAACGTCGATCCGGGCGGCAGGATCTGTTGGGTCGTGCGGTTGAGCATCGGCTGGTCGTCGTCGTTCGTGAGCTTGTCCCACGCCTTCTGCACCGCGGTGAAGTCGTGGCTGGCCAGCTGGTTGGGGTCGTAGGTCGGCTGATTGACCATGGCGAGGATCTCGCCGGTCTGCGGGTTGATGGCCGCGACAGCGCCCTTCGTGTCCTTGCCCAGGGCTGCCAGGCCGTCGGCTGCCGTCTTCTGGGCCAGGGGGTCGAGGGTGAGCTCGACCGATCCGCCGGTGGGCTGCTTGTTCGACAGCAGGTCGACGACTCGGTTCACGAACAGCCGGTTGTCGCTGCCGGACAGGATCTGATTCTCGGAGTTCTCCAGGGCGCCGCGGCCGAACACGTAGGAGAAGTAGCCGGTGACGTGCGCGTACAGGCCCTTGTCGGGATACACCCGCTGGTACTTGTACTGATCGGAACTCTTCTTGCTCTCGGCGACTGGCCGGCCCGCCACGAGGATGGGGCCGCGGTTGCGGGAGAACTGCTCGTTGATGACGCGCTTGTTGCCGGTGTCGTCGTTCAGGTCGTCGGCCTTGACGAACTGGACGTAGTTGACGTTGACCAGCAGCGCGAGGAACAGCACCAGGCAGCCGACGGCCAGGCTACGGATCGGCCTGTTCATGCCGTGCCTCCCGCGGGGAGCTTGACGATCTGGGTCTCCTCGTCGCTCTGGACGGTCGAGATCTCGGGTGCGGGGCGCCGGGTCTGGTCGCTGATGCGCAGCAGCAGCCCCATGATCGCCCAGTTCATCACGATCGAAGAACCGCCCTGGGCCAGGAACGGCGTGGTCAGGCCGGTCAGCGGGATCAGGCGGGTGACACCGCCGACGACGACGAAGACCTGGAGGGCGAACGAGACGGCCAGGCCAGCGGCCAGGAGCTTGCCGAATGCGTCGCGGCAGGTCAGGGCGATGCGCAGGCCGCGCTCGACGATCAGCCCGTAGATCAGCAGGATCGCCATGAGCCCGGTGAGGCCCAGTTCCTCGCCCAGCGCGCCGACGATGAAGTCCGAGAACGAGAACGGCGTGAGTTCAGGGCTGCCCTGTCCGAGGCCGCGCCCGAGCACGCCACCGTGGGCCAGCCCGTACAGCGAACTGATGAGCTGGCCGTTGGCGTCGGGATTGCCGAACGGATCGAGCCACGCGTCGAACCGGGCCCGCACGTGGCCGAACGCGAGATAGCCGAAGTACGACCCGCTGACGAACAGCACGGCCCCGACGACCAGCCAGCCCGGGCGTTCGGTCGCGATGTACAGCATCACGACGAACAGGCCGAAGAACAGCAGCGACGAGCCGAGGTCGCGCTGGAACACCAGGATGCCGACGCTGATCAGCCAGCCGGCCAGGATCGGACCGAGATCACGTCCGCGCGGCAGGTCGACGCCGAGGACGCGACGTCCCGCCAGTGCGAGGGCGTCCTTGTGGCGCACCAGATAGCCGGCGAAGAACACGGCAAGACAGATCTTGGCGGCCTCACCCGGCTGGAAGCTGAAGGGCCCGAGGTTGATCCAGATGCGGGCTCCTCGGATGTTCTGGCCGATGCCCGGCAGCAACGGCAGCACCAGCAGCACGATCGCCGCGAGACCCGCCGAATACGTGAAGCGCTGCAGCATCCTGTGATCGTTGACGACGAACAGCACGACGGTGAACGCGACCAGACCGAGTGCCGTCCACATCAGTTGGGCGTTCGCCAGTGGCTGGTAGTCGCCGCCGAGGCAGAAGCCGGGGCAGTCCTGGTCGATGCGGTAGATCATCGCCAGGCCGATGCCGTTGAGCGCGATGACCAGCGGCAGCAGCACCGGATCGGCATACGGAGCGAGGCGTCGTACGACGATCGTGGTGGCGATCGCGACGACGATGACGGCTGCGGCCAGCTTGAACACGCCGGCCGGCACGGTTCCGCGCGCGCCCAGGCCGACCGCGACGTACGCGAAAATCGCGATGCCGACGGCCATCGAGGTCAGCACGAGTTCGGTGCCCCGGCGTTTGCGGGGCACCCAGGCCGGCGTTCCACTGCTACTGCTGGGCGCGACCACGATCAGTCCTTGTCCGGCGCGGCGGTCGAGCTCTGTTTCGGACTCGGTGTGCCCGCGGTCGGCGCGCCGGTGGCCGAGGGAGTCGGTGTGGGGTTCGTGGCCGGCGTGGAGAGGGCCGTCAGTTCGGCCACGATGTTCTGGGCATCGGCGCGGTTCTCGGCGGGCAGCCCGTCGCGGACCAGGCGCTGGTTGTACGTGGGCAGGGACGCCACCTGGACCGTGGTGCGCTCGTCGACCTTGCTCAGGGAGATGCCGGGCAGATCGACGTCGACACCGCGGTAGATCGCGACCTGGTCGCCGTCGGCGCTGACGTAGTACTGGGCCTGCGTCCAGGCGTAACCCGCGTAGCCTCCGCCGGCGATCACCGCGAGGACGATCACGAGGCCAAGGACCAGCTTGAACCTGCGACGGCGACCGGGCGGTCGTGACGCGTAGCGCAGTTCCTCTTCGTCGACCGGTGCCGCAGCAGGCGTGACGGCGTGCCCCGTCGGCGGTCGCGGCTGCTCGGCCGCCGCACCCACCAGCTGGGGGCGTCCGTCGGCGCAGACCAGATCGGGATCGGGCTCGGCGTCCGCGGCGACGAACTCGGCGAGCACGACCGTCACGTTGTCGACGCCACCGTGCTCGAGAGCGAGGGTCACCAGTTCCGTCGCCGCCAGATCGATCGTCTCGGCCCGCAGCGCCTGTTCGATCTTGTCGTCGGTGACCATGTCGGACAGGCCGTCGCTGCACAGCAGGTAGCGATCGCCCTGCTGGGGCTGGATCCAGCTCAGGTCGGGGGCGTTGTCGTCACGGCCGAGGAGGGCGCGCAGCAGCAGCGAACGATGGGGGTGTTGGCGGGCCTCGTCGGCGGTCAGCCGTCCTTCGTCGACCAGGCTCTGCACGAACGTGTGGTCGGTGCTGATCTGAGTCAGCGTCGTGCCGCGCAGACGATAGGCGCGGGAGTCGCCGAGGTGGGCCACGGCGAGCTTCTCGCCGTCCCACAACATCGCCTCGATCGTGGTGCCCATGCCTTCGACGGCCGGATCGTCGGCGATCGCCTCGGCCAACCGGTCGTTGGCGGCCGTGACCGCGCCCTCCAGCGCGTCGAGGGCATCGCCGTCGAATCCGTCCTCGAGACGACGCAAGGTGTTCAGGGCGGTGGACGACGCGAGCTCGCCGGCCGCGGCGCCTCCCATGCCGTCGGCGATCGCCAGCAGGCGGGTGCCGGCGAAGCCGGAGTCCTCGTTGTTGGTGCGGCGCAGACCGACGTCGGTCATGGCGACGTAGCGGTAGGTGAGCGCGCTCACTTGCGCAGCTCCACGACCGTCTTGCCCAGGCGAACCTGGATGCCGAGGCCGACCGGCACTGGTGTGGTGACGCGCTGGCTGCCGACGTACGTGCCGTTGGTCGAACCGAGATCCTCGACGAACCACTGTTCGCCGTTCGTCGCGAAGCGCGCGTGCCGGGTCGAGACATAGTCGTCATCGAGACGAATCGCCGCATCGGTGCCGCGGCCGAGCAGGATCGGCCCTTCGCCGAGCGGAACGCTCTGTCCCTGATTGGCTCCTGACACGACGTGCAGGGTGCTCGGTGCGCCGCGGGCCGCCTTCTTGCGCGGCCGGGTCGAGGCCTTCGGCGCGACGGGGCGCGCCTTCTTCTGCTTGGGCCGTGCGGCCGAGGGTGCCTTGGTGCCGAAGATGTCGGACCGGATCACCGAGACTGCCGAGAGGACGAAGACCCAGAGCACGGCCAGGAAGGCGAGCTTGATCAGGGTGAGGGTCAGCTCCGACATCCGGTCACCGCTTCTCGTCGATGCGGACGATCAGGACGGTGTTGCCCAGGCGGACCTCGGAACCGTCGCCGACCACACCGGTCTGGACCCGGTGGCCGTTCAGGACGACACCGTTGGTGGAGCCGAGGTCGACGATCGTGACGGTCGTGTCGCCTCCGTTGCGGTGCACCGTGATCTCGGCGTGGCGGCGGGAGATGCCCGGGTCCTCGACCTTCAGGTCGACGTCGGTGCCACGGCCGATGACCAGGCCGTCGAGCGGGACGCTGTGGGTCTGCCCGTTGACCTCGACCGACACGTTGCTGCGGCGTGCCGAGGCGACGGCGGCGCGGGCATCGGCCGACGTCACGGTGGCGTTGGTCTTGGAGCGCACGCGGAAGCGCCCGGTGCCGAGATCGGCCGATTCGACGAACGCGATCGTGACGGGGCCGGTGAGTGTGTAGCGCTGCTCCCGCACGTGGTCCTCGACCAGCGTGCTGAGCTCCTCGATCAGGGTTCCCCCGAACGGGGTCAGGCGTTCGTGATCGGCCGGTGACAGCTCGACCGTGAAGTCATTGGGGACCAGGCGCCGATCGCGCGACAGGATGTGTGCGGAATTGTCGACCTCGCGCTGCAGTGCCGCAGCGATCTCGACCGGTTGGACGGCGCTGCGGAACGCCCGGGCGAAGGCGTTCGTGACGACGCCTTCGAGTCGCTGCTCGAACCGCTGAAGCACTCCGGCCACGGTCGCCACCTCCTTCGTCGATCGGGCACACGGGACTGCCCCGGCGCACGTGTGTCGTGTCGATCGTATCGGGCCACCCGTGGTCGAAAGCACTCCTCGTGCCCTGTTAGACTCTGTCGTCGGTCCTTCGTGGATCGCGCGCGCGAGTGGCGGAACGGTAGACGCGCTGTCTTCAGGTGGCAGTGTCCGCAAGGGCGTGGGGGTTCAAATCCCCCCTCGCGCACCAGTGTGAGACCGGGCCCTGACAGGAATCTGTCAGGGCCCGTTGTCATGTCCGGGGTCGATGAACCCGAGTTCACGCACCCAGGCCTGCATACGGACCCCGCATGCGTGAACTCCGTCGTGGCACGTCCTTGTGTTATACCCATGGGGGGTATATGGTCGCCGTATCGATACCCTCTAGGGGTATCAGCCGAGCGAGAGGATGAAGGGATGAGCACGACCGAGTACCAGGTGACCGGCATGACGTGCGGTCACTGCGAGATGTCCGTGCGCGAAGAGGTCGCCGAGATCGCTGGGGTCGAGGGCATCGAGGTCAGCGCGCAGACCGGCAAGCTGGTCGTGACCGGTGCCGGCGAGATCGACGACGCCCAGGTCCTGGCCGCCGTCGCCGAGGCCGGCTACTCCGCCGAGCGCCTCTGATGAACGCAGCAGGCCGTCTGACCCTCTACGGCGCCGGACTCGCGGTGGCGTTCGCGGGAGCGTTCGCCGCCGCGGGCGCCGTGGTGCCCGACGGCTTCGTGAACGACTGGAAGGACAAGAACCAGATGTCCGCGGATCATGGCGGCGGACACGACGCGATGACGAGCTCGAACGCCGCGACCAGCCTGCGCGGCCTGTCACTGGCGGCCGACGGGATGGTCCTGTCGCCGGTGAGCGCGCCGGACCGCGCCGGAGCCGCCGGCACCCTGAGCTACCGGATCCTCGACGCCGACGGCCGGCCGGTCGTGCGGTTCGCGCGGTCGCACGAGAAGGACATGCACCTGGTCGTGGTGCGCTCCGACGGCAGCCGGTTCGAGCACGTCCACCCGACCCTCGACACGGCGACCGGAACCTGGTCGATCCCGTGGACCTGGGGCGCCGGCGGCACCTACCGTGTCTTCGCCGACTTCGTGCCCGCGACCGCGGAGGCGCCGAGCATCACGCTGACCCGCACCATCGACGTCGCCGGTGCCCTGAACCCCGAGCCGGCCACGTCCGTCAGCCGCACGACCCGCGTCGACGGCTTCGACGTCTCGATCGAGGGCGATCTCGTCGCCGGCCGGATGGCCGAGCTCGACATCACGGTGGAGCGCGAGGGTCGGCCCGTCACCGGCCTGCAGCCCTACCTGGGTGCCTTCGGCCATCTGGTCGCGCTCCGCGAGGGTGATCTGGGCTTCCTCCACGTGCACGCCGAGGGCGACGAGCCACGAGCCGGCGACACGGCCGGTCCGACCATCTCGTTCATGGCCCAGGCACCGACCGCCGGACGCTATCTGCTCTACCTGGACTTCCAGGTGGACGGACAGGTCCGCACCGCTCCTTTCGTCCTCGATGCGGCCGATGCGACGGGGCCTGAGGACGAGCCCGCCCACGGCGACAGCCACTGACACCCACCACCCACGACACCGGAAGGCGATCCGATGAGCACGACCGCACCCACGACCGCGCCAGGCCCGAGCATCGAGCTGGAGATCGGCGGCATGACGTGTGCGTCCTGCGCGAACCGGATCGAGCGCAAGCTCAACAAGCTCGACGGTGTCGTCGCCACGGTCAACTATGCGACCGAGAAGGCCAAGGTCACGGTGCCCGACGGCTACGACCCGGCCGAGCTCATCGCGGAGGTCGAGAAGACCGGCTACACCGCGAGGCTCCCCGCCGCCGGGGCGGACCGCACCGACGACGAGGATCCCGAGGACCCGGAGCTGACCGCCTTGTGGCACCGGCTCGTGATCTCGGTGGCGCTGGCGGTACCGGTCATCGCGATGGCGATGATCCCCGCGCTGCAGTTCGACTTCTGGCAGTGGGCCTCGCTCACGCTGGCGTCGCCCGTCATCGTGTGGGGCGCCTGGCCGTTCCACCGCGCCGCGTGGGCGAACCTGCGTCACGGCACCGCCACGATGGACACGCTCATCTCGATGGGCACCGTCAGCGCGTTCGCGTGGTCGTTGTACGCCCTGTTCTTCGGCACGGCGGGCGAGCCCGGCATGACCCACCCGTTCGAACTGACCCTCGCGCCGACCGATGGTGCCGCGAACATCTACCTCGAGGTCGCCGCAGGGGTGACCGTGTTCATCCTGGGCGGCCGCTACTTCGAGAAGCGGTCCAAGCGTCAGGCCGGCGCGGCACTCCGTGCTCTCCTGGAGCTCGGGGCCAAGGAGGTCGCCGTGCTGCGCGACGGTGTCGAGACCAGGATCGGCATCGACGACCTGCGCGTCGGCGACGAGTTCATCGTGCGGCCCGGCGAGAAGATCGCCACCGACGGCGTCGTCGTCTCGGGCACCTCGGCGGTCGATGCCTCGATGCTGACGGGTGAGTCGGTACCGGTCGAGGTCGCCGAGGGCGACCCGGTCACCGGCGCCACGGTCAACGCCGGCGGGAGGCTCGTCGTCCGCGCGACCCGGATCGGCGCCGACACCCAGCTGGCCCAGATGGCTCGGCTTGTCGAGGACGCCCAGACCGGCAAGGCCGAGGTGCAGCGCCTCGCCGACCGCATCTCGGGTGTCTTCGTGCCCATCGTCATCCTGATCGCGTTCGCGACGCTCGGAGCCTGGCTCGGCGCCGGATTCGGGGCGACGGCCGCGTTCACGGCGGCCGTCGCGGTCCTGGTCATCGCATGCCCGTGCGCACTCGGACTGGCCACGCCGACCGCCCTGCTGGTGGGCACGGGCCGCGGCGCTCAGATGGGCGTGCTCATCAAGGGCCCCGAGGTTCTGGAATCGACACGCTCGGTCGACACCGTCGTCCTGGACAAGACGGGCACGGTCACCACGGGCCGGATGACGCTGGTCGACGTGATGACCGAGCCCGGCGTCGAACGTCTCGAGCTGCTGCGGCTGGCCGGGGCGCTCGAGGACGCATCCGAGCACCCGATCGCCCAGGCGATCGCCTACGGGGCCAGGCAGGAGACGGCCATGGCCCTTCCCGTCCCGGAGGACTTCGCGAACGTCGAGGGTCGGGGCGTCCAGGGCGTCGTCGACGGACACGCGGTCGTGGTCGGGCGTGAATCGCTGCTGGCCGACTGGTCGCAGCATCTCGGCGACGACGTCGCGGGGGCCAAGGGGCTCGCCGAGAGCCAGGGCAAGACGGTCGTGGCGGTCGGCTGGGACGGACGGGCACGCGGCATCCTCGTGGTCGCCGACACGGTCAAGCCCACCAGCGCCGAGGCGATCGCCCAGCTCAGGGCGAACGGTCTGCGGCCGGTCCTGCTGACCGGCGACAACGAGGCCGTGGCGCGACAGATCGCGGCCGAGGTCGGCATCGACGAGGTCATCGCCGAGGTGCTGCCCTCCCAGAAGGTCGATGTGGTCGCGCGGCTGCAGGCCGAGGGCCGCCGCGTCGCGATGGTCGGCGACGGCGTCAACGACGCCCCCGCGCTCGCGCAGGCCGATCTGGGCCTGGCGATGGGGACCGGAACCGACGTCGCGATCGAGGCCGCCGACATCACGTTGGTGCGTGGTGACCTGCGCAGCGCCGTCGACGCGATCCGCCTGTCGCGCAAGACGCTGGCGACGATCAAGTCGAATCTGTTCTGGGCGTTCGCTTACAACGTCGCCGCCATCCCGGTGGCGGCGCTGGGCCTGCTCAATCCGATGCTGGCGGGTGCGGCCATGGCGTTCTCGAGCGTCTTCGTGGTCGGCAACAGTCTGCGGCTGCGCCGATTCCGGCCGGTCGCTCGCGACAGCACGCAGCAGGGGAGCTGACGATGGATCACCCTTCCGGTCACCCGATGCACCACGAGGCCGAACACGCCACGTCGGACCCGCACGGTGGTCACGAGGCCCATGGCGGTCACGGGGCCCACGGCGACCACGTGGGACAGTTCCGCCGCCTGTTCTGGATCATGCTGGTTGTCGCGGTGCCGGTCGTCGCGCTGTCGGGGATGTTCGCCGACGTCGTGGGCTACGAGCTGCCCGACACCGCCTGGCTGGGCTGGGTCTCCCCGGTGCTGGGGACCGTCATGTACGCGTGGGGAGGCCGGCCGTTCCTCGCCGGTGCCCGGTCCGAGATCGCCGCGCGCCGGCCCGCGATGATGCTGCTGATCGCGCTGGCGATCACGGTCGCCTTCGTGTCGTCGTGGGGTGCGAGCCTCGACGTGCTGCACCATGATCTTGAGTTCTGGTGGGAGCTGGCGCTGCTGATCGTCATCATGCTGCTCGGCCACTGGATCGAGATGCGCTCCCTCGCCCAGACCACATCGGCCCTGGATTCGCTCGCCGCGCTCCTGCCCGACGAGGCCGAACGGGTCGACGCAGATCAGATCAGCGTCGTGGCGCCCGCCGACCTGCGGGTCGGCGACCTGGTGATCGTCCGGCCGGGCGGCAGCGTGCCCGCCGACGGCCGTGTCGTCGACGGACGTGCCGCGATGGACGAGTCGATGATCACGGGCGAGTCGCGCACCGTGACCCGAGGCGTGGGTGACGACGTCGTGGCCGGCACGGTTGCGACCGATTCCGGGCTTCGGGTCGAGATCACCGCGGTGGGGGATGACACGGGCCTGGCCGGCATCCAGCGGCTCGTCGCCGACGCACAGAACTCGTCATCGCGTGCTCAGCGCATCGCCGACACGGCCGCCGGATACCTGTTCTGGTTCGCGCTCGCGTCGGCGGCGATCACCGCTGTCGTGTGGGCGATCGCCGGCCTGCCCGACGACGGAGTCGTGCGTACCATCACGGTCCTGGTCATCGCGTGCCCCCACGCCCTCGGCCTGGCGATCCCGCTCGTAGTCTCGATCGCCACCGAGCGGGCTGCGCGCGGCGGAGTGCTGGTCAAGGATCGTCTCGCGCTGGAGAGCATGCGTACGGTCGATGCGGTCCTGTTCGACAAGACCGGAACCCTCACCCAGGGTGCACCGGTCGTGTCCGCGGTCGAACCGGCGGATGGTCACGACTCGGCCGAGGTGCTGCGGCTGGCCGCATCGGCCGAGGCCGACAGCGAGCACCCCCTCGCCAAGGCGATCGTCCGTGCCGCCGACGAGCAAGGTCTCGACCGATCTCCCGTGTCCGGGTTCTCGTCGTCGCCGGCGGTCGGCGTGTCCGCGACCGTCGACGGGCGCGAGGTGCGGGTCGGTGGGCCCCGACTGCTCGAGGAGCTGGCTCTCGACGAGGTCGGTACCGCTGCCTCCTGGCGTGCGGACGGAGCGATCATCCTGCACGTGGTGGTCGACGGCGCCGTCGTCGGCGGGCTCCGGCTCGCCGACGAGGTCCGCGCCGAGTCGCGTGAAGCCGTCGACGCCCTGCACCGGCTGGGGGTCGAGGTCGTCATGATCACCGGCGACGCCGAAGCCGTGGCTGCTTCGGTCGCCACCGAACTGGGCATCGACCGCCATTTCGCCGGCGTTCGGCCCGAGGACAAATCGGCCCGGATCGCCGAACTCCAGCGCGAGGGCCTGAACGTCGCGATGGTCGGCGACGGCGTCAACGACGCCCCCGCGTTGGCGCAGGCCGACGTCGGCATCGCGATCGGTGCCGGCACGGACGTCGCGATCGCCTCAGCGGGCGTCATCCTCGCCAGCGACGACCCGCGCTCGGTGATCTCGGTCATCGATCTGTCCACCGCGGCCTACCGCAAGATGAAGCAGAACCTGTGGTGGGCCGCCGGCTACAACCTGGTGTCGGTGCCGCTGGCCGCCGGGGTGCTGGCACCGGTGGGCTTCGTCCTTCCGATGTCGGTCGGCGCGATCCTGATGTCGCTGTCGACCGTCGTCGTCGCCCTCAACGCGCAGCTGCTGCGCCGCCTGGATCTGCGTCCGGGGTCGAGCACCGCAGCTATCCTTCAGTCCTGAACAGGGAGCATCAGATGACCGAGCTCAGTAGCGGTACGCCCGCACACGACCACGAGCACCACCACGGCTACATGTCCGACAAGGCCCGCTATCTGGCGCGCCTGAAGCGCATCGAGGGCCAGGCCCGCGGCATCCACCGCATGGTCGAGGACGAGAAGTACTGCATCGACATCCTGACCCAGATCAGTGCGCTGACGAAGGCGCTCGAGGCGGTCGCGATCGGATTGCTCGACGATCACCTCAAGCATTGCGTCGTCGACGCCGCGCGCGCCGGTGGTGAGGATGCCGAGCTCAAGCTCAAGGAGGCCAGCGAGGCCATTGCGCGCCTCGTGCGGTCCTGACGCGCCGCTCGCCGGTGGGGTCGACACCGGCGAGCGGGCCGTCGGAGGCATGGCGTGGCCGGGAGCGTGCTACCAGGGGATCACGAGGACGCGCCCGGCCACTGACTCGACCGTATCTGGTCGGTGGTTCACGACACGACTCCATCGACGTAGAACCAGCGTCCGGCCCGTCGCTCGAACCGGCTCCGTTCGTGCATCCGGCCGGTCGTGGACGCGTGCTCGTACCGTGCCTCGAACTCGACCCAGTCCTCTCCGGCCGCCAGAACCGTCAGGCCGGTCCAGGTGATCGACGGGTCGAGGTCGACGTCGGCCGGTCGCGTGCTCGGGTGCCACGTGCGGAACACGTGGCCGGCATCTCCGAGCGCGAAAGCGCAGTAGCGCGATCGCATCAGTTGCTCGGCCGTCACTGCCGGCTCGCCCCGATGGAGCGGCCCGCAGCAGGTGTCGTAGCCGACACCCGAACCACACGGGCACGGGTGCAGGAGGGACGGCGATGTCACGTTCCAGATATAGCGTGACGGCATGAGCCGCACGGTCATCCTCGTCGAGGGTCCCAGCGACGCGAACGCCGTGACCGCTCTCGCCCAGGGTCTCGAGGTGGACCTGGACGGGGTCGAGATCGTCGACATGGGCGGCATCACGAACGTCCGCCGTCATCTCTCCGCGCTGCCGGGCGATGTGCCGGTGGGTGTGCTGCACGACGTCGGTGAAGCGGGTCATGTGCACCGGGTTGTCGCCGACCTGGAGCGCCCGGTGCGCATGTTCGAGTGCGATCTGGATCTGGAGGATGAGCTGATTCGGGCGCTCGGCGTCGCGCGGGTCGTGCAGATCGTGGAGCAGGCCGGCGATCTGCCCGCCTGGCTCACGATCAGCCGGCAGCCGTTCCACCGCGATCGTCCCGCCGACCAGGTACTGCGCCGCTTCTTCGGTGCGGGCAGTGGACGCAAGAAGCGCTACGGCGCCCTGCTGGCCGCGGCCCTCGATGCGTCGACCGCTCCGCGGCCACTGGTCGAGGCGCTTCGTATGGTTACTGACGGGTAGGATCCAGGCATGGCTGACCCCAAGGTGCTGTCCGAGATCACCGACGGCGTCGCATACGTGACGCTCAACCGTCCCGAGGCGCTCAACGGCATCGACCTCGACCTGATCACCGAACTGATCGCAGCGGCCGAAGTGATCAAGACCGACCCGGCCGTCCGGGCCGTCATCCTGCGCGGCGCAGGGCGATCGTTCTGTGCGGGTCTGGACTTCGCATCGGCGTTCAAGGACAAGAAGCGCGTCGCCCGATTCTTCCTGGCCGGTCCCAAGCGGACCAATACGTTCCAGCGGTTCTCGACCGTCTGGCGTGAGCTGCCGGTCCCGGTCGTCGCGGTCGTGCACGGACATTGCTTCGGTGGTGGGCTCCAGCTGGTCGCGGGCGCCGACTTCCGATTCACGACCCCCGACGCCCAGTGGTCGATCCTCGAGGCCAAGTGGGGCCTGGTGCCCGACATGGGAGGCACCGTGCCTTTCCTCGACGTCATGCCGCTCGACATCGTCCAGCGGCTCGCGATGACCGGTGAGGTCGTCAGCGGCCAGCAGGCCGTCGAGCTGGGCCTCGCCACCGGCGTGGGCGAGGATCCGCTGGCCGACGCGCTCGCCCTGATCGAGCAGATCAAGCAGCGATCGCCCGACTCGGTCGCCGCGACGAAGCGACTGCTGTACCGCAACGCGCGAGGCTCGGAGCGCCGTGCCCTGCGGCGGGAACGCAAGCTGCAGTCGGCCATGTTCAAGTCGCCGAACACCAAGATCGCCCGTGAAGCGGGCATGAAGAAGGAGCCGCCGGTTTTCGGACCGCGTACGTTCGACTGAATGAGGTGGTTACGACTCATTCCGCCGGCCCTGGTGCTGTCGCTCGTCGGATGCGGTGGCGGCGCGGGTGGGACCGGCACGTCCCAGCACACCACATCGGGCTTCACGACCGCAGGATGCGCTGATCTGGTCGTGGTCGGGGTGCGTGGTCAGACCCAGGACCCCGACCGCAACCACGGCGTCGGCAAAGAAGTGCTGCGGGTGACGGCCGAACTGACGCGGCTCGTCCAGCGCCGGACCGGTGAGTCGGTGCGGCTCGAAGCATTGGACTACGAGTCCGACCCGCGGCCCGACCTCCAGGCCTACGAGCATGCGGTCGAGGCAGGTGGACAGTCCCTCGATCGTCGAGTGGACCAGTTGGAGCAGCGATGCGCTGACACCGACATCGCGGTCATCGGGTTCAGCATGGGCGCCGACGTGATCCACTCCGGTCTCCACGACCGCCCGTCAGGGTCGATCCGGCTCGTGGGAATGATCGCCGATCCACACCGCGATCCGGTGGCCGAGTACGAACAACTCACGTTCGGCGAGTCCGCCCCGAACCCGGGCAGCCTCGGCGCGGGCCCGGAGTTCGGGGACCTGGCGTCGCGCACCCTCGCGATCTGCGTGCCCGGCGACGACATCTGCAACCACTCCCCCGGTGCCCCGCGCGACGTGGCCGATCTGGTGCACAAGCACTACTACGAGAAGCCTGAGCACGCGCGCGTCATCGCGGCGGCGCTCGACCAGATCCTGCAACGTGAGGAGTCTGGCGCCGCAGAGCAAGATTCCGGGTCGTCAGGGTAGATGGCCTAGTGTTGCGGCCGTGACCGACGAGAACGCAGCTGACGGAAAGCCGGCCAAGAAGGTCGCCGATCAGTACGACCGGGGGTACGACTACACGACCTACTTCGACAAGCGGGCGTACGAGCACGGTGCCGAGGCGATCGCGATCCGGCGCCTGCTGGACGGCCGGCACTTCGCGCGGGCCGCCGACATCGGCGGCGGATACGGACGACTGTGTGTGCTGCTGCGTGAGTACGCCGACCACGTCACGCTGGCCGAGCCCAGCCAGTCACAGCTCGATGCAGCGGCGAAGCTGCTGGCCGACACCGACATCGCCCAGGTTCGCACCCAGGCCGACGACCTGGCGTTCGACGACGGATCACTCGACCTCGTCACGATGGTCCGGGTCATGCACCATCTGCCCGAGCCGTCGACGGAGTTCGCCGAGATCGCTCGCGTCCTGGCGCCGGGAGGCACCGCGATCATCGAGGTCGCCAACTACGGCCACTACAAGAACCGTCGCCAGTTCAAGAAGCAGGGCAAGGAACTGCCGACCGAACCCGTCAGCATTCGTACGGTCCAGGCCGATGAGCCCGACGCGATCGCGTTCGTGAACCACAACATCGCCACCGTCGTCGGCCAGCTCGCAGCAGCCGGACTGACCGTGCAGGACAAGTTGTCCGTCTCGAATCTGCGCAGCGAGCGCCTCAAGCAGCTGCTGCCCACCGGTCTGATGCTCGCCGTCGAGAAGCGCCTGCAGAAGCGCCTCGCCAAGAACGACTTCGGTCCCAGCATCTTCCTCGAGCTCACGAAGGCCTGAACCCCATCTCGAGCGGGTCGGCGTCAGAGGACCTCGAGGCGGCGCAGGACGTCGCGGACGTGGGACAGGGCGCGGCGGTCGCGTAGACCCGTGGTGTCGTCGAAGTAGAGGCCGTCGCCGATCAACTGGATGGTGCGCGCGAGGGCCTCGTCGCCCAGATGCTCACGCAGCACGCCGAACCAGCCCTCGCGAAGATCCGCCAGGGCACGCCGGGCCCGGTCGTCGTTCTCCTGAGCGATGCGGCCCGCCGCGATGAGGGCGCGATCGAAGTCGCTGCCGGAGTCGACCGAGGTCGACAGGTAGAAGTCGACGGGCCCCTTCTTGGCGGTGCGCATCTTCTCCACATCGGCGGCGCCCTGCTCGCGCAGCCGGGTGAGCATGCCGTCGACGAGCTCGTCCTTGCTGCCGAAGTGATACAGCAGGCCGCCCTTGGACACCTCGGCCTCAGCCGCGACGGCTTCGAGCGTCGCGGCGCGACTACCGGAGGCGACCAGGATCGTCTCGAACGCGTCGAGCAACCGGTCACGGGTACTGCGCTCGGCGGCCATGGCCTCAGGCTACGGCGTCGGGAATGTCACACGCCCCTGAGTCGTTACTAAACCGTCCAGACGGTACAGTAGATGAGTTGCCGACAACCTGCCGTGAGGAGGCCAGACATGACCATCGAGATGACCCGAACCCGAGCCACACAAGTGCCGGACGAGCGCGCCGCCGGAGCCCGCGAGTGGGCTGCGCTGGCCGTGCTGATGCTGCCGGTGCTGATGGTGTCGGTCGACAACACGGTGCTGAGCTTCGCGCTGCCCGCGATCAGCGTCGACCTGCGGCCGAGCGGTACTCAGCTGCTCTGGATCGTCGATATCTACGCCATCATGCTGGCCGGTCTGCTGATCGCGATGGGCAGCATCGGTGACCGGGTCGGTCGGCGGCGACTGCTGCTGATCGGAGCGGTCGGCTTCGCGGGTGCGTCGATGCTCGCCGCATTCAGTACGTCGGCCGAGATGCTGCTGATCGCTCGCGTGCTGCTGGGCGTCTTCGGCGCGACGCTGATGCCGTCGACCCTGTCGCTGATCCGCAACGTCTTCGTCCGCCCGGCCGACCGGCGCATCGCGATCGCGACCTGGGCGGCGATGTTCTCCGGCGGCGCCGCCCTGGGCCCCGTCGTGGGTGGCTGGCTGCTGGGACATTTCGCCTGGGGTTCGGTCTTCGCGATCAACATCCCGATCGTGCTCGTACTGCTGCCGCTCGCGGTATGGCTGCTGCCGGAGTCGCGCGATCCGGAGCCGGGCCCGCTCGATCTGGTCTCGATCGCACTCTCGCTGGTGCTGATGTTCCCGTTCGTGTTCGGCATCAAGAATCTGGCCAAGCACGGTCTGGACGATCTGACCCTCACCTCGTTCGGTCTCGCCGCGGTCGCCGCCTGGGCTCTGGTGCGGCGCCTGCGCCGCAGTGCACACCCGATGATCGACCTGACACTGTTCCGCAACCGCGTGTTCAGCGGCGCGATCGTGGCGAACCTGCTCAGCCTGATGGCGCTGACCGGATTCCTGTTCCTGGGCTCGCAGCTGCTGCAGCTGGTGCTGGGCCTGTCGGCGATGGATGCCGCCCTGGTGCTCCTGCCGGGTCTCGCGGTGACGGTGGCGTGCGGCTTCGTGGCAGTCCGGCTGATGGAGTACATCTCGGTGCGGGTGCTCGTCAGCGGCAGCTTCGCGGCCTCGGCCGTCGGCTACGCCGTGATGGCACTGGTCGGTCATCCGTCGGTCGCGTCGGTGGGTATCGCGTTCGCGCTGATGGGCATCGGCATCGGGCTGGCCGAGACGATCACGAACGACCTGATGCTCTCGAGCGTCCCGGCGTCGAAGGCCGGTGCGGCCTCGGCGATCTCCGAGACGGCGTACGAGATCGGCGCGGTGCTCGGCACGGCTGTGCTCGGCGCGGTGCTGACCGGCGTCTACCGGTCGCACCTCACGGTTCCCGCCGTCGCCGAATGGGGCAAGCGCGACGGCTCGTTCGAGACGCTGGGAGGCACGCTCGACCTGGCCGCCTGGTACCCGAACGTCGTGGGTGACTCGCTGCGGGCGTCGGCGAGCGCGGCGTTCGACCTGGGTGTCCAGCTGACGTCGGGCGTCGCGATCGCCATCGCGCTGGCTGCGGCGCTGGTGTCCTGGCGGACTCTGCGCGACGCCTGATCGACTGGCGCAAAAGTGACCGCGAGTGGCGCAGTTTCGCAGCTTTTCGTGACGGATAGCGACGAAACTGCGCCACTCGCGGGGACCGGTGCGTGAGGAAGCGGGGTTGCGCGTTCGGCGATCCGGAGGATCATGACGTCCATGATCAGGTGGGTCGTCATCGCCGGAATCGTCGTGTTCGGAGGTGCCGTCGGGGCCCTCGCGATCATGTTCTCGAGTCTGTGGTGGTGGATCGCGGCGCCGATCCTGATCGCCGGTCTCGTCGGCGTCTACGACCTGGTGCAACGCAAGCACAGCATCCTGCGCAACTACCCGATCCTGGGCCACGGCCGGTTCATGGCCGAGTTCGTGCGGCCCGAGATCCAGCAGTACTTCGTGGAGTCCAACACCGACGGCATGCCGTTCGACCGCGAGATCCGCGACATCGTCTACGCCCGGGCCAAGGGCGACACCGAGGCGGAACCATTCGGCACCGAACGCGATGTCGACGCCATCGGCTACGAGTTCGTCACCCACTCGCTGGCCGCCAAACAGGCGGCCGGCGACCTCCCGAGCGTCGTGCTGGGCGGCCCGCGCTGCACGCAGCCGTACGACATCGCCCTGCTCAACGTATCCGCCATGAGCTTCGGATCGCTGTCGGGCAACGCGATCGAGGCCCTCAACGCAGGCGCCGCGCTGGGCGGGTTCGCCCACGACACGGGCGAGGGCGCCATCAGCGTGTACCACCGCAAGCACGGCGGCGACCTGATCTGGGAGATCGCCTCCGGCTACTTCGGATGCCGGACCCGCGACGGCCGGTTCGATCCCGACCTGTTCGCGCCCAAGGCCCGCAGCGAGCAGGTCAAGGCGATCTCGATCAAGCTGTCGCAGGGCGCCAAACCCGGTCTGGGCGGACTTCTCCCCGGCGCCAAGGTCAACGCCGAGGTCGCCGAGGCCCGAGGAGTCGAGATCGGCGAGACCATCGCCTCGCCCCCGGCCCACAATGCCTTCTCGACACCCCGCGAGCTGGTGCGCTTCGTCGAGCAGCTGCGCGACCTCAGCGGCGGCAAACCGATCGGCATCAAACTGTGCATCGGATCGCGCCATGAGTTCCTCGGCATCTGCAAAGCCATGGTCGAAGAGGACGGCGGCCCCGACTTCGTGATCGTCGACGGCTCCGAAGGAGGCACCGGCGCGGGCCCCGTCGAGTTCGAGGACCACGTCGGCACACCGCTGACCGAAGGCCTCATCTTCGTGCACAACGCCCTGACCGGCGCCGGACTGCGGCACCGGGTCAAGGTGGGTGCCAGCGGCAAGGTCGCGACGGGCATCGACATCGTCAAACGCATCTGCCAAGGCGCCGACTTCACGCTGGCCGCCCGGGCGATGATGTTCGCCATCGGCTGCATCCAGGCCCAGGCCTGCCACACCAACCGTTGCCCGGTCGGCGTCGCGACCCAGGACCCCTGGCGCGCCCGAGCCCTGCGCGTCGACGACAAGTCGGTACGCGTGCGCAACTTCCAGGCCCAGACCGTCGCGAGCGCCCACCAGATCGTCGCGTCGATGGGCCTGGACTCCTTCGACGAACTGCACCCGGGCCTCCTGCACCGCCGCCTGGACCACCACGTCACCGTGACCTACGCCGACCTGTACGACTGGCTCGAGCCCGGCGTCCTCTACACCGCGCCTCCCGAAGCCTGGAGCGACGACTGGTTGCTCGCCAGCGCGGACTCCTTCGGTGAGCGCGTCGCCAACCGGCCGCCCGGGTTCAGACCGGTCGCCTGACGTGCCCTGAGGAGTCACTCGTTGGTGGTGAGGAGTCACTTGTTGGTGGTGACTGTCCCGCGTCAAGAAGTTGGCAGGGTTTCCTTGGTTTGAAATGTCGGGATCGTCGGGTCAGCGATGCCGCGGTGGACGTCGAGCGGCCGGTTCCAGGCGATGGCCTCGTGGGGCCTGATCG
>Ga0182737_1000759_pt1 | contig 39293 bp, 34 predicted proteins | sample eDN5th30CBELigOP_FD_128878 | JGI IMG/M metagenome (GOLD analysis project Ga0182737, IMG submission 128878) | Enriched Organic Plus compost microbial communities from Emeryville, California, USA - eDNA 5th pass 30_C BE-Lig OP (version 2) (version 2) ... | reverse complement strand
GAGAGGCAGTGGAGAAGAGCGCCAACGAACGGATTGCCAACCTGACATCCATCATGAGGGTATTGCAGCGCACGCAGCACGGCCGGCGCTCCGAACGATTACGCCTTGGTGTTAGCGATGAACAGGTATCGTTTGCTTTCGAGGAAGTGGAAACCGGTCTTGCGGCGATCCAGAGCGAACTTGACGATGTGGCCAGGGGCAAGCCGAAACGGGCATCACGTCCGCGCAAGGGCTTTGCCGCTCATCTCGAACGCATTGAGGAAGTCATCGAGCCGGAGATTCCGGCTGGTTGCGAGGGGCTGGAAAAGGTCCTGATCGGCGAGGATCGCTCGGAACGCCTGGACGTCGTGCCCCCGAAGTTCCGGGTCATCGTGACACGCCGCCCCAAATATGCATTCCGGAACCATGATGGTGTGGTTCAGGCGCTCGCGCCTGCACATATTATCGAGAGTGGTCTGCCGACAGAGCGCCTGCTTGCCTATATAGCCGTTTCCAAATACGCCGATGGTCTTCCACTTTACCGTCAGGAAGCAATCTATTTGCGTGATGGCGTCGAGATCAGCCGGAGTTTGATGGCGCAATGGATGGGGCATCTGGGCTTCGAGCTTCAGATATGCGCTGATTATATCCTGGAACGGGTCAAGGAAGGTGAAAGGGTCTTCGCCGATGAGACGACCTTGCCCACTCTGGCTCCCGGTTCGGGAAAAGCCACCAAGGCATGGCTTTGGGCTTATGCACGCGATGATCGCCCCTATGGTGGGAGCAGTCCACCAATGGTGGCCTATCGCTTTGAAGACAGTCGGGGCGCAGAATGCGTGGCGCGGCATCTTGCCGGGTTCAACGGAATCCTGCAGGTGGACGGATATGGCGCCTATACGAGCATGATCAAGGCGCAAGCCAAAGCTGGGCGCAATGAACAGATAAAGCTCGCAGGCTGCTGGGCACATCTGCGCCGCAAATTTTACGATCTGCACGTCAGCGGGGTCTCGCAGGCTGCAACAGATACGGTCATCGCCATGACCAAATTGTGGAAGATCGAGGATGAGGTTCGCGGCAAGAATGCCGACATCCGCGCCGCGTTCTGTCAGGAACAGTCCGAAACCATTGTCGCCCGCCTCTTCGACCTGTGGGAACAGGAACTGGGTAAAGTCTCGGGCAAGTCCAAAACCGCCGAGGCGATCCGCTACGCGTTCACCCGGCGTGAGGCCCTGGAGCGCTTCCTCACCGATGGCCGGGTCGAAATCGATAGCAACATTGTCGAGCGTGCGATCAGACCACAGACAATCACGAGGAAAAACAGCCTGTTTGCCGGAAGCGAAGGCGGTGGACGGACCTGGGCTACACTGGCCACGCTTCTCCAGACATGCAAAATGAACAGCGTCGACCCGCTCGACTGGCTATCCCAAACACTAAGCCGCATTGCTCAAGGCTGGCCTGTAACTGAAATCGAAGCCCTTATGCCTTGGAACTTCAAGTCTAACGCCATCGGCTGACCGCTTACGATCGACATAAGTTTACGACCGTTCCGTCGTCAGACGGTGACAGGCTGTAAAACAGTGAACAGCGCCCCACCGTCGCGGTCCAGATCCTGAATATCCAGGAGAAGCAAGCCTCCGGTTTCAGGCACGGCAAGTTCTGTCTTGGTGGCGTTCATTGCTGCTGCAACTGCCTTTTTGTTCCCCCACACTTTTCCGCGCCTGGTCACATCCGGACCATCTTCAGGGCTAGCAATGCTGAATTCGACTCCGCCCACATCAACGCCGTCGCAAACGAGATTTCCGATTCCATGCAACAATGTAACTGCCATCACTATACCCTGTGTCTGAATCAAAATTATCCGAAGTTTAGTAGCTTGTCAGTTTTCAGAACCATGCTGCCTCGCTTTTAACCGCTCATTCAATAGGAGCTTGAGCCGCGCATTTTCCGCTTCCAGCTCTTCCAGTTCTTCGTCTGTCACCGGTCCGTCTTCAGGCTTGGGATTTGGCCTTTTCGCACGAGGCCGCTTTTGTAGTGATTTGGGAACGGGAGGCGAGGCTAGAATTTCATCTATCCCCTCCTCTTTCCGCTCGGGCTCCACAACAACTGGCCCTTCTTGAAGGACCTCCGGCTCTTCAGCGAACGATAACACCTCAGAAGAAGCGACGGGCTCAACCTTTGGGGCTGCTGCCTTACCATTTCTTTCATCGGGATCTTTGGTCGTAACTTTGATGGATAGTCGCGTTGGCAATATAGGTTCAGGCTGCTCAGAGCTTTCGCCGGCTGCGGGTTCAGCATCTGGCTTTTCGTTCGGCAAAGCCGACCTCTTCCGCGATCGCCAACTCTTCAACCGCGCAACGAGACGTTCCCCCAGTGACTTCATCGTGATCGACCTCCCTATACCTGACGCAACAGTACGCAGAAATGCCGTCAGCTTAAGCCTGACAACACAATAGTTTTGGCAACCATGGGCCCTTACACATGTCACCAGAACGCTTGAACAGATCAGTTATCGAGGCTGGCAGAGCAGTCTTAGCGACCGTTTCTCTATTGCTTTTCCAATCGTCGAAGCATTTTGAGCAACTGTCTGTTCTCCATGCGCAATCTGGCGGCCAGTTCACGTTTCAGATCGGCATTTTCGATTTCCAGAGCAGACAATTCAGCCTGAATATCGGGCTCGGCTGCGATCCGACTTACCGCTTCTCGTTTAACCGGGACTGATTTTTTCTTACGACGTGGAACAGACGGCTTTTTCTCCCTGACAACAGAATTTTCCGCCATGTTTGCCGTTTGCAGCTCTTCCGTTGCAAGGGATGCTTCTTCCGGTTTCGAGGCGTCCATGTTGGAAAGTTCTGGCTCGCTCAGAGCCTCTTCAACTTGCTCGGTGACCGGCTCAGCATGCGCCACAACTTTTGTAGTGGCATTCTCAGTTCTGCGTTCAATCGGCTTGGATAGATCAGGCTGGACCCGAACCTCCATTGGAGATTGGGGCGCATCCGCCTCGACTTGTTCGGCGATCGACTTCAAATCCAGATTTCCCCACAAAGACGACGAGCCCTTGCGAGTACGCTTGTTCTTATATTCAACGACAATATTACGGTTTGGATTTTTCATCCGTGAGTAGCTTTCCCGAGGAAATTTGAAGGCACGCTCTACGCGCGTCAAAGGGCTTTTACCAGTAGCTACATATTACGCGGCGGACTTTCAACACTCAACAGAATGTTCGACCTGATCGATATGCCCTGAAAGCAAGTTTATCTCATCTTGAACACATGATGTACACGGCCTTATTGTTACATCAACCATTGACCTGTATTTTTGACGCCTAAATGAATTTCCAAACATCGATCTGGAGAAGCATAACATGGCAGACGAAACCATTGCAGCAGTAAACGAGACACCAGTTGAGGTGAGAAGCGCCGAGCCTGTGGGTGCCACGAAGAAAACCCGTGCACCACGCAAAAAAGCTGAGCCTAGGCCCGCAAAGGCTGCTACAGCACCTGCCGCTAAAACTACCAGGGCCGCATCCAGAACAGTGAAAGCGGCCAAGGCTGCGGCAAAATCAGCCCCCGTTGCAGCAGAGCCAGCCACCCGCACGGTCAAGAAGTATACTCCCGCACAACGCGCTTCAATTCTTGCTTCCGTTGAAAAGACAACCAAAGGCGGCAAGACCACACTGAAAGCCGCACTGCAGCAGTTGCAAGTCAGCGAACAGACTTATTACAACTGGAAAAATGCCGCAGGCAAAACAGCGCCTGTAGAAGCAAAGGCAAAAACGACAGCGGGGGCGAGCGACGATCTAAAGGCCCTGATTGCACTGGAAGCGGAAAACCTGAAGCTGCGCAAGGAACTCGCCGCAAAACTGCGCGCAGAAAACGAAGAACTGCGCAGACGTCTCGGACAGGCTTGAGACGAATTGCAATCGTAGTATCTGCGAAAGGGCCATCAGAACAGGTGACTTCCTACAGACTGGTCACCTGTTCGCATTTCAGTGAAAGAAATCCGGACCCGTTGTTTTCTCTTTTGAGAAGTCATCCAACACGGCCGTGAGCCATGATTAAATTCACATTTGACTTAGTTGATGCTGTCTGGGATTTATTAATCCCCTCACCTACGGCCGTATTGTAACTGCCCATACCCAGACGGAACCGTCCCATGCTTTTAAACGACGCTCAAGCCCAGGCGCTCTACAAGGCTATACAAGCTCTGAATGAAGGTGGCGGCCAGCTACTTTCGGCTTCCTTTGACGCATTTGCCCTCGGTGAGGCAATCATTGACGTTTGCACCCACACTGATGATCGCATCGAACTGCGATCTGCCGGCAATGTAACTGAAGTATACAACGACCTGTCCGCTTTCGCAGCTGCCTATCGTTTGCAAGCACTGTGATTACTCAGGCGCAGGATGACAATGATTTTGATTACCGTTTTCTATCTATGAAATTTCCTCCGAAACGCTCGACTGAAACTTAACAGAAGACAATTGAAGAAAGCGCTTAACCCATAGACCGGGTCAACGCCCAATGATGGACTTCTTTGCTATTTCCAAGGCCTTCCGTGCATTGTTCTCAGCCGTCTCTTCGGTCGGCGCAGCCGACTGGATTGTGAGCCTGTCTCCGGCCTCTACGACAAAAATGTTCACCCCCTTGAGGCCACCGACATTCGGAAGGCGAATAAGTCGTCCGATCGCAGGGAAGACATCGATCTTCTCGATCTTGAACCCGATCTTTTCGGAACTGGCGTCCAGCTCTGTGAGATAACCCTCGTCCGTTCTATTTTCCTGCCCTTGCTCGTCGACATGGCGATCGATAGCGATCATCAAATGCTGGTCGTCATAAGTTCCGCAGCAGGACATTCGAAAGTTAGACGGTTCTTCCGCATGATACGCAGAGGCATCGAAAATTGACCAGAACTCTTGCTTGATGGGCGTGAGCTCGTGGATTTTGAAACCGTCGGCCCGCACGGGGACATTAATTCCGGCAAGTGCAATCGCGATGACGACGGCTATAAAAGTTCTATTTTTCATTCAGGGCACCATTACATTAACTTAAGCGCGACCAGAGTGAATCTGGACCGCTGAGCTTGAAAAAAATAGTCAAAACTTGCGTCATGATAGCGTTCGTGCAGCAAAATCAATTCAGTCACAGTGGCCCGGCGCAGGACAGCTCAACGCGGACATCTTTACCTGCAATCAGATTCTGATCCGATGCGAGGATCAGTGTTCTGTCGCCTTCTCGTGCAAGCGAAATGATGCCTTGCTGCAGTTTCTGGCGTATGCCGTTGACTTCCACGCTGGCGGTGAAATTTACCAATGCAGACATGCATCCACACATTCCGATCGACCGGTGCAAATTAAACCTCGCGTCGAAGGAAACAATGTTCACCTGCCTGGGCTTCAGATCGATGCAGGCCGATAGGCCGTTCTGCAAGTCAATTTCGACGACATCGCCGGAAGCTGCGTGTCCCGCGGAGATGGCGCAAAAGAACACAGCCACGAATGATCTGAATAGGGGCCTTCTTCTCCACGCAGAAATCTTGATGACTTCGTCTGTTTCAGGAAGCTTTTGACCCGAACCACTAATCATTTTTCTTGTTGATCCGTTCGTCGTTAACCTCATCTGTCTTTAACGGAGCGGTCTGCTGTTTCACAGTGCCGATCAAACCAGTTTCCCGCCCCGCATCTTTTTCTGATTTCAGTCCGTCGTCGTCTGCCAATGCACTTAAGAGTGCTCTGGTCTCATAATTTCCACCATGTGCATCTCCTGTAACCAACACTGTTTTTCCTCCGTGAGACGCAGCGTCCCTTAGCGCCTCAAGCCGATTGATTTCCATCATGAACGCCATGGCGTCGGCATCTGTCAGTGTCGTATCTGCTCGAAAGGCCGCAAGGGCTCTCGCATTGCCTTCTGCGATTATGCTACGACTGGCAGCGATCCCCCGCGCCGTAATTGACATCGCAGCAGCAGAAGCTTCCGCACTCTTGGTCCGCTTTATTTTCTCAGCCTCGCCATCATTGTGCGCCGCTTCCAATCTGCGCTGAGACGCCAGCACTTCGTTGAAGGCTGAAATCATCTCCGGCGTTGGCCGCGGGTCATCAATCAACACGGCACGGATCTCATAACCATATGCATTGATAGCTTCGTCCAGAGATTCACGGACAGTCCGTGTGAACTCATCGCGATCGGTATAGAGTTGGTCGAATGTTCTCGCCGCAGCGACGGCGCGTGCATCTGTTGCGACGTAGGATTCGATCTGCTCTTCGGGATTATGTAACTCGTAAAAGGCCGCCTCTACCGCGGAAGGAATAACCCGATATTGCAGGCTGATTGGCATGGTGACAAAGGCATTGTCTTTGGATTTGACGCCAAGCTGAAGAGAGATCTGCTTCGTCTGCAAGGAAAATGGCGATCGGGCGCGCTGAAATGGCCAGGGAAATTTGATCGACAAACCCGCTTTACGATAGCCTGTGTAACGGCCGAACGTTTCAAGAATTCTCACGTGCTGCTGGGGCGTCATGACTAAGAAGCTCTTAAGCCAACGCAGTCCTAGATAGATCGCCAGAATGGCAAAAATAACCGATACAGGCGTGGTAATAATGGAACTGGAAAATTCGAACCCAAGCAAATTAAACATTCAATCCTTCTTAATTTCGACCTTCACTATTTTCAATTTGCTCGCTGAAGGGCGCAGTTCCTCATCGTTCAACACAGAACATCAAAATTGACAGCAATTGCTATTTTAGCCAAAGCTCTTTGACTGGCAAGTCGTTCTGGTAGGTGTGTCATCGACACCTCCTTAATGCGATAAATGACTTTATCGACTGCAGAATGCTGCTCCTTCCCACCGAGGGACGCCACAGGCTGCGACATATATTGGGATTGGACAATTATGCTCGCGACGCGGGTAAGAATATGGCCGCGCCAAACTCTGTTCACATTCCCTCAATAGGACAGCAAACCACCGGAGCGCGGGGAATGGGAAGCATGAACGAAAAGTCGCAAATCAGCTCGAAGCCTGTAATTTCCACGGATAAGGATATTCGCAGAGCGACGGCAATCACCGATTTGCTCGTGCAGCCGCTCGGCGTTCTACCTGTCGTCGTTGGCGATCCCATTCGTCCCGTCGCAATCGGCTTTTTCCAGCAGGCCTCACCTTTCCTCAGTCCAGGCGTAAGTGTAACTGCTCTTCGTCGCGCTATCGGCGCTTATGTTCATTCAAAGCGTTATTATCTGTCTTGCAGTCAGCCAGACGCCATGCGCCATGACATTAACGGCGAACCCATTGAGCCGGTGTCAGAGTTAGACAAGTTGAATGCGCAAAAGTGCCTGCAAATATTCCTACAACAAAAGAGCCAAACGCCACCGCCCGCAATTGTCCCCTCTACTGTTTCAGCGGCAGAAAACAAAAGAGATTTGATCCGGGCCTCGCTCCTCGGAGACCGCGTAGCTAATTTTAATTTGCAGCGCTTAAAAGCCCGCTGAAGCCATCAAAAGCGTCGCCCCTCTCCCAAGTACGGTAGCCCATGGCGATGTAGAGAGAGTTCATACGTTTTCTGACACATCTGCTCTCATGGAAATTTTGCAAGCTGAACTGTACAGCGTTCAATCGTGAACTGTTCTTAAGGTTTAGCGCGTAGTATCGACTTATGAACGACAATCACCCTTCGTCATTGATCGATTGGACTGGCCAATCATCTTTCAAACGCCGACAACGCGTCCGGCTATTGGTCGCCGTCGTTGTGATGTTAATGGCTTTTGTCGCGGTCATGGTTCTGGTGTACATTCAAATGGCCTCAAACACGCCACTGCGCGGCATCTTTTAAGAAGGCGGACCAACAATTTTATCTAACCGTTCTTCGGGCCCAATCTCTTCGGTAGTCCTATTCTTGATCAATGTAAATTCCCACCGTAAGCTACGGATTGCTGGCCTATTTCAAGGCGGAGAAACAAGGACGGATGGCCTATTGGGGACGAATTATTGCGGCTGCAACCGCCACAATAGCGCTCGCAGCAATCAGTTATTACCACTTCCCGCTAGGCGTTTTGTTTCCAATCGCCATCCTGCTGATGATCTACAGTGAATGGAGCAGTCGTACGCCCAAGCTATAAATACGCGGCTCACTACTGGGATGGGTTTGAGAAACCAAGGCGTAAAATTTGCTATACCATTAAATTCGTAGACACCCAGCTTTGTCATTGGGGAGACCTATTCGCGGGGAACGATCTTGCTGCCTTTGTGAGCCTTCGGTGCAACCGATCATCGGCCGATGTCTCATTCAACGCCGCATCTATGGCCTCCTGCCCGGACTTTCGCATCATCACGAGACCAAAGATTGCGGCCTCGCTTACCTTTTCATCATCGGTTCTCTTCAGGATGGCTATGTAGGCGGAAGACAACCGTGGATCATTGTGAAAGCTACTGTTCGTAAGCCTCATTATATCAGTTATCTCTTCCGGATTGTTGGAAGCCTGCAAAGCGGCAAATAACTGTTTCTCACCGGGCTCGCCGGTGGCCCGCAGTGCAGATACAAGTTCGGCTCTCTCCTCAATCCTATGTGCCCGGTTGAATGCATCCGCAAGCGCACTGGCGACGCGATCGCTGCCGTCGGTCTGTTTCCTGACTTTACCGGCAGCGAGACTCAGTTCGACTTCTGTTCGGGCGGAAGCGAGATCTTTCAAGGCAGATTCCAGCAAAGCGTCATTTTTTAAGCCCGCTTTCCCGAGTGTTCGCGCAGCCGACTGACGTGCGCCAGCGTTGTCGGATTTAAGCAAATCCTGCATTTTGGCAATCGACCGTTCACTGAGGTCCGTATCGGCGAGCAGATGTGCCAGATCTCCGCTGAACCTGTCATTGGTGCTGGCGTAGAATGCGTTGTGTATAAGAGGTAGAACCTCTTCCCCTTGATAGACGATTGCTGCCGAAGTGGTGGCTCGCAAGGCTTCGTTTTCCGTTCGCTCCAGCAGGGCGAGTAATCCCGGACCGAATTCAGCAGGATGAGGAGCTACAACGGTGAAATTGGCAAGATTGGCTTCAAGTTGCAGATTTCTCGTTTCAAAAAGAAGTCTTCCGATAAGAGTGACCAGTTCGGGCGGCAACTCGATCGGCTCTCGCTTGAATTTCATCGGACCAACAATTCCGGCAAGGAGATAGGTGACCTCAATACGCTCATCGTCGTCCTTGGCTGCAGCTAGACGTTTTGTCAGACTCGGCAGCGCGTTAGGGCCAAGTGCAATAATGCTACGCGTTGCAGCAAAATATGCTTCTTCGCTTTGGGCAGACGTCATTGCATCAAAAGCGTTCTGAACAGACGTTTCAACAGTGTCAGCCCAGGACGGAGCGCTCGCCGTTACTAATATCGCAATCAGACAAGCAGTTGAGAAGGGGTGCTTCATAGTTTTTGGGCATTCCTAAATTTGAGTTTCCGAGAGCGGCGATGTGTAGCAAAAATTTCTGCAATCAATTCTGTGGTGCTGAAGGTGGAGCTTTATGCTCGTTGCGCGGCCACAAGGCGATGAACCAGAACAGCCCTGCGACAACGGCGCTGTGAGCCGCCATCGCTGCAAAGCCAAGAATGATCGGCGAAGGGCGCCCGTGATATCCGCCATCAAGCGCGACCATCACACAGCACACGAATAGCCCAAGTCCGGCACCGCCAAGGAGCACAGCCCTTAAGCTCAGCCACCCAAGATATCGGGCAACGAAGAATGCAGGTATTCCGAACATCAATGCGAGTGGATAGCTGAACATAATGATCGGGAAGCCGTGAAAGCCTCCCATGAGGATCATGTTCAGTACGCCCGATGCAAGAGGTGACAAGGCAAATCCCAGTATGATCCTTGCGGTACCTGTCACGCGCCCACCCCGAAGCATTCGTCCAGCAGCGATCTGAAAGCCAGCAGGACCGTGACGCAAACGATCAGCATCCCGCCACTGGGAATGAACGAAAAAGATGTAGCCTGTCTCAGAATGCCCATTCCTATACATACCAGGATTTGAACGCCGGCGACCGCAACCAGGATCGATCTGGTTTCGCCACACGCCATCTCAGGCTGGGTGATTGAAATGAGCCGATAAAATCCGTGGACGAAAAGCGGGATGAGGATGGCAGACAGTGCCAGAGCCGCCAGGTTCAGCAGCCAGGGCGTGTCGGAAAACAATTCCGGGGTGAAGATCAGCGGGACGATGAACAGATAGCCGGCAACGGTACTGGCGAGAAATGGTGGCCAGAGCAGAACCGTCAGCGAAAGTTTTGGCGCTGCTTCACCACCCTTTCCTGATAACAGTGCGTTGGCGACAACGATCATCCAAACGGCCAGAAGGATGACAGGGGTGGCGATCAGCCAGTCCATGGCGGAAACCGCGCCAAAGCGCGTCAGTTCGATTGATGTGACGAGATCAAGCGGTAACGCGCCGAGAAGCGGGATCGCCAGAAGCAACCAGACGCCATTACCCAAATTGGGGAAGCGCGCGATGTCGTTTAGCCAGATCAGCACCGCGGTTGTGCCGACGAATGACACGATTCCGACACTCGTCGCTCCAAGAAATCCCTCCACGAGGTCCATGGCCGCCAGCGCGCTCATCATGCCGTATCCCTGGATGGCAGTAAAAAGGAAGACAATGGACTTGATGACTACGCTAATCCGAAAAGCATTTCCCGAAGATGCAATCTGACAACGCGCCAAAGAGGGGAAAATCAGTTTCGCAATTTCCACATGGGCAAGCACAGTGAAGAGCGGCATGACCCCAAGCGCGAAGATTGAGAAACGCGCCAGCGCTCCGTTAGGAGAGTAAATCACCTGCTCGGCCAGTACAGACGTATCGATACCAGGCAAGGGGATTTGCGAGGCGACAAGAACGACGATGACTGCTACTGTGACCGGTACAACTGATTGCCATAACAAGGTCGCCGATCTATCTGGCGGTAGAGAATCAATACTCATACAGATTAGCTTACTCAATACTCGCCACGTCTCAAAATTGGCCAGAATGTGCGAAAAGCCAGACGATCATTCTAGGTCGATATCTGCTTTGCCGAGCCATATGTGCTGGATTATTGTTAAACGTCATTAACATCGTTCAGCAGAAATTGGCGTTTGTTTTTTCCAGTTCCCCATCTTACTTTGGAGACCAGTCAATTTCGTCATGGATAGCGATTCAGGATATCGCAAGACCCTGCAATATCGGCCGCTTCACAATGAAGGATGGGACAATTGATGGAAGGAAATGAATGTCGAAACTATTGAGACCTTTCGTTTCTCTGGCAGTTTTTGGCGTTCTCGCTGTCACTCCAGTTTTGGCCCAGGAACAGCAGGAAAGCATCGTCTTATCCGTTTCACCGAAAATGATACGGTGGGCCGACGTCTATAAAGTACGTCCGGAGCGAGCAGATGATCCTTATTATCATGTACGGGTCATTGAGAGGCAAAAAGGCTGGAAAGTCTGGCAGTTCAATGAGCTGGCCTTTCATATGGCCGTAACCCCGAAAGCGCTGCAGGCGAGCCGCATCGACAAGAAGGTGAAAATCTACAGTTATAAGGACGTGGAGATTCGTAGCGCGTATCATCGGTGGCTGGATGAGCCCGCAACACGGTCCGAAGTTCCCGTTTGCGATGTTGATATTCTAAGCTGCATTAAAAAACTACCACCGCAATAAACGAGGAGCCGTCCATGCAAGGTTTGATCTATGGCGCGGTTTTATCCGCATTGCTCTGCAGTTCGGCGACCGCCGAAGATACTGGCGGCGTTGCCTTTCAGAATAGACTGGCGGCATGCGTGACGGTCAAAGCCGCAGAAACTGAGACGATAACGAACCTCGTTTCGGTCAGAACCAGTTTTCAATTATACAAGCCAATTGGTGACTGCGGATGTTTCTCGGCGCGGGCAGCCTATATGAGCAGCGTCAATATAGGAGGCGCGCGAGAAGTATTGCAGCAAGGCGTTATCGTGATCAATAAGAATGCAACAAAGTCTCTTGTTCTTGCGAGCGAACCTGGACTGGCCGCCAATCGGGAAATCCAGATCCAGTTGACTTGCGCAAGTCCAACATAGGTCAAAGCTTTCGCCACTTACTTTCAATACTGCGCCGAAAAGGATCTGACGATGCTCAGAAAATTTGTTCTCCTGGCGATTTTTATAGCGACGACGTTTGGCGCTAGCGGGATGATTAACGGCTGGCCAAAAACTGCGATAGTGAGGTGCACCCCGAGTAGCCAAAGAAATTGTCACTAATTGATGCTGGATACGATCCCTGCAATTATTTGAATCGGATATTTTCAATTCACAGGTTGATCATATGATTCGGCTGGCTGAGGCTCCGAGTGCAAAGTTCGGTTTATAGGCTCAGGATTGTATAATGCTAAAGTGACGTGCCAGTTTCGAAAACAAATACAGAAAAATGACCAGAGGATTAAACCTCTGGCCATTATCCTACTGCTATACTCTCTATCGAGAGTTAATGGTCCAGAAATCCTGCCAATCCTGTAGCTTCGAATAGTCGCTTTCAGCAGTCTCGGAATGTGGAACATAGAGTTGGTCGATGACGTTAACGATGCCGGAAACTTCGCTTTCCGGAATCTTCGCTCCCTTGCTCGATGAGATCTTTCCGTCGGCCAGCTGCGGCGCCATGCCCTCTTCCGTCATCATGTAATGCACGAAGAGCTTCGATGCATTCGGGCTTTTCGTACCAGATGCGATAACGGCAACGCGTGGTGTCAGCTGTCCGGCCCAGGGCTTCATGCCCGCGCAAATGCCCATCGTGTAGCCATTCTTCTTGGCGTCACGGAAGATTGAGGTGCTGAGGAAGCCCATAAATGGCTTTTCCTGCCCCTTTGCACCGATGATCGGACCGACTTCCGTATCGCTGCGTGTAACGCTCGGACGGTTCTTGGCGAAGCGCTTGACCCATTCGGCAGTCGCGCTTGCTTCATCGGTTTTCAGTGGCTCACCGAAGAACTCTTCATATGCCTTGCGCATGGCTTCATCATCATGCTCGGCAATCTGATTGAACCAGAACATGGTTTCGTTGCGCAGAAGCGGATCAGGAATAGCAATGCGGCCCTTCCATTCTTCCGTGGTCAACGCCCAGATATTGTCGATCGGGCACTTATCGCCATGAACATCAGAGTTATAAGCCCACACCCATGGATTGAGACTGGTAATGGCTGGGTTCTGATATTCCGCCGGCACCTGATCCTTGAGATCGACGGGAAGCCAGCTGAGACCTGCGCCCTGAACGATGATTTCCGACGTAACTGACGGTAGATTGCTCATGTTGAAGACGTCCGTGCGAACATTGTTCGCAGCCGCTTCACGCAGAATGACCTGCTCCTGGTTCTGGCCGTTCATCTTCACGCCTGTAGCCTTGACACCGTATTTTGCGGTGAAGGCTTCAGCCATGGTGACGATCTTGCCAGTGGCATCCACAACGGTAATGCCAGGCTCTTTCCTGGCCGCTTCAATCAGTGCGTCGAGCGAATAATCTGCATCCTTGATACCGATTTCAGCGACAGGCTCTGCGAAGGCAGCTGTGCTTGCCAGAAGTGCGGCACTCAATGAAAGGGCCGCATATTTGCGAAGGGTTGAACTCATTATTTCCTCCAAAGTTGATAGTTATTGTTTGAAAGCGAAAGCATCGACGCGCATTCGATACGCCTCTTTTCAGTCGCTGATGCGCTTGCCTTCTCTGTCGAACACATGGACGTGACTGCGTTCGACATGGAACCAGATTTCATCGCCAGCCTTCTGGGCTGGAGCATCTGCAACGATTGCAAAAAACTGCTCGCCATGAACTGACATTTCGACGATCCAGCTACCGCCGGTGGGCACGATATCGACCACTTTGGCCACACATCCCTGCTCAACAGGCGTATCGCTGAGTCGTACGGATTCCGGCCGGATACCGACGGAACCGACATTGCTTGCCGCAATGCTCTGCGCCTTGAGGTAATCGCGTGCCCATGTCGCCAACGCGCCGTTATTGCTGTCATTAAGCTCGATGATATTGATCGGCAGATTGCCGATGAATTCAGCCACAAAGCGATTGGCCGGCCGCTCGTAAATGTCGTCAGGCGTGCCGAGCTGTTGCAACTCGCCTTCGCTCATCACCGCAATCGTGGTTGCCAATGTCATGGCCTCCCACTGGTCGTGGGTTACGAATACGACCGTCGACCCCATCTCCTGATGAATACGCTTGAGTTCCGCACGCATTTCGAGACGCAGTTTCGCATCGAGATTGGAAAGTGGTTCATCGAGCAAAATAATATCGGGCTTAAGCGCCAGCATACGCGCAAGCGCTACGCGCTGCTGCTGACCGCCAGACATCTGCGCAGGCAAACGGTCGCGATAACGCTCAATGCCAAGCTTCTGCAGAACGTCATCGATAATACGCTGACGCTCAGCCTTAGCTACCTTATGCAACTTCAAGCCGAACTCGACATTCTGTTCGACCGTCATATGCGGCCAAAGGGCATAGTTCTGGAACACCAGCCCCATGCCACGCTTTTCTGGTGGTACATAAATGCCGTCATCCACCGATACGATCTTCTGACCATCAACGAGGATCTGACCTTCGGTTGGATATTCAAGACCCGCAATCATGCGGAGCGTCGTCGTCTTGCCGCAGCCCGAAGGTCCAAGCAGGCAGAGAAACTCCGACTTTGGAATTTCGAGTGAAAGCTTTTCAACTGCGGCGCGGGCGGCTTTGCCGTAGCTCTTTCTGACATCGCGAATAGTAATGCTCGACATTATTTGCCTCCCAATCCGTCAGACAATTTGCTGTTGGTGAGTTTTTGAACGATGACCGTGCCGCCAAAGGCGATGACGCAGATCATCAAAACGACTGCATTCGCGGCCTGGCTATAGCTGTAGTCGACGAGGCGCAATGCATAGGTGGTGAGAACATCCGTGCCCGGCACAGCCAGCACGACGACGAGGCTCAAGCCTTTGATGCCGGAGATAAACGGCAGCAGAATACCTGAAACCAGAGAGCCTTTCTGGATCGGCGCGACAATCGAAACCAGACGACGCCAGAAACCGGCACCCACGATCTGGGCCGCTTCTTCAGGCGCTTTGCCAAGCTGCATCATTGCAGAGATACCCGCGCGCGATGCGAATGGCATCTGATCGGCAAGGATCGCGAGAACCAGCAGGATCGGCGTTCCGTAAAGGGCAGGAAGCGGACCACGCTGCACTGCAAACATCGTGAGATAGGCCGCAGCAAAGGCAATGCCCGGAACCAGATAAGGCAGGAATGTCACCTGACGCAGGAACGTGCCAACAAGCGAAACAGGCGTGCGAGCCACGACATAGCCGACCAGAAGACCAAGCAGACCTGCACCCAAAGCAGCCGAGCCGACGATCCACAACGTGTTCCAGGTCGCTTTCCAGAACTCGCCTGTCAAGAGGATGCCATTGCTCATCGCGGTGGTGTTAAGATCGGTGCCGATCCAGAAATCCAGCGTGAAATTATCCAGCGTGAAAACGCCCGGCACACGCATAACCGTCGTCAGCAAAAGCGCCATCAACGGAATGAACGCGCTGACAACGAACATGAGTGCGGCGAAGCTGAATGCAGGTACACGGAAGCGCCCAAGGTCTGTCTCACGGTTCATCGAGCCCTTATTGCCAATAGTGACGAAACGGCGCGCTTCCTTGAGCAGATACATATCGAGGAAGATTGAAATGCTACCAAGCACGACAATGGTTGCCGCAAGAACGGCACTCATGCCAGCCTGACTGGTTGAAATTGCACGGAAAAGAGACGTCGCCAGAACGTCAAAACCAACCGGCACGCCAAGAATATAGGCAACACCAAAGTCGCCGAGGCATTTGGCGAAGATCAGCGTTGAAGCCGACACAAGCGAGGGCAGCAACAATGGAAGAATGATGCGGCGCGCAATCAGCAATTTGCCTGCGCCCATGACACGGGCTGAATCTTCAAGCGTGGAATCAAACTGCCGCAACGCATTGCCGAAAAGCAGGATCACGAATGGCGTATAGTGCATGGCCAGGATGATCGTGATTGGCAACATGCCGTAAGCAAGCCAATCAGGTGGCGAGAAGCCCAAAGCTTCCATCCAGCTTGGCTGACCACCGGTGGTGCGGTTTTTAAACAGGGTCAGCCAAGCCAGTGCGAAGGTCCACGAAGGCAGCATGTAAGGAACGATCAATGCTGTGGAGAACCACTTCTTGCCCGGCAAATTTGTGCGACTCAAAAGCCATGCGAGTGGAATGCCTGTGACAAGCGCAAAGGCAATCGAACCAAGTGCGATGATTGCTGTGTTCCAAAGCGGACGCCAGAACACCTCGGTCGAAATCGCCGAGAAGAACGCACGGTTGAGATAATAAAAGGTCAATTCACCAATCTGCTGGCCCGAGCGTGCCCGATCAGCAAATTGGACAATCACTGCATCTGACAAAAGCAGCACGATTGGCGCTGCAATCAGATAGGCAAAAACGATTGCCAGCATAACCCCGATCAGTGTCGTGGGGTCTGCATTATAGACCTTATATTTGTAGGTTAGTTGCTTGTAAAAACTCATTATTTTATCCACTTTGAGCCGAAGAGACTCCGACCGAAACCCAATCGGGTTGCAGTTAACTATGTTCTGGCTTGCTGCGGGAGCTGGCACTAAGAGAAATGCCATGCGAATTGATCGCTTGCTGCGAAGCGAATTATGGAGGCGGTGCGCCAGCCTTCTCGCTCACCTCGCGCACCACGGACCACGCGGCTGCATAATCTATGGGAATGAAGTGATCGTCGCCCTGAAACTCGGCTCTCATTTCAGGCGTGAATGTGAAATTGAAGAAGCAGCGCTTCATCTCCGCCACGAGCGACGGCGCAAGATTGTGAGCATAAGCAAATGAAGAGGTCGGAAACAGATCGCTCTGATAGATCAGACGAACGGCATCACGCTTCACAAGCCCCCGCTCGATCATGCGTTCAAGTACATCGGAGGCAACAGCCGCCATATCGTAATCACCGGCGACAACACCGAGGATCGATTTATCGTGTCCGCCCGACATGATAGGCGCATAGTCCTGCCCCGGCGTGAGACCTTCTTTTGGAAAGAGAGCGCGTGGCGCGACATTGCCAGAATTTGAGAACAATGATGCATGGGCGACGCGATGCCCTTTAAGATCACCCAATTTTTCATAGGGCGAGCCCGCGCGCACGACCGCGACCAGCCTATAGCCGCGCATCTGATCGCCAGTGCCTTTGGCGGCAAAAGGAACCGCACCTGCACGATTGACCGCCGCAATTGTCGGCCCTGTAGAGAAGCCCGCAAAATGCAGGCGTCCTGAACGCATCGCCTCAACTTCATCAGCACTGGACTGAATCGGATAATAAACAATCTGCCGTCCAAGGCAGGCTTCAAGATGCTGGGTGAACGGCTTAAAGAGCCGAGCATAAACCGCCGGGTCTTCGATGGGCGAATAAGCCCATACGAGTGTTTGCGGATCACGCCATTGGGAAACGTCTTTGGGAGTATCTGCGACAAGGTCGCGGTTCTCGTCGCAATAACGCTCATCCAGCGCACCGCGATAAGCGCAAGCAGCATCAGCAGCATTCGCATAAGCGATGCACAGCTGAAGCCCAAACAAGGTCATGCCGATACGACATGCCAACCCGCGCCAGAACATTTTTTCCTCCCTGGGCACTTGCTATGATACAAGTGCCGCAGCCTCATCCAGTATTTTCTCAGATACTAGCAATTCTAACTGTCAGAATCCTGTCGTCCCGAAAATCTTGAATAGAATCGTCGAACACAACATGCGTATCCTTCTTGTAGAAGACACAATCGATATTGCGTTTGCTATTGCTTCAAAGCTTGAAAAGGAAGGCCACTCTGTCACGACTGCCTATGATGGTGTGCAGGGGGAATATCTGGCTGTGAATGGCTCCTTTGATCTGATCGTACTCGACATCAACCTTCCGGGACGTGACGGTTTTGCCATCCTGCGCAGTATGCGAGAACAATCCTTGTCATGCCCGGTATTGGTGATCACCGCTCGCAATCAGATTGCCGACAAGATCGATCTTCTCGAGCTTGGCGCTGATGATTATCTGGTAAAGCCCTTCGATCTCAGGGAGCTTGTTGCCCGTATCAGAGCCGTCGCAAGACGGCATATGGGCGTGGCACAGCCGGTTTTGCGGATCGGCGAATTATCGATCAACCTAACACAAAGATCAGTGATGCAGGGTGACGGGCCACTGGATTTCGGGCGGCGGGAATTCGACGTTCTGGAAATGCTTGCCACCCGTTTCAATGTCACGGTTCCAAAAGATATGCTGGTTCTGAAACTGTTTGGCCATGAAGATACCGGCACACCCAATGCTATCGAACTGCTGGTTTCACGCGTGCGGAAGAAGCTCGAGCACAGCACAGTTGAGATTGTTACACAACGCGGCGTGGGTTATTTGCTCCGGCTTAAAGCGCCACAGCTCTGATGGTCAAAGGAGCCGCAAACAGGGAATATTCGATCCAGCGCCGCATTTTGGTGGGCAGTGGATTAACGCTGCTTGCCGTCACCGTTCTGCTCTTCTTTCTTGGTCGCTGGTATGCGCATCGTGCAGCCGATGAAGCATTCGACCGTGTTCTTGGAGCGGCGGCCCTATCGATCGCAGACACGATAACTCTGCAGGATGGTGCGCTCAGCGTCGATCTTCCACACTCGGCCTTTTCCATTCTGGGCACTTCGCGCCTCAATCGCATTTTCTATCGTATCGTAGCACCCGATGGCAGCCTCCTGACCGGTTCGCCTATTCTCGGGCTCGAAATTCCGCATGGCAACAATAGCCGCATTCGCCTCAGCGACAGTGTTTATCGCGGTGAAAAAGTACGAATTGCTGCAGTCGCACGCTATCACAGCGACGCAAGAGGCGGCGGCTGGGTCGATGTTCTGGTGGGTGAAACGCGCGAAGCGCGGAGGCAGCTAACCTTGCAACTAAGCCTCAATACTCTCTTGCCTGCGCTTGGAGTGGCTTTGCTCGCACTGGTCCTTATCTGGCTCGCAATCCGGTTTGCATTCAGACCGCTGCGAACGGTTGAGTTTGATCTGCGCCAGCGCTCCTCATCCGACCTTAACCCGGTTGCCGGTCCTATTCCCAAGGAAGTCAGCGCACTTGTCACAGCGCTCAATGATTTCATGGGGCGGCTGAACGATGTGCTTGCCGGATTAAAGCTGGTCACAGCCGATGCAGCACATCAGATGCGCACGCCACTTACCGCCTTGCGTGCCCTGACCGAACTGTCATTCGAAGAAACTGATCCAGACCGGCAAAGAGAAATCCTTGCCCGTGTCCATACCAACTCCATAAGCGCAAGTCTTCTCGCAAATCAGCTTTTATCTGAGGCGACGACGCTGCACAGTATTCAATCGCGAAGGCTCGAAACGCTCGATCTACGGCAGGTTACACAGGAAGCAGTCCGAAGACTGCGCGCTGAAGGCAGTTATTTCGATCTGCAACAAACCATCAGCTTTGATATGCCCGATGAGCCGCTCTATGTGAGTGGCGAAGCCATCAGCCTCAGAGAAATGATCCGCAATATCGTCGAAAACGCACTTATTCATGCGCCCGGCCCTGTTACTATCAGCCTTAGCCAGAATGGAGCTACGATCACCCTTGGTGTTCATGACAGAGGCGCAGGGCTTGCGACCGACATGAAAGACCGTGTCTTCGAACGCTTCGTCCGAGCAAATCAATCAAAGCCCGGTTCCGGCCTTGGTTTGTCGATAGCAAAAATGGTTGCGGAAGCGTTGGGCGGCCAGATTAAACTGCGCGACCGCGAAGGTGGTGGAACAAGCGTGCTGGTGACATTGCCCGCAACGACACCGGAGCCGCGCGCATGAAACGCATTATCCTGCAATTCTGTGCCGTTCTGATATTGATTGTTCCTTCATGGCATAACACGCATGCGCAAAATGACCCGGTCTCAAAACCCGAATTTCAGATTGTCGGCGACATCGCACCCGAAACCATAGCCCCCGTACAGGCTGGTCTTGCCCGTCAATTGCCCGGTGTGAACATTGCTTATCGGCAGATCAGACCGGGTGAATGGACTTCGCGGCTTCTTGCTGGCGCTAAAGAAGCGAGCACCGCCGATCTCGTTATCCTTTCGACGCCCGATCTTGCGGTACTCATCGCCAATGAAGGCGGCGCGCAACCAAAAAATGGAATTGTTCGCAATGCAGGTTTAGCACCACAAGCTCATTGGCGTAGCGAATTGTTCAGCATCGGTTTCGATCCAGCGGTGAGCGTTGTCAGACGTCGCGCGCTCGACAATGAACTGCCAACGACACGCATTGAACTTGCACGATTGTTGGAGCAAAACGCACCGCGTTTTCAACGGCGCGTCGGCGTCGTCAATATCGGCATTGATAATGTCAGCTATACGCTGGCGGCTCAGGATTCGATCCGCTCTCCATTATTCTGGCGTATTGTCCGCGCCTTCGGCGCATCGCAAGCGCGTATTTTCGACACGAGTGAAGAGCTATTACAGGCATTGTCGGCTGGCAGCATCGATCTTGCCTATAACGTGTCGTTGTCAGACGTGAGCAAATGGCAATATGACGCACGGGATTTTACAGTGATCATACCACAGGATTACGTCGTCGCTCTACCCTGGACCGCGCTCATCCCAGACCGAAGTAGACACGCAAACATTGCCGAACAGGCAATCACATATCTTCTGTCTTCTAACGGTCAGGCGATCCTTCAACAAACTGGTCTTGTATCGGAAACGAGCCCTTCGGATGTAGCATCGCTGCAACCTGTCGAGCTTGGGCCGGAGCTTCTGGTTTATCTGGATGGATTAAAACGAAGCCGCTTTCTCGACACTTGGTTTCAACTCACTGTTCATGAGTAACAACACCAGTCAACAAATCCTGACAATGACTTATCCGGGTTAGGAGTATTACTCCTTCGTCTTTCGAATGGATAGCAAGAACACCGTCACCCTCTTGCCATCGGGACGAAAATCGAGGGTGTTGGGGGCCTCCAAACCTCCATACTGGCTTGTCAGCTCGTACAATTTGAATCCCACTGAAAATTCAGAAAGTTGGACAGATTAATTGGTTGGCACTCCGTCTTTGATCTAAAGACACAGGTAAGATGCTCTGGTCCGACCAAAGGCGAACCGCTTAATTTCCAGGTTGCCAGTCAAAAACGCAGCTGTCGCCGGAGTGCCTCTCCGACGAACATAAATTAATCTCGATTTCGCTAAATTACCATTATCTTGATCCAGGAAACAACAAATCGAGAAATCTTGCGGCAGTCGGTTGGGGCTCATGATTAGCAAGCCCCGGACGCTCATTGGCTTCAACGAAGATATAATCCGGGTTTTTGGGTTGCTTGACCATGAAATCGATCCCGACAACGGGAATACCGATTGCCCGGGCAGCCTTACAGGCAGCATCAACAAGGTCTCTATGAACAGTAGCTGTAACGTCGTGGATCGTACCGCCTGTATGAAGATTGGCCGCCTTGCGGACCGTAATTTCGCGATGATCCTCCAAAACAGAATCGAGCGACAGACCTTGTTCCTCTAGGCATCTTTTCGTTTCAGCATCTACAGGAATACGGCTTTCTCCGCCTGTCGCCGCAGCGCGTCTGCGGGATTGTATCTCGATAAGCTTGCGGATTGTTGCTTTGCCATCGCCGACCACCCGTGGCGGGCGGCGAACTGCAGCTGCAACGAGCTGGTAGTCTATTATCACCAGCCGAAGGTCCTCGCCTTCAAAACACGCCTCCAGCAGTACACGGTCGCACACGGTTCGCGCCTGTTTGATCGCCGTTCGCAGGTCTTTCATGGTCGAAATCCCGATGGAAATGCCTCTTCCCTGTTCGCCCCGGGCTGGTTTCACCACCAGCTTGCCGTGATGCTTTAGAAAATCTTCCAGCGCACCGTCATTCGCTTCGGCGGCAATCTGCTCCGGCACTGTCAAACCCGCCTTCTCGACGACACGCCGCGTCACGGCCTTGTCGTCACAGATCGACATTGCGACACCAGATGTCATTTCAGATAGGCTCTCACGACAATGAACCGAGCGTCCGCCATAGGAGAGACGGAAAAAGCCACCATCGGCATCGGTCACTTCAACCTGAACACCACGGCGCACCGCTTCATCAATAATGATGCGGGCATAGGGATTGAGCGCGTCAAAGGATTCCAGATGTGAGGCGAAGAACTTCTCATTTATTGCGTTCTTGCGCTTGATCGCGAAGAGCGGAACACGGCGAAACTTCAACTTTTCATAGAGCCTTATAGCATTCTCATTGTCGTGCAGAACCGATAGATCGATATGGCTCAAACCACGAGCCTGAAAATGCTCGGCAAGTTTACGCACCAGTTTTTCGCCAATACCGGGCTGTCGTGCTTGCGGATGGACCGCAAGACACCAGAGCGAAGCACTGCGATCAGGATCGTCGAAAAGACGCTGATGATCGATACCCGTCACAGTGCCAACAATTTCGCCGGTAGCATCGTCCTGAGCCACAAAATAGGTAACGGCACGGTTGTCTCGCTCCGATGAGAAAAAGTCGGGACGCAGTTGAACCATGCCACAGGCCGCATAGACGGCGTTGATGCCTTCCGCGTCCACTTCGGAGACTGCACGACGGATGGTTATGCCGCGTGTCCGCCGCCCGCCCGGGCGATAGGTAGCAAGTTCAATCCGATACGTATGCGACGGATCGAGAAATATCTCGTGTGGTGCGAGCGACAGCAGCACATGAGGATCGCTGACGTAAAAGACGATATCACGGCTTGCTGGTGCTTCCGCCCGCAAAGCTTCCACAATGGCCTCATTGGTTTCGAAGGTCTGCGCGAAGAGCAGCCGACCCCAGCCACAATCGACAACCATATCCTGCTTGCGATCTTCGCTTCCCGCCTTGTCATGGCCGTGCGCATGTTCCTGATAAAAGCCTGCGCTTTCAGGCGTACGCAAGCGCGTTAGACGGTGCGAAAAGGCTTTGCGACCTTTCGCTTTCTGCCGGGTCATATCCACCTCACCGGTTTTCCGCATTTCATGCCTCATGCGTTTGCAGCCACATTTCAAGGAGGCCAGCCTGCCAAAGCTCAGAACCGCGCAACGGCGTTATGTGTTCGGACGGTTTTGCAAACAGGCGTTCAAGATAATTGCGTTGGAAAAGTCCGCGCTCCCTCGCCTTTTGTGAAGAGAGGGCGTCTCGCAGCATATCGAGATAAGGGCCATCGATGTATTTGAGCTGCGGAACCGGGAAATATCCCTTCTTGCGGTCGATCACTTCGCTTGGAACGACCTTCCTCGCCACATCCTTGAGGATACCCTTGCCGCCGTCACGCAGTTTTTCCTCCGGCGGAATGCGGGCGGCAAGCTCGACCAGCTCATGATCCAGAAACGGCACCCGCGCTTCAAGCCCCCAGGCCATCGTCATGTTGTCCACGCGCTTGACCGGATCGTCCACGAGCATCACATTCGTATCGAGCCGCAGCGCACGGTCGACAGGCGTATCCGCTCCATCCTGCAGCAGATGTTCTTCCAGAAGGTCCTGACTGTAATCAGGTTCCGGCATCCATTCCGGCGATAGCTGCGTGACGAGAACGTCGTGCGAGCGGTCACGGAACCCTTTGGCATAGTCGCTGACGACATCGTTGGAATCGACTAGCGGTGGATACCAGTGATAGCCGCCGAACACTTCATCCGCGCCCTGTCCCGACTGGACAACCTTGATATGCTTCGAAACTTCCTTGGAAAGAAGGTAGAAGCCGACATTATCATAGGACACCATTGGTTCGGACATTGCCGCGATCGTTCCCGGCAAGGCGTCCATGAGGTCTGCAGAAGGCACAAAGATCTTATGATGTTCGGTCCCGAAATGCTCGGCGATCAGATCGGAATAGACAAATTCGTCGCCTTTTTCCCCGTTTGCTTCCTCAAAACCAACTGAAAAACTCATCAGGTCCGATTGACCTGCCTCAGCAAGCAGACCGACGATCAGGCTGGAATCCACCCCGCCGGACAGCAGCACACCAACCGGGACGTCGGAAATCATCCGGCGCTTGACAGCGACGCGCAGCATATCGAGCAATTGTTCCTGCCATTCCTCGCGGCTCAACGCGCCGTCACCCGGCAGACGCCGATAGGATGCCTGCCAATAAATACGGTCAGTGAAGCGCCCATTCGGTTCGTAAACACGGATCGTCGCCGGGGGAAGCTTTCGAACACCATTATAGATCGTGCGCGGTGGCGGCACGACGGCATGAAAGCTCATGTAATTGTGCAAGGCCGCGCGGTCTATCGAGGTGTCGATGCCGCCTGCCTTAACCAGAGCAGGCAAGGAAGAGGCGAACCGCAAGGCACCCTCCGCCTCGGCAATATAGAGCGGCTTGATGCCGAACCGATCACGCGTGAGGATAACCCTTCCGGTATCACGTTCGTGAATGGCGAAAGCGAACATGCCAAGAAAACGCGTTACACAGCTTTCGCCCCATGCATGCCATGCCTTGAGAATGACTTCTGTGTCACCGTCGGAGAAGAACTTGTAGCCCTTCTGTTCCAGCTCTGTGCGCAATTCGCGGAAATTATAGATGCAGCCATTGAACACAAGCGTCAAACCGAGGTCGGCGTCGATCATCGGTTGCTGCGATTTTTCGGAAAGATCAAGGATTCTCAATCTTCGATGCCCGAAGCCGATATTGCCCCGGATCACAATCCCGGATGCATCGGGCCCGCGAGGACTGAGTACATCCGCCATTTTCGAGACTGCCGAAACTGACGGCGAACCACCGTCAAACCTGACTTCTCCGCAAATACCACACATAAAAAGGGTCGAAACCTCCATTGTCATTCATAAACAAATGAGGCCGTCGCATCTGTTAAGGCGGCGGCCTGCATAATTGCAAATGCGGGAGCGCCGGGATTGTTCCCAACTTTTTCGTTTCCACTACGTGGCTTTCCCGACTAAATTCGCCTTGGAAAGCATATAGTTTTCAGCGGAAACCATATGCTCAAACGTTATACGGCGCGCATCCTCGCTGCGATTTTCGACAAGCGCTGCAAGCAATCGGTGCTGGAAGATAAGTCCTTCTTCGCGCGAAGCCGGTGTCGGATCAGCGTAGATCGCGCGCGCTATTGGCAGGCTTCGCAACAGATTGTGGGTCAATCCGCAGATGAAGCCCAACAGACGGTCCGGACAAAGCTGTGCCAGCAAGGAATGGAAATCAAGTTCCGCAATGCGCTGGCGATATTGATCATCAAGATCGACCGGCGGGCGATCGTAGACCCGCATCGCATTTTCCAGCCGAGCAATGTCGTCACCAGTCAATCTGCCGGACAAGAGAGCAGCAACCTCCGGTTCGAGAAGCTTACGGATAGCGTAAACTTCGGCAAGGCTCGGCTGATCGAAAAAGAAATAGCTTTCAAGCATTTCCATTGCGTGCTGGGCGGAAGGTTCGGCCACAAAAGCCCCGCCGCCGGGACCGCTGCGCGTAAAAATCAGCCCCTGCGTCTCCAGCGCCTTCATCGCTTCGCGCACAGTGCCCTTGGCGGCCTTGAACTGGTCAATCAGTTCCTTTTCCTGTGGCAGTCGATCTCCCGGCCTCAATGCATCGGAACGGATAACATCCTTGATACGGTCGGCAATCTCTTCCGGTCGCCGACGGACCTTTGCCGCCCTCGCGCGCGATTGCGGTTCGTGATCGGAATTCCGGCCCATTCTGACCATATCTTGCTACTCTCTCCTTATGCGCGGCGCGCTTTCCACGAGTTGTCGTGTATAGGCATGTTCAGGTCTGGCAAAAAGAGCGCTTGCGGTTGCTTCTTCAACGATCTCCCCGAAGTACATAACCGCAACCCTGTCGGAGATGGCTTCCACCACGGCAAGGTCATGACTGATGAAGAGATAAGAGAGACCAAACTCTTTCTTCAGTTGATCCAGAAGCAGAAGAACCTGTGCCTGAACTGAGACATCAAGCGCGCTAACTGGTTCATCGAGCACCACGATTTCCGCTTCAGCGGCCAGCGTGCGCGCAATGGCGATACGCTGCGCCTGCCCGCCGGAGAATTCATGCGGATAGCGTTCCAGCGTATCCTTGGGCATCTGAACGGCGTCCAGCAACTGGATCATGCGTTGCTGGCACTGAGCTGAATCCAGCCCGCTCAGAAGCCTGAGTGGTGTTTCCAGTATCTGCCGGATCGTCTTTCTGGGATTGAGTGAAGCGACAGGGTCCTGAAACACATATTGTATGACCTTGCCGAATGCCCGCGCACCGGAATTTCGCAGTTCATGCGCATCGCGTCCAGCAATCGTCATCGTACCGCCCGTCGGTTCTGTCAACCCGACGAGCATTCTGGCGAGCGTGCTTTTGCCCGATCCGCTTTCACCGACAATCGCCAGTGTCTCACCGCTTCCAAGATCGAACGAAACATTTTTAACCGCCTCGACCTTGTGACGCTCTTTACCCAGAAGTGTTCGTCCGCCACCGAAGGTTTTAGTGAGATCGCGAACGCTGATCGCATTTCCGCTCATCCTGCCGCCCTCCCGTTTTCGCTCTTGAAGAGACCAGCCACACGTTCCAGAAAGTCGGCGCCCTGCCCAAGCTCGGGAACGCAGGCTATCAAGCGTTTCGTATAGCTATGCTGCGGATTGGAAAGAACTGCCGAAGTTGTGCCCGTCTCGACAATCTCGCCGTCTTTCATCACTGCCACGCGGTCGCAGATCTCCGAAACCACTCCAAAATCATGGGTGATAAACAGAAGAGCCATGCCGCGCTCACGCTGGAGATCGCGTAGCAGCTCGAGAATGTGCGCCTGCACCGTGACATCGAGCGCCGTGGTCGGCTCGTCCGCAATGATGATATCGGGATCATTGGCCAGAGCCATGGCAATGCCGACACGCTGACGCTGGCCACCTGAAAGCTGGTGCGGATAGTGATTGGCCCGTTCCGCTGCATCTGGAATGCCAACCTTGTCAAGAAGCACAATCGCCTGTTCCCGCCGCTCACTGGCTCCGATCCGCCGATGCGCTGCAATTGCTTCCTCGACCTGCCGACCGACCGGATACATAGGATGCAACGTCGTCAGCGGGTCCTGAAACACATAAGCAACTCTTGCGCCCCGTGCCGCCGTTAACTCGGTTTCAGACATTGAAAGAACGTCCCGGTCGCCCAGATAGATCGCGCCGTCGCGGATAAGTCCGGGCGGGGACGCCACGAGGCCCATTACTGACAGGGCGGTCACGCTTTTGCCCGATCCGCTCTCCCCGATCAGGCCGAGACATTCGCCGCGTTCAAGTTCCAGTGAAACGCTGCGGACAGCGGGAGTGAAATGCCCGCCATTGACGAAGCCCGTTTCGAGACCGGCAATAGAAAGAGCTTTTTGGCTATCCTTGATCATGGGCGATGACCGGTCCCTGGCAATATCGGTTATCGCGCCTGGCCGCCCCAGCGCACCTGACCGCAATCGCGGATCGAGAACATCGCGCACTCCGTCTCCCAATACGTTGAGACTGATGACCAGCAGGAAGATCATCAATCCCGGCACGATGGATACGTGCGGGGCATTGAACAGTTGCGCGCGGCCCTCGCCGAGCATGGAGCCGAGATCGGCCTGCGGCGGCTGTGCCCCCAGGCCGAGAAAGCTCAGGCCAGCCGTTTCGAGGATCATCCAGCCTGCCGTCGTCGACATGGTAATGACGATAACCGGCAGCACATTGGGCAGCACTTCGCTTAACAGGATCGAAACCGGACTTTTTCCGGAAAGCCGGGCAGCATCAATGAATTCACGATGCGCGAGACCAAGCGTAACCCCGCGAACATTACGCGCGAAGAACGGAATATTGACCACCGCAATCGCGTAAAGCGCATTCATCAGACCCGGCCCGAGCACCGCCACGATAGCCAGCGCCAGCAGGATATAAGGAAATGCCATCAGCATATCGATGCCGCGCATCATCAGATTGTCGGTTCGTCCGCTCGCATAGCCGGCCACGAGACCGATCGCCGAGCCAACAATCGCTGCGATCAGCGTCGCTGCAAATCCTACTGCAACAGACACACGCGTGCCCCATATGACGCGGCTCAATATATCCCGCCCGAGCTGATCCGTTCCAAGAAGATGTCCTTCGCTGAACACGGGTTTCAATCGCATTGCGGGAGAAGTCGCGTCAGGATTGGGAAGCGGGAGAACCGGGGCCAGCAGAATGACGAGGCAGATCAGGACCAGCATAAAAAAACCGAAAGCCGCCAGTCGATTGCTCATCAGGAGTCGCCATGATGACATGCGGACCACCGTTGGCGCGGCAGAAATTTCTGGAAGCGCGCTCATGAGCGTATCCTTGGATCGAGTATGGTCTGGATGACATCAGCGAGTAGATTGAAGAGGACATAACTCGCGGCAACCACAAGCACGCCACCCTGCACCAGCAAGATATCGCGGGTGGAAATGGCTTTCACCAGCATGGCGCCAATACCGGGCCACTGGAACACGGTTTCGATGTAGACGGCGCCGCCCAGCACAAATCCCGCCTGAATACCGATCACAGGAATGACGCTGACCAGTGCGGCGCGAAACGCATGACCGTATATCACGCGACGTTCGTTGAGACCTTTGGCCCGGGCTGTCCGGATATAGTCCTGGCGAAGCACTTCCAGCATCGCGCCGCGGGTCAGACGTGCGATCACGCCTGCCGCTACCACGGCCAGCGTCGTGGCAGGCAGGATCAGATGCCAGAGCAGATCCTTCAGGTCACCGCCGCCATAAACAGCATACATGCCGGACGCTGGCAGAATGCGCCAATGGACCGCGAAGAGATAGATCAGAAGCAACCCCAACCAGAATGAGGGAATGGAAATTCCGGCAAGCACGATGAAAGTGATCGTCCTGTCTGCCCAGCCGAACTGGCGTACCGCCGAAACGATGCCCGCGAGCAGGCCGAAGACTGAACACAGTACGAGTGCTACGCCCGCAAGCACGAGTGTCGCCTGAAAGCGCTCCATAACCTCATCCAGCACCGGACGATTGAGCACGAAGGAACGCCCGAAATCACCGTGCAGGAGATTGCCCATCCAGATGAAATATTGTTGCAACAACGGCTTGTCGAGACCAAGATCGCGATTGATCCGCTCGACATTTTCCGGCGTCGCATATGATCCAAGCAACGCGGTCGCCGTATCACCCGGGATCATCGCCATGACGAGAAAAACGATGATCGAGAGCCCGAGCAACACAGGAACAACGGCCAAAAGTCGCTTGAGAATATAGGCTGGCATGAATGCCCTCCCTGCTTATTCCTTGGTTACGTCTTTCAAATGCAGCAGGAAGGACGGCTGCAGCTTGAAACCCTTGACGGCTGCAGTCGTGACTGCATTCTGTTTCCAATTCGCCACGAAAAGCCATGGTGCGTCGTCATGGACGATACTTTGCACTTCACCGTAAAACTTACCGCGCTCGGCCTGATCGGTCGAGGATCGAGCCTTCTCCAGAAGCTCATCCACTTTGGGGTTGGAATAGTAACCGGAATTGAAACCACCCTTGTCCGGCAGCGCATCACTGCGCAGCGTCAGATAGGGCACCGTGTCCGGATCATTGGTCATCCAAGCCATCTCGGCCATATCGGCCTTGCCTTCCAGCCCCGGATTGACCCGGCCAAGGAACGTGTTCCACTCATAGGTTTCGATCTTGACCTTGAAGCCCACAGCCTGGAGATCGGCCTGAATTGCAGCACCCATGGTGATTGGATCGAGCATACCCGAACCACCTTCCGTTACGTAGAACGTAATCTCGGGATTGCTTGCACCAGCTTCGGCCAGGAGCGCCTTGGCCTTTTCCGGATCATAGGGATAGGGTTCGGTCTTGTTCTCGACCCAGTTGAAGGCAGGCGGGATCGGCCCCGCAGCAACGGTTGCGGAACCCTGCAAAACATTGTCAACAAGCCCCTCCTTGTTAACCGCATAATTCGCTGCCTGACGCACTTTCTTATCCGCGAATGGACCGCTCTTCGCGTTCAGGATGGTAAACCAGACATGGGGGCCCGCCTGTTCGGCAACCGCGAAATTCGCGTCCTGCTTGAAGGTGGCAAGATTATCCGGCGGCACTTCCACCATGACATCCAGCCCGCCTGCCATCATCTCCGCGACGCGTGTATTGGCATCCGTGATCGGGCGGAACACAACTGCTTCCAATGCTGGCGCTGTGTCCCAATAGTCGGGATTACGCTCCACCACCACACGCTGGCCGGATTGCCATTCCGCGAACTTGAACGGACCGGTTCCGGATGGATGACGGCCAAATTCCTTACCGTATTTCTTGACCACTTCCGGCGACACGATCAGGCCGGTCGGATAGGCCAGATTGGAAAGAAATGGAGCGAAAGGCTCCTTCAGCTTGAACTCGACAGTGTGTTCATCGAGCACATTGACTGCATCGATGGACGAGAAATTGAACGAAAGCGGAAATGGGCCGGTGTTATAGAATGGATGGTCTTCCTTTAGCATTCTGTCGAAGTTGAACTTGACCGCTTCGGCATTGAAATCCGAACCATCATGGAACTTCACGCCTTGACGCAGCTTGAACGTATAGGTCTTGCCGTCGTCCGAAATCGTCCAGCTTACCGCCAGTGCCGGTTCTACTTCCAGCGTTCCGTCCTTGTAGCGCACAAGGCCGTCATAAATATTGACTAGGATGCGGAAATCATTGGTGGCCGTGACTGTATGCGGATCGAGCGATTGCGGCTCTGCAATCTGCCCGACAATCAGCACATTGGGCGGCGTTTGCGCCAGCGCGACTGTGCCCGCTCCGGCGACCGAAAGCGCCATAGCAGTCAGGACGGCACGGAATAACCTTCTCATGGGGTTCCCCTTCATTTGTCAAATCCGTCAGACTCTAATTTATAGGCATAAATCAACGATCATCAATGAATTATCATAATTAATTTTTGCGAGACAAAAAAGCGGGCCTGAGCCCGCTCGTGATTTCAAAAAGTTCAGAGCCTATTCTGCAGGTGTATCCTCGGGTTTCAAATCCTGCTCTGCCTTAGTTGATTTCTGATGCGTGAAACCCTTGAGGCCCTTGGCGGTTTCCTCGGCATCGCGTTTGATCTCGACTTCGCTCATTGCATAATGAACTGCAAGTTTTGCAATGGAAGTGAGCGCGCTCAGATGAATGCGCTCATAACCATGCGAGGCATCAACACCGAAGGTCAGCAAAGCCGTGCGCACATCATGCCCCGCTTCGACCGCAGACGCAGCATCTGAGCGGTAATAACGAAACACATCCTTCTGGACCTGAATGTCATGCTCTCCGCAAAGCTCGTAGAGTTTCTTCGTCAGATGGTAATCGAACGGTCCAGTCTGATCCGCCATGGCAAGCGTGACGCCGAACTCCGATGAATTCTGGCCCGGTGCAGTCGTGCCATTATCGATGGCGACAAGCGAGGCAATATCCGGCACTACAACTGCAGAGGCACCCACTCCAACTTCCTCTCCGATGGTGAACAGCCAATAGCTGTCGACCGGCGTTTCCACATTGGCTCTCTGCATTGCCTCAAGGGCTGCAAGCATGATGGCGACACCTGCCTTGTCATCAAGGTGGCGCGAGACGATAAAGCCATTATCGATGAATTCGGGCGCGGGGTCGATGGCGACAATATCACCGACATCGATACCGAGTTGTAGCAGATCATCGCGATTTCGGGCGAGTGCATCGACGCGGAGTTCAACATAAGGCCAGCCGACCGGTTGCGTATCGACTTCCTCATTGAAAGTATGCCCGGAAGCTTTCAACGGCAGGATTGACCCGCGATAGATTCCTTTGGACGAGAAGATGGAAACCCGAGCACCTTCGGCGAAACGTGCCGACCAGTTGCCGATAGAAACCAGCTCCAGCCGTCCGTTTTCCTTCAGATATTTTACCTGCGCGCCGAGCGTATCGATATGCGATACGATCCCGCGTGCCGGTCTATACGTAACACCTGCCCTGCGCGCGCGAATGGCACCGCGTCGCGTCAGCATAACCTCAAGCCCCAGATGCTCCAGCTCGCGCGCGACGTAACGGACGGCTTCGTCGGTAAACCCGGTCGGGCTCGGTATGGCAAGAAGTGCCTTGAGCCGTGTTACGAGATACTCCTGATCGATTGTGATAGCGGTCTGCATCATTCATGTGTCGCAAAACGAGACCGCAACGTCAACGTGTCAATCGGCGTTTAAGTAAGCCCCCTTATCGGCGCCCGAAAAGTACCCCTCCTTTAGATTGCCGCGATCTTCAGCGGCATCATTACGTTGTCGCGAATGTTGAGCCAGGGAAGCAGAGCCGAATTCTGGAAAGCCATGCCGATCCGGACGTCATTCGTTCCAATTTCAAGACCAGCCACGAAAATGTCACCTTGAGACAGTGAAAGCGTCCCGACGACGAGGCTATGAACTCATCGTTTTCGATCCGAAGTGACGTTGCAGTCAGCGCCACAGTTTTGTTTTTCCCACAGCAAAAGGTGACGTTCATCCGGTAGTCTACGTCATAACATCGCACGGTGTGATGACGTGCTTGCTCGTTTGAGACAACGAAGGCGCTTTCGAAAACGATCATTGATGTGAAAGGAGATGAACCGCTGGCACCAGCCATTGGACGATGTGTTGAATGCCAATCAGAATCTGGCCTAGATCAGCGTTTCCTCAGAGAAACAAATAACATAGGCAGGCCCGCCAACCATGGTTAAACAATGAATGTTGTATTGCAAGGTATAAGGCTTATTATAAAAATATAGGCATATCACGATTCCTCTTCACCTGAAGTTTGCTTGTACAACGTATTGCGCATCCGCCGCTTAGCGGGGGTTCGCATTGCAAACTTGCACGGCGCCTTTACTGTCGACACGTTTTGAATGACAGCCTTTAAGGTAGCCTATAAGATTTGCAAATATGTCAGCGGCTTTCGATATTTTACAAAAGGTGGGTTTCCCCCGAGGAAATTGAAGAATTCATCCCCCTGGAAATAGCACCAACAAGTTCGAGATCGCCCATGAATTCCGATTTTCAACTTCAGCCTCTTAAGCAATTTCGACAAGATCCAGCCCTCTTGCGTCGCCTGCTCAGGGCAAAGGACAAACTGGATGCCGTATCGCACGAGCCTTGGCCGGTGCGCCGGTTGGCGCAGGTGAGTGGCGTCTCTAAGGCTCATTTTGCCCGTGCGTTCAAGCTCGCGTTCGGTGTGCCACCGCACCGCTATCTTCTCTCACGCCGCATAGAGCGCGCGAAGGCATTGCTGCGCGACACCGACAAGCCTGTGACTGAAATCGCATATGCTACTGGCTGGACCAGTTTGGGCACGTTTGGTCGCGTCTTCCGCGACATCACGGGTGAAAGCCCATCCGACCTTCGCGCACGTGAGAGGTCGGAGGCGCAACAACTGGAGGAAGTGCCACACTGCTTCGTCAGCGCAGCCTATCGTCCAGACCTAAAAATAGCAGTTTCGGAGAAGCGGCGTGACGATAAGGCTGCTACACAACACCCGTGACAATAGGAGAGCAGTCATGGACAGAGTCGACCTAGGGGTAGGAGTCGCGGGCATTTACGTGCGCGATCAAGATGAAGCAATCGATTTTTATGTGGGCAAGCTCGGTTTTGCTGTGCACACCGACGCCAGGAACGGAGATTACCGTTGGCTGACGGTGCATCATCCAGATCAGCTGGGATTCCAGCTTGGGTTGTTCCGGCCCCAGCCGCCAACAGTAGACGAGGCTACCGCGAGACAGCTAGACGAGGTTGTAGCGAAGGGCGCCATGCCGCCGCTGGTAATGCTGGTCAAGGATTGCCATGCCGCGCATGCGATATTTGCGGCAAAAGGTGTCGAATTCACCCAGGAGCCGATCAGCCGTTTCGGTAACGTCGATGCGAGCTTCCGCGATCCATCCGGAAACGGCTGGAAACTAGTGGAGCCGCGGTGATGGGTGCGGAATTCTTCTCAACCGAGCCGCAATCGAGGCAACCTCTTGGGAGATATCGGCGAGCCGTTAGCTTGCGTTTAAGGCAAATGCACCGGTGGGTATCAGTGGTCTTCACTGTTACCGTCGCAGCAAACTTTCTTTCAATGATATGGGGTCAACCTCCGGTCGTCATCACCTACGCGCCGCTGCCGCCATTGTTGATCCTACTCATTACCGGCTTGTACATGTTGGGGCAATATCTAACGGGCGCGTCATTGCGGGTCTCTCTTGCTCATGGAAAAAGGGGAGCGAGATGACTGAAACCGTCCATACGGAGATGGTCTGCTTTAAGTATTGGCGAAAACAACCCGATCTCGTACCGTTTCTGAGAAATGAAAGTAGGTTGTAGATCCTTTACGATTGAGTTTATCAGTCGAGTTCCGAAACCATACCCTCTCCCCAACAAGGAGAAAATCGGTTTCCCCGTCCTTCCTACGCGCGACTTGGTCGCGCTTCGTGCAGGATCGTCGCGGATCCGCGAGAGCGGATCGGCGCCGCCCCTCCGGCTGACGCCTCGGGCGGGTGATCCCCCTCCGATTTCTCTCCTTGCCCCCCTCTCCCCCGGTCTGACTTGCGACGCCGCAGGAGCAGGAGCGGGGCTCCTGCCCCATGGGCAAGAGCAAGACCGCTTCGCGGGAAAAGGGAAAATGGAGAGCATCATGACCAATACGAACAAGCCAGCGACAATCATCGTCGCATTGAACAAGCTGGATCGCGACCCGAAGAACGTGCGCAAAACCTACCGCAAGGAAGGTATCGAAGAGCTAGCGGCAAATTTGCGCAGCGACGGTTATCAACCGTTGCAAAACTTGGTGGTCCGCAAGGGTGATAAGAAAGGCCGCTATTTTGTGACGGCTGGCGAGCGCCGCCGTCTGGCGCTGTTGCTTCTGGCCGAGGCTGGCGAGATTGCGGCAGATTTTGCGGTAGAGTGCAAGGAACGTGCTGCCGAGGATGCCACGGCAATCAGTCTTGCCGAAAATGCCATGCGCGAAGAAATGAACCCCGTTGACCAATATGAAGCTTTCAAGGCCATGGCCGATGAGGGAAAAGACATTGCCGATATCGCCGCCCGTTTTGCGATCTCTGAAACCATAGTACGGCAACGCCTCGCGCTGGCGCGCGTTGCACCCGAACTACTACAATTGTTCCGCGACGAGGAAATTGGTTATAGCCAGTTGAAGGCTTTCACCATTTGCAATGATCATAAGCGCCAGATGGAAGTCTGGAACGCCCTGCCTGTCTGGAACCGTGACGCGCACCGGATCAGGTATGCCCTAACTGAAGAAATGATACGGACAGACGACAAGCGCTTTGATTTCATCGGCGGTGTTGAGACGTATGAAGCGGCAGGCGGAGCGGTGAAACGTGACCTGTTCGACACACGAGACGGCGGATATGCCGCGGATTCCGCTTTGCTGGAAAAGCTGGTTGCGGAGAGATTCACCGTAATTGCCGAGCAGGTGAAGGCCGAAGGCTGGCAGTGGGTCGAATGCAGCGCGGACGTTCCTGATGGATTGCACCGCATGAAACGCTTCTATCCCGAAGACATGCCGTTGTCCGAGGACGATCAGGCCGCGCTTGATGCAGCACAGGCAGAGTATGATGAACTTGCCGAATTGATCGAGCATGACGCCGCCGATGATCAGGCCGAGGCGAAGCTTGAAGCTGTTCAGGAGCGCATTGACGCCCTGACTGCCAAGACGGAAGCTTTCAGCCCCGAAGCGCTGGAACAGGCTGGCGCATTCGTGATGATGGACTACTACGGCAGGGCTCGCATCGAGCGCGGCTTTGTGAAGGCCGAGGCCGTGAGGGATGACGAGAACACCGAGAGCAGCGAGACGGAACAATCATCCGAGATATCGGCTTCCGCCCTCCCGGTGATGACGCATAGTGCAGCATTGATCGAGGACCTGACCTCACATAAGACGGCAGCGCTGCGCATTGAACTGGCGAACAATGCGGATATCGCACTCGTTGCCGTGGTGCATTCCATGTTGATCGACGTTGTTTATCCCTACGGCGGTCAAAGCGCCTTGCAAATTCGTGTCACTCATGAGCGGCTTGAACGTTCCATGAAAGACGCGGAAAACTGCAAAGGCTTGTCTGCTTTCAACGACCTTTCGGATCGCTTCGGCGATATTCTCCCCGGCAATCCCGATGACCTGTTCGATTGGCTGCGAGAGCAGCAACAGGACATGCTTCTATCGCTTCTGGCTTTTGCCGCCGCTCATTCTGTCAATGCGGTCGAGCCGAAATTCTGCCAGCGCAAGGGCGAAGTGGCACAAGCCGATCAACTGGCCCGGTCACTTGACGTTGATATGTCAGATTGGTTCCAGCCGACCGCCGACAACTATTTCAATCACGTCAACAGGACGACGATTGAACTGGCAGTGGCCGAAGCCAAGGGCAAGGAGGCCGAATTGTCAGTCCGTGCCGCCAAGAAGAAAGGCGAAGCGGTCTTGATCGCAGAGCGCCTCGTTTCCGGTAGTGGATGGCTCCCTGTCCCGGTTCGGATCGCGAAGGAAACCGCAGCCGAAACCGTCGACGACGAAACCGGCGAAGAAACCGGATGCGCTGACGATGAAGCGGAGTTTTCCCAAGCGGCTGAATAAGCCGCAGGACGGTCGTGCGTTTTTCCCGCACGACCGGTTCCCCGTTGCGAATGTAGAGAAAAGCATCTACATTAAAGTGAAGAAATATCTACATGGAGTGCCAACCATGGCAATCAATGTCACAAACGAAACCGCCGACCAGTTGACGCGCAAGTTCGCAAAGATCGCGAAAGTAAGCATTTCCGACGCGATCGTCATTGCCATGCGCGAAGCGATCGAGCGCCGTCTGAACGTGGAAACCCCGGCCCAGACAGCGGCGCGTCTGCGAGAAAAATATCACGTTGCAGGCAAGGAAGCAGCAAAAAAGCCGTTACCGAAGGAAGCCTATGACGAAATGTGGGAATCGTGAGCGGCATGTTTATTGACGCTTGCGCCCTCGTCGCTGTTTTGTCCGACGAACCAGAAGCCGAACGCGTTTCCACCGCGATCATGAATGCCAAAAAGCGCTTTACATCACCGCTTGCCGTTCTGGAAACCGCCCTCGCCTTATCCCGGCCAGACAAGTTCGATCTTCCAATCGATCAGGTTGAACCAATTATCATGGAGTTTCTGGACGTCCGCGCCATCGAGCTTCGCGACCTGCCGCCAGCGAGACGAGCCACAACATTATCACTCCACGCGGCCAATACCTACCGGAAAGGCCGCCGTGGTCTGAATTTGGCAGACTGTATTCATTACGCGTGCGCGAAATATTATCGTGTGCCCATATTGGCGACGGACAACGAGTTTCGCGAAACCGACCTCGAAACCGTTCCCTAGGCAGGAGCTCACGTTGCCAACGTGGCCGACCGACAAATTATTAAAGCACGGTCCCGAATTTCCGCTGGAAGAACGCATTCGCCGCTTCAGCACAATATCCGGACAATTCGGGCATCAGGTTGTGCGGTTCCAACGCCTACCTTGATTGATACGCTCGGCCCGTCAGAGATCGAGTTATGGTTTGCAGATCGAGCCTACGCGATTGATCGGATCGACCATATAGCACGACGCGTTGCCGATCTTCCCGCTGAGGCGACATTGCCAGCGTCTATGATCAGGCCGAAATAGGTGCTTTCGCGAAGACCATTTTCCCACACCTTTCGCGAATAATTCCGAAAGCCGGTCCCTTAAATCAGGGCCCGGTGGAAGGGAGCCCCTTCGGCCCCCCCCTCGTGCTCCCCTCCCGCCCGCACCTAAAAAGCCGATTCTGGATAGCCAAAAAAGTAAAGCGGAAAACGCCTTTGCGATCCCGTTTTGCAACAAACAAGGGTTATGCTGCGCAAATCTGCGTTGTCACGTTAACTGGGCTGCAGTTGCCTGCCTGACGGGTTGGGCGTAAATTTTGGCGATGCAGTCATCAGATATAAGCTTTAAGGGTCCCCGTTTTCCGCCGCAGATTGTTGCTCATGCGGTGTGGTTTTATCTGCGGTTCAACCTTAGTCTGCGTGAAATTGAGGAAATGCTGCTTGGGCGTGCAACCGACGTGTCATGCGAGACAGTTCGTCGCTGGATCGCCAAGTTCGGACCTCAGATCGCACGCAACGTGCGGCGGTGTCAGGCGCGCCCCGGCGATATTTGGTATTTGGACAAAGTGGTCGTCAAATTCGCTGGAGAGAAATTCTGGCTCTGGCGTGTGGTGGATCAAAACGGCACCGTTCTAGAAGAAATCTTGCAGAAGCGGCGTGATAAAGGGGCAGCAAAGCGACTGCTCGTGGCGTTAATGAAGCGCTATGGCTTTGCTCCCAAACGGAAACTTGCTGTCCGAGCCGCTAAAAGGCGAAGCGGTCTTGATCGCAGAGCGCCTTGCTTCCGTTAGCGGATGGCTCCCTGTCCCCCTTCGGATCGCGGAGGAAGCCACAGCTCAAACCATGGACGACGAAACCGGCAAAGAAACCGGATGCGCCGACTATGAAGCAGAGTTTCCCCAAGCGGTTGAATAAGTCTCAGGCTGGTCGTGCGTTTCTCACGCACGACCAGTTTCATATAAGTTTGAGTTTATAACTGACCAAGTTGATTCAAAGGACTAGAAATCGACGGTCCGTGCTATATGAACATTCTCATATGCTGTGGTCCGGTCCGGAGCTGGTGGATAAATCCAGACCGTATTAATCTCTTGTTTCACCTTCTTCGCGTCAGTGCCGGTGATTTCGACTTTGCCAGACCATCCGCGTGTAAAAATTGCAGCGTCAGCGCCGAGATCAAGGCAAACAACATATGCGGGCTGATTATACGCCAAGGTCGGCTCGCCTAAAAGTTCTGCGGCTGCATTATGGCCTGCAAATGCGCCAAGTCGTCGTGCATGCTGACAGGACATCAGCGAGAAATTGCCCTCATTGTCCGTTGCCGCTTTTGCGGTATCTCCAGTCGCGAAAATCTGAGCGTGACCAGGTACGCGAAGATCCGGTTCCACTATGATACGTCCGAGCTGGTCTCTTTCTGCCTCGAGCTGACTTGTGAGCGGAGAGGCGCGCATGCCTCCCGACCAGATAACTGTCGCCGTCTCGATCCGTTCTCCGTTATCAAGCGTTACTGAATTCTCGTCGAGTTTTGCAATTCCCGTGTTTAATCGGGTCTCTATACCAAGTTCTTTGAGACGCTGCTCAATATATGGACGTGGATTTTCTCCCATTGCCGGAGCGACATGCGGATTCCTGTCCACAATGATGATGCGCGGACGAGCCTTCGAACCCAGAATACCACGCAGCCGCGTTTCGAGTTCGGTAGCGACTTCCAATCCTGTGAAACCCGCTCCGCCTACCACAATTGTGTCTC